>JADMIO011204595.1_pt1 | contig 104481 bp, 95 predicted proteins | sample 8958161 | NCBI WGS metagenome assembly JADMIO01 (sample SAMN16585339, study PRJNA669376) | soil metagenome | isolation source: Crop rotation soil | place: USA: Cullars Rotation, Alabama | collected 2011 | reverse complement strand
GCGACAACTTGTCCACGTGGAATTCTAAGCTTAGGATCCCAATGTGCTGGAAAGCGATTGGTATGTGGCCCCATAGATGCATAAAATGAAAACCGGGCAGCAGCCATCCCTTTGTTAATACCTCCGATACAAAAAAGAGCAACAGCACCGCTACAAAAAGAACAAAAAGCTTTGCCACCCTTTTCTCCCTGGTGAAAGACGGGAGGATGCCCTTTACTACCACGAAAATGAAAGCGGTCTTAAATAACAGGTCGCAAACTGCAAGGATGATGTAGGCAGGTAAGTTTACCGGCCTGGCTTCGGGAACGCCGTGGCTCATTTGATACAACAGGTTTTTGTATAAGAGCAACAGGAGTATAAATACAATTCCTCCTATAACGATGTTGACTATGAGCCTTGCCTCTGCCTTTAGTTTCATTGTTCACTTTGTTGAAACAAATGTAGCCAGTAATTTATGTGCCGTACAATTTCAAATGTCAAATACTAACCTTTTCGTACCAAATAGGCCGGGCCTTGCACCATTGCCTTCAGAATAACTTTTCTATTCTCTAATCTTTGTTTTCAAATTAATTTTTTTCAGTTCAAAATCTCAATAATGTATAAAGTCTTATTTTCTTTTTTGTGCTCGGCCTTTTTATACACAGCGTCACAGGCGCAGGCTCCGGGCAGGATCACCGGCAGTGTAATTCATAAAAATGGTCTGGCTGGTGCAGGAGCTACCGTTACTTTATTAAAGGCTAAAGATTCAGCGCTTGTAAAAGCTGCCCTGGCAGATAAAACGGGCAAATACGAATTTGTTTTTGTTAAACCCGGTAAATACCTGGTAGCAGTTACTTCTGCAGGGTTTTCCAGAGTTTATTCGCAGTCGTTTGCGGTTTCAGGTGATCCCATCGAATTGCCTGTTCTCTCATTAACACAGGCAATACAAAAACTTGAAGGAGTGAACGTAGTTGCCAAACGTCCATTTATAGAGACCATGCTGGATAAAACAGTGGTAAACGTGGAAGCATCTCCTTCAAGTGCAGGCGCTACCGCGATGGATGTGTTGGAAAAATCACCCGGAATAATTGTAAATAATGATGGGATAATAAGCCTTATGGGTAAACAGGGCGTCATCATTATGTTGGATGGAAAACCTTCCAATCTCTCTCCCGCCGATCTTGCCAATATGCTCAGGAACATGCCGGCATCCGGGTTAGACCAGGTTGAAATAATGACCAACCCTTCCTCCAAATACGACGCAGCCGGGAATTCCGGCATCATTAATCTTAAAACAAAAAAGGGAAAAGATCCGGGCCTGAATGGAAGCATTACTGCCGGGCTCTCCCTAAGTGTAAATAAATTCGGTAACAGCACATATGGGTTATTAAAAACCCCGGGGAGTTTCAATTTTAATTATCGCAAGGGAAAGGTGAATTATTTTGGCAATTACAACCCCAATTATTTTACCGGTCGGTCAGAGCTTTACCTGGATAAACTATTTATTGATAATAACCAGGTCAATTCTACCTCCAACCAGGTGGTGAACGGAACATTCAAAAGCTTCAGCAATACTTTAAAGGCAGGGTTCGACTGGTATGCAGACAAGAAAAATATTTTCGGCGTAGTGGTGAACGGCTACATTTTAAATGGCTCACCCAGGCAATCCACTTCTACCATTATTAAAAATGCCGCACAGCTAAAACAGGCAGAATTGCTTTCACTTTCAGAAACGGATGTGAGGTTCAGGAATTTTAATGCCAACCTGAATTGGAAACATACTTTTGATACAACCGGCAAAGAGATAACGGTAGATGCCGATTACGTTCGCTATGCTAATGTGCAGGATGTGTTATTAACAACGGAGCTTTATAACAGCACCGGGCAGTTCATGAACGAATCACTTGTGCGTGGCCGCCTGCCCGCAGACATAAATATCTATTCTGTAAAAAGCGACTATACAAAGCCTTTCAGGAACGGGCGGCTGGAACTGGGCGTAAAGTTCAGTTATGTGCAGAATGATAATAATGTGCGCTACGAGCGGATGGTGAATAACACCTGGAAAGAAGACGGAAGCTCTAACCGCTTTGTTTATAATGAAAATATTATGGCTGCATATATTAACCTTAACAGGAAAATAAAAAAATGGTCCCTCCAGGGAGGGTTGCGGGTAGAGAACACCATGGCAAAGGGCCTACAGAAAACCATCAATAAAGATTTTAAGAGAGACTCGCTAAACCTGTTTCCTACAGTATTCATCGGCTATACTTTTAATAAAAGTAACCAGCTCAATTTTTCCTATGGACGCAGGATCAACAGGCCCAATTACCAGGAGCTGAACCCTTTTATTTATTATATCGATTCATTGTCATACAGGGTAGGCAACCCGGCATTAAAACCACAGTACTCGCAAAATTTTGAATTGGGATATCTCTATAAAAATAAATACAGCGCTAAAATAAATTATACACATACGAAGGACGTAATCTCAACGGTTGTAGCACCGGATATCATTGCCCGCAAAACATTTTTGACCAGTAAGAATATCGCCGACGTTAAGAACATTGGTTTCGCCGTTACTCTTCCACTCATTATTACAAAAGCATGGAGCGCCAACTTGTTCGCCAACGTTTTCAATAACAGGTATGCAGGCGTATACAATGCAGATACCATCGATCGTGCGTACACATCGTTTAACATAAATATTGGCAACACGTTTACGATAAGTAAAAGCTTCTCGATGGAGCTGAGCGGATTTTACCGTCACAGGGGAATAGATGGGGTCACGATTTTCGAGCCGGCCTACCAAATGAGTGTTGCCGCACAAAAACAAATATTAAAAGGTAAGGGCACTTTACGCTTTAACCTGCGTGATCCTTTCGCCTGGCAGAAGTTCACAACGGTAAGCACCTATAAAGATCTTGTTGTAGTGCATGCAGGTCATATGGATGCCCGCCAGTTCACCACTACATTTACTTACCGCTTTGGTAAAAATAATTTGCAGGCACGCAGGCGAAATTCGGCCATACAGGATGAGCAGAACAGGATAGGGCAGCAGTAGGAACGGACTGGAATTATGTTATTTATTCAGCTGCATAAGTTTTATTAGAGAGTAACTTAAAGGATTTAAGGCAAGCGCTTTCTCATAATTTTCTTTGGCGAGTTGCTTATTGCCTTGTAATAGATAAGCATCTCCGAAGGCATGGTAGACCTGCCAGTTCTCAGCGGGAAAAACCTCTGTATTGATCTTTAGGATATGCAGAGCCTCATCTGCCTTTTTTGCTCTTAGCAGCTGGTAGGCAACCGGCAGCACTGTTGAATTACTGAGGTAATCGTTTTGCATGATGTTGGTAATTTCTTCACGGTATTTTTCTTTGCCCCCGGCAAGCACGGCGGCATACAGCCTGGCTATTACCTGGAAAGAGTTTAATGGATAGAGATCAAAATTAGGCGTGGTGAAAGTGGTATCCCTCCTAAGCTCACCCTTTAAAAAATATAAAAACGTGGAGGCAAGTTGCGGGCTTAAAAAATCATGCGAGGTATTTTTAAAAAGTACAAAAACAGAATTGCTGAAATTCTTTTTCACTTCCAGGGCATCGGCAACCGATGTTCGTCCATCCAGGTCTGCTGACACAAATAAAGTAGGTACATCACTGGGCAATTGTTTCCTGAATTTTTCTCCAAGGTCCGGGGCCTGAATAAGTTCTTTTACCTCCTTAAAAGTGTAAGGATAATTGATGGCATTTCTCAAAATACCGTTAGGGATATCCTTTTCAATTTTTACAAGGCGTTCAGCCGACACACCCGATGCGTAATGCATGAACCAGGTCATGGGCGTTCCGGCAGGCATCGTCTTTAATGCATAAGTTAATTCAGCTGCCCGGAAATAATTTCCCTGCGACATCTGGTAAAATATCATGGGAAGCTCACGGATAAAACTGATGTTGCCGATATTTTTAATAATAAATGCTTCTGCATCCATTCTCCCGATCACTACACCCACTTTTTTATTGTCTGCATTTATTGCCGCAGTAACAGGATGCTTTTCCAGTTTGTTTAACTCATCGGTAACCAGCCGCGGGAAGGAAGGGATCTTTTCTCTAAGCTTTGGCTCTGCACCAATGCGTTTATCTATTTCATTAAAAATAAGATTGACCTCGGAAGGGAACCTGAAGCGCTGGTGCAACCCGTTCACACCTTCCAGGATTGCTTTTTCTACCCGATCCCCAAATGATTTTATATAAGCCAATGCTAAATGTGATCCGTAGCTATGCCCCCACAGGATTATTTTATCAGCTTGCAATGCTTTTCTCAGGTCCTCAATATCTGCAGCACTTTCCAGGGTATTATAGTTTTCCAGGTGGGCGCCTTTTTCTTTTGCACTTTGCAGAAGGTTACTCACATAGTTTGCATATGCCTTAACAGATGCAGGGTCATCAAGCGTTCTGTCCAAAGGAAGAGCCAGGGGTTTTGCATCGGTAAGAACAGGCTTTGTGATACCTGTTCCTCTCTGGTCAAAAATGATCACATCACTATACGTGCGTAATTGCAGGAAAATATTTAATTGGTTCGTTTTTATGGCGCTTATGCCTGATCCGCCGGGGCCGCCAGCCAGATAGAATATTGGTTTACCGGGAGAAGCGGATGTGCTTTTGAGCCGCACGAAATTTATCTCAATCGTGTTTCCTTTTGGATCAGCATGATCTTCCGGAACGGCCAGCGTTCCTTGTTCTACCTGGAGAACGGCGTCTTTATCGAGGGTTATTTCCCCGGGCTCAATGGTAAATTTCTTTTGTGAGTAGGTGCATTGGCATAATCCGCTTACGGCAATACATGCGAGCAGGACCCTTAACGTAATATATTTCATACAGAATAGTTTGAATGCAATTTTATCCTGCCATCAGTCCCGTGCAAATAAATGGTTGCAACACTGCCCGTATATCACCAAACACCGGTATTTTGAAAAAAGGTCTGTTATTGCAGATAAAGGCTGTTGGGAAACATCCATAAAGGATTTGCACCAAAACAAATTATTACTGTCATGTTTAACCGATTTTTAATTTCATTTGTCCTGTCAAATAGTAGAGATGGTAATTAAGCGAAATACAGTTATCGGGCTGGTCGTAGTTTTTATGGCGGGCACTTATTTCTTTTATTCTTTTTTGATCTTTCGTTCCTTTACCATAAGATACTTTTTTCACATCCAGCTACACCTTGTGTTTATAGGGTTTATCGAATTGCTTTGTAAGTCGGTATTTATTTACCTGCAGTGGAAACTGCTTGCTTCCTTAACTAAAAGGGGGAAGTATGCGAAGCTTATAGCTGGGTCGGCTATCCTTCTTTCTTTATCTTTTGGACTGGAGTATTTTACAAGAAAGTTTTTCTACCCGGATTTCGTTGGCTTCCAGATACGGCAATTCCCGGTATGGGCATTCAATTTAGCGGAGTATCTTATTTGCCTTTTTGCTGTGACGAGTTTTTTTTACCTGCGGGAATGGAAGCGTTCTGAAATGCAAAAGCGGGAATTGATACAACACCAGTTATCAACAGAGCTGGAATTCCTGAAGCAACAGATCAACCCGCACTTTTTATTTAATACACTCAGCAGCCTGTTTTCTTATGCTCAAAAGTATGGATCACGGGAGTTGCAGCAGGGTTTGCTCAAGTTCTCGGATTTTCTCCGCTATTCTATTTACGATACCGCGGCAAAAACGATCTCACTTTCAAAGAGATCAAATACATCGAGGATTATATCGCGTTGACCAGGCTGCGGTTTGCCGCCGGGGAGGTGCTTGTGAATTTTAATGTGACTGGCAATCCTGAGCAGGTGTCTGTCAGCCCGATGATCATCCTTCCTTTCATTGAGAATGCTTTTAAATATGGCGCTTATGCCGAGGAAGCTTCGGAGATAAATATTTCCTTTGTGATCACTGGGCAGACTGTTTTATTTACATGCGACAATGCGATATTTAAGAATACAAATATGGGCCGGGATGGGTATAGGGGAGTAGGGATCAAAAATGTAAGAAGACGCCTGGAAATACTTTATCCCGGTAAGCACTCTTTAAAAATAGCTGAACAGGCTGACAGGTTTTTTGTTGAACTGGAATTAACTACAGAAAATGAACTGCATCATAATTGAAGATGAACCCGGCTCCATCAATGTATTGGAAAGGCATATTGAAGAAGTGCCTTTCCTGGAACTCATGCGATCCTTTCGCCAGCCGGTAAAGGCTTTGGAATTCTTAAAGGCGAGCCCTGTTGATCTTATCTTCCTTGACATTAATATGCCGGCCATCTCCGGGATCGATCTAATAAAAATATTACCGGGCAGGCCTTCCGTGATCTTTACAACGGCCTATCCCGAATTCGCAGCGGAAAGCTATGAATACAATGCAGTGGATTATCTTGTTAAGCCCATACATTTCGACCGGTTCCTAAAAGCGGTGATGAAGGTTCATCATACAATAAGGATGCCTGGCAGTGATAAACCGGCGCCAGTTGATTTTGTAATATTAAGAAGTGGAACGCTGGTACATAAGGTCCCATTGCATGATATTCTCTTTGTAGAAAAGAAAGATAATTACATGAGCTTTCAAACCATTGATAAAAAGATATTGGTTAGGGGGAATATGTCAGATATTTTTAATTTGCTCCCCGAATCCCTTTTCAGCAGGGTTCATAAATCTTTTGTTGTAGCTATCGCCCACGTTCATGCCATTGAAGTGCACCAGCTTCATGTAAAAGAATACGTAATTCCTTTTGGAGAAACCTTCAGAGCTCCTGTTCTTGAGAAGCTGACCGGAAAGACAGGCGCCTGATCATCCCGCCCATCCCTCCCGGTCCAAACTCCTGTATTGAATGGCCTCGGCAAGATGTTCCACCTTTATATCGTTACTGCCTGAGAGGTCGGCGATGGTCCTGCTAACTTTTAAAATCCTGTCATAGGCACGTGCGGAAAGATTTAATTTTTCCATGGCCACCTTTAAAAGATTAGCACCGGCCTGTGTTATTACGCAGATCTCTTTCAGCATTTTACTGCTCATCTGTGCATTGCAATAAATGCCGGGGTTATCTTTATACCGCTCCGACTGCCGCTCCATCGCTTTGATCACCCGTTCTCTTATGCTCTCACTTTTTTCTGATCGCTGTGCCGATGTCAATTCATTGAAGGCAACAGGAGTTACTTCCACATGAAGATCGATCCTGTCTAACAGTGGCCCGGAAATTTTATTCAGATATTTTTGAACGGCGCCGGGAGGGCATGTACAATCTTTCTCGGGGTGGTTATAAAAGCCGCATGGGCACGGGTTCATGGAAGCGATAAGCATGAAGCTGGCAGGAAATTCCAGTGCCACTTTTGCTCGTGAAATGGTGACCCTTCTTTCTTCCATCGGCTGCCGCATCACTTCCAATACGGTTCTTTTAAATTCGGGCAGTTCATCTAAAAATAATACGCCGTTATGAGCAAGAGAAATTTCGCCTGGTTGCGGGATCCCACCACCGCCGATCAATCCTGCGTCGGAGATGGTATGATGCGGAGACCGGAAGGGCCGCTTTGAAATGAGGGTAGCATTTTCGGGAAGCTTGCCTGCAACGCTGTGGATCTTTGTTGTTTCCAAGGCTTCCTGTAAAGTTAGTGGCGGCAGGATGGTGGGTAACCGCTTTGCCAGCATTGTCTTTCCTGCGCCCGGAGGCCCGATCAAAATTGCATTATGTCCGCCCGCCGCCGCTATCTCCAAGGCCCGTTTAATATTCTCCTGTCCTTTTACGTCGCAAAAATCAATTTCATAATCGCTTTGTGCGTGGGCAAATTCCTCTCTTGTATTTACGATGGTGGGCTCTAATGTATTTTCATCAATAAAGAAGTCGATCACATCTGTTATGTGTTCAACGCCGTACACGGCGAGGTTGTTTACCATGGCGGCTTCCCTGGCATTTTGTTTGGGAACGATCAGCCCCTTAAAATTTTCTTTGCGTGCCTGTATGGCAATGGGCAGTGCGCCTTTGATCGGCCGTATCACGCCATCGAGGCTGAGCTCACCCATTATCACATAATCAGAAAGCTTTTCTGCATTTTCAAATTGCTCGCTGGCGGCTAATGTTGCAATGGCGATGGGAAGATCGAAGGCAGTGCCGCTTTTTCTTATATCGGCAGGGGCCAGGTTTACCACAACTTTGGTGCGTGGAAAATGATAGCCATTTGTTTTGATAGCGCTTTCCATTCTTTCCAGGCTCTCCTTTACAGCATTATCAGCCAGCCCTACAATAGAAGTGAATTTGCCGCTGCTTACATTCACTTCAACCGTTATGGTAATTGCCTCAACGCCATACACAGCGCTGCCATAGGTTTTAACTAACATGGGCGGAAATTAGAGCAAAAGCTATTCTGGCAGCGGGTAATTATCTCCGGTTTTATTTGAAAAAAAATCCTATTCTAAAAAATTTACTCCTTCATAATGAGCCCTTCTGTATTTTCAAATTTTCCCATTACTCCCCAGCCGCCAAAGGTTTCTGACACGGCACAGTGAATGATGTTCTCACCTTTTTTCAGGGGGAGATATACTGCATCAAAAAATCCCATGGTGCCCAGGTAACGGAAATCCCTTGTGCGGTAACCGGTATTGCCTTCATACAGCGCATTGCCGTTACAGAATATTTTTATACGGTCGCTGTAGCCAACCTGTAATTTCTTTATTTGATCTCTATCGGAAAGGACGATGATCTTTGCAAGAACTGTATTGGCAGAATCTGATACGGGGAACAGGCGGGAGATATTTACAAACCCTTCTTTTTCGGTGGCCAGCTTTTTCCAGGTAAAAGGCGCTAAAAATTTTGCATCCAGCTGGGATCCGCTTTTAATATTATTTTCTCTAAAGGGAGGTGAGATCTGCCAGGAAGGAATGATCTCCTTAGCCGGTTTGATGTTTTCAGTTTTACTCTTATTCTTTAATATAGGATCTGTTTTGGTAAAAGTGAAATTAGCAAAGTAAACTGCACCGATACCGGATTTTACGCCAATGCTTCCTTCGTGCTCGCTCATTTTTAATTCGGGTATAAAAGCTGTGGGTTCTTCATTGTTATCTAAGTAAAGTTCCGCACTCGTTCCTTTAACTGCAAGCTTCACATGTAGCCACCTGTCAAACGGGTAAGTTGCCACTGCATTGTACCCGTTCAGTTGTCCCCTTGGCTTCCAGCTAACGAAGCCATCATTCACCGCATCAAACTGGTCGTGGTAAAGCTGCCAGGAAGCATTGCCATTAAAAACAGGGGTGTATTGAAAAGCGTCCGGAGAGCCTGATTGCTGCGACCGCAAGTAGAGCTCTTCATAATTATTGTTGTCCGTTATCCTGAATATGACACCGGAAAAACTCGTACGGTCAAACAGGTACATATCAAACTCAATAACCCCGTTCAGAAATTTTTCATCCTTCAGCCAGGCCTTGCCATTCTGCAGGTAAAGGCTGTTCTTCCCTTTGAATCCTTCTTTTATGTGCCCCTGTCCTTCTATGATCCAGCTTTTATCATCAAAGGGTATTTGCTTTTGGGAATAGCACATGAGAAACATTATGTGCGGTAGAAAAATGATGGCTAATTTGGCTAACTTCATAATTGTTGATTTAGGGATCAAAAGAATAGGAAAAACGTCTTCCGGCCTTATTCAAAACCGTGCAAGATTGTGCAAGATCATGACCAACGACCAGGCTTTGAGCAATAACAATAATTTAGCGTATTTGAAGCGCTGCCAGCTGCTGGTTAGTGAAAAACTGAACTGGCCTTTACCCGGGGAATGGCGTAATTATGAGTTCGCCGAGCTTAGTGATAAAATATTTGACACTACGGGTGTACAGCTCAGTGTATCTACGCTCAAGAGAATTTTCGGCAAAGTAAAATACAATAACCTCCCCAGTTCGGCCACCCTCAACACCCTTGCCCAATACCTGGGCTATACGAGCTGGATGGAATTCAGGTCAAATGAAAAAATGGAAGCGGAGGAAAGAATCGGGATAAAAGAAAAAAGAAGTTATACTATAAGTAAGAAGCTATTGCTTGCAACAGGAGTAGCTGTTTTCCTGTTCGTTATCCTTGGCTTTATATTATTAACAGAAAAAAGATCCAGCGCTGCTATCAATACCGAGAGTACTATGTTCAGGTCCCGCTCGCTCGCCGATGGCCTGCCGAATACTGTTGTTTTTAATTTTGATCTTAAGGGGATAACATCAAATGATATTATTATACAGCAATCCTGGGACAGTACTAAAACCATCCGTGTCTCGCAGGGGCAAACAGAAGCAACAGGTATGTATTATATGCCGGGTTATTTTCGTGCTAAACTGATCGTCGACGGAAAAATAATAAAGGAGCATGATCTCTTTATACCGAGCAATATGTGGGTAGCTACCATCGATCATACCCCCGTGCCAACCTACCTTACAAAAGAAGAGCTTATTCTCAACGATCATCTTAGTGTTTCTGCATCGGCAATGAATGAAATTAAGAAGATCGATAAACCTGTTACATTAACCTATCACCTTGTAAAAAGGTTCGATGATCTGCAGACGGATAATTTTACTTTGGAAACAAGGGTTCAAAATATTTACCATGAAGGTCCGGCTGTGTGTGAGACCAGCAAGATCTTTATACTGGGAACAAAGGGAGCATTTATTATTCCCCTTTCCATTCCCGGCTGTGTAGGCGATATTAATTTAAAGCTGAACGATAAAGTGCTCCCCGGCCGTTCCAATGATCTTTCAATGTTCGGTGCCGATCTTTCTGAATGGGTAAATGTAAAACTGGTGGTAAAGAACAGGAAAGCAACCATCTTCCTTAACGATACGATCATCCGTGAAGAAGGGTATAACAGTGATGCCGGCGATGTGGTCGGGCTTCGCTACAGTTTTCTCGGTGCAGGAATGGTAGACCATATCCGGCTAACCAACAATAAGGGAGAAATAAAGTATGAAGAAAAGTTCAGGTAAAAAGCTATAGTTTTTCCAGCAGGTCGATAACCTTTTCTCTTTTTAAAATTAGATAGCCCAGCCTGTCGTTACTTATGCCTTCTTTTAGCTGGTAGCTGAATGTAAGTTGTTCGTCATCCACATTTGTTTCAAAATATTTAAAGGCAATATTGTCGTGCGCTTTCAGCGTTTCGCCGATTTCGTACAGGTGTGTGGAAAGAATAAATAGCGAGTTCTTTATTTTGATGAGGCCTTCAATAACTACGGTACTGCATTTCATGGCATCCTGCACATTGGTGCCTTTAAAAAGCTCATCGATCAGTATCAGCCATTTTCTCCCGTCATTGATCTTAAGGATGGTGTTCTTTATCCGTTGCACTTCGTTGTAAAAGTAGCTCTCACCTTTTACAATATTATCTACCACGTTGATATTGCTTAACAGGCCATCAAATAAGGTAAGCTGCATGGATTGCGCCGGAACTCCCATTCCAATGTGCGCCAGGAAAACAGCGGCTCCAACCGATTTTATAAATGTGCTTTTGCCGGCCATGTTGGCGCCGGTAAGGAACAGGAAATTATTTTTCCGGTCCAATACAACGTCATAAGCCACTGGGGCAGGTAATAAAATATGATATAAGCCGGCTGCTTCAAAAGATGGGGTATCGTTGTCAAAAAATTCAGGAAGTACCAGGCTGTATTCAGTCATAGCCTGTGACATTGAATGCCATGCGTCCATCTGGGAATAGATATCTACCAGTTCTAAGATATTCTGCTTGTAATGGTATCTCAGGAAGTTTGCCATCTTCAGCATTTCTATCATTGAAAGGTTATCAGCTTTCTCCCTGATGGGAACAATAATGAACTGGTCTTTTTGAAGTATCTCTTTCGCTCTTTGCAGTATTTTTTTCAGTGGAGCAGGAGATTCTTCATGCAGAAAAAGATACACCAGTATCTGCATTCCCCTTATAAAATCGAAAGCATGGCTAACAGAATATTTTACCAGTGCATAATCCGGTGCATGTAAGATCTTATATGCGTATGCCGAGGCTGCCGACGGAGTAGAGGGGATATCATCGATGGTGGCCTGGTAAAATTTTTCAATGATCATAATGCTGCCATTGCTGATCATTTGCGGCCACTGCGCTCTTTTTTCCCGGATCAGCAGCAGTGTGTCCTGTACACCCTCAATTGCCTCAATTGAATTGAGAGACTTGCTGAATGTGCGCCTCAGCATTTCCCTTCCCCCGATCGTGGTGGTAAAATCCAGTTTTTGAAAAATAGAAAACTCTTCTTCGTGGTTGAAGATAGAAAGGTCGTTAAGTGTTGTTTTGTCTATTTCCATCAGCGATTGAATTTGAGCCTCTTCCCTTTGATAGATTCATTCCATCCATTATTTCCACACACATAGTTCCCATTTACAAATGTATCGGTGATGGCCGCCGGGAATGTTGCACCTTCCAGCGGGCTCCATCCGCATTTATATAAAAGACTTTCTTGAGTGACAGTGGTGCTTTCATTCAGATCAACTACAACGAGGTCTGCGAAATAGCCCTCACGAATGTAGCCTCGTTTCTCAAGAGTAAAACAATCTGCTACCGCATGGCTCATCTTTTCAACAACTTTTTCTAAAGATATTTTTCCTTCTTTATAGTATTTCAGCATCAATAATAATGAATGCTGAACAAGGGGCAGGCCCGAATGCGCATTTTCGTAGGGAGACTGTTTTTCGCTGAGGGTATGCGGTGCATGATCTGTTGCGATCACATCCAAACGATTGCAAAGTAAGGCCTGCCAAAGTGCATCTTTATTGTTGGAAGATTTAATGGCGGGGTTGCATTTAATAAGGTAGCCCAGCCTTGCATAGTCATCGGCCGTAAAGTGTAAATGATGAACACAAACTTCCGCAGTGATCTTCTTTTCTTTTAAAGGGATCGTATCATCAAAAAGAGAAAGCTCTTTTTCGCTGGAGATATGGAGGACGTGCAAGCGGCTCTTATATTTTTTTGCCAGGGATACTGCAACTGAGGAAGAACGGTAACAGCCTTCTTCATTCCTGATAAGGGGATGATCGGAAGGGGAAAGGTTTACTTTTTCCTTTTTTAATTTCTCATAATTTGATTTGATGATAGTCTCATCCTCGCAGTGGGTTGCTATCAGCAATTCACTTTCACTGAAGATTGTATGAAGCGTCGCTTCCTTATCTACAAGCATATTGCCGGTGCTTGATCCCATAAAGATCTTTAAGCCGCAAACATCTTTTTTTCTTTCATTCATCCGCAAAACCTCGTCAGCATTGTTATTGCTTACACCCATGTAAAAGGAATAATTTGCCAGGGAGGTGGCAGCGGCAATGGCGTATTTTTCTTCCAGCAATTTTTCTGTGAGCGCATTGGGGATGGTATTGGGCATTTCCATAAAGCTGGTGATGCCCCCGGCCACAGCGGCTTTGCTTTCTGTATAAATGTTTGCTTTATGCGTTAGGCCGGGTTCCCTGAAATGCACCTGGTCGTCGATAACACCGGGCAGTAAATGTTTTCCTTCACCATTAATTTCCGTAACATTTTCTTTTACATTTAAGTTGTTCCCGATCTTTTCTATTCTGCCTTTTTGAATAAATACATCGGCCGTTGTAATTGTTCCTTCATTTACTACCGATATATTTTTAAAAAGATATTTTTGCATATCTTGAAATTAAATAAAACTATCCATGCAAATTAAATGCTTTATCAGACTGGCTGTTATTCTTTGTCCCGCTTTTGCTTTTTCACAATCCACCTATATACCCTTTGGATCCAAAGCCTATGATTTTATTGAAAGAATGGAAATAAAACTGCAGGAAAACCGTAACCTGAATTTTTCCACGGTTAAGCCTTACAGCCGGAAGGCCATTGTACGGGAAGTTGAATACCTTGACAGTGCACGCATGACGCCTTCTGATTCTGCCCTGGGTTTTAACAAGTATGGCGAACGCTCTGATCTTGTTCTTACGCCGGTGGATGAGTATAACCTGAGAAGCCTCCTGGTAAACAACCTGGAGTGGGTGCAAAGCGACCGGCCTGAATTTGAAAGCGCCTCGCCGCTGCTGAAGAACTTTTATAAAACGAAAGCTAATTTTTTAGAGATAAAAAATAAAGATTTTTTTCTTGCCTTAAACCCTATTCTCAATTTACAATTTGGCGCCTCCACAGGAAGCAACGGCATTTATCTTAATACCAGGGGTATCATGGCCCGCGGTATGATCGCCAACAGGGTTGGTTTTTCTGCAACCATTGCAGAGAACCAGGAAAAAGGCCCTGATTTTTTCCAGGCAAGAACGAATATGTTCCGGGCTGTGCCGGGAGTTGGCTTTTACAAGCCCTTTAAAACAAATGGCTATGACTATTTTGATGCAAGGGGATACATCACTTTTAATGCAGCAAAATTTATCGACTTCCAGTTTGGATATGATAAAAATTTTATCGGTAATGGCTACAGGAGTCTCTTCCTGAGCGATCACGGGAACAGCAATTTATTTTTTAAGATCAATACCCGGATATGGAAATTCAATTACCAGAATATTTTTATGGAGCTGATGCCCCAGTTCAAGAAGACCGGCCCCGATACATTGCTCGACAGGAAGTATTCGGCCATGCATCACCTGAGCATGGATGTTACCAGGTGGCTTAACATCGGCTTATTTGAGGGTGTGATATTCGGCAGGAAGAACCATTTTGATTTTCAATACCTGAACCCGATCATTTTTTACCGGCATATAGAAGGAACTGTCGGCAGCCCCGACAATGCTGTTGCGGGTGTGGACTTTAAGGCGAACATTGCGCACACGGCACAGGTATACGGACAGGTGTTGCTGGATGAGTTTGTACTGGCGCAGATAAAAAAGAGCACCGGTTACTGGGCTAACAAATACGCCATACAACTGGGCTTTAAGTACATTGATGCCTTCGGCTTAAATAATCTTGACCTGCAGGCCGAAGCCAACTTTGCACGTCCTTTTACTTATTCTCATAATGATACCGTTGCCAACTATACACATTACAACCAGCCGCTGGCACACCCGCTGGGCGCCGGTTTCCGGGAATTTATAGGTGTAATGAAATACCAGCCAAAGCCAAAGATCTATTTATATGCGAGGCTTATTTATTATGTGCAGGGGCTTGATTCTGTCGGCAGGAACTTTGGGGGTAATCCACTCCGGAACTATATCACACGGCCAAGGGATTATGGTTTTAAAATTGGCAGTGGTTACAGGGCCAGTTGCTTTAATGCCTCTTTCGTTGCCTCTTACGAATTAAAAGAGAATCTTTTTATTGATGCAACAGCATTGATAAGAACTTTTAAAATAAGAGAACTGTCATCAACGCAGAACACTTCCATGTTATCGCTTGGCATACGGTTGAATATTGCCAGGAGGGATTACGATTATTAATTATTGAGACATCATTCCAATATAAATTTCGAAACTGCCCTAATTAATTCTTCGGAAATCGGTAACCCAGGATTTTGGTAGGTGGCCAGGTTTGATTGTTTATCACCTGTTACAATTCTAAACAGGTGATTCATATTTTTAATTAATACCAGCTTACTTTTTTTATTGCCCGATGCCAGCTTAGCCGCATCCTCAACCGTTACCTGTATATCATTGGTCCCCTGGATGATCAGAACCGGAACCTTTAATTTCTTAATTTCTACCTGTGGGTCATATTTTATCCATGAAATAATGTAAGGCTGGCTGCTTCTCTTAAAGATCGTATTTAACACAGCAGGAACGCTGTCTACAGTTCTATTACGTGAAAGACTGTCAAGTATCGGCAATGCAAGGTCCTGTACAAATTGTGGCTGCTGGGCAAATTGTTTTCTTAAAATGCTGTCCCCCTTTTCACCAATACCGGCTATGGAAATAAATTTATCGGCATTATCGGCACTTAATATGCCGACAAGCGAACCCTGGCTGTGGCCAATTACCGTAATGGTTGTAAAGCGCCTGTCCTTTCGTAAAAATGAGATCCATTCCTTGGCATCATCTGCAAAAATATCAAAGAGGGGATTTACATCATTTAGTTTGCTTTCGCCAACACCGCGTTTATCATATCGTAAGGTAGCAATGCCTTCCCGGGAAAGAGCATGTGCCAGGAGTTTGTAGGCATCTGAATTTAAATAGGCACTATTCCCGTTCCTGTCTGTTGGACCGGAGCCTGCAATTATTAAAGCCACCGGCGTTTTTTTATTGGCAGGTTTCGGAATACAAAGTGTACCTGCCATTTTTCCCGCTGGCAGATCTAAATAAACGGTACTTTCCCTGTAGTTTGTTGAATCGTTGTTTTGTGCCTTTAATCCCGCCGGTAAAAGGTACAGTGCGCCCAAAAGCAAAAGGTGTTTGACCAGCATAGTAAACAGGTTATTTAAATTGTAAGGTATGATTATTAATGCAGGCTTATCACCCTGGTTATCTTCCATTCATTATCCCTGTGTTGCCAGATGATGATAAATTTTCCGGCGTGTGAAGGCGTAGTTTCTTTTTCAGTATTGTTGTGAAATCTGTGCATTCCCATTTCCACAGCGCCATAGCCCTTGATAGGGTATACTTCGATGCTGCCCGGCACAAGCTCCCTGGTAACTTTTCCGCAGATGTATTTTTTCAGGGACTCCATGAGTTCCTTCTTCGACGTCATTAAGCCGCCTTTATCGTGGTAAAATTCAATACTGTCAGAATACAGTTTATCCTGTGTGGCAAGATCGCAGGTATTATATGCATTAAAGTATAAGCTGTCGAGGTGAAGAACAGTTTGATATAAAGCTTTATCATCAGGAATATATGCCTGGATGGAAGCCGCTTTATTATTTTTCGTTGTCGAGCATCCAATGATCAGTGCTATCATTGCAAAGAGTAAAGACAATATTTTTGATCGGTTCATGATTTGGGTTTATAATTTTAAGTTGCCGAGTAATGGCAGCAATCCCGGCGGGTATAGGTTTATATTCTTACCTGCTATATCGTAAAGTGAGGCCCATACAAGTTTGATCTCTTCGCCTTTATCGTTTTGCCTTCCTCTTAATTCTTTTTTATAGGCGCTTTTATCTTTAAAACCTGCCGAGTAGATAAACACGATCTCATGCTCCTTGATACCATTAAAGCTGAAAATGTTTTCACTGGTGTCGATCAATTTTACATTTTCAATTTCTTCACCCGTCTCTTCCAGCACTTCTCTTTTTGCAGCATCAATGGAATGCTCTCCAAATTCAATTCCGCCCCCAACTGGGATGTAAAAAACTTTTTCCTGCACGTGTTCATAGCAAATGGTAAAAAGAAACTTTCCCTCTTTTTCCAATATCACGATCGCTTTACCGCGGATGTAATTCATTTGTGAAAGGATTTTAAGATGAAGGCCTCTTTTCCCAGTCTTCTTTTTTTATGCGGTAAGTAAAGTTCAGTACTTTCTGTTCCCCATAATATTTCATCATGGTCTCATTGATCTTTTCTGCTCCCAACCTCTCAATGGCTTTCTGCGAACGGATATTGCCGGCGCCAATGTGGAAGATAACGTTGTCAACAAATGTAAACGCATGGTCCAGCATCAGCTTTTTTAGTGCATGGTTATACGTACTTCCCCAATGATCTTTTGCTAAAAATGTATAGCCGATCTCGATATTATTTTCCTCTATGTTATGACCGGTGTAGCGACTGCTGCCAATAGGCTCTCCGGTCTTTGTATCAAACACAAGGAAAGCGCCGCCTGATTCCATTGCCCCTTTGAAATAGGTTTCGAAGGCATCTCTCTGGTATCGGTTCCTGTTGGGATGCTGTTCCCAGATAAGCGGATCGGAAGCTACTTTGTAAAGCCTTTCAAGATCATCCTGTGAAAGAGGGGTAAGGGTTACGAACTCGTTTTTAAGATGAGTGGGTTGGAGGTCAAAATGCATGGCCATAAAATTATTCGAAAAAAATTACCTGTCCTGTGTCAACATCATAAAGTCCGCCGGTTATCTTTATTTGCCCGCTTTCTTCCATTTCACGCAGGATGCTGCTTTGTTCTTTTACCTTCTTCACCGTAATAAAAACATTGTTGACGGTAACATTTTTAAGAAAGGCTTGATTTTTTTCATTTCTCTCCGTTTTGGTTTCCGTTTCCTGTTCAATAGCTGGTTTTATCTTATCCAGTAATCCGGTGATATGCCCCAGGACAAGATTGTTGCAGGCACCCGTGATAGCGCCGCAGTTGGTGTGCCCCAGTACCACGATAAGTTTGGATCCTGCGATCTTGCAGGCAAACTCCATACTTCCCAATATATCCTCATTTAAGATATTGCCGGCAATGCGGATGCTCAATACATCTCCCAGTCCCTGGTCAAATATCAGTTCTGCTGAAGTGCGTGAATCGATACAGCTCAAAATGGCGGCAAAAGGAAATTGTCCTGCCGAGGTTTCATTTACCTGTTCTAATAAATTGCGGTGGGCTTTGATATTATTTACAAATCTCTCGTTGCCTTCTTTTAAAATGTCAAGGGCAAGTTCCGGGGTTAGCTCATCCTGTGTTTCCTTTGTAAATGTTCTCATTCAAAATTATTGAGTAACAACGAATGTAAGAAAACAAATTGTTTTGGGGGTTGATGGAAGGTGGAGCTTAATATAAATGGACAACATTAAAGATCGGCCCGGGATAATTCCCTTAGTTACTCTCGTTCCCATTTCCGTGTATGTGAGCCATCCTGTTTAACTATGGCCCAATTGTTTTCTGCCGCCTTCCTGAATAGTCGCTTCCTTAATTTTTTCGGGTAAAAAATTTTCATGGCCGTTTTACCACGGCTATAACTTGTTAAGATGTTTAACTGCGCCAGTATTTCGTAGGTAGCCGCCCCGCAACGCATGCCCAAAAAAGCGTAGTCGTATGGTACATCTTTGAAATATGCATTTGTTATGCTGTCAAACTTAGTTTTTTGTTGTAGAGTGATGGGGATATAAACGATTGCTTTTTTTACACTGTCTGGATGACCGCCAAGGATCGCATAAAGCCGCTAGTTGGATGAAACGCATAGGTGCTGTGCCTCTTGGTCTTCCTGGCAAACCAGTGAAATTTACCTTTGGGTAAAAAATTTAAAATTCGATCGTTTTCACCTTCAATGCCTGCGTGTCCGCCTAAAACACCTCCAAACCATTTTTGTTCTGTGTTCTTATATTTTTTCGAAGGCCTGGAGCCATACAGGAAATGAACTTTTAAAAAAAGTGTATCCTGCGAGTAAAGGACGCAGGAAGTAAGGCAAAAAATGACAGTTATTATTTGTCGCACTTTACGATTGCTAGTTTGTTGACATAAACCCCGGCACGTAAAAATTTCCTACTCCACCGTCAGCGAAAACGTGATCATCTTACTATTGATCTTGTCTATCACGTTGGAGTAACGGAGGTTGGCATCACGGCTGTGAAGATTCATCAAGCCGCTGCTCAGTTTTATTTCGGGCGTAAGTACAAATACAGGGAAGTAAAAATGAAATCCAAGTCCTACCTCTACGCTAAAGTCTCCCTTTTTTAATTTGATAAGGTCCTCAGCATTTTTTTTGCCGGCATTGCTGGTAAGGTCATAATCAAATTTTATCCCGCCGATGGTATATACTTTGAAATTATTTATCCTGTCGCTGCTGAATTTTATATGGATAGGGAAGGCCAGTGTAATGGAGGAAACTTTCTTTTCTGTAATGGAAGTGTCATTGCCTGTATATTTCTCACTGTAGATAAAGGTCTTTTCGCTGAAGGTAAGATCGAGGGGGTGTAGGCGAAGATCAAAATGATTGCTCATCCGCATGTTCACCAGCCAGGCAAGGTTTATCCCGGAATTGTTCACGCTTTCCACGGCCATGATGGTATCACGTGCCAGGAAAATCGGATGATGCGAAAATAAAAAGTGCGATTTATTAAAACCCAGGTTGATGCCGAAATGATAAGATTTGTTATCATGGTCTGGCAGGTTGGGACCTTCCCTTAACTGGCTGAAAGTATTTGACCAGCATAGTACGGCGATACAGAGGGCAACTATTTTTCTCCGGAGTAGATACTGCTTATTCCTAAACTCAATGTTTTGCATGAAGCGTTTTTATATCCAAGCTTGTTTAAAATTTGAACAAAATCATTCCCTTCCGGAAATTTTTGAACGGATTCATTGAGATATTGGTATGCATTTTTATTTTTTGATATAGCCCTGCCTATCCAGGGGGCGATCACCTTCAAATAAAGATTGTAGAAATTTTTTATAACCGGTAATTTAGGTTTTGTACATTCCAGCACGATCAATTTTCCGCCGGGCTTCAGTACTCTTTTTATTTCACTAAGCCCAAGCTCCAGGTCCTGGAAATTGCGTACGCCAAAGGCGACGGTTACTGCATCAAACGAGTTGCTGTTAGAGATTATTGTTTCGCTGTCGCCCTTTAACAATTCGATACGCTGCTGTAAACCAAGCTTTTCAATTTTTTTTTTACCTATCTCCAGCATCCCCTCGCTTATGTCTATCCCCACTATCTTTTCTGCCTTCAGCAGCTTAGATGCCAGGATGGCCATATCCGCTGTCCCCGTTGCAACGTCCAACACACACTTTGGGTCCAGTGGTTTTAATTGCCTGATCGCTTTTTTTCTCCACCCAATATCAATACCTGCACTTAAAAAGTGGTTTAAAAAATCATAGCGAAAAGCTATTTTGTCAAACATCTTCTCTACCTGCTTCTTCTTGCTTTCTCCTGAATCCTTAAACGGAACTATTGTATCATGCTGATAGGTAGTCATTAAGGTGTAAAGATAGGTTGATAGTTTAAAGTTGGTAGTTAGTAGTTTATAGTTAATCGTTAAAGTTTCCGGCTAGTCATTGCGTCAGTAGGTCATTGGTCATTAGGTAGGAAATTCGTATTGACTCAATGACCAATGACTTAATGACTATTTTTGCTGCCATGCAGATCAAGAATGCAAAATATTTAATCAGCAGCCCTGATTATACCAAATGCCCCGTACCGGATAAGCCCGAATATGCTTTCATCGGGCGGAGTAATGTGGGTAAATCTTCGCTGATAAACATGTTGTGCAATAACGATAAGCTGGCAAAAACATCCAACAGCCCGGGGAAGACGCAGATGATAAATCATTTCGAGATAGCCAGCGCTTCTGAAAAGGAAAAGGATGCCCGCTGGTACCTGGTAGATCTTCCCGGCTATGGCTTTGCCAAAATATCCCAGCGAAGCAGGAGAAGGTGGGAGCAGATGATAGAAAATTATTTACGCAAGAGAGAGAACCTGCAACAGGTGATGGTATTGATCGATTCCCGCCATTCACCGCAAAAAATAGATATTGAATTCCTTTCGCAGTTGAGAAAATGGGATGTTCCCTTTACGCTGATCTTTACAAAATCAGATAAAGAAACACAGGCGAAGGTTAGCAAAAATGTAAAGGGTTTTTTAGAAGAAATGCGTAACACCTGGCAATTCCTTCCGCAGCATTTTGTTACCAGCGCCGTGAAAAAAATGGGAAGAGATAAAGTGTTATTGTTAATAGAAGAAATGAATAACCGCTACCGGGAAGAAAAATAATTTTTTACTTTAGTGCAAACTTCCTGCAATGAGAAAATTTCTGCTTATAACGGCCGTCCTGTTTGCCTGTACCGTTTGCTATGCTCAAAAAGATTCTTCTCCCGGGTTATTACATATCGACAATGACAAATTGAGTAAACAGATAGACAGTTCGATGAAACAAATGGATTCGATAAATGAAAGAATTAATAATTCTTTTAAAAGCATGGACTCGGTCTACATGAAGCAGCAGTTAGAACAGAACAACAGGAATTTAGATCAATTTATGGCGATGCAAAGAGAACGTGAAGCAAAGCAAAAAAGATCTAATTGGATACGGCTGGGTATTGGCGTACTTTTTTTAGGCGTGCTTATTTTTGGATGGATGAGGAGAAGGAAGAAGGCCAGTCAGATAAATTAGTTCACAACTTTGTTGGCGCAACTGCTGCTGGCAAAGGCTTCCGGCTTGGCTTTAAAGGCAAAGCCCATTCCCAGGATATAGCCCATGGCTTCCCGTAAAGCCTCGTTACTTTTAAAGGAAGGGTTGGTATTTATATCCGCGTGCACTTCCATATCAACATCGTATAAAGTAAAAAGATCGCACAATTCATAAGCGATCTCTATACTCTTGGCTACTTCTACCAGCATCCTTTCCTTGATGCTGTACACGTGCCGCGTTTTTTCGTTATGGATGAACATAAAGCCGCCATGGCCCTCACGCAAAAAAACAATAACGGTGGCAAATTCGGTCTCGGCGCCTTTTATCTGGCTGTCAGTTCCTATGCAGACCTTTAGATGATAGCCTGCATGTGTTTCTCTTTGTATGGCTTCTTCTACAGCAGTTTTGATCGGGAGTTCTATAGGGTCGCCATTAAATCTTCTCCAGCGCATATAGTTGGGTTTTCTAAAATTACCAAAAAAGGGAATACGATACTAATTGAGAGAAATAAATAATTGGGAACCTACAATCCGTCGGGGCTGGTTATTTGTTTCGTTTTGTTCATTGTTGACACCATATAAATTACATGTGTCATTAGGGTTACTCCTCCGCCTAATATCCAGAACCCTAAGGTAATCGCTAATACAGGCATACCACACATTGGTTCATGGGTTGGATTGTTAGGAAAAAAATAACCAGGCAGTACAAAAAAGTGTAGGACTAAAATGATTCCAAAAATCAAGTACTTCCAAGCAGATAAATTATACCTGTCAAGTAAAACATAACCAATAACCTGGATTGCTAACATTGAAGCAATTACATGTAAAGGTGTCATGCTTGAATTCGTTTTGTATTATTTCATTCAGCTGATTGTAAATACCATAAAATGATTAAAGTAACCTTCTTAATCTTGTTTGAAATGCAATAAATAAAAAAGGGCCAGCCCCTAACGCTGACCCTTAACTTACACATGAATCTACCTTACTATCTTAATGCCTTTCTTTTGTTTAATTCCTTAGGGATTTGTCTGGATGTTCAGGTAAACATGAGAAAGAAAAAAAGGGACCGGCCCCTAACGCCGGCCCTTAACTTACACATGAATCTACCTTACTGTTTTAAAATTCGTTCTGTTTGTATTTTATTGTTACTCATTATTTGTAAAATGTACATTCCGTTGGATACATTGCTCACATTGATCCAGTTCATACCGGAAGTGCTTGTTCCTTTACCTATCATCCTGCCATTCATATCCACCAACTGGTACTGGTAATTCTCCGGTGCGTTCACAACTATCTCGCTATGCACCAGGGTTGATACTTTAAACAGTTTCTGCACCTGCGCTCCGCTACCTTTCAGGGAGATAACATTTGAATACACGTTCTGGTCAATAACGGAGGTAACTCTCAGCCTGTAAAATACCTCTGTACTTATGCCTGTCGCACGGGAGAAAGTTTTTTCCAGTCCGCCGAGTGTGGCAAGCTTTGTAAAATTCCTTCCGTCGGTAGAGCTCTCTACAACGATCGTCTTTATCGCTTCATCTGCAATTATGTTCCAGCTTAAGGTGTGTATGTTCTTATCCGTTTTTCCTGTAAGCGCCACATCCCTAATGGGCAGTACACCTGCAGGTGAAAAAGTTCCGCTGATCGTATAAGAGCCAAGACTTCCATAGTCAGGTGTATTTATATTCCCTGTTCCCTGCAGTGACACATAGTAAGTGCCTGCATTTAGCGTTGTATCGATGGAGGCTTTTAATATAGTGGCCACATCGTATGTGCCTACGGTTTGAAATGACGAGTTGATCAGGGTTAATTTGATATCAAGATTGGCCCCGTCTAAACTCGCTGCGTTCACCGAAAAGGGAATTGCATCTAAATGGAAGGCCCCTTTGGTTGGGATTACAAATTTAAATACGTCATTATCGGTAGGGGTTGTGATTATGCCTGCTGTTGAAAATGCCTGGTTGGCAATTGAAATTAAAGCCGGGTTGCTATTGGCCGCATCACTGTAATCATCGGGCCTGTAAGTAAAGCCATTTTGTGTGGTGATGATAGAAAGATTATCCTGGGCTGCTGTACAGCCGTTGGGCGTTGGACCATTATTCCACCCGGTAACATTTTTATAGTAGCTGTTTCCCATAACCGGTGCCCATCCTATCTCTCCGGTGCCTGCACCTGTATTATAGGTTGCTACCAGGGCGCATGAGTTACTGTAAGATGACTGGTGAGACAATCCTACTGTATGACCACTTTCGTGTGTACAACATTCAGCGATCATTTTTGGGCTGTTGGCCAGGCGATCAGGAAAAACAAATCCCGGTGTATCATCTCCCCATGTAAAAGAGCCTGTATAGGATACGCCACCCACACCTGTATACCACCCGCTCGTTGGTGTAACAATAATTCTCATTCTTTTGGTAAGGGGAGCTGCTAAAAACACTGTTGAGTCTGTTGTTATATTTATATTAAAGGGCCTGTAATCTTCTGCCACCCTGTTAAATGTTTCTGTTATCTGTGCATCCGTCATAATTGCAGGGGCACATACAAGTGGGCTCCCGTTGTTCCATACCGAGGATACAACCCGATGTCCGTCAAAATCGAGGAAGATGGTAGCCTGAGCTGTAGGGTAGCTGCTGAGCTTAGGTAGACTTACGGCTGTTATTGAGGTTAGTAAGGCCCACAATACCATAAGTGAATAGGATAATTTCATGTTCGTGGTTTTTAGAGGATTGGATGTAAGGGATTTTTCAATAGGAGATCTTTATTCCCGATCTTCTATTAGGTCTGCTGTTTTTATTTTGTTGATAAAATAATTTCCGCTGGCATCTGTCTTTAATTCAAAGGCATCTGCATATTTTGTATTGATGATCCTGCCGATATAACTTATCGTATTATCATCATTGGTTCTTTTGGAAATACCGAACACTGTGTTGTCAAGGTTATTCAGTTTTACAATAACACTATGCAAATTATGGTAGCGTTGTACAGATGAAGTGATAACACCGGTTAAAACATTTTCACCCAGTGCTAACTTAATGGTCCTTCCTTCGGCGGAAGTAAATATTTTTTCTAATTCTGATTTGGGGAAATTGATGGTTTTGGCAAATGCTGCAAACAACTGGGGCCTTCTCTCGGTAGCTATTTGTGCCCTTGACTTGTTGAAAGAGAGCAGCAAAGTAATAAGCACTGCTGCCTTGTAAATGCATTTCATAGTTTGGATTTTTGGTTGGTTTCAAAAATACTGGATGAATATAAAACGCAATGCTTTGTAAAAAATTGTTAATGAGTAAAAAAAAGTTGAAGAAAGCCGGTTGAAAAAATACGTAGTATTAATACTGCCCGGTGCTAAGCATCACCAGTGTGCAGGCTTCCATAACCTGGATGTTATTTTGCCTGGCGAGTTGATACAACTCGGGATTTTCTGTGCCGGGATTGAATATGATCCTTTTGGGTTTTAAGGAAATAATATAATCGTAATACGGCCTTTGGTTTTGGGGATTGAGGTAAAGGGTGATGGTGTCAATATCCTCAAATGGCTTTTGCTCTGTGTCAATATCTATATCACCAGCCTTTCCTTTTCTTTTGCCTATACCAATTACAGGATGATTAAATCTTGCCAGTTTATTAACGGCAAGGTAGCTATAGCGCGCCGGGTTAGGAGATGCACCTAATACCAATGTTTTTTTATTTGCCATAATGATCATTAACTCAAAAATCTTGCCTTTAATTCAGGTGTGGGGATCATGCATTCCTCTTTTTTACCAAACCATTTGTAGCGGTTCCTGCCCACCCAGTTATAAACCCCATCTCTTAAAAATTTTGGAAGGATGATGAAGCCATATAACACCGGCCATAAGCCATTGAATTTTTTTACCACCCTCAATGCTCCCGTTGACCTGTCGTATGCTTTGTTGTTTTCAATGAGAATAAAGGAGTTTAGCTCATGCACGGGAAAATTATACTTTTTCAATAGCTCCTGCCCCGTTACCGATTGCAGGGCTGCAAACCGAAAAATATTTTTTTTGTCATGTTTGATGATGAACTGTACGGCGCTGTTGCATAAGTTGCACACACCATCAAATAGAACGACCGGCTGCTCCATATGTAAAGTTACTAAAATGGTTTTCCATGCGTTGAGCTTATCAGCCTGCGTATGATAAAGGGAAAAGGTTTTACTACCGGGATAAAAATGTTGGTGATGATTTCCTTTCCGAACAGACGCTGGATCAATCTCCCCATGCTTAGCCGGGAGGCAAATTGTTTTTTCCATTGCTTCGTATACCGATCTTCCATTTGTGGCCTGCTTATCTTTTTTTGCAAGAAATCATCTATGCACGCAAAAGCCAGCTTACTGCCATGAAGCGCCATGCTCATACCATTCCCGCACAGCGGTGTTATCATACCGGCTGCATCACCTGTCATCAATACACTATTTTCTACCTGCGTTTTTTTATCAAAGCTTATTTGTGAAATGGTGACGGGGAAACCAGGTAAAAATTTGGCAGTGGAGAGAATTTGGCGGAGAAATGGATTTTTCATCAGCACGCTCTTTTCCATGGCTGCAATGGAATTGTTGTTCGCTTTCAGGTTTGCCGCTGTAGTAAGATAGCAAAGGCAATACGTGCCACTTTCTATCCGGGAGATACCGCAATACCCATCTTTAAAATTGTGCAGCGCTATGGTATCCGCAGCCAGGCCGGTTTGCACATGATATTTTACAGCGATATAATTATTGAGCTTATTATTTTTCCTGCTGGTAAAGTCCCTCGACCATTTAACGTCTATATTGCTTCTCTTGCCAAATGTTCCGGCGGCAACCTTGCAGGTGATATTGATGGATGAAGTTGAAATAATAAATTGATCATCCCTGAAAATGATATCATTCACTTTTGTTTCCTGGTAGATTTTTACGCCTTCGCTTTCGGCGATATGGTATAACTCATTATCCAGCATATAGCGGCTTATACCGAAGCCTCCCAATGGCATTTGCTGTTGCAAAGTTTTTCCATTGGGTGAAGAGACTACAAGGTTTTTGATGACAGGCAAATTCATTGCGTCTAAATTCACCCCTAGGCTTTTCAGAAAATGCCAGCTCTCCATACTGATGTACTCGCCGCACACTTTATGAAATGGATATCTCTCTTTCTCAAACAGCACTACGCTGTACCCGGCTTTTGCCAGTTGAACTGACAAAGACAGGCCGGCAAGGCCGCCGCCAATGATACCAACATCGTATAATTGATCACTGCTCATTCCTGGCAATTATTAAATGCCTGAAAGCCCATTTCCATTGAAGGGTGTAATTTAATATTCCTGCTTTGTTAAGAATAATTCTCCACTCATCTTTGGTAAACCCTTTTAATACAGAAACAGGGCCATCATTTTTTACAAGGTATGATCTTGAAAAAAGTTTACTCGTAAGCCTTATAAAATGGTAGGCTACGCGATGACGGTGCAAGTCATTAATAAAAAATCCAAGGGAGGAATTTGCTTTCATCCATTGCAGCATACTAATTAATTCCTCATCGCTAAAGTGATGGCAGAAGAGGGAAGTGAAAATGATGTCAGGCCTGTCGCTGCCAAAGTCCACATTTTTATAGTCGGATACAATGTAATTCTCACCGGGGATCGCTGTATTCTTCCGGGCATAGGCAATACAACTGGCATTGATATCGATCCCGGTAAACTTCACATGCATATGCTTTTTGCTGCTGTACCGATAGATGGCATTTAGATTATCGCCGCCACCGCAACCGATCTCGCAAACGGAGATCGTTTTTCTTTGCCCGGCCAGTCCTTTAAATCCTTTTATCGTTATATTATGTCCACCAAGTTTGGTATTAATAAGATCCAGTTCTTTCAGGTTTTGCTGAATATCTGCAAACGGAATATCGTACCTGTCTATTAATTCTTTTTGCCCGGAACGTTTGCTAAGATCAATCATGAGATAAAATAAATGTCTCAAGGGTAAGACCGGGGCCAAATGCTGCGCCTAAGATATTGGCTTTTTTAGCTCCGGCGTTTTCCAATTCATTCATAATTTCTTTCAATACAAATAGGATGGTGGGGGAGGACATATTGCCATAGTCTCTCAAAACATTGTACGAGTGCTGCAGCGCTGCCGCAGGAATATCAATACTTTTTTGGATGGAGGTTAGAATTTTTTTTCCACCGGGATGAATGCACCAGTGCGTAATATCTTCTTTATTACAGGCCGCATGTTGCAGTGCATGCTCAGTTAAGGAATCAAAATCTTCTTCTATCAGATCGGGGATGTAACCTGAGAGCGTCATCAAAAATCCTGAAGAAGATAATTCCCAGCTCATATCTTTTTTTCCTTTAAATGCCACCTGGGAATAAAAATCCTTTATGCTTAATCCATTGTGTTTATCATCCGTGTGTGTGACTAAAACGGCAGCTGCTCCATCTCCAAACAATAAGCTGGAGGCAATATTATCCATTGAATTTTCTTTTTGAAAATGCAATGTGCATAGCTCAGTGCAAACAATAAGCACTTTTGCGTTTGTACCAGTTCTGCAAAATGAATCTGCCAGCTTCAGCGCATGAATGGCTGCATAGCATCCCATAAAATTCACCGACGTTCTGAAAATAGTGGGAGGGAGGTCCATGGCTTCCATTACCTGCAGGTCCAGGCCGGGGGCACTGAGGCCGGTGCAGGTAACCGTGATAAGATGGGTTATTTCGTCTTTATTTATTTTATTCTCTATACATTTTTCAATAGCACTAACGGAAAGCCCGGGTGCTGATTTATTGAACCATTTCATTCTCAGCTCCAGGTTTGGAAAAGGCTCCAGGTTTTCCGTTGCAGGATAAAAGGCCCAGTCATTGGCAGACAACCCATAATCCGGCAGCACCGAATACCTTGTATTGATGCCGCTTTGGTGATAAAGAAATTTCATTTTTCTTTTATCCACTTCGTTCATGGCATACACATTCTGCATAAAAGTGAGAATGTTTGCCTGCTCGTGTTTGTATTGAGGAACAGCGGTTGCTATGGAAACTATCTTACTCAATCAGGCGTAATATTAATAGGGTGATGAATCCTGCATTGGTGCATACAGAAGCCAATACAGTCATTTGCATGGTATGTTTGAAATCCGCATTTTTCCTGTCTTTTGCTACTTTTCCAAACCATACTACAAAATATACGAATACAGGAAGCATAAAGATTTGCAGCAGCAGGAACCTCTTCCATTCAAGATCCAGGGAAAATTGCAAAGCCAGCATAGCAAATGCCAGTGCATATATTATGCCTGTAAATATGAAAGTTCCTTTATATCCCAATTTATAACTGATGGTTCGCACCCCATCAGCCAGGTCAGCCCCATGCTGGTATATCTGTGTCAGCGGGTAGAAGCCTCCTATCAGCAAACTAGCAGCAATGGTTGCTATTACGGGAACATTAGTGGTATGGTTGCTTTCACTGCCATAGTATACAAGAAAAAAGGTAACGGCTCCCTGGAAGATCATCACGGTAAGATAGCCTGTTACCGGGTATTTTTTTAGACGGATCTTTCTATAGCTATAAGCTCTTGAGGCCAAGATGTACAACAGGATCCCCGCTGCAAAAAGGGGAGTGATCAAAAAACTGGCGGCGATGGCAATGACATCCATCACCACTGTCACATAAAATAACTGCTTAGTGGGCTGCATGGGATTTTTTATTCCGCCGATGTTGCCGGTATCCCTGTCCATATAACTGTTATAACCATTACTGGCCGGATACACGAGGAGGTGCAGGATAACAAATATCAAAACGGCGTCCTGCCAGTTAAGCTGGTACACCCGGCTTAGCGCAAACCAGTAAACGGGCATCAGGAAAAATGAAAAATGAAAACGAAGAAGTTGTAAAGTGGAACGTAGTGTAGTATTCACTTCTAAAAGTACTGTATTCTATCCCATGGAGTGAAGCGATACTTTATTTTCTTCTGTATCAGTATGAGTCCAGACCCGGTAATGTGGCTCGGAGCGTTACGCGTTGTATACCCATATTATCGAAATGAAATACTGACAGGCTGCTCACGATAGGCATTTACCTTTCTGCCTCTTTGAACCGCCGGTATCCAATCCCCTGCGGAGGAAACAAGCCTGATCACCTCTTCATCAAATGCAAATTCAACCGATCTCCAGATGTAAACATTAACTACCTTTCCCGAAGTATTTATCATGAACCTGACTTTAACGGTTCCACCGGCTTCCAGAGCCTGGGTTCTGTCAGGGATTTTCAAATTGGCGTAAATATATTCCTGGAATTTTTTTTCTCCATCCTTATAACTCGCCTCTTGCTCTCCTGTAGTATCGGTTATTATTTTCTTCTTTGCCAACTCTAAAGAATCCCAATTCAAAACAGACAACAATGTGTCAAGATGATAATTGTATTCAGTTACGGCTTTTGCTTTCTCATTATAGACATACCACTTTCCATCTTTTCTGTTGTCTACATAATTGCCCTGGGTTGAGGTAATACCTGTCTTAAAGAAGGTGGCATAATTGCCATGTAAAACTTCCATAGTGCGATCCCTGTAGGTTAACCGGCTTTTCAAGGGGCCTGTTACATTATATTCCAGTCTCTGAATTGCGGTATCCCCGTACGACTTAACTACAATAAGGGATTTTGCTTTTTTCACATCTTCAGTTATTCCCTTGTCACCAACCAACACAGCGTTGATAATTTGTTGCGCAAAAACAACATGAGACAGGGAAAGAAATAAAATAAGAAAGTATTTTTTCATACAGCACCTGCAATTACACCAGCATCGTTACCGGGTTTTCCAAAAACTTTTTAAAAGTTTGCAGGAAAGCGGCGCCCACAGCTCCATCCACACTCCTGTGATCGCAGCTTAAAGTAACTTTCATAAAGTTGGAAGTGCCAAAGCCATCTGCTTTTTTCACCACCGTCTCTTTAATTTTCCCCACAGCAAGAATGGCACTGTCGGGCGGGTTGATGATGGCAGTAAATTCCTCAATGTCCATCATCCCTAAATTGGAAATAGTAAACGTGTTGCCGGAAAAATCCTGTGGCTGGATCTTTTTATTTCTTGCCTTATCGTACAGGTCTTTTGCGTCAGCAGCGATCTGTGAAAGTGATTTCTGGTCTGCAAAGCGGATGACAGGAACGATTAAACCTTCCGGTAATGCAATAGCAGAACCAATATGAATATGATTGTTCTGGCGGATGAAATCTCCCATCCAGCTGCTGTTGACCGCCGGATGCTGGCGCAGGGCCATGGCAGCCGCCTTGATCACCATATCATTGAAAGAAATTTTAACAGGGCTTACCTCGTTTATACTTCCTCTTGAAGCCATGGCATTATCCATATTAATTTCCATAGTGAGGAAAAAATGCGGGGCAGTAAAATTGCTTTCGCTTAAGCGGCGGGCAATCGTTTTTCGCATTTGGGTAAGTTCGATATCCTGGTAACCTTCCTGGCCTGTTTGTGCAAATGGTTGTACAGGCCTTTGCGGAACGGAAGATTTAGTTTCAGTTTTAGCAGCGGGTTGATAGCTGTCAACATCTTTTTTTACAATTCGTCCGCCATCGCCGCTGCCGTTTACCTGGGAAATATCGATGCCTTTATCGGCAGCTAACTTTTTTGCAAGGGGAGAGGCCTTTAATCGTCCTCCTTCCCCCGTCTTTTCTTCTTTTATGGCAGGTGTTACAGCTTGTTGTGTTGGTTGTGGGGTAGGTGCCTGGCTTTCGTTTTGTTTTGCAGGAGGAGCTTCTTCTTTTTTATCATCCCCGGCCTTATTTTCCGGGGGCTTTTGATCACCATCCAATAAATTCTTATAATCTTCGCCTTCTTTCCCTACTATGGCAATTATACCATTTACTTTGGCCGCTTTGCCTTCCTCAACTCCAATGTACAATAACGTTCCCTCTTCATATCCAACCACTTCCATGGTAGCCTTATCGGTTTCCACTTCGGCAAGCACATCATCTCCTTTCACTTTATCGCCTACTTTCTTATTCCATTGAATGATCTTGCCTTCTGTCATTGTATCACTCAGCAAAGGCATACGAATAGCTACAGCCATATATTCTATTAATTTAGAAAAGTGAAATTACTGCAATTGTATAAAAGTAAGAGCAGTAATTTTTAATTTAAAACGTGGATACCCGGGACTAATAGTCCAGCTCGAGTTTTAATTTATCCTTCAGTTCTTTTACCAGGGGATACTGCTCTATCATTTTAAGGTATTGCTGCTTGGGACTAAGATGTTCTTCTGCCGGTTTTTTATCTCCGGTTTCAACTACAATGATTTTATAGGAAAGCTTGCGGTTGCTGAAATGCGTTTGGAGATGCTCGACAAGGGCAGCCCTTTCATTTTCGATAAAGCTTTGATGGATCTTACTTTCCGTGACTATTTCGATACAATTTGGATCTCCGATCTTTAATACTGCCGATTTAAAATTGCTGACGGCGGAGGGGTTGTTCTTTTTTTGAAGAAGTTCTATGTACTGCCCCCAGGCAATGTATATTTCCTCCTCGTTAAGTTCTTTCACCGCATTGGCATTTGAGCGGTGGCGGCTGGCAACTTCCTTTCTTATCTTATCCAGCACACCAATTTTTGAAGCGCCGTTCGTGACTTTCGTATTGTCAGCAACGGCTTTTGTCCCGTTAGCTACCGGGATGGTTTTTATACCGGTTTGGATGACGAGTTTTGGTCCCTCATCACCCCGAGGAGAGTCAGAGCCAGCACTGTCCTCGCTCACCAGCGAAGTGTTCTCATCTTGCAGTTTATAGCTATCAGCCTGCAGCTTTCTTGCAGGCTTTTCTTTTAATTCAATCGGGGCTATCGTTCGAAAGGCAAGGGCTTTTACTGATTCAACCTGTTTTTTTTTAGTGATCCCATTATCGGTATCCACCAGTTCGATGGCTTGCTGCAGGTAACAAAGTTTTATAAGGGTAAGTTCAACATGCAACCTTTTATTACGGGCCTGTTTGTAAGTTATCTCTGCTTCGCTTAAAATATTTAAAGCGCTTATCAGCCAGGCAGGATTGATTTTTTTTGCCGTCTCGAGGTATTTTGGTTTAAAGTTTTCAGCCACTTCCAGCAGCACAGCAACTTTTGGGTCTTTGCTTACCAGGATATTGCGGATGAATTCTGCAAAACCATTCACCACCAGGTCGCCTTCAAAACCTTTACGGTTGATCTCGTCATACATTAATATGGCGTCGCTGATATTTTGCTGCTGCATGCAGTCTATCAGCCTGAAATAATAATCTTCATCCAGGATATTCAGGTGCTCTAAAGTATTTGCATACGTTAGTTCGCCGTTGGTAAAGCTCACGATCTTGTCAAGAATGCTCAGGGCATCCCTTAAACATCCCTCACTTTTTTGTGCGATAACATGCAATGCGGCTTTATCAGCTTTTATCTCTTCTTTCTCACAAATTTCCTCCAGGTGCTCTACTGTATCATGATTGGTTATCCGCTTAAAGTCAAATATCTGGCAGCGGGAAAGTATGGTTGGAATGATCTTATGCTTTTCAGTAGTAGCCAAAATAAAGATGGCATAAGGCGGCGGCTCTTCCAGCGTTTTTAAAAAGGCATTGAAAGCCGAGGAGCTGAGCATGTGCACCTCATCCACTATATATACTTTGTACGCTCCCGCCTGTGGGGCAAACCTTACCTGGTCAACCAAAGAGCGAATGTCATCAACAGAATTATTACTGGCCGCATCCAGCTCATGAATGTTTAGTGAAATTCCCTGGTCGAAGGATACACAGGAATTACAGGAGTTACAGGCTTCACCATCGGCTGTCCTGCTCTCGCAATTAATGGTTTTGGCAAGAATGCGGGCACACGTCGTTTTTCCTACCCCTCTCGGTCCGCAGAATAAAAAGGCATGTGCCAGCTGGTTGTTTTTAATGGCGTTTTTTAAGGTAGTAGTAATGTGTGATTGTCCCACCACCGTGTTAAAGTTCTGCGGCCGGTATTTTCTTGCTGATACGATGAATTTATCCATAATTGATTGCGAGCGTCAAATTTCGGATTTCTCTTTTGGATAATGGAATTTGTTTATTCACTTTTGACTAACTTTTATTTTGGGAGCATTTTTTTAGAGTTGCCTGTTTTAATCGCCTTGTTCCATCGGAACATTTTGTGGGAGAAAATCGGTAAGTTGTTATCAGGGATATTCAAAACCAGGAGATTCACCACCGGAAGGAAACGTTTTTGGAGGAGTATAGAAAATTTTTAATAGCGGTCGATATACACTGGATGAGTGATATATTTTTAGAGAACCGGAATAGCACCATGCGTTCCTATGGAACGCTCCTCGCTGCTCGAATATTTTTTACCAACCCGTTGTTCTAGCGGAACATAAAACCACATCCTCTTTCGCAACAATTACAGTAGAGGCTCGCCGGCGGAGTAGGGTCCCGTATTTAGCAGAGAGGGCTTACGTGGCGTCAGGCCGGCTTGTAACCCTTCCACGACGATCAGGATAAACTTCACGTCCCCACGTATGCCCTGGCTCGCACAAGTGTGCATATTTTTTCATTTTCAATTTTTCATTTCAATCCTCAACCCTTACCTTTGCGCCTCGAAGATTCCGGGTATTTCGGATCAAATTGAAACAATATATTTTATGGCAAACGTTGGAAAGATAAAACAGATTATTGGTGCCGTGGTAGACGTGCATTTTACAGGCGACAACAAGCTGCCTGAGATCCTTCATGCACTGGAAATTACCCGCCCGAATGGTGATAAACTCATCCTTGAAACCCAGCAGCATTTGGGCGAGGACAGTGTTCGTTGTATTGCAATGGATGGTACCGAAGGTTTGACCCGTGGAATGGAAGTGGTTGACCAGGGATCGCCTATTTTGATGCCCATCGGAGACGAGATCAATGGCCGTTTATTTAACGTGACCGGGGATGCGATCGATGGTTTGCCACAGGTTAGCAAAGTAGGCGGACGTCCAATTCACAATAAGCCGCCTTTGTTTGAAAATTTAAGTACAGCTTCTGAAATATTATATACCGGTATTAAAGTTATTGACCTTATCGAGCCTTATGCAAAGGGTGGTAAGATCGGGTTGTTTGGTGGTGCCGGTGTAGGTAAAACGGTATTGATCCAAGAGTTGATCAACAACATCGCAAAAGCTTATGCAGGTTTGTCGGTATTTGCGGGTGTGGGTGAAAGAACACGTGAAGGAAATGACCTGATGAGGGAGATGATCGAGGCAGGTATCATGAAATATGGTGATAAATTTATTCATAGCCTGGAAGAAGGTGGATGGGATCTCGAAAGTGTGAACATGGAAGACCTGAAAGATTCAAAAGCAACATTTGTTTTCGGGCAGATGAACGAGCCGCCGGGAGCAAGGGCACGTGTGGCGTTGAGCGGACTGACCATTGCAGAATATTTCCGTGATGGCGATGGCACAGGAAAAGGAAAAGACATTTTATTTTTCGTAGATAATATATTCCGTTTTACACAGGCAGGTTCTGAGGTATCTGCTTTGTTAGGCCGTATGCCTTCGGCGGTAGGTTACCAGCCAACGCTGGCTACAGAAATGGGATTGATGCAGGAAAGGATTACATCAACAAGAAACGGATCTATCACATCTGTACAGGCCGTGTATGTACCTGCGGATGATCTTACCGATCCGGCTCCTGCAACAACATTTGCCCACCTAGATGCCACTACGGTATTGAGCCGTAAGATCGCCGATCTTGGAATTTATCCGGCAGTTGATCCATTGGATTCTACATCAAGGATACTTACTCCGCAGATCGTTGGTGACGCTCACTATGATTGTGCTAACAGGGTTAAATTGATATTGCAACGTTATAAAGAATTACAGGATATCATCGCTATTCTCGGTCTGGATGAATTGAGCGATGAAGATAAACTAACGGTTAGCCGTGCAAGACGTGTTCAGCGTTTCCTGTCACAGCCTTTCCATGTGGCAGAACAGTTCACAGGATTAAAAGGTGTATTGGTTCCGATAGAAGATACAATCCGTGGGTTTAACGCCATCATGGATGGTGAGGTGGATGAATACCCTGAAGCAGCTTTCAACCTCGTTGGTACTTTGGAAGATGCGATTGAGAAAGGTAAGAAGATGATGGAAGCGGCACAGGCGTAAAGCCCTCATCCCTTCCTTCTCCATCCCGAAGTTTCGGGAGAGAAGGTGTCGTGCGAAGATTATGTGGAAGACCGTAGCGGTTAAAAAATATTATTAACTAACAAACTAAGTTCTCTCTTTAGGGAGACAGAGGGTATGACATTAGAAATATTAACACCCGAAAGAAAAATATTCAGTGGCGAAGTGTACGGTGTACAACTTCCCGGTATTGCTGGATCTTTCGAGGTTTTGGAAAAGCATGCCCCATTGGTTAGTGCATTGAAAGCCGGCCGCCTTAAGATATTAAAGGACAAGAGCTCCACTACTATTTATAATATTCAAAGTGGTTTTGTTGAAGTGATAAATAACAAAGCTACAGTGCTGGTAGAAGGTGCTGTTGAGGAATAATTTTTCCTGGTAAAAGATTTTCTAAACCCGCGATTGATCGTGGGTTTTTTATTGGAGAAGATTAAGTTTCTTAAATCTGTCTCTTCAGTTGCAAACAACTCCATGCAGTAAATGGGATAATAAGGATCAAAAAGATCGTCCACCAGTTTCCCGTAATAAAATAAGCAGTTGCTGTAATTGCTAAAAGATAGATAGGGTAAAGTACAAACAACAGCCCCACTATCACAGAATCATAATGGTCGTTTGCTATATTTTTTATTGAGAGAACAACAGGAAAATATAAGGGTGCATGTAACAGCCAGCCAGTAATTGCAGGGAGAAAAAGAAGAAATTTTTTTATGAAGGGCTGCGGTACAAAAAATATTTTCCTGATCCATTCCTTGTCTGGCGGAGCTGCTTCAATAACAAGCTCTTTTAACTGGTTCTTTAATTTAGTGTTGAATACCGTTATGGCCTCACCTGGCGGCATGGCTTCATTAAAACTTTCTTTTTCTATTATATCTCCAAAGTTCAGGATCATGTTTTTCCCAAACAGCCGAAAGGAACTGTAGTTGATCCCAAGCGGGATAACTTTTAGCGGGATGGCCTGTTGCCAGGCACTTATAGCCAGCCTGGCCGTTCCTTTTTTTAATGGACGTAAACGCCATTCATTAACGCATCCTCCTTCGCTAAAAATTAAGACGATACCGTTTTTTTTAAAAATATCGATACAAGCCGAAAAGGTTGTATAGTTATGTTCAAGGTTCTCAGCGCCCTCGCTTATCCTGTAAACGGGCAACATATTTAGAGAGTAAAGCAGTTTTTTATAAAAGCCATTTACAAATGCATCACCCCTTGCCAAAGAGTAAACGGGCCGTTTAAAAATGGTGGCTAAAATAACTGCGTCTAAAAATGAATTGGGATGATTGGCAGCGATCAGTAACGGCCCATTGCTTTTTAAAAGATGTTTTTTATTGATAATTATCTTCCTGCAATAAAAATATAAAGCAAGCCTTGCGGGTAATTTTAAAAGAGTATAGAGCAATTATTTTTTAAGAAAGATAAGCAATCAGGATTTATTTTTTATTGCCATTATACACTACGTAAATTTTTTTTCCATTTTTCAGATAGTAGCGGCCGCCATTTGGGCCGATATAGATCACTTCCCCTTTCGGGCCTTTCATACGGTTATCAATGTTGTCGTTGTATTTGGTAAGGGCTACTTTTACTTTTTGTTGTCTTTTAATTGTATGTCTTCTTTGTGCAATGGAAGACATAGCGAATAATAATAGTAACGAAGCGATCAATAATTTTTTCATTCTCCAGTTTTGAATTTATCAGTTAAGTTGCGGATCTATGGGAAAGTTGATCATCATTTCATAGTCACCGCCTAAGTGCTTCAGCGAATCCTTCCATGTTTCTTCCGGGTGTGTATGAAAAATAAGTTTCCTTATAGCATCAACCGTAAGCCAGCTTTTTTCTTCAAGTTCATCATCCAGCTGCCCTTCACTCCAGCCGCTGTAGCCAATAAAAAATCTTATCTTATTAAGATCGATGTCATTATTTTTTACATAGGTCACCAGGCTTTCAAAATTTCCTCCCCAATAAACTCCATCAAGTACTTCTTCACCTCCCGGTATCAGGTCGGGGTATTGATGTAAAAAATGAATGGTGTCTTTTTGCACAGGCCCGCCATAATACACAGGGATAGTATATTCTTCCAGCTCAGGTATCAGTTCTCCCAGTGTTTTTGAGAATTTTTTATTTAGCACAAAACCAAAGCTTCCTTCCTCTTTATGCTCACAAAGAAAAATTACACTTCTTATAAAATTAGGGTCCTTTAAAAATGGATTGGCTATTAATAATGTGCCTCGTGCCGGTAAAATCATTATTCTAAATTATATTTATTTCATGACGTGTATATTGCTTTACTAAAATATTTTTCGATATTTTTAAAAAGATAATACTTAGTTAAAATTGCTTAATCTTCTGGCACATTTTTTTTAAGGGTATTGCGGGGTTTAATTTTGTAGCTCATGAAGAAAATATTTCCGGTCATAACTGTTCTCGTTTTTCTTTCTCTGATAGGATTGATCTTCTTCCAGGTTCTTTGGATCAAACAAATGTTCAACGACAAGGTGCACCAGTTTGAAGAATATTTGAAAATTGTTACGGCAACCGCCGGTAATGACCTGGTAGAGCAAAAAGGAAACCTGTCGCCCTTTGATAATAAAAAGAACAATGATGTTCTCTCTCCTTTAACCGGTTTCCCCTTAACCATTACGCATAAACTAAGCAGGGATGAGATTAAAGGCAAAATAAAAAATGCCTTTGAGATTCACCAGCTCAAGAAAATACCCTTTGAATTTGCAGTAACGCCTACTTCGATGATAGGGGAGCAGGTGGAATCAGACAACTTTGCCAAATTATACCAGGATACTGTTAACAACATGTCGCTTGTATATCCCCTGGTATCGCCCAGTGGTAGTATTTCCGAAGGAGTTTCTCCTGAAGAGCTGCTCGTTATTATTATTCCCGATCTGAAAAATATTGTCTGGAAACAGATGTCGTGGATGGTAATAGGCTCCGTGTTATTCACCATAGTGATCTTCGCCGCTTTTTTTGTTACCTTAAAAGCGTTGCTAAAGCAAAAAAAGCTGAGCGAGATCAAATCTGATTTTATCAATAATATGACGCATGAGTTTAAGACTCCCCTGGCTACCATTTCACTTGCTGTAGATGCATTAAAGAATGAAAAGGTGATCAACGACAGGGAAAAAACGGAATATTTCTCAGGCATAATCAAGGAAGAAAATAAGCGGATGAATAAGCAGGTGGAGACCATACTCCAGGCTGCTATGCTGGATAAGCAACATCTGCAGCTTAACTTAAAAACTTTTCATGCGCACGACCTGATAACGACTGCCGTTAATAATATGAAGCTGCCTGTTGAAGAAAAACATGGAAAGCTTGAAGTGAGCTTCGAAGCAACCGACGATGTGATATGTGCCGATGAAGTCCACTTTACCAACCTTGTGAATAACCTGCTGGATAATGCAGTAAAATATTCAAACGATAATCTGGTAGTTAAGCTTTGTACGCAAAATGTCAATCATCATTTTCGTATCAAAATTGAAGACAATGGAATAGGCATGAATAAAGAAACGCTGCATCGTATTTTTGAAAAATTCTACCGGGCGCACACAGGCAATCTGCATAATGTAAAAGGTTTCGGCTTAGGACTAAGCTATGTGAAAACCATTGTTAATGCTCATCATGGGAAGATCAAAGCCGAAAGTACATTAGGAAAGGGTAGTTGCTTTACGATAGATATGCCGCAAAAAAATGTTGGCCTTCCGAAAGACGAAACAGAGTCATCTCTTAGCCAGCGGAACAACTAATTTCAATCCGCTCCATACGTCACTTACAGCACAAACTTTTACATCCACCAGGTCATTCCTAAGTGCATAATTTCTAATTACATCTTCTGTAACATCTGTTGGTATGCCTGCACTTTTTTTATACCATGATACCCAGATGATGGTGGTAGGTTTCATGTTGGTAACGATCTTTTTCATCGCCTCTTCAAATTCCTTATTGTTTTTTATGAAAAGATGAATGAGATCCGGGGTCTCATTTTTTGCAACGAGAAGTGGGGAAATGTCATTTTCCAGCATGTCATAATAATCTGCCGGCTGACCGATCAGCTGGACTTTCATCTCTTCCCTGATACCCAATTTTTTTAAAAGCGGTGTTCCCGAATATCCTGATGGCATGTGGTAAGATTTAAAATGAGAAGTGTTTTTTGAGTTTATGTGTATAAAAAGATTTTTGCTATTTTGTTGGTCAAGTGGGAAAAAGTGTTATTTTGTGTAAATTATTGCTAAAGAGCTCTAAACCCTTAATAATGATAGGCTTTATAGGTGAATTTGAATCAACATTAGACGCAAAGGGGCGTTTTCTTCTTCCTTCTGCTGTAAAAAAGCAGCTGCCGGAAGGAGGTGCGGAGCATTTTGTAATAAACCGGGGTTTTGAAAAATGCCTCAGCCTGTACCCAATGAAAAGCTGGAAACCCATATTTTCTGAAATAAGTGACCTCAATGATTTTGAACCCAAAGTTCGGCAATTCAGGCGTTATTTTTTAAACGGGGCAACCCAGGTAGAGCTGGATAGCGCAAACCGGATATTGATACCAAAAAATTTAATGGAATACGCAGGATTAGAAAAGGATATAGTGTTGGTTTCGGCAGTAAATAAACTCGAGATCTGGGATAAAACCAAATACCAGCAGTTCTTTGAAACTTTTTCACCGGAAGCATTCAGCAACCTTGCTAAGGATGTGATGGCGGGAGATAAAAAAAATGAGCTATAACCATGCAGCAGGGCATTTATCACGTGCCGGTAATGTTGCAGGAAGTTATAGAAGGATTGAAAATTGATCCCGCAGGTATATATGTCGACTGTACATTCGGCGGCGGCGGTCATAGCAAAGCCATTCTTGATAAATTGAGTAAGGAAGGCAAGCTAATTGCCTTCGACCAGGACGAGGATGCAAAACAAAACCTGCCTGGCGATGAACGTGTTTTTTTTATCCCCCAGAATTTTCGCCATCTCCAGCGCTTTCTCCGCTTACATAAAATAACACAGGTTGATGGAATATTAGCTGACCTGGGTGTTTCCAGTCACCAGTTTGATAATGCCGGGCGTGGATTCTCAACCCGCTTTGATGCAGCCATGGACATGAGGATGGATAAGCGACAGGAACAAACCGCCATAAATATTCTTCAAAAATATCCTGAGGAAAAGCTGCACAAAATTTTTGAGCAATATGGTGAGGTAACTAACTCAAAAACGTTAGCAAGAACGATCGTTGAACAAAGGGCTGCTACCTCCATGCAAACCATTGCTGATTTTAAGAATGCGGTTCAGGCTATAGTGAAAGGAAATCCAAATAAATATTTCGCCCAGGTTTTCCAGGCATTGCGGATAGAAGTGAATGACGAGTTAGGTGCCCTGAAAGAGATGTTACACCAAAGTACGGCGGTTTTAAAAGAAGGCGGGCGCATAGCCATCATCACCTTCCATTCTTTGGAAGACAGGATCGTAAAGAATTTTTTTAAAGGAACAGATGAGGAGAAGGCAGACGAGATATACGGAACAAAAAATGAAACTGTATTCAATATCCTAACCAAAAAACCAATCATCCCGGTTGAAAAAGAGATCAAACAAAACCCGCGGGCAAGAAGCGCCAAGCTTCGCATCGCGGAAAAGAAAAAAGTTTAAAATATAATATTAATAAGAGTTAATGGCTCAAAACCCACTAAAGAACTATAAAGACAAAGTTTTCAACCCGAAAAAGGACTGGAAAAGGTGGCTCTACTACAGGTGGATCGTAAAAAATGTTCCCTTCTTTTTATTTACCGCGTTACTTACTGTTTTATACATCGCCAATGGTCATTATGCAGATAAGAACATCCGGAAGATCAATGCAACAGCAAAGCATTTAAAAGAAATGGAATATGAATTTAAAACGGTTAAGAGGGACGTGATCTTCAGAAGTAAAGAGAGTGAGCTGGTAAAGGCGGTTGAGCCTTTGGGATTAAAAGAACTTACTGCTCCGCCGATGAAAATTGGCGACAGCACAGCGACAGGAAATTGATCGTGAAACGACCAGGGACAAACGTGAGAATTTCACGTTGCACAATAATAAATTGACTAAATAAAAAACTAACGGATCAATTGGATGTAAAAAAAGATATACTATGGCGTGTTTACCTCTGCTTCATCGGCATTATTGTGCTGGGTGTTGTAGTGTTGGGCAGGGCATTTTACATCCAGAATGTACAAGGTAAGTATTGGAGAAGTATGAGCGACAGCCTGCATCTGAGATATATGCCTATTAATGCAGAGCGAGGAAGTATCTATAGCGAAGATGGGAATATGCTAAGTACCTCTATCCCCGTATTTGATATCTATATTGATTTTGGCGCAGAAGGTTTGCGTGAGAAGAAGGGTAAAAGGTTTTATGATAATATAGATTCTCTCAGTATTTCACTAGCCGGTCTCTTTAATGACGCTACTCCGGATAGTTATAAAAAACAATTATCAGCTGCGTATAAAAATGAAGACAGGTATTTTCTTCTAAGGAGAAAAATATCATTTGAACAATACAAGCAGTTGCGGGATTTTGTTTTGGTAAAAGAAGGACGAAATAAAAGCGGCTTTATTATCGACGTTCGTGACAGCCGTGTAAATCCTTACGTGTTATTAGCCAACCGTACCATCGGCCTCTCCCGCGGTGATACAAGTAAGAATGTTGGTCTTGAAAGAACGTATGACAGTTTGCTGAAAGGCCAGACAGGTCAGCGTTTGATGCGTTATATGGCCGGCGTATATGTTCCTGTTGATGGTGCGGAGATAGAGCCCGAAAATGGTAAGGACATTATCACTACGCTTGATACATACATGCAGGATGTGGCAGAAAATGCTTTGATGAAGATGATGGTGATGAACAATTCCCTGCATGGTACCTGTATCGTAATGGAAACTGCCACAGGAAAAATCAAGGCCATAGCCAATCTTGGTAAGCGGCCCGATGGCGAATATATGGAGGACTATAATTATGGCATCGGTAAAAAAACGGAGCCAGGTTCCATTTTCAAGCTGGCTACATTGCTGGCCCTGTTAGAAGACAAGCATGTTGATACAAATACCATTGTTGATTGCGAAGGCGGGAGCAAGCTTTTTTATGGACTAAGGATCAGGGACTCTCACCTGGGCACCGGCCGGATCTCTGTTAAAGAAGCATTTGCAAGGTCATCCAATGTTGCCTTTGCAAAACTTGCTGAACAATATTATCACAACAATCCAAAGCAGTTCTACAATCATTTGCACCATCTGCGATTGGATACTGCAACAGGGGTTGATATTGTTGGGCAGGCTTTTCCTCTCATCAAAAAGCCGGGTGGAAAATTCTGGGGTACTACTACGTTACCTTTTATGGCGCATGGCTATGAGGAACTCATCACCCCCTTACACATGCTAATGGTGTACAACGCTGTTGCTAATAATGGAACAATGATGAAACCCTATCTCGTGAATTCAGTAAGGGATATGGGTGTTGATGTTAAAACTTTTTCGCCAAAGGTATTGGTAGAAAAGATTTGCAGTGATGAAACGCTTGAAAAATTAAAAGCCTGTTTGCTGGAGGTGGTGGAAAGTGAGCATGGCACTGCACATAGCTTAAGAACAGAGATGTATTCTTTTGCCGGCAAAACAGGCACGGCGGTAACAGCACTCGATAACAAAGGATATAATAAGGCAAATAAAATTTACCAGTCTTCTTTCATTGGTTTTTTCCCTGCAAACAAACCAAAATACAGCATAGCCGTGGTGATCCAGAATGGAAACGAATCCCGCCTGGCCTACGGGGGAGTTGTTTCTGCGCCTGTGTTCAGGGAAGTTGCTGACAAAATTTATGCATCCAACATTTCAAATTCTCCTTTCTTCCGGGCAAGTGAGGTTGTAGACAGTAGTGCCTATAGTTATTACGGACTGAAAAATGACATCAACAAAATATTAAGTGTTCTAAATATGCCTTACCTGGATTCGGCGGCAGCGGGTTATTGGAGAAGCCTGGATATGTACGACAATAAAATAGTGCTGAATGCAATTAACAACCCGGCACAGCCGGCCACTACACCGAAAGTGTTAGGCCTCGGCCTGAAAGACGCGGTGTACATGCTGGAGAACTACGGGTTACGAGTAACGGCAGCAGGAAGAGGCAAGGTGATCTACCAGTCACTCCCAGAAGGAACAACATTTACTAAAGGACAAACCATAAATATTCAATTGAATTAATGGCATCATTGCAGAACATATTGAATGGAATAAAGATCAGATCGGCTGCCGGTGGTGATGTTAATGAAGTAACTGACCTGCAGATCGATTCACGTAAAGTGAAAGCAGGCTCTTGTTTCATTGCTATCAAAGGCAGTGCGGCCGATGGTCACACTTATATCAGTACAGCTATTGCAAAAGGAGCCGGCGTTATCGTATGTGAAACGCCGCCTGCGGAGATCGATAATGGAGTAAAATATATCGAAGTTGAGAACAGCGCTTTAGCGGCGGGGATAATGGCCCATAATTTTTATGGTCAGCCATCAAATAAGATAAAACTAATTGGCGTAACAGGCACAAACGGTAAAACAACAGTTGCTACACTTCTATTCAAATTATACGCAGCCCTTGGTTATAAATGTGGTTTGATAAGCACAGTGCAAAATCAAATTGGCGATGCGATTATTCCAGCAACACATACAACACCGGATGCTATCAGTTTAAATGAGTTACTGGCAAAAATGGTTAGCGCTTCCTGCAGCCATGTTTTTATGGAAGTTAGTTCCCACGCATTGGACCAGCACCGGGTTGCCGGGCTACAATTCACTGGTGGGATATTTACCAACATTACGCACGATCATCTTGACTACCATAAAACCTTTGATGAGTACATCAAAGCGAAGAAAAAATTCTTTGATGAACTTCCTTCTTCTGCCTTTGCCATATCCAATGCAGATGACAGGCGTGGGGGGGTGATGCTGCAGAACTCAGCGGCTAAAAAACATTTCTACAGCCTTAAAACACTGGCTGATTTTAAAGGCAAGATATTAGAGAATGGCCTCACCGGCTTGTTAATGACGATAAATGAAATAGAAGTTCATTTCAAAATGATTGGAACTTTTAACGCGTATAATATTCTCTCCGTGTATGGTACAGCCCTTTGCCTGGGAGAGGATAAGCAAATTGTATTACAGGTGCTCAGCAGTCTTACCGGCGCTGAAGGCAGGTTTGATTACCTGGTTTCACCTAAAGAAAAAGTGATCGGTATCGTGGACTATGCTCACACGCCAGATGCATTATTGAACGTGCTGGCAACAATAAAAAATTTACGCCAGGGAGAAGAAAAGATCCTCACAGTGGTAGGATGTGGTGGTGACAGGGACAGGACCAAGCGACCCGTGATGGCAGAAGTGGCCTGCGAGCATAGCGATAAAATATTTTTTACTTCTGACAATCCAAGAAGCGAGGACCCGGCTGAAATAATAAAAGATATGGAAGGTGGTGTGAACATTACCTGCCGCAAAAAATATATTTCAATTGCCGACAGGAAAGAAGCTATTAAAACAGCCGTCAGCTTTTCCAGGGGGGAGGACATTGTTTTAGTGGCAGGTAAGGGGCATGAAAAATACCAGGAGATAAAGGGAGTTAAATATCCTTTTGATGATAAAGCGGTATTAAAAGAAATGTTTGAACTGTTAGATAAATAAAAAATGACTATGGTCAATAGACCATGGTCAATGGACATAAATTATGTTATATCACTTATTTCACTGGCTTACAGAAAAGGGAATAAAATTCCCGGGTAGCGGGCTCTTTGAGTTCATTACTTTTCGTGTATTGCTGGCAGTGATACTATCATTGGTTATCGCAACCGTTTTTGGAAAAAAGATCATCAACTATTTAAAGAAAAGACAAATTGGTGAATCTGTTCGCGACCTGGGATTAAAAGGCGAAAAACAAAAGACAGGCACACCAACAATGGGCGGCATCATCATCATCCTTGCTATCCTTATTCCAACACTACTGCTGGCAAATCTTGAAAAAGTGTACGTACGGCTCATGATACTTAGTACCGTATGGCTGGGTGTTATTGGTTTTATCGATGATTATCTGAAAATAAAGGCAAAGCGGATCGCAAAAGAAAAAGGGATCGATTATCACAAAACCAACGCTGACGGCCTCGCCGGGTGGTTTAAAATTTTCGGACAGGTAATGCTTGGGATCATCATTGGTGCTACCCTTTATTTTAATGAAAGTGTGGTGGTTAAACGTGAAATAGTATCTGCCGGGATTGGAGATACTACTTCGTCCATGCAACGGGGAGAGAAAAAGATAAAAGAAGATACTGTTATAGTAGATGGAAAAATTCACCGCTTTGTAACCGTGAAGACGCCCATAACAACAATTCCATTTATTAAATCGCATGAATTTAATTATTCGAGACTTCTTCCAAAAAGTATGGAGGGATATCTGCCTGTTTTATATATCCTCATAGTAATATTTATTGTAACGGCGGTTTCCAACGGGGCAAACATTACGGATGGCCTGGACGGACTGGCAACGGGAGTAAGTGCCATCATAGGTCTGGGCCTGGGGGTGTTTGTATTTGTTAGTGGTGATGTGCGCATAGCCGATTACCTGAACATAATGTACATACCCAATCTAAGTGAACTGGGAATTTTTATCGCGGCCTTTGTCGGCGCCTGCATTGGATTTTTATGGTACAACTCTTACCCGGCGCAGATATTCATGGGAGATACGGGTAGCCTTGCATTGGGAGGCATTATAGCATCGCTTGCCATTATTGTACGTAAAGAATTATTAATACCCATCTTTTGCTTTGTGTTTTTCGTAGAGCTGCTGAGCGTAATGTTCCAGGTAACTTATTTCAAGTACACAAAACGAAAATTTGGCGTGGGGAAAAGGATTTTCTTAATGAGCCCCCTGCATCACCATTACCAGATGTCGGGCTATCATGAAAGCAAAATTGCAGTGAGGTTTTGGGTGATCACGATCTTATCAGTGGTTACAGCAGTGGTAACATTAAAGTTGAGGTAATTAAAAATAATGATTGAAAAACCATTTCCCGGTTTTAAGATCTGTATCCTTTGAAAGTAACTCTGGGAAAAACATATTCCAATATCTGTGAAACGGACCGAGGCCCGTTAAATTCTATACCGTTGAAGGACCATTTTTTTCTTAACTGTAAAAAAATGGATGAAAGAGAAGATCGTCATATTGGGTGCCGGCGAAAGTGGCGTGGGTGCTGCATTGCTGGCCAGGCAAAAAGGACACGAGGTATTGGTGAGTGATTCGGGCGAAATAAATGCGCTGTATAAAAATGAACTGGAATTAAACAAGATCGAATTCGAGGAAGGACATACAGAAGATACAATTTTAAGCGCAGCGTTAGTGATCAAAAGTCCGGGGATACCGGAGAAGAACGGGCTGGTAAAAAAAATAAGAGCAAAAGGAATAGAGATAATAAGCGAAATAGAATTTGGGTACAGGTATAAAGGCAAAAGCAAGGTAATAGCTATAACAGGCAGCAATGGAAAGAGCACAACAACAGCATTGGTTTACCACATCTGCCAAACGGCAGGGCTGGATTGCGCAATGGTGGGAAACATTGGCTATTCCTTCGCCAGGCAAATAGCTGAAGACCCAAAGGCTGTTTACGTGGCCGAGATAAGTTCTTTTCAACTGGATGATATAAAAACATTCAGGCCGGATATAGCGATACTGCTGAACATAACAGAGGATCACTTGGACAGGTACGATTATAAGTTTGAGAATTATATCAAAAGCAAGTTCAGGGTAACAGAGAACCAAACAGAACAGGACGTATTTATTTATTGCGGCGACGATGAAATAACTATGAAGAACATAAACCATTTTTTAATCAGATCTAACCCATTACCATTCACTATGAACAAACCATTGCCAAAAGGCGCCTATATATCAGATGCAAAAATGCATTTAAAATGGAAACTGGAGGAAGTAACTATGAGCATTGAAGATTTCGCAGTAAAAGGAAAGCACAACCAGTACAACACAATGGCAGCAGGGCTTGCAGCCGTTGTAATGGATATACGCAAAGAAAAGATAAGGGATGCCGTTCAAACATTCACCAGTCTTGAGCACCGTATGGAGCATGTGGCCACGATAAAGGGAATTGATTTTATTAACGACAGTAAAGCCACGAATGTCAACAGCACCTGGTATGCGTTGGAGAGCATGACCCACCCAACAATTCTGATCTTAGGAGGTATTGATAAAGGCAATGATTACTCGCTGATAAAGGACCTGGTGAAAGAAAAAGTAAAGGCCATTGTATGCATGGGCACAGATAACAGGAAGATCCACGAGGCTTTTGGAAATGAAGTGGAACTGATCGTAAACACGGGCAATGCAAGAGATGCGGTGCAGTCAGCCTTCCATTTTGCCAATAAGGGAGATGTGATCTTACTTTCTCCCGCATGCGCAAGTTTCGATCTTTTCAAAAATTATGAAGATCGCGGCCGGCAATTTAAAAATGCGGTTAAAGAATTATAATAAAACACGGGAAAAGAAAATGCTGAAAGGTAAAAAGCAATGCTAATAAAATAACCACGGCCCAGCCCCGCCACAAAAAATCGGGAGGATAAGGGTAAAGTAAATGAGCGAGACAACAAACATACAACCTGAGTTTTCTTCTTTCGATGCTGTAAGAGGAAAATTCCTTAATCGCACCAAAGGCGATAAAGTGATATGGGCTATCGTTATATTATTAACGCTCGTCAGCATCCTTGTTGTGTACAGCAGTATCGGATCATTAGCTTATAAAATGAATAAGAGCACGGAAAGCTATTTGTTCAAGCAGATCGCTTTCATCGCATTGGGCGTACTCATTATCTATTTCGCTCACAGGGTGAACTACACCATATATTCCAGGGTGGCAACGATTTTATTCCTATTATCGATCCCACTCTTATTTTACACTTTAAAGTTTGGAAGCAGCCTTAATGATGCAAACCGCTGGATAAAATTGCCGGTCATAAACATGACCTTTCAAACCTCTGATCTTGCCAAGCTTGCCCTGTTCATGTACATAAGCAAGCAGCTTAGCCGGAAGCAAAACGTGATAAAAAGCTTTAGAAAGGGATTCATTCCTCTTATCATCCCTGTAGTAATAGTCTGCATACTCATTGCGCCGGCAAATCTTTCCACAGCAGTATTGGCAGGCGGAACAGCGCTGATGCTGATGTTTATCGGGAGGGTGAAAACAAAGCATATCCTGCTAACAGTGGGCGCTGCACTCATACCGGTCATCTTTTTAATTTTTATTGCTACCAGTTATTACGATAAGGAGCAGCATAAAACAAAAGATCTCCCCTCGGTTTTAAGTGTAGGAAGAATACCAACCTGGATAAAGCGTGTACAGGATTTTATGTATGCGGACAAAGCGCAGACCTCTTACCAGGTGCAGCAGGCAAAAATTGCTATTGCAAAAGGCGGCTGGTTTGGCAAAGGCCCCGGTAAAAGCGAGCAGCGGAATTTTCTTCCGCACCCTTACAGCGATTTTATTTATGCTATTATAATTGAAGAGTATGGCCTGTTTGGCGGCGCTATTATCATGTTTATTTATTTATGGTTTCTGTTTCGAAGTATACGGCTCTTTCAGAGATGCCCCTATGCCTTCGGCGCATTCCTGGCCGTGGCATTAAGCTTTACGCTGGTGATCCAGGCCATGGTGAATATGGCGGTGAACGTGAATGTTTTCCCTACCACAGGGGTTACCCTGCCATTGGTAAGTATGGGTGGAAGTAGTTTATGGTTCACCTGTTTTGCCATAGGGATCATTTTAAGCGTGGCCCGTAACGTTGAGCAAATGGAAGGTAAAACGGTTATGGTAGAAGATGAACAAAATAATTATGAAGAGAATAAATGAAGAATGCAGACTACATAAAATCTCTTGATGACACTCCTCTGAAAAGTTGCAGGGGTTGTCGCATCATCATTGCCGGTGGTGGTACGGGAGGGCACATCTTCCCTGCCATTGCCATTGCCAATGCTTTGAAAGCACAGCAACCCGATGTGGAGATATTATTTGTAGGTGCGTTGGGGAAAATGGAAATGGAAAAAGTGCCACAGGCAGGCTACAGGATCGTGGGCCTTTACATTGCAGGCTATAACAGGAGTTCGATATTAAAAAATATCTTATTGCCGTTCAAGCTTGCAAAAAGTTTCAGCCAGGTAACCAAAATATTAAGAGATTTTAAACCGCATGCTGTTGTAGGCGTTGGCGGTTACTCCAGCTTTCCTGTTGTGAGGCTGGCACAAACCCGTGGCATTCCAACCTTCATTCATGAGAGCAATTCCTATGCAGGAAAAAGCAATAAGATCCTCGCAGAAAGAGCGACTAAAATATTTGTTGCCTCCTATGGCATGGATAAATTTTTTCCAACAGAAAAAATTCTGATGACGGGAAATCCTGTAAGGAATATTTTCTCTGAAAAAAAGATAGGACGGAAAGAGGCGCTGGAATTCTTTGGATTATCAGAAGAAAAGAAAACTGTTTTTGTAATGGGTGGCAGCCTTGGCGCAAGGAGTATTAATACAGTTATTGAGAACAATCTTGATTTTTTTAAAGAGAATGATCTGCAGCTTATCTGGCAAACCGGTAAAGAGTATGCACCCGCCGCAGCAGGCTCCGAAGAAGAAAGGTTGAACATCTGGACAAATGCCTTTATAAACAATATGGAGTATGCTTATGCTGCTGCTGATATTGTTGTGTCACGTGCCGGTGCAATGGCCATAGCCGAATTATGCGTTGTGGGTAAGCCGGTGATTTTTGTGCCTTACCCTCATGCAGCCGAAAACCATCAAACGGCAAATGCAAATGAGCTGGTAACAAAGCATGCAGCCATCATGATCGATGATAATGAGGTGGGAGAAAAGCTGGTAAGTACCTTGGCATCCCTGGCAGGTGATACGGCAAAAGCAAACGAGCTAAAAGAGAATATCTCAAAACTGGGCAATACAAATGCTGATGAATTAATTGCAAATGAAATATTGAAAACATTACATGGTTGAGCTGAAGAACATATCGAGGATATATTTTATCGGCATAGGCGGCATTGGCATGAGCGCCCTGGCAAGATATTTCTCTTCAAAAGGAGTTACGGTGAGTGGCTATGATAAAACTGAAACGAATTTATCCAGGCAATTAGTAACTGAAGGCATCAGCATTCATTATACTGACGATATTAATTTGTTGGACAGGGAAGCTGATATCGTTGTGTATACACCTGCCGTACCAAAGGAACACAGGGAGCTTTCTTACTATCAGAAAAATAATTATACGCTTTTAAAGCGCAGCGATGTATTGGGAAAGATCACGGGTGATTCTTTCAACATCTGCGTTGCAGGCACGCATGGCAAAACTACCATCAGCGCTATGATCGCCCACATCCTCAGGGATAGCGGCTATGGATGTACTGCTTTCCTGGGTGGGGTTTCAGTTAATTACGATACTAACTTCTGGCCGGCAGTTGCGGCCTCAGTTTCCCAAAGCAATCAGCATGTTTGTGTTGTTGAGGCAGATGAATATGACCGCAGCTTCTTAAAATTAAAACCTGATGTCGCCATCATCTCAGCCATGGATGCAGACCATCTTGATATTTATGGAACGGAGGAGGTAATGCAAAATGCCTTTGTAGAGTTTGCTTCCAAAATAAAAACCAATGGATTGCTTTTGAGCAAGCATGGCCTGAAAAAAGAAAAAGAATTAACGGCGCCGGTCCATTTGCGGTATAGCCTGCAGAATGACGCGGCAGATATTTATGCTTCCAGCATAACCATGAGTCATGGCAGTTATCGTTTTGATGTAATTGCCGCCGACTGGACATTGGATGATGTTGTTTTAAATATGGGCGGGATGCACAATGTTGAAAATGTAATAGCAGCCATTTCCGTAGCCCATCATTTAAATATTGAACCTGCTAAAATAAGGTCTGCAGTAGAAAACTTTAAAGGAGTTAAAAGAAGGTTTGAATACATAATTCCTCCCTCTCCTAAAGGTGAGGCCCACCGTGAAGTAGTTTTCATTGATGACTATGCCCATCATCCTGAAGAATTAAAAGCATTGATAACAGGTGCCAAAACCTTATTCAGCGGCATGAGGTGCACTGTTGTTTTTCAGCCGCATCTTTTTACAAGAACGAGAGATTTTGCCAGCGAGTTTGCCACTATTCTCGATATGGCGGATGAAGTGATCCTGTTGCCAATATACCCTGCAAGAGAGTTGCCCATAGAAGGTGTAACAAGTGAGCTGATCCTTACAGAAATGAAAATGGCAAAAGCCAGTATTCAAACCAAAGAAGAACTTCTGAATTATTTGAACGCTTCGGAAAACCCCCTGTCTCCCGATAGCTATCGGGAAGGACAGGGCAGGGGTGAGGGCTGCTTATTTATCACCGCCGGTGCCGGCGATATCGATACCCTCGTGCAACCTATAAAACAACTTATTCTTAACAATCAAAATGTACAACTTTAGGTAACTCCAAATATGACAGCGGGCAGACGATATAACGGCAGGAAAATCTTTACCAATATCCTTTGGACAACACTGGGTTTGGCAACTGTTATATTGCTTGGTGCCGCTATCAATTTAAAACATAATAAGCGTTGCAAAGGGGTTGCTATAAATATCAGCGGGGTGCAGGAGAATTTTTTCATTGATAAAACAGAGATCAATTCCATCCTTGAAAAAGTTTCCGGGGGTAAATTAATTGGTAAAACCCTGGGCTCATTTAACCTGGCTGCTATTGAGAATACGCTGAAGAAGAACCAGTGGATAAAAAATGCCGAACTGTTCTTTGATAACAATGAAGTGTTGCGGGTGGATGTTACAGAACGGGAACCGGTGGCGAGGATTTTTACAAACACCGGCACCTCCTTCTATCTTGACTCTTCATTGATGGCCTTGCCTTTAAGTGATAAATCATCTGCAAGAGTGCCCGTATTCAGCAATTTCCCGACGCAGCCAGGTGCACTCACAAGATCCGACAGCATTTTATTGAGAGGTATAAAAAATATCAGCAGTTATATAGTCAAAGACCCGTTCTGGATGGCACAGGTTGACCAGGTTGATATTACCCACGAGAGAACATTTGAGATGGTGCCGAAAGTGGGTAACCAGGTCATCGTTTTTGGAAGTGCAGAAAATTATGAAGAGAAGTTCGGCAACCTTCTCACCTTTTATAAGCAGGTAGCAACAAAGGTGGGATGGAATACATATTCAAAAATAAATGTGCAGTATAAGGGGCAGATCGTTGCGGTTAAACGAGGCACCGAAGATGTGGCCCAGGATCTTTTAAGAACAAAACAAATAATGGAAAATATTGCAGCCAATGCTCAAAAGCAAAGCAGCGACAGCATAAAAAATATACAGTTAGATCAGCAGCAAGATGATAATATTATTCCTGTAGCCCCCCAGCTCGACGATATTCCCGATGAACAACCCATAACAGACCCTAAGCCTGTAGTTACTACACCTTTAAAGACCACTCCATCATCCAATGAAAAACCGGATCCTATCCTTTCTAAAACAACAGCTCCTGGAAAAACGGAAGTTACCACCAGGACAGTTGCTAAAACGGTTGAAAAGCCATTCTGGTTAAAAGCAGTTACAGTAAAACCTAAATCGACCGCTGTTTTAAAAAGATCAATACCAAAAAACAAATCCCAATCCAATGGAAAACCAAATCCAAATCCGCTCAAAAAACCGGTATTAAGATCATCAGCGACTAAGCCGGTTACTAAATCACCAACGAAAACAATTAAACCCATTATAAAATCAATAACAAAACCAGCAACAAAGCCAAAGGCAGTATTGCCGCCAAAAAATGATTATTAATACTATCACAACACAACAAAAACACATACAACTATGAACAGCGAACAACCCATTATTGTCGGTCTGGACATTGGCACTACAAAAATTGCCGCCATCGCCGGACGTAAAAACGAGTTTGGCAAACTTGAGATCCTTGGCTTCGGCAGGGCCAACAGCAACGGCGTACAACACGGAATGGTATTGAACATCGATCAAACCATTAAAGCCATACAAACAGCGCTTGAAAATTGCTATGCCAGCAATCCAACCCTACCCATTAGCGAAGTATACGTAGGTATTGCCGGGCACCACATTAAAAGTCTTCAAACCCGTGGCGATATTGTTCGTCAGAATACGGATGAAGAGATCAAGCAATCAGAGATAGACCAGCTGATAAATGATCAATACAAAACCTACATTCCAGCCGGTGACCAGATCATTGACGTGATACCGCAGGAGTTTACCGTAGATAATTTTCAGAACATACCTGATCCCATTGGTTACAGCGGTGTAAAAGTGGGTGCAAACTTTCACATCATTACCGGTGATAAAAATGCAATAAGGAACATTAACCGCAGTGTTGATAAAGCCGGGTTAAAAACAAAAGATCTTGTGCTGCAGCCCCTTGCTTCTGCAGCAGCCGTAATGTGTGATCATGACCTTGAAGCAGGTGTGGCCATAGTTGATATCGGCGGTGGTACAACTGACCTTGCTGTTTTTTATGAAGGCATTCTAAAACACACAGCCGTTATTCCTTTTGGTGGTGAGAACATTACCAATGATATTAAGACAGGCCTGGGTGTTTTAAAAACACAGGCTGAGCAAATGAAAGTGCAGTTCGGCAGCGCCTTGTCGGAAGAAGCAAAATCAAATGCATTTATAACAATTCCTGGTTTGCGTGGCATGGCCCCCAAGGAAATATCTGTGAAAAATCTGGCAGGTATCATACAGGCACGCATGAGCGAGATAATGGATTTTGTTTCTTATCACTTAAAGCAGGTTGGCCTGGATAACAGGATGCTGAATGGCGGCGTAATACTTACCGGTGGCGGTTCCCAGTTAAAACATCTTATCCAGCTTACTGAATATGTTACAGGGCTGAATGCAAGAATTGGTTATCCGAACGAACACCTTGCCCCTGGTCATATTGAAGAGTTGGCCAAGCCGATGTATTCAACTTGCCTGGGCCTGATATTGAAAGGTTACAATGACTATGAGAACAAGCGCAAGCAGTTTGAAATGCAGTTCAGAAAAGTACATGTGCCTGAAGCATTGCAACAACAGCCTGAAGAAGTTACAGAAGTAGCCGTAGATGAAAAAACAACAAAAGTAAAGAACAGGAAAACTTTAAAAGGATTTATGGATTCTTTCAAGAACGGTTTAATTGATCTTTTTAAAGAAGAAGAAGACGCTAAACTTTAAAAAACTGTGTTGGGTGTTAAGTGTTATGTGCTAAGTTAAAAACATAATAACTCAACACTTAAAACACAACACTTAACACAATATAAATACTAACCCACATAATACAATCTTATGATACATTTTGATTTGCCCAAAGAAAAATCATCCATCATCAAGGTGATCGGTGTAGGCGGTGGCGGAAGTAACGCCGTGAACTATATGTTCAGCCAGATATCTGAAGGCGTAAACTTCATCATCTGTAATACAGATGCACAGGCTATCTCCCAGAGCCAGGTTCCCAATAAAATTCAACTGGGGCCACACTTAACCCAGGGGCTTGGGGCCGGGGCCAATCCCGCCATCGGCAGGGAAGCCACGGAAGAAAGCCTTGAAGAAATAAAACGCATCCTGGAAGTAAATACCAAGATGGCCTTCATCACGGCAGGTATGGGTGGAGGAACCGGAACAGGTGGAGCCCCCATCATTGCAAAAATCTGTAAAGACCTTGGCATTCTCACCGTAGGTATTGTTACAACACCTTTTGCCTATGAGGGAAAGAAAAGGATCGCACAGGCAGAAGAAGGCATCCGTAAATTAAAAGATCATGTGGATACCTTACTTGTGATAAGCAACGATAAGCTCCGTCACCAGTTTGGCAACCTTACCATGAAAGCGGCCTTCAGCAAAGCTGACAACGTATTGGCAACGGCTGCAAAATGCATCACAGACGTGATCAACAGTACCGGCCAGATCAATGTTGACTTTGCGGATGTATGCACCGTTATGCGTAATGGCGGCGTTGCCATTTTAGGCAGTGGTGCCTGCGAAGGAGAGAACAGGGCGCAGCAGGCAATTGAAGATGCATTAAATTCTCCATTGCTGAATGATAATGATATCAAAGGAGCTAAATGGATCCTTATCAATATCAATTCTGCCGAAGGCGATACAGAATTTACCATGGATGAAGTGGAAACAATTCAAAATCATTTATTAAGCCAGGCGGGTGAAAATACAGATGTGATCTTAGGCCTGGGCTATGATAATAACCTGGGAGAAAAAATTGGTATCACTTTAATAGCAACAGGTTTTGAACACAAAGATCCTTTCGATAAAAAAGAAGCGCCAAAAGAAGAGGTAAAAAAGGAAGAGAAGATCGTAATGACCCTGGCCCAGCCTGAAGAAAAGAAAAATGTTTACCAGCAACCCGTTTTCCAATTCGATGAAAAGCCAGCTCCCAAAGGAGAACCACTGCCGCAGGTTGACCTGAGGCAGCAGGTAAAACAAGAGCCCAAAATTGAGGCGGTGACAGAGCCTGTAACGGATGCAATGGCTCCAACTATTTCGGAGGTTATAGCACCCTCTCTCCCGATAGCTATCGGGTTGGAGAGGGAAGGGGTGAGGGAGGTCGTAGAAATACCGGAGGCTACTAGTAAAACTACTGTTGATAAATCAGAGCCCGAAATAATTCATTTCGAATTATCTTCAACCCCGGAATATTCAACTCCTGCCGAAACACCAGCACCTGTTACTGCTGAATTACCAAAACACGAAAATCAAAAACTAAATAAAGAAGCTGTATCCGTATCTGCCCCGACGTCAGGCGGGTACCTTGCCAAGCCTTCTAACCTTTACGTAGAAGAGCCGCAACAGCAACAAAAGGAATCCAAAAAAACTATCGAGGAACCACTGCCGTTGCAGCTATCGGCACAGGTTGACGAACCTGCTATCGAAATGCAGCTGGTAGTTAAAGATTCCTTAGAAGCGACGGAGGAGCCCGAACAAAATGTACAACAAGCTCAGCCGATCATGATGTCGAATGTAGAGGAGCAGGCAATGCCTGACGAAACGGACGAACTAAAGCGCAAGGCTATGGACCGTATTGCGAAGTTGAGGAATCTCTCTTTCAACATTAACGCTGCGGATCCTAACAATGAGTTTGAATCTGTTCCCGCCTACCTCCGTCGCAATATGGAATTACATAATTCCATCGCCGATGTAGAAAGCTTCTACAGTAATTACACCGTAAAATCAGATCAGAATAACCAGGCCCAGATCAGTACGATCAATACTTTTTTAGAAGGTAAAAAGCCTGACTAACCATATTGTTGTGTGTGGTACTTTCATTAGTTGTGCCCCGGAGTCTGTAAAAAGTAGCCGGGGCTTTTTGTGTCCGTAAGGTGTTGTCATCGTAGTATAGGGTTGTCATCCTGAGCTTGTCGAAGGGTTGTTGGGGGCTGTGTTCAGCAGTTCATTGTTCAACTCTTGCTCCGGCTATTTGCTGCAAGCTGCCCTCGGTCTGCCCAGAGCCTGACGAAGGGCAGCCTTTCCGCTTCTATCCGGCAGCCCTTCATCAAAGCATAAGTATTTAGCCAAACAGAATGGTGTACCGTCTTTGCGAGGAGGAGGCACGACGACGAAGCAATCTCCTAGTACATTTGCCAGTAGAATAATAACATCACACTTAATGAACCACGGAGGCTGCGTATACATCATAACCAATCAATACAATACAGTTTTATATACAGGTGTAACTGCAGAATTAAGAGCACGAATCTGGGAGCACAAAACGAAATTTTATCCCGAAAGTTTTACAGCTAAATTCAACTGCAATAAAATTGTTTGGTACGAGGTATTTCCAAGAATTGAAGAAGCCATTGAAAGAGAAAAGCAAATAAAAGGTGGCAGCAGGAAAGATAAAGAAGTCTTGATACAAAAGCTAAATCCAACATGGAGGGATTTGTGGGACGACATCCAGGATTTGTAGTTCTTCTCACATTGAAAAGTAATATGAGATTGCTTCGTCGTGCCTCCTCGCAAAGACGAAGCTTGTACTTCGGCTTGAAATTATTTAGATTTAACCTAAATGGAACTTTCCAAATTCGAATTATGTAACGTCTTTGCGAGGAGGAGGTACGACGACGAAGCAATCTCATAATAAAATTGCATTATTAATAAACATGGAAATATATAGCGCACATCTTTGGGCCTATAATTCTTCTAAGTGTTGATGTGTAATATGAGATTGCTTCGTCGTGCCTCCTCGCAAAGACGAAGCTTGTACTTTGGATTTATAATCCTTTTAATTTTACTGTTATGCAAAGATCAATCCTCCTCATTTCAAGTTCCTCCGTCGCAGGCAGCGGCTACCTCGATCCCTTTGAAGAAACTATAAAAGATTTCTTACAAGGTATAAATAAAATTGCTTTTGTTCCTTATTCAGCAGATAAAAGCAATTGGGATGTGTATACAAAAAAAGTAAGGGACAGGTTTAACCTATTTGGTATTGATGTAAGAGGCATCCATGAAGTTGATAACAACATAGATAATTTCAAAGCCATATTTGTTGGCGGCGGAAATTCATTCAGGCTGTTAACTCACCTGCAGCAATTCGATCTATTATCACAAATAAATGATGCTGTGCTTAATAAAGGCATGCGGTACATCGGTTCCAGCGCAGGAAGCAATGTTGCCTGCAAAACAATTTGCACCACTAATGATATGCCTATCGTTTATCCCGTAAAAGGTTTTAGTGCCATCAATTTAATTTCACTGCAGATAAATCCGCATTATATCGATCCTGATCCCAGCTTTACTCACATGGGTGAAACAAGAGATGACAGGATAAAAGAATTTCATGAAGCAAATGATACACCTGTTATTGGTTTACGTGAAGGAGCTTATTTGAAGATCGATGATGAATACTTCTCTTCTCAAAAAATGATTTTAGGAGGGGCTAATGGTGCAAAGTTTTTCTTTAAAGGGAAAGAGGCCATTAATATTGCTGCTGCAAGAGAAATAACTATTACTCCCGACAACCTTATCTAGGTAATCATCAAACAGCCCAAACTATCGACATTAGAACTTTGCTGGTCAAGACCTCGCCGGGCTCAGCCTGACATCCTGCTGGTTGTTGTTGCGCTGCTGTTTGTCATCCTGGGCCCGGCGAAGGATAGCTGAGTAAAATGATAGTGCAGGATAGTAAGACGAAATGATGCCATAGTTTTGGTTTCCTATACCACAAATAAATTATCCTTAATTAATTATTTTCATCCTTACATTTAACCATGCAATCAGTAAAAGGTATCTGGAAAGTTATAACTGCTTCCTCGGTAGGGACATTGATCGAGTGGTATGACTTCTATATATTCGGGAGCCTTTCCACCATAATTGCGCAAAAATTTTTCCCGGCTGAAAACCCAACGGCAGCTTTGCTTTCAACACTTGCAACATTTGCCGCAGGTTTTATTGTACGTCCTTTCGGCGCCATATTTTTTGGACGATTGGGTGATATCATCGGAAGAAAATATACTTTTTTATTGACCCTGGTCCTAATGGGTGGCTCAACCTTTTTAATTGGCTGTGTTCCTTCTTATGCAACGATCGGTGCGTGGGCGCCCATCCTTGTCCTGGTGTTAAGGTTACTGCAGGGACTTGCACTAGGCGGCGAATATGGTGGCGCCGCGACCTATGTTGCAGAGCATGCGCCCGCCAACCGCCGGGGTTTTTATACGAGCTGGATACAAACCACCGCCACCCTGGGCCTCTTTCTCTCCCTGGGTGTTATACTTGGCATCAGGAGATTGGTTGGTGTTGATGAATTTACCAATGGCGACGGCTGGCGTTATCCCTTCTTACTTTCCATCGTGCTGGTGGTGGTGTCCATTTTTATCCGGCTTAAGATGAAAGAGTCTCCCATGTTCACCAAACTGAAGAGTGAGGGAAAAACTTCCACTAACCCTTTAAAAGAAAGCTTTGGAAAAAGAGAGAATTTTAAAATGGTGTTGCTGGCTTTATTCGGCGCCACGATGGGGCAGGGCGTTATCTGGTATACGAGCCAGTTCTACGCACAGAATTTTATCCTTACAAAATGTAGTATTGATTATGAGCAGGGCAACAGCATAATATTAATTGCTATTGTGATGGCAACACCTTTCTTTATTTTGTTCGGGCACTTGTCGGATAAGATCGGCAGGAAGAATATTATGCTTGCAGGGATGTTACTGGGTGTCCTCCTTTACCGGCCTATATTCAGCCAGCTATATGATATAGCTGATACTTCAAAGAAAACTTTAATTTCTGTTCCTGATCCTGATCCTACATTATTACAACGTACAAACCTGTCAAATCATACCATTCCAAAAAAAGATCTTGTTGAATTAAAGGTATTTGATGATGGCAGCTCGCAGACAATAATAACAACAACTGCCAATGATAAAACAGTTGTAAAAAAAGAAACGCTGCTTGGTGAAAAAGGGAAATGGACCATGATACTTTTGATATTTGTCATGGTACTTTTTGTTACCATGGTCTATGGCCCCATCGCCGCATTCCTCGTTGAACTGTTTCCAACACGCATCCGGTATACTTCCATGTCGCTGCCATATCATATTGGCAATGGAGTATTCGGTGGACTGGTGCCATTTATTGCAACACTTATTACCACCCTGCCTGGCACCAATGCTTTATCAGGATTATGGTATCCCATTGGCGTTGCAGCGTTGTGTTTTATTATCGGGGGGCTGTACCTGTCAAACAAATTAAATTCAAAACATGGATAAGTTAAAACGTTACCTCGGGATAATATGGATGCTCATTGGCCCTGTTTTATTTATCATGCTTTTGATAAGCGCCATCAACAATATAAATGGTCATGCAAAGGGCGATATCAGCAATCCCATACCATGGGTCATTATTCTCGCCATCTTTTTTCCCATTGCCATCGGCCTGAGCATTTTTGGCTGGTATGCCTTGCAGGGTGATTATGATGACCTGCACAGCGAGCCGGCTTAAAGAATATCAAAATATTTTTTAACTTGGGGAACCTCAACCCTGTTGCCATCAAATACTTCGTAGCCATATTGATGTTTTTTTCAGTCGATGCATCTGCACAAACCAATTGTGACAGCGTAATATGGTCTGCAACAAAAAAATTGCAGCCTTCCGACTTCAAGGATGTGGCTGATACCCGGAAAACCATGATCGCATTTACGCAGACCAAATTTGCTTACAAGGTATTTCCCCAGGAAGGTTCTGTTATCATAAATACCTCGACCATATTTTATCCGTGTGACTCATGGTTGAATAAGGCAAATATCAAAGGCAGTATCGTGCATGAGCAACTTCATTTTGATATTGCGGAATATCATAAACGCCTTTTTTTAAAAAGGGTCTCAGAAGCAGCGTCTTCGGAAAGTATGTTTGCCACTATAACCAAAACCATATTCAGGGATATTATCGAAAAACGCAAAGCCATGAATATGGAGTATGATGAGCAGACTGACAACGGGCAGAATGAAATGGTACAGTGGGATTGGAATCGAAAAATAGCTGCGCTCTTAACTTCACTCGAAAAGTACAATGCAAATACAACTACAATTAACCTGAAATAATGAAAGTAACATCGTTGTGCCTGTTTCTGTTTTTTTCCTGCTGTGGTGCAGGGCATTTGTATTCACAAACCAAAAAAGCACCGGTAAAAAAAACGGTTGCCAATAGATCAAAGCCGCCTGTTAAAAAAAACACAGCCGTCACAAAGCCATCGGTCCCTGTAAAAAATAAAGTAAGCACTGCAAGTAAAAGCACACCTGTTGCTAAGCTTGTACATACAACGCTTCCTTCAAAAGGAACGACCCAGCAGGTTAATAGTTCAGAAATTAAAAATGTTACGCTAACCAGCCGGGAGCTTGAAATGATAAATGAAATAAATAACCTCCGCCTGAAACCGGAAAAATACATTACCTATGTGCAGGGTTATTTACAAAAATATAATGCCACTGAAGAAGCTAAGACTGCTGCCGGGGAATTGATCGCTATTTTAAAAAACCTAAAGCCTCTGCAACCTCTTACCCTCGATCCGGCGATGTACAATGATGCAAAGCAACATGGATTATCTATGGCGCAAAGAAATGTTTTTGATCACTCTTCACTTCCTTACTATGAGAACCTTTCTCTTGGGCACCGGGATATAAGAGATGCTATCGTAGATCTCCTTATTGATGAAGGGATTCCCAACAGGGGCCATCGCAATAACCTGCTGAGCGATAAAATAAAGTATGTGGCCGTATTCGAAGTACCTGGCAAGGTGAAGAATATTGGTTACTGCTATGTGCAGGTGTTTAGATAACTATTTCTGCCATTTCTTTTTCCAGGAGGGATATTTGTCAAGAATTTTTTGCGGCTCATAGGTATACCAGCCATAGCCGTCACGTCTTTCCCTGTCAACTTCTGCCAGAGAATACACCACCTTGCTGTTACGGTTACAAAATAACGGCCTGTGCGTTTTCAATTCATAATAACGGGTCCAGATGGGTGGGGCGGCCGGATCGTTCACAGCAATTTTATCGGTTGTGGAATGATGAAAGCGATACGTGGTATCAGGAGCAGGAATGGTTTTTATTCTTGTGTTATAGATCCTGGATGTATGAAACCAGTCTACTGCATTTTCTACAGCCGTAATTATTTCTTTAGGCGGGTGATCAATGCTCATCAGCAATAATACTATGCCTGAGCTTTCTGCATTACAAATACCCGGTGGCTCGAAGGCACGTGCCCATGCAGGCTGTAAAGTTATCTCATCATATTGCTGGCACCAGGCCGTTGGCTTGCCGGCATCATTTACCTGCGTTTGTAAAATGCACTGAAGCCCTTTTTCAAAAGCGGCCGAAACTTTTTTCAACCTGCTTTCATCTAAAAACGAATAGACACTTTTATTTTCTTTTACCTGCTTTAATAATAACATGATACCAGTGAACATATCATCGTTAAAGGTTATGTGTTTGCTGTAATTATTTTCCAGAGGGTAATACTGTGGCCAGCCTCCATTGTTGTATTGTGCCGATAAAATAAAATCGATCCCTTTCAGCGCTGCTGTTTTAAATCTTTCTTCTTTTGAAGCCTTGTAAATAGTGGCCAGGCAGGCAACATGAGAGTAAGTAGCGCCGTTGTCAAATGTTGTGTTCAGAATATTTTTCACTTTCAATAAACTATCTTTCTGACCGGCCGATAAAATGGCAAGCATATCATAATTCTTTGGCCAGCCGCCATTATTTTTTTGATACAATATGATATTATCCCCGACAGCAACCAGGTCCGTGCTGTTGTGTCTCGGCTTACCCGGCGCCGGGTTGATCACATTGCTTTTATCAAATATATCGTACCAGTGATGGGCGCTGTTTTGAAATGCATTCGTATCAATGGTGATCTTTTTTGAACCCAGTTTTGGCTGTGCATGGCAGCCAAGAACCATTACTAAAAAGAAGTGGCACACTGCTATATTCATTCTCCTGCTAAACATCGGTCTTTTTAATTTTTTTGGGCTAATTATCCGCCGAGTGTAAATTAATTCTTATAAATTTAGTTAATGAAACTGATGTTGAAGATCACAGTTGCCTGCCTGTTATTTTTTTCCTGTACACAACCAAAAAGTAAATACCCTCATGTAGTGATCGAAACCAGATCGGGAGATATTGAAATTGAGCTATATCCCGATAAAGCACCAAAAAGTGTAACCGCCTTTTTATCCTATGTAGATTCAGGCTTTTATAAGAATAGCTCATTTTACAGGGTATTAAAAGAAGAGAACCAGCCTTCAGCATCTTTTAAATCCGAACTGGTACAGGGAGGGATCTGGCAAACCAATTATAAAAAGGGAGTGAGCCTGCCGGGTATTCCACATGAGCCCACCAGCCAGACCGGGCTATTGCATAAGAATGGAACGATATCTTTAGCAAGAACCACTCCCGGCACCGCCGGCTCAGAATTCTTTATATGCGTGGGTGATCAGCCGGCGTATGATTTTGGCGGGGAAGCAAACCCGGATAAACAGGGCTTTGCGGCCTTTGGAAAAGTGATTAAGGGCATGGATATTGTTAGAAAGATACACCAACAACCCGATTACGAGGAATCTTTTGATCCCCCAATTGAGATTTTTAATATTAAGAGACTATAATTCTAGAAAGGTAAATGGATACATCTGAAAACCTTGCCAGGCTATCTGCTATTGTTCTTTCATCAGACGATGCTATCATCAGTAAAGATCTTAACGGTACTATCACCAGCTGGAATCCTGCAGCCGAAAATGTTTTTGGATTTACAACAGAAGAAGCGATAGGTAAAAATATCTCTATAATTATACCTGTAGAATTAATGAGTGAAGAGCATACCATTATCTCGAGGGTAAAAATGGGAGAGCGTATAGATCATTATGAAACCGTTCGCCAGAGAAAGGATGGAACACGCTTTTTAGTATCTGTGACCGTTTCTCCAATCAAAGATGAAACAGGAAAAATTATCGGCGCTTCAAAGATCGCACGTGATATAACAGAACAAAAAAGCGCAGAACAGAAACAGGCCATGCTGGCAGCTATCGTTGATTCATCGGATGATGCCATTGTAAGTAAGAACCTTGATGGAATCATTACCAGCTGGAACCAGGGTGCAGAAAAAATTTTCGGATACAAGCCGGCGGAGATTATTGGAAAGCATATTTCCATTATCATTCCTGAAGAAAGGCTGGGAGAGGAGACTGAAATAATATCTAAGATACGTAGCGGCGAAAGGGTAAGCCATTTTGAGACCGTCAGGAAAACCAAGTATGGAAAAGAGATAAATATCTCTTTAACCGTTTCCCCTGTAAAAGATAAGACAGGGAAAGTTATAGGCGCCTCTAAAGTTGCCAGGGATATAACCGAAAAGGCAGAGGTGGAAAAGCAACGCCGCCTCTTTACAGAAAGACTGCAGGAGATCAATCAATATAAAGATGAATTTATGGCCATGGCGAGTCATGAATTAAAAACACCCCTGACCGTTATTAAAGCCAACCTCCAGATACTGGAACATAAAATGCATGCGGATAAAAAGGTTCACTTTGTAAATAAAACGCTTAGCCAGGTGAATAAGTTATCCAATCTTATATCCGACCTGCTGGATGTATCCAAGATACAAACGGGCATATTAGAACTGAACCTTACCAACTTTGATCTCACGGATTTTCTTACGGATATTGTGGATGATATTCAGCAAACAAGTCCGCACCACAAAATTGTTCTTATGGCGGGTAAAAACTTAATTGCCCGGGCAGACAAGGAGAGGCTGGAACAGGTGATCGTAAACATTCTTACCAATGCTATAAAGTATTCACCCAACGCAAAAGAAGTAAGGATCCATGCCGGCCTGGAAAATGGAGAGATCGTTGTACAGATCAAGGATGACGGTATAGGGATCCCTGCGGATGACCTGGATAAAGTTTTTACACGCTTTTTCAGGGTACGGGGTCTGGCTTCCACCTTTTCGGGATCAGGCATAGGATTATATATCTCCTATGAAATAATAAAAAGGCATGGCGGAAGGATGTGGGTAGAAAGTGAAATAGGAAAAGGTTCTACTTTTTATTTCAGCATTGCATGCGCAAACAACTTATAAAGACGGGTAAATAGCTGCCTCACAGTATTTAAAATCGGCTACATTTGCCTAATATTTTTTACGGGCAAATATATTAGTGTCGCGTAATTTTCGTTGTAGAAGAACATAAATTTCAGTTGTGAGAAAAAACCTCAATAAAGTAACCGGCGCAGGTTTACTTATTGCTTTAGGAATTATTTACGGAGATATAGGAACATCCCCCCTCTACGTTTTCAACGCCATTATTCATAACCGGGTTATTACTGATACATTGATTATCGGCAGTCTCTCCTGCATTATTTGGACAATAACGTTGCAAACCACGGCCAAGTACGTGATAATGGTGCTGCGTGCGGATAACAGGGGTGAAGGAGGAATTTTTGCCTTGTATGCGCTGGTACGGCGCCGGTATAAATGGTTGGTTTACCCTGCGATGCTCGGCGGAGCTGCCTTACTTGCCGATGGTATTATCACTCCGCCCATCTCTATCACATCAGCAATAGAAGGTCTGCGTGAGATGCCTTTTTTAGAAAGTATTCAAACCAATACCATTGTAATGATCGTACTGATCATTATCGGGCTTTTTTTCTTTATGCAGCAATTCGGTACGGCATCTATCGGTAAAATGTTTGGCCCTGTGATGTGTATCTGGTTCTCCATGCTTGCCGTCCTGGGGGCTGCACACGTTATGGACGACCTGAGTATTTTCAAAGCATTTAATCCCTACTACGCCATTAATTTTTTATCAATATATCCTTCGGGCTTCTGGCTGCTGGGGGCAGTGTTTTTATGCACCACGGGTGCGGAAGCATTGTACAGCGACCTTGGACATTGCGGCCGCGGCAATATCCGCATCTCCTGGATATTTGTAAAGGCATGTCTTCTTTTAAACTATATAGGGCAGGGCGCATACCTGCTTGCCAACCGGAAGGGATTGACCATATCGGATGAAGTGAAGGCGCAGTTGCATATTAATGCATTTTATGACCTTATGCCGGAATGGTTCGTGCTGGTAGGAGTAGCTATTGCAACCATTGCTGCCATCATCGCAAGCCAGGCCATGGTTTCCGGCTCGTTCACGCTTATCAGCGAGGCCATGCGGCTAAACCTGTGGCCTAAACTTAAGATAAAATATCCGTCGGAAGAAAGGGGACAATTATTCATTCCCGGTATCAACACCTTGCTTTTCGTTGGATGTGTTGCTGTTGTTCTCTATTTTCAAACAGCCGCCAATATGGAGGCTGCCTACGGCCTTGCAATTATCACTACCATGCTGGCAACAACAGTCTTATTTGCCAACTATATGGTGATTCACAGGGTAAAACCCTGGCTTATCTATGTTTTCCTGATCGTATATGGTATCATTGAATTTTCTTTTCTCACTGCCCTTTTACTGAAATTTTTGCATGGCGGGTATATTACCATTATTGTAGGCTTGTTTATGTTTTCCATGATGTACCTCTGGTTCAGGGCACGTAAGATCAAGAACAGGTACATTGAGTTTGTTAGGCTGGAGCAATACCTTCCCATGCTGCAGGAGTTGAGCAATGATAACACCATTCCCAAATATGCAACCCACCTGGTGTACCTGACCAGCGCCAATAATCCAAAAGAGATAGAGCATAAGATCATCTATTCCATTTTGAACCGGAAACCCAAGCGGGCTGATATTTACTGGTTCGTTCACGTGGATACACAGGATGATCCTTTCACTTCCGAATATTCGGTGGATGTTATTATTCCGAATGAAGTTATCCGGATAGAATTCAAGCTCGGCTTCAGGATGGAGCCGCATATCAACCTTATGTTCCGCCATGTAGTGGAAAATATGGTAGCCAACAGGGAAGTGAATATTACCAGTCGCTATGAAAGTTTACAGCGCAATAACGTCGTAGGTGATTTTCAGTTTATCGTAATGGAAAAATTCCTCTCAAGAGATAATGAATTACCATTTTTTGAAAAGCTTATCATGAAATTGCATTTCTGGATAAAAGACAAAAGCCTTAGCGAGGAAAGAGGCTTTGGCCTTGAGCAGAGCAATGTGACCGTTGAGAAATTCCCTTTGATCGTAGCGCCTGTAAGCAAGATGAAGCTAAAGCGGATCTTTCCTGATGAAGAATAATTCTCAGGGTCATTAGGTCATTAGGTCACAAGGTCAATATGTTGTAACTTTTTCTCCTATGATCAGATTAATTGATTTAGAAGTTTATAAAACTGCATTGGAAATAGGAGATAAGGTGTGGGAGGTAGTTGACAAATGGGATTACTTTAATAAGGATACTCTTGGAAAACAAGTTGTAAGAGCTGCTGATTCTATCGCCCTAAATATTGCTGAAGGGTATGGCAGATTTTTTTATAAGGAGAATAGAAATTTTAATTACTATAGCCGTGGTTCTGCATTCGAGTCTACAAGTTGCCTGAGAAAAGCTTTAAAGAGAAAGCTTATTTCAGAAGAAGATGGTGCATTGTTAAGAAAATTATTCGTGCGATATCTTAAGTTAATGAATGGGTACATCAAGTCGATCGGAAATCACAATTCAAATGAGCTTAATGAAGGCACCGAAACTTATCAAAAAAATACGGATCAGGATTTAGATAACCTACTGACCAATGACTTAATGACTCATTGAATTGTCTCCAACCATAATATATATCATCGCCGGTTACGCTGTCCTGATAATAATCGTATACCTTATCCAGGAGAAATTTATATTTAAGCCCGAAAAATTAAAACAGAATTTTCTTTACAAATATGATGTTCCCTTTAAAGAATTATTTTTTGATGTTGAGGAAGGTGTACGGATCAACGGGCTTCACTTCTATGTAAAGGAGCCACACGGCCTCATTTTATATTTCCATGGCAATACGAGAAGCATCAAAGGCTGGGCTAAGTATGCAAAAGATTTTTACCGATATCATTATGATGTGGTATTGGTGGATTACCGGGGGTTTGGAAAAAGCACGGGGAAGAAAAGCGAAAAGGAAATGCTGAAAGATATGCAGTTCGTGTACGACACCCTGGTAAAACAATACCATGAGAACCACATCATAGTGTACGGAAGAAGCCTTGGCAGCGGTTTTGCAGCCAAGCTGGCCAGTGAGAATTCTCCCCGCTACCTTATTCTCGATGCGCCTTATTATAGTTTCAGCAGGGCGGTACAAAGATTCCTCCCCATTTTGCCAATGCGGCTGCTGCTTCGCTACCAGTTACAGACGGATAAGTGGATAAGAAAAGTGAATTGCCATACTTACATTTTGCACGGTACCAAAGACTGGCTGATACCGATAAAACACAGTGAACAGTTGCAACAGCTTAATCCAAGAAAGATAACCCTCATCCGCATACATGGGGGCAGGCATAATAATCTACCTTCATTCCCCGAGTATCATAATTTTATAAGAGATATTTTAAATCCATGAGCGACAACAGGCAACAGGCTGATCAAAAATGGCCATTGAAAAGAAAGGTTTGGTTCTGGATAAAAATAGTTCTTCTTATTTATGTCCTCATTGGTATTGCACTATACCATTTCCAGGAGAGGATATTGCTTCACCCTGAAGCCTACCCGGCTGACTATAAATATTCTTTCAATGTCCCTTTCAAAGAGGTAGATATTCCCATCAATAAAAATGAGAATTTGAATGTTGTCCAGTTTCTTCCAAAAGACTCCGTACGAAAAGGTGTAGTTCTGTATTTCCATGGCAACAGGAAGAACATCAATCATTATGCAAAGTTCGCAGGCAATTTTACAAAGCTGGGTTATGAGGTCTGGATGCCGGACTATCCCGGGTTTGGAAAAACAAAAGGAGAGATCACCGAGAAAAAATTATACGACCAGGCCATGCTGGTGTATAAACTTGCTAACAATAAATTTAAAGCCGACAGCATTGTAATTTACGGCAGGTCCTTCGGCACCGGTATCGCCTCTCAACTGGCTACAGCCGTAGATTGCAGGAGATTGATCCTGGAAACACCCTATTACAGTGTTCCCGCCATGTTCGGTTATTATGCACCGATCTATCCAACATCCAATATGTCAAAATTCAAATTGCCGGTGAATGAATATTTACAAGAAGTAACAGTGCCGGTTACTATTTTTCATGGAACGGATGACGAGGTAATTCCTTATTCGGTAACAAAAAAGCTTAAGGGGATCTTAAAACCAACAGATGAATTTATTACCATAGAAAATGGTAAGCACAATAATTTAAATGACTTTGAATTGTTCCATCAAAAGCTGGATTCATTATTGAAATGACTTTGTTTCTTTCAGCGATACGATTGCATCAACGTTCAATGTATACTTCACGCCAATTTTCAATGCATAATTTTCCTTGTCATGACTTACAGGAAAGTTAAAGCAAACCGGGTACTCATATTCTTTTACAAGATCTCTTATCACTTCTTCGGCAGTTTTTCCAAATGGCCGGTCGGTATCTTTCATGTCGGAAAACCTTCCCACTATCAGTCCCGCAAGTTTGTCAAGTTTGCCACTGCGCTTTAACTGGTACATCATCCTGTCAACATTATAAATGTATTCACCGATGTCTTCTATAAATAAAATTTTATTTTTTGTGCTCACGTCTGATGAGGTTCCCACGAGGTGTGCAAGCAGGGCAAGGTTGCCACCCGCTAATCTTCCTTCTGCTGTGCCATACTTGTTGAATTCATGTGCTTCACCTGTATAATTTCCTTCCGTGCCAACCAGGGCCAGGTAAAGACTTTGCACAAATTCATTTTTATATCCTTCATCATTAAAAGCCGCCGCCATGGGTGCATGCAGCGAGGCGATCTTATAATTTGCATAGAGGTGGGAATGTAACACCGTTATATCGCTAAAGCCTATTATCCATTTGGGGGCCTTTTTAAATTTTTTAAAACTTAGTTTATCGATTATTCTCCCCGTGCCATAGCCGCCCCGTGCACACATAATGGCCTTAATATTTTCATCATCCATCATTTCCTGCAGGTCGTGTAACCTTTCTTCATCTGTTGCAGAAAAATAATTGGTTGACCCTCCACCCACGGTCGTGCCCACTTTTACCGTAAAGCCCCATTGCTGCAGGGTTTCAATGGCAGTTTGTACTTTTTCTAAAGGCATGAAGCCTGCGGGGCATATCAATCCTATGGTATCGCCTTTTTGTAAATAGGGTGGGGTTGTCATTTGTTGTTGGTTTGTTGCGCTTTAGGAGGTTTAGTTCTGACTCCTGATCTTTTTTAAACTCTAAACTTCTTTAAGTATTACTGAATCACTCAAAACTTCCAGCCTGTGCTTCATCCCGCATTTCAAGGCGTAATTATTTCTTTGATGGCCCACGGGAAAATCAAAACAAACCGGGTAATCATAATCTTTTACAACTTCAGTCACTATATCATATACACTTTTTCCAAACTCTTCTCCTGCATCATCAGGCTTTGTTTTAAAGCCGCCAATAATGAGGCCGGAAAGTTTATCAAGCTTTCCCGTTCTTTTTAAATTCCAGAACATCCTGTCAATGCTGTAAAGATATTCTCCTGTGTCTTCTACAAATAATATCTTGTTTTTAGTTTCTATGTCAGACTTTGTTCCGGCAAGATTTTGTAGAATTGAAAGATTGCCCCCGGTCAAAATTCCTTCCGCTTTCCCTGACCTGTTCTTTTCATTTACTACAGCATTGTATTGCATCGTCTCTCCGACCAGGCATTTTCTTATTGAATTGATCGTTTCAATTTGCGATGCCTCCGCTTTGCTCCAGTCTGCAGGAAAGCTGTTGCACATCTTTGAATGAATAGAAGCAATGCCAAAATTCTGGGTTACATGAGAATGAAATACCGTGGCATCGCTGAAGCCTATCAGCCACTTAGGCCGTTTTTTATAAGTACTAAAATCGATCCGGTCGATGATCCGAACTGCGCCATAGCCACCCCTGCCGAACATGATCGCATCAAAGTCCCTGTCATCAAGCATTTGCTGCAGATCCTCCGCCCTTAACTCGTCATTGCCGCCAAAAGTATAATCCCTAACACCAACCGTTCTCCCGATCCTCACCTGGAAGCCCCATTCTTCAAGCTTTGAAACAGCAGGTTGAATATCTTCCCTTGTTATATAACCAGAGGGGCAAGTGATCCCGATAATATCGCCTTCTTTTAAGTAAGCGGGAATTTTTAAGGACTCTTCTTCTCTTGCTTCTTTACTGCCGGCCACAGCAGCAGATACAGTGGCCAATGGGACAACTGCAGAAAGAAAATCTTTGCGGTTCATGAAATGAAGTTATTAAAAATGCATTGGTTTTGGGAGATGGAATTGTTAAGGTATTTTTGCTCCCCTCGCAGTCTGTCATGCTGAGGAACGAAGCATCTGCCTGTAATTATAACATTTTCCTTTAAATACAGATTCTTCGCTATCGCTCAGAATGACAAGCGAATACAAACATGAAAGAATTCAAACGATATTTATTAAGCGCTGCATTGCCGTATGCTAACGGGCCGCTGCACATCGGTCATTTGGCCGGATGTTACCTGCCTGCAGATATTTATGCACGCTACCTGAGAGCACAAAAAAAGGATGTAAAGTTTGTTTGCGGCAGTGATGAGCATGGTGTGCCTATTACGATACGTGCCATGAAGGAAGGCGTTAGCCCGCAGGAAGTGGTAGATAAGTTTCACGCCGTAATTAAAGACAGCTTTGAGCAGATGGGGATCTCTTTTGACATCTATTCAAGAACATCAAACGAAGTTCATCACAAAACGGCAAGCGATTTTTTTACCAATCTGTATGAGAAAGGTTTATTTGAAGAAAAGGAAACCGAACAATATTATGATGAAGAGAAAAAGACTTTTTTAGCCGACAGGTATATAATTGGTACCTGCCCTGTTTGCGGAAATGAAGGTGCTTATGGCGACCAGTGTGAGAAATGCGGATCATCTTTAAGCCCTGAGCAACTAATAAAGCCAAGAAGCGCTTTAAGCGATGCCGTTCCCATAAAGAAGAAAACGAAGCATTGGTATTTCCCCCTGCAGAATTATGAGCCCTTCCTGAAGCAATGGATATTGGAGGAGCATAAAGACTGGAAGAACAATGTTTATGGTCAGTGTAAAAGCTGGCTGGATAAGGGTTTGCAGCCCAGGGCTATGACACGAGACAGCAACTGGGGAATTAAGGTGCCCTTGCCTGGTGCGGAAGGCAAGGTTTTGTATGTATGGTTTGATGCACCTATTGGATATATTTCTGCAACAAAAGAGTTAACCGAAGATTGGGCGGATTACTGGTGTAAGGAAGATACTAAACTGGTTCATTTTATAGGCAAGGATAATATCGTTTTTCACTGTATCATCTTTCCTGCGATGCTGCATGCACACGGCAATTTTGTACTGCCCGATAATGTTCCTGCCAATGAGTTTTTGAACATTGAAGGGGATAAGGTTTCTACCAGCCGCAACTGGGCCGTTTGGGTGAATGAATATCTGAAAGATTTTCCAGACCAGCAGGATGTATTGCGGTATGTTCTATGCGCAAATGCACCAGAAACAAAAGACAACGATTTCACATGGAAAGATTTCCAGGACAGGATCAACAGTGAGCTGGTCTCCATCTTTGGCAATTTTGTGAACCGCACTTTTGTGTTAATGCATAAGCTTTCCAAAGGGAAAGTGCCAAAGCTGCATGAAGATGTGATGGATGATGCGGACAAAAACATGCTGGCGGAATTTGCTTTAAGTAAGAATAAGATCGAAAGTTTATTAGAACAGTATAAATTCAGGGACGCATTATTTGAAGTGATAGACCTGGCAAGAAAAGGGAACCGGTATTTGCAGGAGAAAGAACCATGGAAGAAAGCTACCAATGATAAGCCTCAGGATACGAGTGAGCACAATCAGAAGCTGATCGATAACTCTTTGCACGTTTGTTTACAGCTAACTGCAAATCTTGCCATCTTTATAAATCCGTTCCTGCCATTCACAGCACAAAAGCTGATTCACATGATGAAGGTGGTAGATAAGATGCTGGACTGGGAGAATGCGGGCAAGACAAAGCTTTTAAGTGTTGGATACAGTTTAAGGGCACCTGAATTGTTATTTAGAAAAATTGAAGATGAGGAGATCGCAGCACAAATTCAAAAATTAAAGTCAGGAGGAGCTAAGCCTTCTGAGCAAACTCTAAAACCGATGGAAACACAAGCAACCGATCAACCGGTTAACAAATCAACTATCCAATATGATGATTTTGCAAAACTCGATCTGAAAGTAGGAACAATAGTGTCCGCTGAAAAAGTGGAGAAGGCCGACAAGCTTTTAAAGCTCGAAGTTGATATGGGGATTGAAAAAAGAACAATTGTTTCAGGTATCGCATTGCATTTTAAACCGGAAGACATTGTTGGAAAGCAGGTTGTTGTCGTAGCTAACCTTGCTCCCAGGAAAATGCGTGGGATAGAAAGCAATGGTATGATCCTGATGGCAGAGGATAAAGAAGGCAAATTGTATTTTGTTAGTCCTGGTGAAAAAATAGATAACGGCAGTTCTGTTACCTGACATTGTCTGACGCTCCCCGTCTGGCAATTAATATGCAGGGTCAGACCGGGACGGGCAGACCTGGAAGCACTGATTTTTCAGTGCTTTTTAATTTCAGGTAATTAAAAATTCTTACTTTCACAATTCAATAGTTGTTTAACTAACTAAATATGTTTACAAGAAAAATAAAAAAGGTAGCTGTGCTTGGCAGCGGGGTAATGGGAAGCCGCATTGCCTGTCATTTTGCAGGCATCGGCCTGCAGGTATTGTTGCTGGATATTGCACCAAAGGATGCTGCCGATGAAAAAAGCAGGAATACGATCGTGAACGAAGCGCTGGCTGCAGCCTTAAAATCAAATCCCTCTCCCGTATTTACAAAAGATGTTGTAAAAAAAATAAAGACAGGCAACTTCACCGATAACATGAAAGACATCGCAGACTGCGATTGGGTAATAGAAGTGGTTATTGAAAAACTTGATATAAAGCAATCCGTTTTTACTGAAGTTGAAAAATACAGGAAGCCGGGCACGCTTATCACTTCCAACACTTCCGGCATTCCAATTCACATGATGGCAGAAGGCAGGAGCGATGATTTTAAGAAGCATTTTTGCGGAACACATTTTTTTAATCCTCCCAGGTATCTCCGCCTGCTGGAAATTATTCCAACCCCATATACCGACCAGGAAGTGGTGGATTTCCTGATGCATTATGGTGATCTCTATCTTGGAAAAACAACAGTGCTGGCAAAAGATACGCCTGCATTCATAGCCAATCGTATCGGGGTTTTCAGCATCATGGCCATTTTTCATTTAATGGAAAAGATCGGTTTGAACGTGGACGAGATAGATGCCTTGACCGGTCCCATCATCGGCCGGCCAAAGTCTGCCACCTTCCGTACGGCAGATGTAGTAGGTATCGATACATTGGTAAAAGTAGCCAAAGGTGTTGCAGATAATTGCCCCAACGACGAAGCAAAAGAGGCTTTCAATGTCCCCAACTGGTTGGGAAAGGTTGTTGAAAATAATTGGCTGGGCGATAAAACAGGACAAGGGTTCTTCAAAAAAATAAAAGGCGGGGCAGAAAAAGAAATTCATACCCTTAACCTGCAAACAATGGAATATGCACCTCGCAACAAACCTAAGTTTGCCACGCTGGAAGCCGCAAAGCCTATCGATGATCTTAAGCAAAGATTAAAAGCATTGGCTGCCGGGCAGGATAAAGCGGGAGAATTCTATCGCCAGTTCCATTACACGCTATTTTCTTACATATCAAACCGTATCCCTGAAATAAGTGATGAGATATACAGGCTCGATGATGCCATGAAGGCCGGCTTTGGCTGGGAGATAGGCGCCTTTGAAACATGGGATGTACTGGGTGTTGCAAGAACTGTTGAGGCTATGAAGGCCGCCGGCTTCAATACATCCAGATGGGTGGAAGATATGCTGGCCAAAGGTTTTGCTTCTTTCTATAAAATCGAAAATGGAAAGCGGTTGTACTACGATATCCCCTCTCAATCTTACAAACCAATACCGGGCGGGGAAGCATTTATCGTAATGAGCAATAATGCGGACAAGATCGTCTGGAAGAACAGCGCCTGCAAATTATACGACCTTGGCAATGATGTGCTGGGACTGGAATGGTATACCAAGATGGGAAGCATTGGCGGCGAAGTATTAGAGGGGGTTAACAGATCGATCTCGATAGCAGAAGAAAAATATAAAGGCCTTGTGATAGCCAACGAAGGCCCGCAATTCAGCGCCGGCGCCAACGTGGGAATGATATTTATGCTGGCTGCCGAGCAGGAATATGATGAGCTCGACATGGCGATACGCATGTTTCAAAATACAATGATGAGGGTAAGGTATTCTTCCATCCCGGTTGTTGTTGCGCCTCATGGATTATCATTAGGCGGCGCTTGTGAAATGAGTTTGCACAGTGATAAAGTGCAGGCAGCAGCAGAAACTTATATTGGCCTGGTTGAACTCGGAGTCGGCCTTATCCCCGGTGGCGGCGGTACCAAAGAGTTCGCCTTGAGAGCCGCCGATGAGATGCATGCCGGCGAGCCGGAGACCATTACATTACAAAGCCGGTTCTTAACTATAGGCACTGCTAAAGTTGCCACTTCTGCATTTGAAGCGTTCGACATTGGTATCTTAAGAAGGGGGGTCGATGAAGTAAGCATGAACCAGGACCGGCGGATCGCAGATGCCAAGCAAAGTGTTATTGATCTGTACGATGCCGGCTATACCATGCCTGTGCAAAGAAATGATATTAAAGTTTTAGGACAATCTGGTTTGGGAATGTTGTATGCGGGCATCAACGGCATGTGGCGTGGCAACTATATTACAGAGCATGATGTAAAAATTGCAAAGAAGCTGGCCTATGTTATGTGCGGCGGTGATCTTAGTGAGCCTACTTTAGTGAGCGAACAATATCTTCTTAACCTGGAAAGGGAAGCCTTTTTAAGTTTATGTGGCGAGAAGAAAACCCTTGAAAGAATTCAGAGCGTTTTAAAAGGTGGTAAGCCGGTAAGGAATTAATTTTTCCGGACAAAATAATAAAGCCCTGCTCATATTCAGTAAGCAGGGCTTCCCTTTTTTAAACCACTAAGGAACAACAGTGCCTTTTATATTTAATATTTTGGTGTCGTTATTAGCGAAAGAAACGGTTATCGCTTTGGTAAAAGTGCCCACCGTTGCTGCGTTGTACGTGGCAGTGATGGTTGATCTTTCATTAACCAATATTGGCTTTTTGGAGTAGTCTGCAACGGTGCAACCGCAACTGGTAGCGACGTTGGAGATGATGATGGCCTCAGTTCCTTTATTGGTAAATTCGAATTGAACAGTTACCGGTTTTCCCTGGGGTATTTTACCAAGGTCTATTTCTTCGCTCTTCCAAACGATAGCGGTGACGCCGTAATTTGTATAATCACTGGCGCTGGAAAACAGCATTCCCGGTAAAACATTAAAAGACATCACCATGGATGACAATGCCGCAAGCGTAATAATTTTAAATGATTTCATGATTGATGATTTAATTTTTGATTAATAATGATCTTGCAAGATGAACGGGTCAAAAGTAATAGGCGTGAGATGTAACCTGGGTTAACGATCGTGTAATAATTCCTAACAAGTTGTTAATGGCAGGGATAGTTTGTATTTTTTATTTTAGCATCGCTTTTTAAAAACCCGCAATGAAGTTTAACAGGCTTAATATTATCATGCTGTTGGGATTGATCGCCATTGCCGGCATTCTTATCATCCAGCTGTATTTATTAAAGCAGGCAGTTAAACAGGAAGAAAATAAGTTCGATCAGAAAGCACGGCTGGCGTTGCTGGAAGTGGCGAAAAGGCTTTACCAGGATAACAGCCAGCAATTGCCGGAGTTAAACCCCGTTAAGGAAGTTTCTGAAGACCATTTTATAGTGAACATCAACAGGGAGTTTACCGCCGGGGTGCTGGAATTCTATTTGAAATCCGAGCTGGCCAAATTCGATCTTATCACCGACTTTGAATATGCCATTTACAATTGCGAAACGGATGGAATGGTATACGGCAATTATGTTTCTTTTAATAATAAAGAAAAAGAACCTGCCATCAGGTCCTTCCCAAAGCAAACCAACCTCGTGTATTATTTTGCTATTCGCTTCCCAAAAAGAAGTGATGCGGTCTATTCTTCCCTCTGGCTGTGGATCGTTTTTTCTGTAGTGATGTTTTTTGTACTGGTTATTTATTCTTATTCAATCTTTAAGTTGTTACAGCAGAAGAAATATTCCGAGCTGCAGCGGGATTTTATAAATAATATGACACACGAGTTCAAAACCCCCCTTTCCTCCATATTACTTTCCTCCAATTTCTTATTAAAGCAATCTCCTGTTTACCAGGACGAGAAGATGAAAAAATATACCGGGATAATTATTGAACAGGCCGGGAAATTGAACGACCATGTAGAGAAAGTGCTTGACCTTGCCAAAGCAGAGAACAATCTTTTCAGTATTAATAAAGAACAGGTAGATCCGGAAGCCATAATTAAGGACGTGGTGAACAATATCCGTTTGAAATACCCTGGCGCCGACATAAAGCTCAGTTCCCCGATCTCTCAAAAACAGGTGAGCGCTGATGGTTTTCACTTTGCCAATCTTGTATATAATTTATTGGACAACTCAATTAAATACTCAGGTGCTGCGCCGCAGATACTCATTGGGCTGGCAGAGGATAAACAAAATATCATTTTATCTGTTACCGATGATGGCCCCGGCATTTCAAAAAAGCACCTGGAAAATATCTTTGATAAATTTTATAGAGTACCGGGGAAAAGATCGAACGAGGTAGCAGGGTTTGGCCTTGGATTATTTTATGTGAAAAAGATATGTGATGCCCATAAATGGAAAATTGCAGCCGCCAGTGAAGTGGACAATGGAACAACCATAACCATAATAATTCCAAAAAAAATATGACTAACCGGACACTGCTATATGTTGAGGATGATGATACACTTGCCTTTCTTACAAAAGACAGCCTGGAACTGAACCGCTATACAGTTGTGCATTGCAGGAGGGGGGATGAGGCGCTTACAGCTTTCAGGCAGCATAAAATAGATCTTTGTATCCTTGATATAATGTTGCCGGAAAAGGACGGGTTTGAAATTGCAACGGAGATAAGGAAATACGACCAGGAAGTGCCTATACTATTTCTCTCTGCAAAAACACTTAAGGAAGACAGGATAAAAGGATTAAAACTTGGCGCCGATGATTATATTGTAAAGCCTTTCAGCATCGAGGAACTCATCCTTAAGATAGAGATCTTTTTACACCGTTCAAAAAAGGCCAGCCTTAATAATACCCAGGTACACCTTGGAAAATTTTTATTCGACGCACAGAACTATACCCTGCTTTTTAATGGTGAAAAAGAAGTGCTGACGCAAAGAGAATCTGACCTGCTAAAGTTATTTTCGGAGAATAGGAATAAGGTTCTAACGAGGGAACAAATTCTACGCAGCCTTTGGGGAGATGACGATTATTTTATGGGACGAAGCCTGGATGTTTTTATTTCACGGCTGAGAAAAATAATTTCAAAAGATCCGGCCATTCAAATAGAGAACCTGCATGGGATTGGGTTTAAGTTTTTTGTAAAGGACGAAGCATAGCTGATCTTATAGGTGGGCTGCTTTTGTTGACCAACAAAACAGTTTTACATGCCTTCAAAAAACTTTACCATTCTCTTCCTCAACGTTCCGTCAGGCAGTTCTCCTTCTCCTGCACTCAGGTTATCCAGCAAATTTTGGGCGTTGGAAGTGGCAGGGATAACGCAGGTAACGGCAGGGTGTGCAATAACATATTTTAAAAAGAATTGTGCCCATGTGTTCATATCGTTTGCAATGGCCCACCCGGGCAAAGCCTCTCCTTGAACTTTTTTGAATAGATTCCCTTTTTCCAAAGGCTCATTGATGATAACGGCAACGCCATGCTCCAAAGCAGCTTGCAACAGGCTTCTTTCTGCATTCCTTACACCGATAGAATAATTGAACTGCACAAAATCAATTTGCTCGGCCCGGATGATTTTTTCAAGTTCATCATGGTATGAGGTGGTGTAATGCGTAATACCGGTATAGCGCACTTTACCTTCTTCTTTCCACTGGCGCAATGTTTTTAAATGCGTTTTCCAGTCAACAAGATTGTGCACCTGTACCAGGTCCATAGCTTTGCGTTGCATTTTCTGCATGGAAGACTCCATTTGTTCTATCCCCTCTTCCCTGCCGCTTGTCCACACCTTTGTTGCATAAAAGAACTCATTTGCGATACCGGAGTCTTGTGTTACTTCGCCGATAACCTTTTCCGCATTGCCATACATGGGGGAAGTGTCGATGAGTTTACCTCCCTGCCCGGAAAAAAACTTTAAGTTATTAAGCAGGCTTTCTTTTTCCAGAGAAGACGTAACATCAAATTTTATCCATGTACCCAGGCCAATTACGGGTATTACTTCGCCGGAGGAGGGTATCGTTCGCTGGATCATACATTTTTTTGTGGACACAAAGTTCGGGGTTATCACTAATTACTTTTTCTCTATCTTTAAAATCTGCTAAATAGTTATCATACATGTCTGTATTAACAGTTGAAAATCTTTTTAAAAATTATGGGTCGGTACAGGCGCTTAAGGGGGTGAGCTTTAGTGTTCCGGAAGGTTCGGTGTTTGGTATCCTGGGTCCTAATGGTAGTGGTAAGACGACATTGCTCGGTATTATCATGGATGTATTAAAGGCAACGAAAGGGAGCTTTAAACTGTTAGACCAGGCGCCAACAGCTGACCAGAGAAAGCAGATCGGCACCTTGCTGGAAACGCCCAACTTTTATCATTACCTCTCTGCGCAGAGAAACCTCGAGATCGCTGCTGCTATAAAAGGAGTGGATACTTCGGATATTCCACGTGTGCTGGAAATTGTAAACCTTACACAGCGTAAGGATTCAAAGTTCAGCACTTATTCTCTCGGTATGAAACAGCGGCTGGCAATAGCTTCCTGCCTGTTGGGTGATCCGCATGTAATGGTGTTTGATGAGCCAACGAATGGATTGGACCCTGTAGGTATTGCAGAAATAAGAGAGCTGATAAAAAAATTATACCAGCAGGGTAAGACGATCATCATGGCAAGTCACCTGCTGGATGAAGTTGAAAAAGTGTGTACCCATGTTGCTATTTTAAAGAAAGGAGTGTTGATAGCCTCAGGTGATGTGAACGAGATACTTGCCAATGAGGATATCGTGGAGATAGGGTCCGGTGATAATGAAAAACTATTGCTCATCATAAAATCGCTGAACAATTATACCAGTGTAAAAGAAGCCGGGAACCTGGTACAGTTATTTTACCCTGTAGGTAAAGCAAGCCTTGCCGACATCAACCGGCACTGCTTTAATAACGGGGTGGTATTAAATCATCTTCACTTAAAGAAAAAGAGCCTGGAGGCGAAATTTTTTGAATTAACCAATAACTGATAACCATGCTGCACTTGTTAAAAATTGAATGGCTTAAAATAAAGGGATATAAAACCTTCTGGATACTGGGCACTCTTTTCCTGGTGAGTATTGTAGGCGTTAATTATTTTGTTTTCAATATCAAGCAGGGCCTTTCGCAGGGCAATGCCCAGGCCAATATACTCATCGGACAACCGTTCGATTTCCCCAATGTATGGCACACGGTCACCTATTTTTCCAGCTTCCTGTTGTTCATCCCGGGGCTGATGATCATTACTTCTATTACCAACGAGTATACGTATAAAACACACCGGCAAAATGTTATCGATGGATGGAGCAGGCACCAGTTCATTCACGTAAAAATTGCGCTGATCGTTATTACTGCCATTGTTTCCACCATGTTTGTTTTCTTAACCGCCCTTTTATATGGCTACCTGTCAGGCACCAGTTTTAGCCCGGAGAAGCTCGAGTTTGTAGGGTACTATTTTATCCAGTCGCTATCGTACTGTATGCTGGCTTTGTTGCTTAGTGTGTTGATAAAGCGTTCGGGGCTTTCCATTGGCCTCTTCTTTTTATATTCTTTTATCATCGAGAACTTTTTGGGAGCCATGCTTAATAATATGGGCGGAAATATGAAAGGCAACAACGGGCCGGGTGATTATCTTCCATTAAACACGGTAGATAACCTGATCTATTTCCCTTTTTTCAGGAACCTTATACAGCTTGGTACCTTGCCCTCTACCTATCTTTTACTCGGCTTAAGTGCACTCTACCTGGGTTTATATTATTTTTTCGCTGTAAGAAGATTCCAGACGCAGGATCTGTAACCATTATCTGAGACAGGATCTGCCGGCAGGTTTATAAGATCAAGGGATGAAGAGGTCATAATTTTTTTTCCGTCAGTTCCTTTAACGCAGCATCTACAGATGGATAGAGAAAACTAAAACCTGCATGTTTTATTTTTTCCCAGCTTACAGTTGTGCTTTTTAATATTTCTATGCTTCTCTCTCCCAATACCAGTTGTAGCAGGAACCGGGGCACATGCAGGGGGATAAAGAACTGTCCACGGATCTTCCTCGCTAATTTTAAAATGAGTTTTTTATTATCCACGGGTGATGGGGCGACGGCATTGTAGCTTCCTGCCAGCTCTTCGTTCTCGATCGCATAGATGAACAGGCGGCAAAGGTCATCAATATGAATATAACTTATCACCTGTTTGCCATCACCAAAAATCGCAGCAATGCCAAAGCGTAAAGGTTTTTTAAATTCCGGGAAGGCACCACCGTCATTGCTTAATACAATTCCTATACGCAACTTCACCAGGCGCTTGTTAAGGTGTGTAACCGGTTCTATACTTTCCTCCCAGCGCTGGCATGTCTGGCCCAAAAAATTTTCATCAGCAGGATCGGTTTCGATGAAGCCATCCTCGTGAACCAATGGCTTTTCATCTCTTCCATACCACCCGATAGCAGAGGCAGAGATCACGGCTTTTACCTGGTTGGTATCCTGTAAAGCAGTAACAATAAGTTGGCTGCTGTTGGTCCTGCTTTCAACGATCTCTTTTTTATATTCTTTGCTCCACCTTTTTTCCATTACACCGGCGCCGGCCAGGTTAATGATATAATCTGCTTTTGCTATAGCATCGGCATCAATGGTTTGTTTATCAATATCCCATGCAGCATAACTAAGCATTGGGTTGTCAGAAGAATGAGCCGGCGATCGGCTTACAATGATCACATGATATCCTTTATCCGTTAAATGCCTCGTTAAATTTTTTCCAATAAGCCCGGTTCCTCCTGTTATCAGCACTGCAGGCATAATAGTGAGTGTTTGTTGTATTAAATGTATTGGTAATTATAGTAAATTTAATTTTAATAATACCGTATGAAATGTAGAAGCCTGTTTTTCCTGGCCCTCTTCCTTCCCTTTGTTAGCATTGGCCAGCGCATCAGTTATTCAGCGCCTGAAAACGACGATGCAAGAACACTTGACTTTGAGATCGTAGGGAAAGTAGGCGGAAATTATTTGGTGTATAAAAACATCCGCAATCATTATGCTATCAGTGTGTACAATAACGATATGGACCTGAAAGAAAGGGTTGAGCTTGATTTTATGCCGGATAAAACTTTGAATGCGGATTTTATTGCTTACCCGGATTTTGCCTACGTAATATACCAATACCAGAAAAAAAATATTTTGCATTGCATGCTCGCAAAGATCGATGGTAATGCAAAAAAGATTGGAGAACCTGTAGAGCTGGATACTACGCAGATAGGCATTTTTGCCGATAACAAGATCTACAACATGGTTAACAGTGAGGATAAGCAAAAGATCATGATCTTTAAAATTCAAAAAAAGTATGATGTTTTCAACTTTGTTACCCTTCTTTTTAATAACCAGCTGAAACTCCAGCATAAATCACGGATGGTACTCCCCTTTGATGAACGCAAGGATATTTTCAGCGAGTTTTACCTGGATAATGAAGGAACTTTTGTTGCTGCCAAAAGTATACGGGGAGGCAACAGGGAATTGATCTCACGGGTAGTGTTATTTACAAAACCTGCCCTGGTGGACCGTTTTGATGAGTATGAGATCCCTCTTAATAAAACCTACCTCGACGAGGTAACAGTAAAGGTGGATAATATCAACAAGCGCTACCTTCTGAACTCATTTTATTATAATCAAAAGAGAGGCAATATTGATGGATTGTATACTGCCATCTGGGATAAGCCTGCCAACAAGGTATTCGCAAATAGCAAGGTAGAATTTGGGGATACCATGAAACGGGATGCAAAAACTGATGGCGCCACCCGGTTTGCTTATAATGATTTTTTTATCCGCAATATCATCCTTAAAAAAGACGGCGGTTTTATTTTATCGGCCGAGGATTTTAATTCCCAGTCAAGGTCTAGCCAGTGGAACAGGATGGACTATCTATATAGCTATCCTTATATGTCGTCTTATGACTATTATCTCAATGGCCGCTCATCTTACTGGTATTATTACAGGCCAAGGAATGTGAGTTCTTTGAACAGGTACTATTATAATAATATCGTTGTTATGAATGTTGATAAAGAAGGAAATCTTGTATGGACGAATGTTATACGTAAGGAACAATATGATGATGGCGACGATAATTTCCTTTCCTACCAGATAATGAATGCCGGTGGCGAAATTCACTTCTTATTTAATGAACTGGAGAGACGGAACCAGCTTATCTCTGATCAAAGCCTTGCACCCGACGGAAAACTTACAAGGAATCCCACACTTAAAAGCCTCGATAAGGGTTACCAGTTTATGCCAAGGTTTGCAAAACAGGTAAGTTCAAAACAAATCATTGTGCCTTGTATGTACAGGAACTATATTTGCTTTGCAAAAATTGATTACTAAGAGAGTTTAGAAGGTTAGAAGTTTAGAAGATAGGACCTTCTAAACCCTATCCCCTAAACCTCCTGAACCCCTAACCCCAACCTAAACCCTTAACAGTGGTAGGCATCTTTAAAGCCAATAATCCCTTCAATACTTTTTTATTATTTATCTACGGATTGATATTAAAGCTTGCCTGGTTCATTCATCCTCATATACCTGTTGAGCAAAAAACCGATGGTTTCTTATTCAGGAAAATACTCGAACTGCTGGAAGGTACAGGGTCCCGGTTGCCATTGATATATCCCGTCATCACCTACATACTGATATTTGCACAGGCCATTACTTTTAATAAGCTTATCAATGATCAAAAAATGATGCAGAGGGCAAATTACCTGCCCGCCATGAGTTATCTGTTACTCACATCAATGTTTAACGAATGGAATATTTTTAATGCACCCTTACTTATAAACAGCTTACTCATCTGGGTGTGGGCAAGAATGAGTACGCTCTATAGCAATACCAATCCCAAGACAACGCTTTTTAATATCGGGATGATGATAGGTGTATCTACTTTCTTCTATTTCCCCTCCCTTGCATTTGTTTTGCTGATCGTATTTGCCTTGATCGTTTCCAGGCCCTTCGTGCTGGCGGAATGGATCATTTCCATCTTAGGGATCCTCACACCTTATTATTTCTTATTTGCGTACTTCTTTTTAACTGACAAATTACAGGGTTATAAGCTTCCCCAGTTTGAGATCAGTTATCCTAAATTTCGCCAGAATTATTGGGAGCTGGCAGGGATATGTTTGATCATTATCGCTTTTTTGATCGGTGGCTTTTTTGTACAGGCCAATTTTAGAAAGCAGCTGGTACAGATCAGGAAAAGATGGAGCCTTATCCTGCTTTACCTGGCCGTTGCTGTGTTCGTGCCATTTATTAATGCTACCCACACTTTTGAATACTGGATATTGGCGGCCCTTCCATTATCTGCTTATGTGGGGTGTGCTTTCCTTTACCCGGTAAAAAGATGGGTGCCGCTGGTGCTGCACTGGCTGATGGTGCTGGTGGTTTTTGTTATCAGCTATGGTTTAAAATAAGAGAAGTTATCTTTACAAATAAAATATACAGGATGAAATTTGGAGTCGTTGTTTTCCCGGGATCAAATTGCGACAGGGATGTTATAAGCGCTTTATCCAATGAGCTGAACCAGGAAGTTATTGAGCTTTGGCACAAGGACAGTGACCTCTTAATGTTTTCAAATGAAGATTGTATCATACTGCCGGGTGGGTTTAGCTATGGCGATTATTTGCGTTGCGGGGCTATCGCGAAATTCAGCCCTATGATGCAAAGTGTCATCGAATTCGCAAATAAAGGCGGCAAGGTATTGGGTATCTGCAATGGCTTCCAGATATTGTGCGAATGTGGTTTATTGCCAGGAGTGCTTTTGCGAAATGCCAATATGCAATTTGTATGTAAAAATGTTTTTATAAAAAATGAGCAGGGTAGCGTTGCAAAGGTTCCTATAGCGCATGGCGAGGGCCGTTATTATGCTGATACAAGAACGTTGGAAGAACTGGATATCCACAAGCAAATATTATATCGCTACTGTGATGAGCAGGGAGAACTGAATGAAGATTTCAACCCTAACGGGACAACCAATAATATTGCCGGTATTTGTAACAGGGAAAGGAATGTTTTCGGAATGATGCCGCATCCTGAAAGGGCCTGCAGCACTGCCCTGGGCAATACCGATGGCAGGAAGATCTTCAGCGAACTGTTTTCTATAAACTGATTACACCAGTGCCTGGCCGGGTGTATCCTTTATTTCCTTTATGGTAAAAAGGCTGGTTACTTTAAGAATGTTGGGGTTTGCTAATAATTTTTTATTGTAAAAGATCTCGTAGTCTGCCATATCCCTCACCCTGGCCTTCACCAAAAAATCTATATCACCCGTTACGGCAAAGCATTCAAATACTTCTTTAATGTTATTCATATTTTGAATGAAGTCCCCCACAAACTTTTCGGAATTATCTTTTAGCGATATCATACAGAATACCGTCATATAGCTCTCTATCTTTTTTACATCTATGGCTGCATGATATCCAATAATGATCCCTTCTTTTTCCATTTGCTTTATGCGCTCAAATACCGCCGTGGTGGAAAGGTGAATTTCCTTTGATATTTCTTTATAAGGCAGTAATGCATTTTGCTGAAGCAATTTTAAAATGGCCTTATCGTATTCATCCAGTTGCATAGATCTATATTTTGCAGAATAATTTTCCGAAATGATACAGGCAATCAGAAAATTAATCTTATTTTACGAATAATATCGTATTTGCGGCAGAGTATATTAATTTTAAGTACTAAAATTAAGTTTATGCGTAAGTATTTTATCAACTTAATGATCATGGTCCTGTTTTTTGCACCAGCCTTTGCCCAGGAGCATGTATACCAGCTGAACGGTTGGATCAGGAACGGCATAAAAGAGGGGACTGCTTATGTGCGCTATTTTTACAGGGATGCCGCTAATGAAGACCATATGGTCAGGGACTCCGGAACTATAAAAGATGGCAGGTTTTATTTAAAGGGCAGGTTGCCCGGTAAACCTGTTATCGGGAAGATAAGTCTGCGGGATATTACACAGCCCGAGCCTGCAGAGGAAAATATTTCAGAGGTATACCTTGAGCCTGCAATGATAAAGCTGGAGGCAACAAATAATTTATTATCTCCCGCATTTTCGGGATCGGCGTCGCAAAGGGAGTTCTCGCAATTGTACGCGTCTTTAAAAGAGGTGAGGGCAGTCTTAAAAAGGATAGACGACGAATACGGGAAGGCACAGGAAGAAAAAGATCTTAAAAAACTGGATGCGCTCACGGAGGAATTAAAAACTATCTATGAAAAGAGGCAGGGGGTGATAGGTAAATTTATTAAAAAGCATCCTTCGTCTTTTATAAGCGCTTACAAGTTTGGCGAGTTTTTGGGCGACGAAGAAATTGAAGTAAAGACAGCGCAATCTGTTTACGATATTTTATCTCCTGACCTGAAAAAGTTACCGGTGATGCAGGAAATGCTGAACAGGATCTCCATTGCCCGGAAAACCGAGCCCGGAAATAAAGCGATCGATTTTACACAGGCGGATACTTCCGGCAACAAAATATCCTTGTCATCTTTTCGGGGTAAATATGTGCTTATCGATTTTTGGTCAAGCTGGTGTGTGCCCTGCCGGGCTGAGAATCCTGCATTACGTGCTATGTATGCCAAATACAAAAGTAAAGGCTTCGAGATCATAGGTGTTTCGCTTGATGGGGGGAGAAAGCCATGGGTTAGAGCAATTGTTGCTGACAGCCTGCCATGGACACAGGTAAGTGATCTGAAGGTTTTCGGCAACGAAGTGGCAAAGATGTATGGGATCACTGCCATCCCCCGCAACCTGCTTATCGACCGTGAAGGTAAAATTGTATCAAAGAACCTGCGTGGACTGGCCTTAGAACGGGAACTTAAAAAATATTTTAAAGATTGAGCCCGGATAAAATCTCGTTAAAATAGTGTGGGTTATTTCTTCTTACATCCCCTTAACCTAAATTTGTGCAAAGTCGTAAAATGAGGAAATTAATTTTTACTTTATTTATGTTCGGTTTCTTGAGCGCTACGCAGGCACAGATACTGAACCCCGTGTCCTTTAATTATTCAGTAGTGAAAAAAGGTACTGATCTGTACGAGCTGCATATCAAAGCAAGCATCCAGCCTAAATGGCATCTTTATTCTGTTAATAATCCTGATGGTGGCGCACAGCCAACTGTGATAAAAATAAATGATGGAAAAGTGGTAGGCAAGATCAACGAGGTAGGAAAAATGAAAACGGTTTTTGAGAGTGTATTCAATGTTAACCAGAAATATTTTGAGAACTCCGTGGATTTTGTACAGACCGTGAAACTGAATTCCGGCGCTAAAAAAATAACGGGTACGGTAGAGTATATGGTTTGTAACGACAGGCAATGTCTTCCCCCCAAAGAAGTCGAGTTCAAAATAAAAATGTAACAGGTGTACGGTGTCTGACAGCTGGAAGCTACCCGGCACCGGTTAAAGAGGTTGAGGATGCCTGACACCTTATACACCGACTATCACAGAGGATAGCATATTGTTATCCTATTTTTTTATCTTGCCTTTATAATGAAGAGACTAAAAATTTTCCTGACCGCTTTATTTTGTATCACTGCTCTTATTGTTTTCTCCCAAACTGATACAACGGTCCAGGTTAAAGCTGCTCCAAGGTCGCTCATGGGAACCTTTTTAGATGGATTGAGGTGGGGCTTTATTTCTGTATTGCAGCCATGTTTATACGCCATGTTCCCGGTTACGGTCTCATTTTTTTTAAAGAGAAGTAATACGAGGGCTCATGGAATAAAGAATGCCACTTTATATTCAATTTCAATTGTAGCCATCTTTACCATATTGGGGCTATTACTCACGATCGCCTTTGGCAAGGATACATTGTACCAGATCTCCAGCAGCGCCATATTCAATATTTTTGTTTTCTTATTGTTTCTCCTCTTTGGTATTTCTTTTCTGGGCGCTTTTGAAATTACACTGCCGGCAGCATGGACAAACAAAGTGGATTCCAAAGCCGGGCTCAACAGCTTTTCAGGGATATTTTTTATGGCGCTTACCTTAGTGCTTGTCTCATTTTCATGTACGGCCCCCTTTATTGGAAATTTACTGGTAGACATTAGCCAGCAAAAAGAAAGGCTGGGTCCCATCATCGGGTTCCTTGGTTTCTCCATCGCTATTGCACTGCCATTTGCCTTCTTTGCGTTCTTTCCAGGCTTATTGAATAAGATCGCTAAATCCGGTGGATGGCTTAATACGCTGAAAGTTTCCTTTGGTTTTATCGAATTGGCCATGGCATTAAAGTTTTTGTCTAATGCAGACCTGGCCTATCACTGGGGCTTGCTTGACAGGGAAGTTTATCTTTCCTTATGGATAATTCTTTTTGGCTTATTGGGAATTTACCTGCTGGGTAAATTGAAATTTAAACATGATGATCATTTGCCGTTGAATGATTATGGGCATCCGTATTTATCTGTTACCAGAATATTTTTTGCTATCGGCGCTTTGGCTTTTACGGTATATATGATACCCGGTTTGTGGGGTGCGCCGTTGAATGGGATTAGTGGCTGGCTGCCGGAGAATAAAACCCAGGATTTTAATCTTGAGAAACTGATAAGGAACAATAGAAATTCCTCCGGTGATTCAGCTCAAAATAATAATTCAACGGGATCGATAATCAAGCCCAAAAAGTACACTGATATTTTAGGATCAGAAATTCCCGGAGTAGAAACCTTTTTTGATATGGATGAAGCCATGGCTGCAGCCAGGCAAATGAAACGTCCCATAATGATAGATTTTACGGGTCATAGCTGCGCCAATTGCCGGAAGATGGAAGCACAGGTTTTATCAAAGCCGGAAGTGAGCGATATGCTTCATAAAGATTTTATTGTGGCATCCTTATATGTTGACGAAAAACGGGAATTACCCGAGAATGAAAAGTACACCTCCAAATTTGATGGTTCTAAAATAAAGAATGTGGGTGCCAAGCACCTCGACTTCGAAGCCACCCTTGCCAACTCCAATGCCCAGCCATTGTACATCTTCGTTGACCATGAAGGAAAGATCATAAAAAATGCGGGTGGTTACGAACCCGACATTGAACGCTTCATCAATATTTTAAATGAAGTGAAGGCTGAGTATAAAAAAAGATTTCCATAAAAATTATAGGGCCTATAGATCCTCCCTTCGTAAGAATGATAACTCAAATTGTTATGCCGACGAACGAAGCCGTCTGACGGGATCATCCGGCGGGCATATTTTAGGCCATTTACCTGGATCATCAAATAAAAAAAATCCTTCCAAATGGAAGGATTTCAAATAACTATTGGGGGTTACAAAATATCTTATAAAGCGATCTGCTTTTCAACCATCATTTTTCTCAGGTTGATAAGGCCATAACGCATACGGCCTAAGGCTGTGTTGATGCTGCAGTTGGTTAATGTTGCAATTTCTTTAAAGCTCAGATCAGCATAATGACGCATAATGATAACTTCTCTCTGGTCTTCAGGCAGAAGTTCAAGCATTTTTCTTACCCTGTCGTGGCTCTGCCCCTGCATCATGCGGTGGTCGGCGCCGGGTTCAGAAAAATTAATTACTTCAAAAATGTCACGGTCATCGCTGGTCTTAATAGCAGGTGTACGTTTAACTTTTCTAAAATGATCAACACAAAGGTTGTGTGCAATTCTCATAGCCCAGGGTAAAAATTTTCCTTCATCTGTGTAGCGTCCGGTTTTTAAAGTGTCAATAATTCTGATAAATGCATCCTGGAAAATGTCTTCGGCCAGGTATTTGTCCTTTACCAGTAAATAAATAGAGGTGTAGATCTTGTCCTTATAGCGTACTACAAGGGTCGAAAGGGATTCAGCGTCGCCATCCATGTACATGTGAATAAGCTGCTGGTCGGAAAGATTCGTAAGGGATTTCATAAAACTTCTACATTTTGGATTATTGGATAATTGTTTAAAAATTTTTTCCAATAAATAAGTGGGAAGAGTAGAAGCTATAAGCGATAGGCAGATAGTTTTTCATCTTTACTTGAGATATTGGAAGGGTGAAATTATATAAACTTTTCATAAAAACAAACTTTTTGATAATTATTTTTTAAAATTCTTTTTGGGCCCACAATAAATTTTAATCCGCCTTATTGTATTTGAAGTGCTAAAAAATACGATTAGCCAGTACCTTTGCTCTCCGCAATGAATACAGTTAAAACGCCTAAGGCAAAAACCCCAATAAAAAAGAAAGAAACCTCAAACAATATTTTTATTAAGGGTGCAAGAATGCACAATCTTAAAAATGTTGATGTAGAGATCCCCCGGAATAAACTGGTGGTTGTGACCGGCGTTTCAGGTTCCGGTAAATCATCCCTTACTATCGATACATTATTTGCAGAAGGACAAAGAAGGTATGCAGAAAGCTTAAGCTCTTATGCCCGCCAGTTCATGGCAAGGATGAATAAGCCTGACGTGGATTACATCAAAGGCCTTTGCCCCGCCATCGCCATTGAACAAAAAGTTACCACCCGAACGCCGCGTTCTACTGTAGGCAGCATGACGGAAATTTATGATTACCTGCGGCTGCTGTTTGCCCGGATCGGTAAAACAATTTCACCCGTCTCAGGCAGGGAAGTAAAGAAAGATGATGTAAAGGATGTTGTGGAAGCCATTACTAAATTAAAGACAGGCGATAAAGTTCTGTTGCTCGTCCTTTTTAAACAGCATCATAAAAGGGATATAAAGGAGGAATTGAGCATCCTGATGCAAAAGGGTTTTTCAAGGGTGTATGTAGATAAACAAATATTACGGATAGAAGATATACAGGAGACAAAAGATTATAAGTCCTACTTTTCTCATCATACGGCTTATGTCCTTATTGACAGGTTAGTTGTAAAAGAATTTGAAGAGGATGATATACATAGAATTTCAGATTCAGTTAACACGGCATTCTATGAAGGGGAAGGAGAAGTTGTACTGGAGATAAATGGAGATAAAACTTTACCCTTCTCCAATAAGTTTGAATTGGATGGATTAAAGTTTGAAGAGCCTGTTCCGAATTTATTTTCCTTCAACAATCCTTATGGAGCTTGTCCTACCTGCGGTGGCTTTTCTCTTGTGCTGGGTATCGATCCTGATCTTGTGATCCCTGATAAAAGATTAAGCGTTTATGAAAATGCCGTTGCACCATGGCGTGGAGAGAAATTAGGATTATGGAAGGAAGCATTGATACGTTCTGCAAAGCGGTTTGATTTCCCGGTTCATAAACCCATCCTTGATCTTACAACCGCCGAGTACAATTTGTTGTGGACAGGCAATGATCATTTCGGCGGCATCAATGATTTTTTTAAAGAGGTAGAGCAGAACTTATATAAAGTTCAATACCGTGTTTTGCTGAGTCGCTACCGCGGAAGAACGCTTTGCCCGGAATGCAATGGTTACAGGTTAAGGAAAGAAGCCTTATACGTGCAGGTGGGTCATCAGAATATCGGTGCACTGTGTGAGATGCCGGTAAAAGATCTTCAAAAATGGTTCAGCGAACTTGAACTGAATGAATACGACACCACCGTTGGTAAAAGGATATTGATTGAGATAAACAACCGGATAAGAACCTTGATGGACGTAGGTTTGGGCTATCTTACTTTAAACCGCCTGGCCAATTCATTAAGCGGCGGTGAGAGCCAGCGGATACAGCTGACAAGAAGTTTGGGCAGCAACCTTACCAACTCTTTATATATTTTGGATGAGCCTTCTATTGGTTTGCATTCAAGAGATACAGAACGACTGATCGTTGTTTTAAAGGAACTGCGTGATCTTGGTAACACGGTGATCGTTGTAGAGCATGATGAGTTGATCATGCGGCAGGCAGATCATATAATTGATATGGGACCACTGGCCAGCCATCTTGGCGGCGAAGTGGTAGCGGAAGGAAATTATGATGAACTGGTTGCCAACAAAAAAAGTCTTACGGGTAAATACTTAAAAGGAGAATTGAAGATCGATCCTCCAAAGATCCTTCGCAAATGGAATCGTTCGGTTACAATTCATGGAGCCAGGCAGAACAACCTGCAGGATATTGATGTGGTTGTCCCTTTAAATGTGCTATGCGTGGTTAGTGGTGTAAGCGGCAGCGGAAAAACAACCCTGGTAAAACAGATACTGTATCCTGCATTGAAAAAGATAAAGGGAGAGTTTGCCGATAAAGTGGGTTTGCACAGGGGAGTGGAAGGCGATGTTGACTATATCACACAGATCGAAATGATCGACCAGAATCCCATCGGTAAATCATCACGCAGCAACCCGGTTACCTACATAAAAGCATATGACGAAATAAGGGACCTGTTTGCAAAGCAACCCTTAAGCAAGATGAGAGGATTTCTGCCAAAACATTTCTCTTTTAACGTGGAAGGCGGGAGATGCGATGCCTGTAAAGGAGAAGGAGAACAAATTGTAGAGATGCAGTTCCTTGCCGATGTGCATTTGCTCTGCGAAGTATGCGGTGGCAAAAAGTTTAAGGATGAAGTGCTGGAAGTTTCGTACAAGGAAAAGAGTATTTACGATGTACTGGAGATGAGTGTTGACGAAGCCATGGAATTCTTTGGTGATGATACAAAGCTTGGCGCTGATGTTGCAAAAAAAATAAAACCCTTAAGTGATGTAGGTTTAGGTTATATAAAACTTGGACAATCATCAGATACCCTTTCCGGTGGAGAAGCACAAAGAGTAAAGCTTGCTTCTTTCCTGGGAAAAGGTAAGGGTCAGGGACATGTGCTTTTTATTTTTGATGAGCCAACGACGGGTCTTCATTTTAATGATATAAAAAAACTGCTCACCTCGTTTAATGCCTTGATAGAACAGGGACATTCTATTTTAGTGATAGAACATAATACCGATGTGATCCGTTCTGCAGACTGGGTGATCGATCTTGGCCCTGAAGCCGGTGATGGTGGCGGAAGCCTTGTGTACGCAGGAGTTCCTGCTGGATTAAAAAAAGTGAAAGACAGTTATACGGGAAAATATGTTTGATTACTATCTCAACCTGTTACTATCCTTTATCAACTTGTCATCTCTATAAATGCCTCTTGCAGCAAAAAATATAAAGATCAGGATAAACAGGTGCAGTGCACACCAGAGGCTAAAATTACCGTTAGAATAATTTTTTATCTGGTTAAAATATAGAAAGATAATTAAACACTCTGCCAGCAAAGCAAATATGCAGAGGCGGAATTGCAACATCCGGTGTTTGAATAAAAAGATGTTCACAAACAAAGCTGTTCCTAGCGCTACCGTTAATATCATCACGCCATAACTGTCTATTCCCATTATTGAATGAAAAGAATTATCAGTAATTAATGTGCCACTGTAAAAAGATGTTTTTAAACTTAGCAAGGTTGCTGCGGATGCCAGTAGCAGCCATATGGTTTGTACACGTTGTATCATATAAAAAATTTATCCTAATTCGGGGTAAAGCGGGAACTGGTGCATAAAAGATCTTACATCGTTCCGTACTTCGGTTATCACATTTTCATTATCAATGTTCATTAAAACCTTATCGACCATATCAACTACGATCTGCATATGATCTTCTTTCATACCTCTTGTTGTAATGGCGGGCACGCCCACACGTATACCTGAAGTTACGAACGGGCTCTTGTCATCAAAAGGCACAGCATTTTTATTAAGCGTGATCTCTGCCCTGTCCAAAGTTTCCTGCGCTTTTTTGCCGGTGATATTTTTGTTCCTGAGATCAATAAGCATTAAGTGATTGTCTGTTCCCCCGCTGATAAGGTTATAATCTTTTTTTACAAAGGCAGCTGCCATCTTTTGCGCATTCAGCTGTATCTGTTTTGCATAAGCAGTAAACTCTTCCGTGAGTATCTCGCCAAACGCAATTGCTTTTGCTGCAATGATATGTTCCAGCGGGCCGCCCTGGGTGCCGGGAAACACAGCCATATCAAGCAGGTTGCTCATCATTCTTACCTTGCCTTTCATATCTTTTAATCCAAATGGATTTTCATGATCTTTTTTCATCAGGATAATTCCGCCTCTTGGCCCACGCAAAGTTTTGTGTGTAGTTGAAGTAACAAAATGGCAATGATCAAAGGGAGAATTTAATAAGCCTTTTGCGATCAGTCCTGCAGGATGCGCCATATCACAATATAAAAAGGCACCCACCTCATCCGCCACTTTTCTTAATCTTTCATAATCCCAGTCTCGGCTGTAGGCTGAGGCGCCGCAGATAATTAATTTAGGTTTTACTTCCCTTGCCTTTTGTTCAAGCATTTCATAATCCACCAGGCCGGTATCTTTTTTCACGCCATAAAAATGTGGCTCATACAACTTGCCTGAAAAATTTACAGGAGAACCATGCGTAAGGTGCCCGCCCATGCTGAGGTCCAGCCCTAAGATCTTATCTCCGGGCTGCAATATCGCAAGCATCAAGGCAGCATTGGCCTGTGCGCCACTGTGCGGCTGAACATTCGCATATTCACAATCAAAAATTTGTTTTAGCCTGTCTATGGCGATCTGTTCGGTTTCATCTACAAATTCACAACCACCATAATACCTCCTGCCCGGGTAGCCTTCTGCATATTTATTGGTAAGGCAGGTGCCCATTGCCTGTATCACCTGCAAAGAAGTAAAGTTCTCCGAAGCGATCAGTTCTATACCATGCCTTTGCCTTTCTAATTCTTTCTTTATAATGTCGAATACCTGCTTATCTTTTTGCATGAAATAAGTTTGGACAAATGTACGACGTGAGAAGTAAGATGTACGGTGTTACCGTAATTTATTCCTCACAAAATATTGTTGCCGGCTACTTCATACATCGCATAGCTAACCTGCCCACCGGCAGGCATCCCACATAAAGTATTATTTTCCTAACTTCACGCCTGTTTTGTGAAGATTGGATAATAAATAAGATATTAATGAAGGCCATTATTCCCGTGGCAGGTGCAGGCACTAAGCTGCGACCCCATACATATACCCAGCCAAAAGCTTTAATTCCTTTAGCCGGAAAGACGATACTAAGCATCAACGTAGACCAATTGCATGCGGCAGGCATTGATGAGTTTGTTTTTATTGTTGGCTACCTCGGCGAAAAGATCCAGGACTACATCAAGGAAAAATATCCCGATCTTAAATGTCATTTCATTTACCAGAACGTGCGCAAGGGAACGGGCCATGCTATCAATCTCGCCCGGCAAATAATTGGCGAGGATGAGGTTTTTATTGCTTTGGGTGATACTATCTGTGAATACGATATCCAGGGTGTTTTACAGTCTCCTTATTCCATGCTGGGAGTGAAAAAAGTGGATGATCCACGAAATTTCGGCGTTGCGGAAATAGATGACGAAGGATTTATAAACCGGGTGGTAGAGAAGCCTTCCATTCCCAAATCAAACCTGGCCCTGGTTGGATTGTACAAGATAAAAGACACTTCATTTCTTTTCAATTGCCTGGAAAACATTATTGCCAACGATATAAAAAGCTATGACGAATTTAATTTAACGGATGCGCTTGAATGCATGATACAGAGCGGCGCTAAATTAAAACCCTTCAAAGTGGAGAATTGGTTCGATTGCGGAAAAAAGGAATCATTGCTTAAATCCAATGCAACCCTGCTTAAAAAATTTGGCGGCACTATAGCGGACTCAAACACTTTTGAGAATACCATTTTTATTCCCCCCGTTAGTATCGGTGAAGGGTGCGATATAAGGAATTCTATAGTGGGTCCGAATGTGGCCATGGGCGAAAATACCATCGTGAATTTTTCAATAGTAAAGGATTCCATCATCGGCTCTTATTCAAAACTGTATGATGTGGTGCTGGATGATTCACTTATCGGCAGCGATACCGAGATAAGGGGTGAGACAAGGTCACTCAACATTGGCGATAATACTGAAATTGATCTGGGATCATAAATAGTCAACACGGTCGATGATCATTGAGCCATTATCCACCCTCATATATTTTACTGAATAATGACCTATTGACTATGCAAAATCGCATCACCCAACTTTTCAATATTGAATTCCCTATAATACAGGCGGGGATGGTTTGGACGAGCGGCTGGCGTTTGGCCAGTGCTGTAAGTAATTCCGGTGGCCTGGGGTTAATAGGCGCAGGAAGCATGTCTCCGGAAATTTTAAAAGAACACATTCACAAATGCAAGGCGGCAACCGGTAAACCTTTTGGTGTAAATGTGCCTTTGTTGTATTCCGGTGTTGATAAGCAAATGCAAATAATTATAGAGGAAAAGGTCCCCATTATCTTCACATCAGCCGGTAACCCAACCGCCTGGACACAGCAGCTAAAACAACAAAACATCACGGTCGTTCATGTGGTAAGCAGCAGCAGGTTTGCAAAAAAAGCCGAAGATGCCGGCTGTGATGCCGTAGTTGCCGAAGGTTTTGAAGCAGGCGGCCATAACGGGAGAGAAGAAACAACGACCATGGTGTTAGTACCATTGGTTTGCGAAGCCGTTGCCATCCCCGTTATAGCAGCTGGTGGCATTGCCACGGGTAAACAAATGCTGGCGGCAATGGTACTGGGCGCTGAAGGCGTACAGGTAGGCAGCAGGTTTGCCATAAGTGAGGAAGCCTCCTGTCATATCAATTTTAAAAACAGCGTTATCCATGCTGCCGAAGGGGATACCTTGTTAACCTTAAAGAGACTTACACCCGTTCGCTTACTTAAAAATGAATTCTTTAAGAAAGTTGAGGAGGCGGAAAGTAATTGTGTTCCAAAGGAAGAACTGGAAAAACTCCTCGGCCGGGGAAGAGCCCGCAAGGGAATATTCGAGGGAGATATCCACGAAGGTGAACTCGAAATTGGCCAGGTGAGCAGCGGTATAAAAACGATCGCCCCGGCGGCTGAAATCCTGGCCGGAATATGGCAGGAGTTTAAGGATACTTTACACCGGCCGGTAAAATAAAATGGTATATTTGTACGTTTTAAATATATTGTGAATCAACCCCCTAACCCAATGTTTGCAAACAAAGCCCGTGTTGCATATAAACGATTGTTCCTAATCCTGTCCTTTGTTTCTTTTTTGCAGTTTCTTTGTCAGATCGATTGTCAGGCACAGCCGCCTACAGAAACACAGGAGCAGCCTATCGACCCCAATCTTTTAAAAAATGCATCGCCCTCTGCCTTGCAGAATTACCTCAGGGATAAAAATCAAAATCAATCCCAGCCGGGGGAAGATATCCATAAAAAGAACCTCTTATTAAGAAATGAGAACAAGGTAGCTAAGGACAGCACTTTGAAAGAGGAAATTAAAAAGAAGGATAAGGTAAATACTGCTGAAGATGTTTATGGGAATAACCTTTTCCAGAACTCTGCTATATTGGAACTAACTGAACTTTCTACTCCGCCCCTGGATTATCCAATTGGAGTTGGCGATCATATTGTTGTTTCCTTATGGGGAGGCGCAGATATTGAGACCGACTACCTCGTTGCAAGAGACGGCTCCATCTTTCCACAAGGATTGGGCAAAATAACAGTGCAAGGCTTAACTTTTGAGAATGCCCGTTCTATCATTATGGATCGCTTTCGCAGGGTGATACCTCCTTCCACTAATATTTCCGTTACCATGGGGCAGCCCAGGAGTGTAATAATCAATGTATCCGGAGAAGTAAATAATCCCGGCCCGGTTGTAGTGTCGGCCTTCAGCAATGCTTTAAATGTTGTGGCGCTGGCTGGTGGTTTAAACGAATATGGCAACCTGCGGAATATCCAGATCAAAAGGAATAACAGGATCATTGACTCGGTTGATATTTACCGTTACCTCACTCGTGGCGATTTCGGCAAGCACCTTTACCTGGAAAATGGTGATTTTGTAATTGTTCCTATCTATGACAAAAAAGTGCTGGCATCAGGCCAGTTCAAAAGGCCCATGTATTACCAGTTAAAAGGTAATGAGGGATTCAGGGACCTGTTGAAATATACCGGGGGACTTACACCTGATGCCTATGCTTCGGGCGGGGTTATTATCCGCAATGTAAATGAGAAGCAAACTATCAAGAATGTAAACTTTAATGCCATTGGTTTAAAAACAGGAGACAAGGTTGTTGATGAACCTTTGTTCAATGGTGACGTTATCGTGGTAAGCCCCATCAACCCGGGACTCACAAATAAAGTAATTGTGAAAGGAGAAGTGGTGTATCCAAATGTGTACGAGATAAGGAAAGGCGACAAGTTATTTGATATATTGAACAGGGCTGGAGGTATTACGCCAAATGCGTATGTGGAGAGAGCGTACGTTTATAAAGGCGCAGGTGATTCGGCAAATTTAAATTCAACCAAAATTGATATCAGCTTAGCTGATCTGAATAAAAATAATAACAGCCAATACAATATCGATATCGGCCCCAATGATGTTATCGAAGTATTCAACCGCAACCAGTTTACTGACCGCCAGTTTGTGACCATAGAAGGTGAAGTTCGCAAACCCGGAAAAATTCAGAAGTATGGCGGGATGACACTGAAAGATCTTATTTACCTCGCCAATGGATTAAAGCCTTCCGCTGAGTTTGGAAGAATTGAAGTGTCCAGTATTGTTGATGTTGATTCTGCCCAAAAAGGGTTGAAGCCCACCAAAACTATTGTAAAAACCTATAATATTTTGCCTAACCTGGAATTGGATTCCAGCATTCAGAATGTATTATTAAAACCTTACGACCAGGTGTTTGTAAGAACCAATCCTTCATTTGAACTGCAACAAAATGTTTACCTGGAAGGCGAAGTGAAATATCCCGGTTATTATCCAAGATTAAATAAACAGGAAACGATCTCTTCATTTATTACTCGTGCAGGGGGGCTTAAAGAAAACGCAAATCTTTCAGGCGCTATTTTATACAGGAAGAAAAATGTAGGTATCAGGAAAGAATTGAACCAGCGTTATCCCAATGTAAAATACATTGTAGATACTTCAGGCAAAGTGGTAGACAGCACGGTTTATAACCCGGATGAACCTGTAAGTATTGATCTTTACCGGGCATTAAAATATAAGAACTCAAAGTACGATCTCGTTTTGCAGGATAGTGATGTGGTATATGTCCCCGAAATAAATCCCCTGGTTAATGTAAAAGGAGCCGTTCAATCTTCCCTTAAATTATATTACGATAAGGAACATACAAATCTCCAGTATTATATTGACAAGGCCGGGGGCTATGGTGTGCGACCGTGGAGAAAAAGAATTTATGTTACTTATGCCAATGGCACCAGCAGGAAAACAAAAAGCTTTGGATTCTTCCACTTTTTCCCTAAGGTAGAAGAAGGAAGTACCATAGTTGTTCCGGTTAAGCCCGAAGGCAAGGGCCTTGGAGACTTTGCCCAGCAGGTGGCAACCACCATCATCCCGCCCCTGTTAACTTATCTACTAATAAAATATTTACAATAAATAATATTGCAGTGACAACAGCCGACCTTACAAGACTCGTTTTTAAACGCCTGAAAAAATTCAGGTTCATAATCCTGGCCGCAGGGTTAATTGTGGCTGCCTTATTGTACTTCTATGCCAAGAGGACACCTGTAACCTTTACTTCGAGGGCTACCGTTTTCCCGTTAACAAGTTCCCCTGAAAACACCGGTACTTCGAATGCGTTGAGTGTTTTGCTGGGTACCGATTCAAAGAATTTTAGTGATGATGCCTCTATCAATATTGTTGAACTGGCATTAAGCCGTACAACCCGGGAGGCCGTGGCGGCTACGGTGATTCCTTCAATGGGTAATAAAACCATCGCCGCTTTACTGGTGGAGGATATCAATAATCATTTGAGCTGGATGGAGGATAAGGTCCAGGCGCCTTCCAACCCCGAAAAGCTTATTATCTGGGGAGGCCAGGTATTACAGGGCGGGCTGAATGCTTCGATCAACAAAAATAATATGCTGGTGCTTACTTATACAGGCAGAAGTGAGGACCTGGTAAAGGTGATCAGCTATGATTTCATCGATAAAATTTCCCAGTACTACGTTGAGTTAAAAAGAGAAAAGGCGAGAAGGGATTATGTGTTCGCGGAATATAAGGTTGACTCCCTTAAACGGGTGCTGAATGCAAAAGATCACCAGTTGATCGCTATTGATAAAAGAACTCTTTTTACCAACACCTCCAAGCTGGAATTTAAAGTGCCGGTAGAAAACCTGATAATGGAAAAGCAAATGGTAAACAACCAGTACGTGCAGGCTGTTGCCAATAGGGAAAATGCTGCCTACAAACTGCAGAAAGCAACCCCACTTATCAAGGTGTTGGATAAACCTGAACCGCCCTATACTCCTCAAAGTAAATCCGCCACCATGTATGGCATACTCGGATTTCTTCTTGGCGCTTTTTTAGTTGCGGGCTTAGCTATCGCGGGGATCATATTAAAGTTCATCAGGCTGGAAGCTACCAAGGCGGTCTTTGGTACCGGAAAAACAACTACCACAACAACTACGGCTTCTGTAGTATAAGCATCCATTATTAACGAATAGACAATATGCAACCGGCATTGACTGGCTGTTGCCTATTTCCGATTATCATGATCTCCTGAAAAGCCAGCGGGTCATTTCTTTGAAAGTGACCTTTTTCCCATACAACAATATGCCGGTGCGGTAAATTTTAGCGGCAAGCCAGGTGGTTAAAATAAATCCTGCCACCAGCGACAACATCGATAAGGCCAGCTGCCAGATGGGTACGCCTGAGGGTATTCTCGCCATCATTACAATAGGGGATGAGAAAGGAATTATACTCGACCAGACAGCAATAGGTGTGTCGGGTTTTGCTGCTGCAGAGGTCATGATCACAAAAGATAAAATGATGGGCATTGTTATCGGGAGCATTAAAGACTGGGCTTCCTGCGGATCTTCATTTACTACACTGCCTACTGCGGCAAATAAAGCCGCATAAAATAAATAGCCGCCAATAAAGTAAAACAGGAAACAAGGGATGATCAGTGCCCAGTTAGCCTGGGCCAAAGTGTTCTTTGCACTTAAGATGCTCAGCGCTGCTGAATTATTTGCCGATGAGCCCATAGCACTGTTGGCGCTTTGTGCCTGTTGTAAAGTTTCAGGCGATAAAAATGCGGTAAAGGCCGTGGATAAAACGATTATTAAAATGAACCATATCAGTAACTGCGTCAGGCCCACAGCGGCAATGCCAATTATTTTTCCCGCCATTAACTGGAAGGGCTTTACAGAACTGATGATCACCTCTGCTATCCGGTTCATTTTTTCTTCCATTACACCACGCATTACAGCAGCACCATAGATGAACAATGTGATATAGATCAAAATACCGCTGCCGAAACCGATAGCATAGGCCAGGCCTGAGTTTGCCTTTTGGGTTGTATTCCCCTTTTTAATTACCGGCCGGAAGTTATATAACTTCTCCTCGTCCATATCATTTATCGAATCCAGTATTTTTTTATCAATGTTCTTTTCCAGGAATGCACGGTTCTTTATTGCTAAGTTTATCTGGTCTGTTATCCTGTCCTCTGTAGTAAAGCCTAACGGCTTATCAGAAATAAGCGTTATCGAGTCACTGGGAGAATCAAAGTCGGATGGGATATTTAACAAGGCTGAATAACCTTTCTCTTTAAAATTATTTGAATTGATGTTGGACGGGAACTCGTAGGTAATGCTTTTGTCGCTTTTAAAGCTGCTTTTAAATATCCCGTTCTGGTCTATGACCGCAATGGTACTCTTACTATTCCCTTTTATCGATAAATAAGTAGAGGCTGCTATGAAGCCGATAAAGAATAGAGGCAAAAGAATAGTGGATAAGATAAAAGTTTTATTCCTCACCCGTGTTAAGTATTCTCTTTTTATGATAAGCCAAACCTTGCTCATGCGTTTTAATTTTTTAGAGTTTAGGAGTTTAGAGTTTAGGAGTTTGGGGTTACCCTGATGTTCTGAACTACTTTACACCTTTTGAAATTGTCTTGTTGCCTCGGTATCGTGAACTTTCTTAATAAAGATGTCGTTCAGGGACGGCAAAATTTCGTTGAAGGAAATAATGCTTGCGTTTTCCCTGAGGAAACTATTGAGAACCGATGCCGGCTTATATCCATCTTTTATTTTTACCACAAAAGAATTGCTCTCTTTTTGTATCACTTCAAATTCGTTACCGCTGTAGGTTGCAGGTAATTCGTCGAAACCTATGCGGAAAAGGTTTTCTTTAAAATCCTGTTTGACCTGGGCTACAGTGCCGTCCAAAATCTTCTTTCCCTTATTTACCAGTACAATATGATCGCAGATCTCTTCTACCTGTTCCATCCTGTGTGTACTGAAAATGATAGTCGTTCCTTTTTTTGCGAGGTTAAAGATCTCGTCCTTTATGAGATTGCTGTTCACCGGGTCCAGGCCACTGAAGGGTTCGTCAAGGATCAACAGCGGCGGCTCATGCAAAACGGTCGTAACAAATTGAAGCTTCTGGCTCATCCCTTTGCTCAGGTCCTCCACTTTTTTGGTCCACCAGCTTTGCATCTCAAATTTTACGAACCAGTCTTTTATTTTTATCATGGCATCCTTCCGGCTCAATCCTTTCAGCTGTGCCAGGTACAATGCCTGTTCCCCGATCCGCATTTTTTTGTAAAGCCCTCTTTCTTCCGGCATGTACCCGATCTTATAAATGTCATTAACCGGGTCAAATTTTTTCCCCTCGAAGGTGATCTGGCCGCCGTCAGGATAAAAGATCCCGGTAATCATTCTCAGCAAAGTTGTTTTACCTGCTCCGTTAGGTCCCAATAAACCAAAAATGCTTCCCTGCTCTATACTGAAGCTTATATCGTCCACAGCCTTCTGGGTTGCGTAATACTTTTTTAAATTATGTAACTCGAGAATATTCATAAACTAAATAGCTAATGAGATAATGTAGTGTTGTTGCCTGTTGATTGCGGGAATTTAGAGATGCAAATATCCACGAAAGTTTGATAAGAAGCAATTCATTATTTGGCCTGCCTGCCAGGCAATACCCCCGCTAACTGCAAAGCAATTCTTTCTCCATCCATGGCCGCACTTACAATGCCACCTGCGTAGCCTGCGCCTTCACCACATGGATACAGATTTTTGATTTGCGGATGATGTAATGCTTCTTCCCTGGGTATGCGAACCGGTGATGATGTCCTGCTTTCTGTAGCCACTATTACGGCTTCGTTGGTAAGATATCCCATCCCGCCGTGCCGGGCAGGCATTTTTCTTCCGAAAGATCTGAATGCAACTTTCAGCCTTTCGCTGATAAAGCCCGGGAGGATATTTTTTATCTCTGCAGAATGTATTCCGGGCAGATAAGAACAACCAGGCAATGAGGCAGATAACTTATCCTCTACACTTTCCAGCACAGTGGGATCCGAAGCTTGGAATTCACGTGACTTGAAGTCGCGGC
>JADMIO010789668.1_pt1 | contig 104484 bp, 88 predicted proteins | sample 8958161 | NCBI WGS metagenome assembly JADMIO01 (sample SAMN16585339, study PRJNA669376) | soil metagenome | isolation source: Crop rotation soil | place: USA: Cullars Rotation, Alabama | collected 2011 | reverse complement strand
CGCGACAACTTGTCCACGTGGAATTCTAAGCTTAGGATCCCAATGTGCTGGAAAGGCACACGGGAACGAAGTAAGCACTGAACGAAAAAACAATATCCGGCTGTTTGCAAGAGCAGAGATCTTTGCAATTATGCTGATACCAATTGTACTGGTTTGTACATGGACGCCACTAGTTGATTTTTTTACCAATGGCAAATATGGTGCTTCCAATGAAACCAATTATTTTATCCTCGCTTCCTGCGCGCCACTGGTTTGCATTGTAAATTTCATGTGGACCCTTGGATTTGTGCAGGGACAGCTAAAAGCCACAATGCTGATCACTGCCGCGGTTTCGACGCTGAATGTTGTGCTGAACCTGATATTCATACCATATCTGGCTGGCACCGGTGCCTCCATTTCGTTTCTGATCACATGCATTGTTCAGGTGGTGCTTTACCTGTTATTTATCCGGCAGGACAAAATCAGGTTTGAATTGTTTCCAACGCTGATGCTGTTTTTATATGGCGTTGCAGCTGTGATTCTCGCGCGCGTTGCCAGTGATAATATTATCTTTAGACCATTACTTGCTTTGTTGATTTATGGTATCCTTGCATTCAGCACAAAGCAACTGAACTACAGAATGATTGTTTCGGCTATCCTTGATAAAAAGAAAGAAAATGAACAGCCGGGCACCTGAAAAAATGTTTGCTGTATTTCGCGCGTGTCACATCAATTTACTGAGCTGAATGAAGCATTGGCTCGAAAATAAAAGCCGTCAGCTTTCGGAATATTTAAGGTCAACTGACAAACAATTGCTGATTTTCCTGCTCCTTTTCATGAATGTCAGCCTGTTTGTCAAGCTGATCGGGCTAATTTTCATTTTTGTTTCCAGGAGGCAATTCAGCTTTGGCTTCCGGCAAGGCAGGCTGCCGCTGTTTTACCCGGCGATGATGGCGCTCGCTGCACTTGAATATCTTTTTTATGCGCACCGGGGATTCAATTACGCATTCCTGGTGCTGCTGATCATCACATTCTGGGGCACTTCCTTCCTTGCCACGCACCAGTTGCGAATAAGTGCCGAAAAAGAAAATGCAGGTGGCGCCAGAAAAGCCATCGTCAGTTTTTTTGTACTCAACGCCCTGGTGAGTATGATCCAGATTGCGCTGATAATGATTGAAATCCGGTCGGTAAATCCATATACCTACACAGGTATGAATTTTAAATATTATGATTCAACCGGCGACCACATCAGGGGAATTACCGGCGACATCAGTACTGTAAATATGGTCATCAATACTTTTGGCTTATTTTATTTTATGTATGAAGGCAGTTTTTTGCTGTGTGCGCTTTGCTGCCTCATTGCGCTTTCTACTACCAGCAATCTGGGAAACACCATTCTTATCGTTTTTTTACTCGCTGTTGTCTTCCTTGACCCTTCCAGGCTCCGAAAAAGTGCTGCCCTTTGCTGCATTTCATTTCTGGTTCTTTTTATTTCAAGAATTTCTCCCTCAAATCTCAAATACGTAAACAGCATGGCACAGGTTATTTTGCACCTGAAGAAAAAACCGCTGGAAAAAAAATATGAAGAGGGCAATCCGGCTGATCGTGCGATCATTGCTTACATAAGGCTGAAATATCACAGTGCAAAAAGTTCTTCTTATGAAGAAGACGAAAAAGTGAAAAAGTTGCTTGCAGAAAAGGAAATCAAGGACCAGGAACTGGAACATGCCGAGGATACGATATACATGCGCAAAGACAATCAGAAAAGAGATTATTTCTCAATTCTGTATAACCGATATTATGGTGATACTGCCAATCCCGATCCTTTATTCAAAAAAAAGATGCCCGGAAAAGCCCTGGCGTTTGCGGAAACGTGGAAATATCTTACATCACATCCGGCCAAATTCATTGCCGGTGCCGGTCCGGGTAATTTCTCATCAAAACTCGCTTTCAAGAGCAGCAACATCGGAGTAGCGGGTAAGTACTTTCCTTCCATTGCATACGTTGCGCCCGAATTCCGCGATGGTCATTTCAAAATCGCTCTCAGGTACCTTACACGGCCGATATCAGAACATTCCGTGGTGAATTTTCCGAATTCTATATTAAATCAGCTCGCAGGTGAATACGGCCTGACGGGCCTGGTGCTTTTCATGGTATTGTATTTTTACTTTTTTCTGAAACGCTTCAGGTCGCTCACCTATGGTCGCATCCTGCTTCCCATGTGCTGTGCATTTCTGCTGACCGACTATTGGTTTGAATCTTTGTCCATGCTCGTGGTATTTGAATTGCTGATGTATCTGGACATGAACAGACATTTCCCCGAAGCAGGTAAAAATTAACTACTGGAAGGCCTGAAAAAAATAACCGTACTGATGCCCGCATACAATGCCGGTTTGTACATTGAAGAAGCGGTCAGCAGCATCCTGGAACAGACATTTCGTGATTTTGAATTCCTCATCATCAATGATGGATCGAAAGACAATACCATGGAACTGCTTTCGCAATACAAAGATCCCCGGATCCGCATCATTAACCGCGAAAACCGCGGTGTGATCGCATCTCTCAACGAAGGCATTTCCCTTGCATCATCAGAACTGATTGCCCGTATGGATGCCGATGATGTGTGCTATCCGCAAAGGCTGCAGGTGCAATACGATTTCCTAATGGCAAATCCGGATTATCTTGCCGTTGGTTCAGATGCCGAAGCCATTGATAAAGAAGGAAATTACCTGCTTCACCTGAGCCCGCTTGGACACAGCTATGAAGAAATCAAAAACACGGTTCATCTGAAAGTACCTTTCATCCATCCATGTGTGACTTTCAGGCGCAGGGCCGTGGAGAAAGTTGGCGGTTATCCGGTGAACGCGTTGCATTTCGAAGACCATTTGCTCTGGAGAAAACTGATTGAAACAGGGAAAGTCTGCAACCTCCGGGAGACGCTGCTCAAAGTAAGGTTCAATCCCGAGTCAGTTACCATTGACGAGCGCTGGATCGGTCAGCCATTCCTTGACATCAGAAAAAGATCCATTCAGGCAGGCATGGTATCGCAGGAAGATGCAGCATTGCTACGGACGAAAGTGAACTTCCATGTGCGCCCCGAATTCAAGCATGCTTCATACTACGCGATGGTTGCCAAAAAATACCTCTGGAACAAAACGGACTCTGTAAAGGCCAGACAACACCTCGGTGAATCCCTCCGGCAGTATCCCTATAAATTATCGGTTTACCTGTTATACCTTGCTTCATTTGTACCGGCAAGCCTGCGCAAACTTATCTACGGCAAACTCAAAAAGCACAAACTCTGATGAAGGTCGCTTACATAGCCCGCGCTACACTGTACACAAGCCCGGGAGGAGATACGAAGCAGCTTGATCAGACTGCCAGTCACTTGCGCCTGCTGGGTGCGGAAGTGGAGATTTTTTTGTCGGACCAGCATGTTCCTTATGAGAATTTCGATCTCCTTCATTTTTTCAACATCATCAGACCGGCAGACATTTTGAAACATGCCGACGCTTCTGGAAAACCATTCGTGGTTTCGACTATCTTTCTTGACTACGGGGATTTTGAAAAACAACGCGGCGGATTTCGTGGCCTGATGAACAAAGTGTTTTCTCCCGACATGATCGAGTACATGAAAGCGGTGGCCCGTTTTATTAAGAACGGTGAAAAAATCAATAGCTGGAAGTACCTTCTGATGGGACATAAACGAGCCGTTCGCTATATAGCACAAAAAGCACTTATGTTATTGCCCAATTCGGAAAATGAATACCGGCGTTTTGTAAAGCGTTACAAAATGGACAGGCCCTACCGTGTGGTGCCAAACGGCGTGGACAGCACAGTTGCCTCAAAGGTGAGCAAACTAAATCCGGAGTACCAGGATGCAGTTGTCTGCGTGGCGCGGGTAGAAGAAAGGAAGAATCAGTTGCGCATGATCCTTGCGCTGAATGACTCGCCTTACAAAGTTTATATTCATGGGAAGCCCTCGCCCAATAATGTTGCCTATTATGAAGCCTGCAGGAAAGCCGCGTCCACCAATATTCACTTCAGTACGTGGCTCACTGAGGAACAACTTTATGAAATGTATCATTCCGCACGCGTGCATGTATTGGCGAGTTTTTTCGAAACCACAGGACTTTCCACACTTGAAGCAGCAGTAATGGGATGCAATATTGTGATCACGGAAAAAGGCGACACCCGCGATTACTTTGGTGATGATGCCTGGTACTGTGATCCCTTCGATACTGCATCGATCAGGAAAGCGGTAGACGAAGCATTTCATTCGCCCTACCGTGAAAATCTTCGTGAAAAAATACTAGACAAGTATACCTGGCACCGTGCTGCAGAAGTAACCCTCGCAGCATATGAAACTGTTCTCAAAAAACAGTAAAACTGCCCGGATTCCGCGCTATCCTTTTTACAATTAAATGCTAATTTCGCTGGCTTGAAGCTTAGCGGAACACTTTTTATTCCCGGTTTGAAATTGAAGGCCGGGCCGGACTTTTCAACTGACCTGAAAGCATGAAAGTGGGCATCATAGGCACGCGTGGTATCCCGAATAATTACGGGGGATTTGAAAAACTGACCGAATTTCTTGCCGAAGGGCTCGTTGAAATGGGCCACGAGGTGCATGTGTACAATCCACATTACCACGAGTACAGGGAAAAACAATGGAAAGGGATTTTCATTGTGCACATGTATGATCCTGAAAAAACACTCGGTACTTCCGGACAATTTATATACGATCTTAATTGTATCTGGCACGCCCGCAAACAGCATTTCGATGCTGTGGTAAATCTGGGATACACCAGCAGTTCAATATGGCTTGGCCTGTTGTACGGCCACACGCGCATCATTACAAACATGGATGGGCTTGAATGGAAACGCAGCAAGTACAACAGGTTTGTGCGCCGTTTTCTGATGACCGCCGAACGCCTTGCTGTGAAACGCAGCAATGATCTGATCGCTGACTCAACGATTATTCAGGATTACCTCGATAAGAAATATAAAGTGAAATCTGACTTTATAGCTTATGGTGCGGAACTTTTCAATGATCCGGATGAGAAAATCCTTTCTGGCTTTGGCGTTGGTGCATACAATTACAACATGCTGATCGCCCGAATGGAACCCGAGAATAATATTGAAATGATTCTCGACGGAGTAAAAGCTTCCGGCAGTGCGAAAAAATTCTTTGTGGTGGGCAACACTGCAAATAAATTCGGCACTTATCTCAGAGAGAAATTTTCAGGCGAAAAGCGCATTGTGTTTTCCGGGTCTATTTACGATGTGAATGTGATCTGTAACCTGCGCTATTTTTCCAACCTGTATTTCCACGGACATTCTGTTGGCGGAACCAATCCGTCATTGCTGGAAGCCATGGGCTGCAATTGTCCGATCGCGGCACACGACAATCCATTTAATAAAAGCATTTTGGGCGAAGACGCGGCATATTTCGCAAATGCGGCGGAGATTGCGGGGATCATTGACCATTTTGAATGGTCCGCAGAAAAAAGCAGAAAACAGGTGGCTGCAAATTTTGAAAAGATCCGCACGAATTATTCCTGGCCAAAAGTGATTGGTCAGTATGAAGAACTGATCCTGAGGAAAAAACAATGACCGGAAAATTAAGCGATCCCGCTGAGAAGCGTAAAACCGAGTGGTTGTTGTTTTCCCTGATGGGCTTGTTTGTGTTTGGACTGCCTTATGATCGTTTTTACTCCTCGCTTGCACTGATCACCCTGATTGCCGTTGCGGTATTCAATTTTTCTACTGGTGTATTCAAAAGAATTCCCCCGGCGTTTTGGGTGTTCCAGATCCCATGGCTGCTTGCCGCGGCAGGTTACTATTATTCTTCTGACCGCGGTCTTGCCGGATCTTTGATGGAAAGGCAATCTGCCATACTGATGATGCCGCTGCTGATCCCGCTTGCACTCGAAGCAACGCGCCAAAGGTCAGAAGCGCTGTTAAAAATCCTGATGGTGAGTGCCATCGTTGTTGTTACTTATCTCCTTTGCAATACCATTTATCTATATATTGTATTGCACCTGAAATCAGCGGGTTCAATTTTCTCGGGCGTTTTTTTTAATCACAGTTTTTCAAAACCGCTTGGCATCCATGCCGGTTATCTGTCTATGTACATCGCGCTGTCAATTTTTTACAGTGTTTACCGTTTTACCCGCGAAACACAGGTAAATAAAAAAATTGTTTTTCTGGGAATCACCATTTTTCTGCTCGCCGGAATTTTCTTCCTGGCCTCTAGGAATACCATCATTGCTACTTTCTTTATCCTTCTTTTCGTCCTCCCATTTTACCAGAGAGAAAAAAAGATCCTCTATTTCGGAGCTTCCCTGGTGATAGTTGTTTTGGTAACCCTGGCCATTACGAATATAGATTACCTGCGCAGCCGTTTCTCTGTGGAAATGATTTCAGAGATCAAGGCGCTCGAAAACGGAGCCTCCGTAAATTATAATACACTTGAACCAAGGGTCGAACGCTGGAAAGGGGCAATGGAACTTATCAGACATTCTCCTGTGACTGGTTACGGAACTGGAGATGAAATTAAGATGTTGAGAACGCAGTACATTAAACGCGGTCTCTTTATTTCTTACACTGAAAATTTCAACGCACACAACCAATACCTTTCGTATCTGATCAAGAATGGCATCATCGGCTTTGTCATTTTTGTGGCCGCGTTTGGCTATTTTGTTTTTCTCGCCCTGCGCGCGCGTGATTTTGTTTACCTGGCTTTCCTGATTCTGTTGCTATTTGGGTTCTATACAGAGAACATCCTTGATGCGAATAAAGGCATCTTTTTCTTTGCGTTTTTCAATACTTTCCTTGGCTATGTTTGTCTTCGGGAGAGGAAAAACCCATTGCAAGAAGGAGACGCAGTAAGAAATGTCTGATTCAGGAATCACCCAATCGAAAATTCTTCCATTTATTGACAAGCTGGCATTGCCGGTTATTTTACTGCTTGCCTTTTGCCTGCGGTTTTACCGGCTCGATTTTCAAAGTTTCTGGCTGGATGAATTGTTCACGGTGATCGAATGCGACCCGGGTGTGTCATGGAGTACGACGCTTGAAATGGTCATGCGGTCGGAGAATAAATCACCTGTTTATTTTTTCATCGTCAAGGCATTCCTTGTCTTGTTTGGCTCATCAGAGTTCAGCGCGAGATCCATTTCAGCAATTGCGGGCCTGCTGAGTGTATACGGCATGTTTTTGCTGGGGAGAGAAATGAATGGCAAGCGCACAGGGTTGATAGCAGCTTTTTTAACCAGTTTCAATTATTTTCATCTTTCGCAATCACAGGAAGCCAGGGGCTACAGCCTCCTCTTCCTGTTTACTGTTCTCTCTTACTACTTCTTTATCCGGTATCTGAAGTCACCTTCAACGAGAATGGCGCTCCTGTATTCGGTCTGCACTCTACTAATGCTTCATTTTCATCACTTCGCATTTCTTTGCCTGCTTTCGCAACTGGTCATTTTCATTGCATTTCTTTTTTCGCATTGGAACCAGGCGATGATACTAGTAAAAGGATTTCTGCTCGCGACGGTCTGCATTTTTGCAGGTTACTTTCCAATGATAGGTTCACTGCTGAAATCATCCGGCAGCAAGGATTCATGGATGAGCGTGCCGGAACCGGATTTTTTCGAACAGTACTTTTATGAGTTTTTCGGCAATTCTTCCTATCAGAAAGCTTTTCTGCTGATCTGTGTGCTCATTTTTGCGGTGAAGCTGATCCCCTCATTGATCCCAAAAAACTCCAGGTTTTTTCCGGGAAATGATCGTTTTACTTTTTTGCTGGTGCTCAGCGGACTCATCATCATGTATTGGGTGCCCTATTTATTTACTGTACAAGTGACCCCTATACTCGTTTTACGTTATGAGATTGTTTCCCTTCCTTTTTTGCTGCTGATCGTTGCCATTGGATTTGAAAAAATGTCGGGTGATCTGCGCACAGTATCATTGATTGCTTTTTTCCTGCTGTCATGGTCGAACCTCAATGCAGATAAAAAATACTACACGCGGCATTTCAAATCGCAATTCAGGCACACGGCGAAGATCATCAGCGAATATTCAGAAACACCTTACCTGATTGTCAATGAACTGACCGGCTGGCTGCAAAAATACTACCTCGACAAATTCGGCGCAAAGAATCCAACAGTTGAAATGAGAAAATGGAGGGCAGCAGATTCCCTTCTCCTTGTTGCAAAACGTGATTCGACTTTTCCCGGATTCTGGATGAGCGGAGGACATCAGGACCCTCCACCCTACGATTCCACAGTTGCCAAACTCAGTACTTATTTTGTATCGGCCTGCACCATTGATCTGTACGATGCCTGGCTGCGCTTATTCATCCCCGCTAAGAAATTTGAAAATGCTCTTAATGTTGACCAGCGCTATTTTTCGAATGAAGATAAATTTTTTGAAAATCATGATACGCTGATCGCTGTCAGAAAAAGTAACGCGGTCAGATCACTTCCTGTCACGTTGCCTGCGGGAAAATATTCTCTCCGGCTGGTTGGATACGGACAGGCTGCCAGAAGAACTTTTCCTGAATTGGCATTGTTTATCAACGGAGTTGAAGCCAACCGGCTTAACACGGCTAAGCAAATGAATTATTCGCCGCAATCTCATTTTACTTCAACAGGAAAACCATTTACAGCAGAACTTCGGATTGAAAATAATATGCCGGAGAATCAGGGCAATAATGACGGAACTGCTTTTTTTTCGAGGCTAATTTTCGTCAGGGACTAAAGAAAGTGCTGGGAAATAATTCACTTTCCAACATACTCACCATACCCAATAAGACACAAAATATTCTGTCTTCTTCCGTTTCCGATACCTTCGGGTTTCGCGCTTTCGTGGCATAAGGACGACGCCCACCAAAATTTCCGCTATTAGTCGTATATTTGCTGCGTTTTTATGCCCTGCAATTTTTCCCTTTTTTCCGGAAATTCATGAAGATACTGATCACTGGTGGTGCTGGTTTTGTGGGCTCATCGCTCGCCTTAAACCTCAAGCAAAAATATCCTTCGTATACAATTGTCGCTTTTGACAATCTCAAACGCCGGGGTTCTGAACTTTCACTTCCTGAATTCAAGGAACATGGGATACAATATGTTCACGGTGACATCCGAAATCCCGAAGACCTCGCGTCTATTCCGGAATTCGATACGATGATCGAAGCTTCTGCTGAACCTTCAGTGCTTGCAGGACTGGATTCTGATCCTTCTTATGTAATCAACAATAACCTGACCGGTTCGGTAAATTGTTTTAATCTCTGCGTGAGAAGAAAAGCCCGGCTCATTTTTCTTTCTACCAGCCGTGTTTATCCCATAGCACGAATCGAAGCAGCTGCCTATAAAGAAGAAGCCACGCGGTTCAGTTTTTCAAAAGAACAGAAAGAAACTGGCATCAGTCCCGAGGGTATTTCTGAACTGTTAAACCTGGATGGGGAAAGATCTTTTTACGGCACAACCAAATTGGCTTCAGAATTGCTGATCCGCGAATATGAAGCGTTTTATGGTCTTGATGCGGCAGTGACACGATTTGGCGTGATAGCAGGCCCGCGGCAGATGGGCAAGACCGACCAGGGCGTGGTAACCCTGTGGATGGCGAAACATTTCTGGAATCAATCGCTTAAGTATATTGGCTATGGCGGTACTGGCAAACAGGTAAGGGATATTCTTCATATCAATGACCTGATCCGCCTGGTAGATTTGCAGCTTCACAAGATTGCGCTCTTCAAAGGAAAAGTATTCAATGCCGGCGGTGGCCGTAAGGCAAGTGCATCGCTTCAGGAAATGACGGCCTTTTGCCAGGAGATCACGGGCAACAAACCGGCAATCGGATCGGAACCCGCCAACAGGCCTGCTGACCTTCGCATCTATGTTACCGATAACACACAAATTACAACGCAAATCGGATGGGCACCTGAGAAATCTGTTAAAGATACACTCCAGGATGTTTATAAGTGGATCAGGGACAACGAGCGCGCATTAAAGCCAATCCTGGGCTGAGATGAAGGCTTTTTTTTCAAAGCTGATTGAAAAATATGATCACAGGGTACTTGCTGCCCTGACCGCCATTGCCGGCGCTTTTCTCCTATTCCCGCATTATTTCGAAACTTCAGTTTATCCTATTCCGCGCGGCATGCCGTACTGGCACTCCCTGGATCCGTCGTGGAAACTGGCCTTGTCAAAAGCCTGGGAGGCAGGTCGCCACTGGGGCTCAGAAATAGTTTTCACCTATGGCCCTTTATCTTTCCTGTCAACACGCATTGGTTGTGGCGTACAAACATGGGTTTTCATTGTCTTCGATTTGTTTATCGCGTTCAACTGCCTGTTTATCTTTTATTCCCTGTTTTCACACACTCAAAACAGGATCATGACTTATTTCGCAGGACTTACTGCCATCATCCTCCTTCCATCGGTTGCGGATTCCGGCATGTCGCACATCCTGCTGGCTTTTTTGCTTTTCTGGATCAGAAGAAGTTTCGACAACGAAAAGATTTTGCCCTATGTGATGCAGATACTGCTGATATGCCTGCTTTTCACTATTAAATTCAATACCGGCCTTTTTTGCGGATTTTTCTTCCTGCTGGGACTCGTCTACAAATACTTTTTTACGAACGCGAACAGGAAAATGCTGTGGACTTACCTGCTTCTGCTCCCAGTTGTTCTTGTTTCTTTCTGCCGCATGTTGCAAATAGACTTCTGGGGTTATATCAAAACCGGGTTTGAAATTGTTTCGGGATACAATGACATCATGTACATGTTCGGTCCGTTTAAGACAGAGAAGAACTTTGGATTGCTTTTGATGCTGCTTTCGCTGGGCATATTGATTTCGATCATCAGGGAAGAAAAAACGCAAAAGAAGAAGTACCTGTTTATTTTTCTGCTTTTTTTCCCTGCGTGTTTCATACTCTTTAAGCAGGCATTTACACGCATGGATTATCAGCATGTAACAGAATTTTTCAGGTACCTGCCGATCTTCCTTTTTGTAATTCCCGAATTTCACTCGCGTGAAAGAACGCAGAATCGGAATCTGGCAATGACCGTTTCACTGTTTACCTGCTTTTTCTTCGACCGGAGGCTGGATGATACCGTTTTCAATCTCGACCGGCGCCTGGACAAAAGCGAGTATTTCACAAACATTGCCGGACATAGCGATACTTCCGCCATCAAACTGTTTCCGCATAATTCCGAAATTCCTGATAGTCTCCGCAAAGCCATTGGCCACAAGAGCGCCGACATTTTCCCATGGAACATCCAGTTCCTGTACGAAAACCGGATCAATTTTGTACCACGCCCTATATTTCAGTCCTATTCAGCCTATACCCGCGTGCTCGAGAACATGAACTTTGCCCACTACCTTTCGCAGCGTGCCCCCGAATATGTTTTTTATCAGTATGTAGCGGTCGACAACCGTTATCCCCTTTTTGATGAACCAAAGGTTCACCTCTCGCTGAAATACAATTATCGCCTGGTGGACACTTTTCATGTGCAGGGTTTATTGATGGCCCTGCTCGAAAGAAAAAAAGGAACGCAAAATGTGGATCTGGTCCCGGTGAGAAAATATGAGTTTCAAATGAGAGATAGCCTTCCCGCTTCTGATGACATTTTTTATGAGATCGATGTGCGGTATTCTATTATCGGGAAGATGCATTCGGTTATCAAAAATGCGCCGGAACTGCGGATCAGGCTGCAACACGAAAATGGTCAACAAAACGACTATAAAATTGGCGCTAAACTGCTCCAAAGTGGTATCTTCGGGGCGAGGTTTATGAACAGCACTTACGATTTTGTCAGGTGGATGCAGGATTCAACGTCTGCACAGCTTTCTAAGATCCGTTGCTTCCGTTTAGGTGCAAAGCATCCCTCCCAGTTCAGTTCCAAAGCAATTGTTACCGAGTTCATCATAAAAAAACAAAAATGAAAGTTTGTATCATCACGGGCTCGTCGGGCCTTATTGGAAGTGAAGCAGTCACTTTTTTCGCGCCAAAATTCGACCTTATCCTGGGCGTTGACAATAACATGCGGGCTGTTTTTTTTGGAAATGATGCTTCGACAGAATGGAACACACAACGCCTGAAAGAAATGATTCCGAATTTCAAACACCATGCGATAGACATCCGTGATTTTGAAAAGATCAGCGCGCTGTTTAAACAATACGGCAAAGACATTGCAATGATCGTTCACACAGCCGCTCAGCCGAGTCACGATTGGGCTGCACGTGAACCGATCACCGATTTTACAGTAAACGCCAACGGTACCCTGAACCTGCTGGAAGCAACACGCCTGAACTGTCCGGAAGCAACGTTTATTTTCACTTCTACCAACAAAGTTTATGGTGATACCCCGAATTTTCTTCCGCTCGTTGAACAGGAAAAACGCTGGGAGATTGACCGCAACCATCCCTATTACAAAGAAGGCATCGATGAGAACATGAGCATTGATCATACAAAGCACTCGCTTTTTGGTGCATCAAAAGTGGGAGCAGATGTTCTTGCGCAGGAATACGGCCGGTATTTTGGAATGAAGACCGGAATTTTCAGAGGTGGCTGCCTTACTGGTCCCAATCATTCCGGAACTCAGTTGCACGGTTTCCTTTCTTACCTGATGAAATGTGCCATCACCGGGGACCAGTACACAATTTTCGGATATAAAGGCAAGCAGGTACGCGATAACATTCATAGCTGGGACCTCGTGAATATGTTCTGGCATTTCCATCAAAATCCGCGCTGTGGAGAGGTGTACAATGCAGGTGGGGGAAGATTCTCAAACTGTTCGATGGCGGAGGCGATTGAAATGAGCGAAAAGATCACCGGCAAAAAAATGAATTACAAATATTCTGAGACCAACCGCATTGGTGATCATATATGGTGGATCAGTGATGTTTCTAAATTCAAATCTCATTATCCGGGCTGGAACTGGAAGTACAACATCAACGACATCCTCACACAGATCTTCGAGAACATGTCGCAGCGACAGCACGCCTGAAGGATTCCAAAGAAATCAATGAAATTAAGCATCGTTATTCCCGCATACAACGAAGAACAATCGATCACACCGACGATTGAAAAGATAGAAGAAGCATTCAGCCGTGTGAAAATTGACCACGAGATCCTTGTGGTGAATGACAATTCGAAAGACAATACGGCAGGTGTCCTCGAAGAACTTTCAAAAAAAAATCCAAATATCAGGTATGTCACCAATCCGGGACCTAACGGATTCGGTTATGCGATCCGGTACGGCCTCGACCGTTTCAGCGGTGATTGCGTGGCAGTGATGATGGCGGATCTTTCTGATTCACCTTACGACCTGATCAAATTTTACACCACCATGCTGGAGGGCAATTATGATTGCGTATTTGGCAGTCGTTTTATGAAAGGCGGAAAAGTGATTGATTATCCCTGGCTCAAGAAGGTCATTAACCGCATCGCCAACGCGATCATCCGCATGGTGATGCGCATCAAATACAACGACACGACGAATGCTTTTAAGCTGTATCGCCGTCACACGATCGAAGGAGTGAAACCACTCCTCGCACCGCATTTTAACCTCACCATCGAATTGCCTCTGAAAGCCATTATCAGGGGTTATACATACACCGTGGTACCTAATTCGTGGACCAACCGGAAATACGGTGAGTCAAAACTGAAGATCAGGGAAATGGGCAGCCGTTATTTTTTCATTCTGATGTACTGTTTCATTGAAAAGTATTTTTCCAGGGGAGATTTCAAGAAAAAATGGTAAGCACTTTGAAAGGATGTTGAAGGAACTGCATGGCAAACTGAATTACACGCGTAAGATCCGCTTGAACGGATGCGCATTCGTAGTCCCTGTTATCGGTAACATGGGTTTGTCGAACCTGGAACTTAAGGACAACTGGTTCAGCAAGTTACTCAGGAGAATACAGATCCCTGCTGGCAGTAATGTCCTGGATGTAGGAATGAATGTAGGTCAGTCTCTGCTGACATTCAGAAGCATTTGCAAAAACGGTTATTGGGGATTCGAACCCAATCCCTCCTGTGTTCATTATTTGAAAATCCTCACAGAAAAAAACCGTTTTGCTGATACTCATATCATTCCGGTTGGACTTTCTTCAGAAAACAGGCTTGCCAAATTCTTCCTGAAAAGTGCAAGCGACCAGGCGGGCACAGTAGAGGACAAACTTCGTCCCGGCTATTACGAAAGTGGGGAAACCACTTTTGTGCCCCTGTTTGCATTCGATGAACTCGGCATTGAAAAGCCGAAAAATATTTCGCTTGTGAAAATTGACGTGGAAGGTGCTGAGCTGGGTGTGCTGAAAGGAATGGCGAAAATGGTTGGTGAACATAAACCTGTTATCATCTGCGAAGTACTGGATTACCACAGTGAAGCAAGCAAACACCAGATGCAGGCAAAAGCCAGTGAATTGAGCACACTGGTAAAATCGTGGGGTTACCGTTTGATGCAGATTTTTGCAGAGGGAGAAAATATTCGTCTCGAAGAAATAAATGAAATCAATCTCCGGCAATGGAATTCAGAAAGCTGGAACAGGAACGATTATCTATTGTTGCCTGAAGGAAGAAAAACGCCATGAAACAATTTTAACCTGCTGAATTTTTTTCACCATAAAATATGTTCAGGGAATTTCTGAAGAGGGTTTACCGAAGGATCTATCACCGTTTTAATTACGATGTGCAGAAGAGTTTGCTGCAGGGCGGTAAAATGCTGGCGCAAATGAACAGGAACCGGGAAATAAAGTCGCTTGCCGATGCAGAATTTCAGGTTTTTTCGCAGCGGGGTGAAGATGGGATCCTTCAGTACATTTTCAGTAAAATTGAAGTGCCCTGCAAGTATTTTGTTGAGTTCGGAGTTGAAGATTATACCGAATCGAACAGCCGGTTTTTGCTCATGAACGATAACTGGTCGGGACTGGTGATTGATGGCTCTGCTTCCAATGTGCGTTTTATCAAAAGCGATTTTATTTACTGGAAATACGATTTGGTTGCGGTTCATTCATTCATTACACGCGACAATATCAATGCTCTCATAACTGCGCACATTCCGCAATCAGACATAGGTTTGCTTAGCGTTGACATTGACGGGAACGATTACTGGGTATGGGAAGCAATAGATGTGATCAAGCCCAGGGTGGTGGTTACAGAATACAATTCTGCCTTTGGTGCAGAACAAGCGGTTTCGGTACCCTATGCAGCGGATTTTCAGCGTTCAAAAGCCCATTATTCAGGTCTTTATTTTGGCGCTTCTTTGTCAGCACTTACATCTCTTGCAAATAAAAAAGGATATGATCTCGTAGGCGTGGCAGGTGCAGGGGTGAATGCATTCTTTGTGCGCAGGGATCTTGCCGCGCCGTTCAGAAAATATACCGCCGCAGAGGCGTATGTTCAAAGCATGAACAGGGATTCCAGGGATGAAAAGGGAAAACTCACTTTCCTGCGTCATCATGAAAGGCTGAAGACCATGCGGGAAATGCCGGTGGTAGATGTACTCTCTGGAAAAAACCAAACCATAAAGGATCTGTACCAGGTTTAAGTGTCCTTGAAGCTGGCTTACTTGCGGGGCTTGCTGAACAGGTACGCGGGTCTTACGCCGTTGGCAGGAGACAGCAACGTATCTTAAGCTCGATCAATCGCTCCGCAATTGATCTGCGTCGTTACGGCAAATAATTTAATAACCAGGTTAACCAAAATCGGATCGTTTCAGGGTACTGCTTTCTCAGATGAACCGCGGCGACGCAGGCCTCCCGCCCCTGGCGTGAGACCGCAGCGGACCTTCGTTGCGATCAATTGCATCGCAATTGATCTGCGTCGTTGCGGTAAATAAATTAATAACCAGGTTAACCAAAATCGGATCGTTTCAGAGTACTGCTTTCTCAGATGAACCGCGGCGACCTAGGTCCATCGTCGTTGGCGTGAGACCTCAGCGTTTAATTCCCAGCGATCAATCGCTCCGCAATTGATCTGCGTCGCTGCAGTAAAATTATTATTCAGAAAGTACAGCCGCAGCAGGAAGCAATTCAATTTGTTATCTTTACGGGTCACATCTATGAAAACCGTTATTAAAGCCGGAACACCCTTCAATTTCAGTCTGGCTGAGCTGCGTGCGCATGCAGGACTTCTGCGATATCTGTCGCTGCGTGATGTGTATGCGAGGTACAAGCAAACATGGCTGGGATTTGGCTGGTCCATCATCCGTCCGGTGGTCAACATCGTTATCTTTGGCAGCATTTCATTTCTGATCGACCGTTCACAGGATCCCACTGAAAGGTTTCTCAGCGTTTCAGCAGGAATTATTTTCTGGCAGCTCTTGTCAACCGCCACCACTGAAGTTTCGAATTCACTTTCTTCCAATTCAGGAATTCTCACGAAGGTCTATTTCCCGCGACTGATCCTTCCGGCTTCTGCCCTGCTCGTTTGCCTCATTGATTTTCTGATTGCGTTTCTGATTTTCCTGGCTTGTTTTGTTTTCCTGAAAGGTATTCCAGGGTGGACCATCATTACCCTTCCGCTCATTGTGTTTCATGGTATGTTATTGTCCTTCTCGCTTGGGCTCCTTTTTGCTACTGCCTCGGTAAAATACCGTGATGTTAAATTCATTCTTCCTTTTCTGATTCAGATCATGTTTTACGCTTCACCCGTATTTATGAGTACAGATTATTTCCTCGCGCTGAATATTCCACAATGGATGAAAACGCTGTATGTGCTCAACCCTTATGTGTTTTTGCTGAATGGATTCCGTTATTCATTTTATGGAACGCCCGAAGGAATCACATCGATCAGTGCAGTTGCGTCTTTCGCAATCACCATTCTTCTGTTGCTTTGGTCAGTCCGCTACTTTCTAAAGTTCGAACAAACATTTGCCGATTACATCTGAGTATGGTTTCAACCGCGATCCGCGTCAACAACCTCGGAAAAAAGTACGACATCTTGCACAAAAAAGGGAACGAACAGGATTCTCTTGTTGCTGCATTTGCAGGAGGCATTGGAAAACTTTTTCGATCAGAGAAAAACGCCGGCACCCACGAAGAGTTCTGGGCACTAAAAGACATCAGCTTTGAAATCGCAACCGGTGACCGCATCGGTATCATAGGAAAAAACGGCGCTGGCAAATCTACATTGTTGAAGATCCTCAGCCGCATTGTCACACCCAGCACCGGTAGCGTTGAATACGAAGGACGCATGGCAAGTCTGCTGGAAGTTGGCACTGGTTTTCACGGCGATCTCAGCGGCAGGGAGAACATTTACCTGAATGGTTCCATCCTTGGCATGAGCCGTCGCGAAATAGACCGGAAGTTTGATGAGATCGTTGATTTCAGTGGTGTGGAACAGTTCATTGATACACCTGTAAAAAGGTACAGCAGCGGCATGTACGTGCGGCTTGCATTTTCTGTAGCCGCCCATCTTGAAACAGAGATACTTATCCTCGATGAAGTGCTGGCTGTTGGCGATGCGGAATTTCAGAAAAAGTGCATTGCGAAGATGCAGGCAGTGGCGGGGCAGGGAAAAACGATCCTTTTTGTAAGCCATAACATTCAGAGCATATTAAGTGTTTGCAACCGGGGTCTGTTCCTCGAAAATGGAAAAATTGCCGCCTGCGGAGATGTGATGGAGGTCGCAGCACGTTATATGGGAGAATCGCAGGAAGAAAGCACCGGTTTTTTCACAAGAAAACAAATTGACCGGCAAAAGGACCTGGTTCTTTCCGCTGAATTACTGAACAGCAAGGGTGAACGTTCAACAGTTTTCGCACAAAACGAAACGGTGACTTTGAAAATAAAAACCAATCCGGAGCTTAAAGAAAAATTCGGCGTTACACTTAAGCTGAAGAACTCCGGCATGGATAACATCGGTACCGGAAGCAGCTGGCTCAATTCAAAAAAGGGAATTTACTATCAGCCCGGAGACGAAGTTTTTGTGGACATGCCGCTAAGTTTGCTGACCGAGGATAAATACGTAATTGACATCATTTGCAACGACTGGGGAAAATATCATGTTGATAATTTCTGGGATACAGTATATTTTAAGGTGGTGAAATGCAAACCCGGAAATTTCCCTATGAACATCGACCGGCAAAAAGAACTGGGCAATGTGCTGTTCTTTGATTTTTCATTCAGTTGAACATTCATGCCATTGACAGTCATATCGCAAAAACCACTGCCATTGGGTGAATATCTGAGCGCGGAAAAGTTTGAATTGCTTTTCAGGAGACCGGTCACGGGACATTTTGCGGTAACGAGGAGCCTGCTCAGGGGATTGAAATTACTACGAGAGGCACATACTTTTAATCCACCTGTCGACTTTCTGAATTATCCCGACGTAGTGGTGCTTGCGGATGTCGCTGCACTCAGGCATTACATTCAGCTAAAAAAGAAAGGGAAGATCAGAAAACTTTTCGCCGGCCCAAACCTCGTGGTGCGTTCAAATGAAGAGAACAGCATCCTCGCTTCTGATTACATTGACAAAGTGATTGTACCGAGTGAATGGGTGAAAAATGCATATGTAAAAGACACACCTGAAATCGCTGGCAAAGTTGCAGTTTGGGCTGCTGGCGTAAACGAAGAAGAATTCACCGCGCCGGAAAATCCTATAAAACGATTTGATTATCTTGTTTACTTAAAAAGTGATGAAAAGGAGATTGCTGAAGAAGTAAAAAAAAGAATAGCCACTGCGGGATACAATTTCGCAGAAATCAGTTACGGAGACTATTCAAAAGAACAATACAGGGAACAATTAAAAGCCTCCCGTTTTCTTTTGTTTATCAGCCGCTCAGAAAGTCAGGGACTGGCACTCGCCGAAGCCTGGGCCATGGATGTGCCGACAATCGTCTGGGATCCGGGCGAAGTGACGATCAAGGGGATGCAATACGAAAATCCAAGCTCCTGCCCATACCTGACGGAAAAAACCGGACTGCGTTTTCGTGATGCCGCTGGTTTTTCAGCAATACTGGAAAAATTAAACGAAATAAAAAATGGTTTTTCACCGCGCCGCTGGCTTCTCGAAAACATGACCGATAAACTGGCCGCTGTCAATCTCCTGAAAATATTTGAAACGACATGAAGTTACACCTTGGCTGCGGAGAGAATTACCTGGGAGGATACAGGAATATTGATTTTCCTTCTGCTGAACACACGGTCCAGAAAAAAAACGTTGCTGACGAATTTCATGATATCCGCACTCTTCGCTATAGGGCGGGAAGCATAGACGAAGTCCGCCTGCATCATGTCTTCGAGCATTTCGAACGTTTTCGCGCCTGTGCTTTTCTTGCTGCCTGGAATTCGTGGCTAAAACCGGATGGAAAAGTCCATATCGAAGTTCCTGATTTTGAAACGACTTATAAAAGAAATCTGAATGCACTGAATCGCGGCAGGTATGAAGGATTGGCATTACGGCATATTTTCGGTTCACAGGAAGCACCCTGGGCCGTGCATTTTGAAGGGTATTCTGCACGCCGGCTGAAAAAACTGTTCACGCATTTTGGATTTGGAAAATTTGAGATCGAACGATCCGATTACAAACGGACCTTCAACATTAGTATTCACGCTTATAAGATCAAAGAAATGAGCAGGGAAGCCTCGCGCAACGCAGCCGCAGAATACCTGCGCGACTATCTTGTTGACGACAGCAATACAGAAGCGCGCATGCTGGAAGTCTGGCTCTTGCAATACGAACAACAAATTGCGCAGTCATTTGCTGGATAAGATCCGCATATCGGTCATCATTCCCAATTACAACCGGGCGCATTTACTTGTGAAAGCAATTAAAAGCGCACTCGACCAGCAATGCCCGCCGGAAGAAATACTGGTTTGTGATGATGGTTCCACCGACCAGTCAAAATCAGAAGTACTCAAAATGAAAGATCCTCGCGTCAAATGGATGGATACGGGCCGGCATGGTCGTCCTGCCATCCCGCGCAATGCCGGGGTTCGTGCATCAAAAGGAAACTGGCTCGCTTTTCTCGATAACGACGATGAATGGTTGCCAGACAAACTCAGTAAACAGGTGGCAGTGCTGGAGAAACACAATGCTGCCGTGGCAGTTTGCACAAACGCAAATAAAATTACTGATGGGAAATTCAGTCCCTATTTTGAAAACCATTCAGAAAGAAAACTGACATTTGAAAGCCTTGTTGTTTCCAATGAAATTATTTGCAGCAGTGTTCTTGCCAATAAAGATGTAATAATTAAATGCGGTGGCTTTCCCGAAACGCCAGCGCTCCGGGCACTGGAAGATTATGCACTCTGGCTGCGAATGAGTTGTTTCGGAGACATTTATTTCGCAGGAAAGCCGTTCGTTAACTATCTTGATGATAGCAATAGCGGTATCCGGAAAGATTCACCGACAGTGATGCAACAACGGGCAATCTTGTTCAGGGATTTCAAAAAATGGCGAAAAAAAAACCCGGGTGCCTGCAGTGCAGAACGTTTCGATCTGATGACTGAAACATTTGTCACGCAATACATGAGCCCATCAAGAAAATTGGTTTTCAAAACAACCGGGCTATGAATTCCAAAACCAATCCTGCGATATCCGTGATTTTGCCTGTTTATAATGCAGAAAAATATCTGCGTGACTCTATTGCATCTATACTGGCTCAGCATTTTGACAACTTTGAATTAATCGTGCTGAATGATGGTTCGACTGATGATTCCGAAAAAATCATTTCATCTTTTCATGACGATCGCATCGTTTACGTGCGTCATGCCAACCGTGGCCTTGCGGCCACCATTAACCGGGGAATTTTGCTCGCCAGGGGTAAGTATATTGCGCGTCAGGACAATGATGACATCAGCGTCCCGCAGCGATTTGCGGAGCAATACAATTTCCTGGAATCACATCCGGATATCGCTTTGCTTGGCTGCAGTGCTGTTATCATTGACGAAAATGGTAAAACGACCGGAAGGTTTCACGATCATCCCACAAGCGAAATTCAACTGCGTTATGCGCTGCTGTTCAACAACCCCTTTGTACATAGCAGTGTGATGATCCGGAAATCTGTTTTTGAAAAATCCGGAGGGTATTCAGAAGACCCGAATTTATTCGAAGACTACGAAATGTGGTCACGCATTGCAAGGGTTTCGGGCATTGCTAACCTGCCGTCGAGGCTGTTGCAATATCGCGAAGTGGCTTCCGGCATGTCAAAAAGCAGCACCGACTACCGGGAGCGAGTCATCCGGCAATGTTATATTAACCTGCAACAATTTTTACCCGATACTACGGTTCAGGAAGTAATGCTCCTTGCTGAGCTGTGCCACTTCAGCAAAAATGGATTTACACGAAAGGAACTTCTGTCGGCACTTGTCACGCTCAAAAAAGCGAGCATTGAATTCTGCGCTACAAACAAAGTAAGATTTTCTGAAATCCGCGAACAATACAATGAGCGTGTATTCAGACTCCGGCGCGTTTATTACAATTCCATCATCGAGGATCCCAAATCCGGGACGATGAAACAAACCCTGGCCCGCGTTTCGCGCCGCCTGTTGTTTACATTTCACAAACCTTCAAGACACAATGAAAATCCTGCATTGCGTTGAATCCTATCATCCCGCACTTGGCGGAATGCAGGAAGTTGTGAAGAGACTGAGCGAACTTCTTGCGGCACACGGCCACGACGTGACGGTGGCCACCACAAGCAATGCTGAGCGAAATTCACTGGAACTTAACGGAGTTAATATCCGCGAATTCAATGTCACCGGCAACCTGGTGAACGGTTTAACAGGAGATGTGGAAACGTACCGGCGCTTCCTGCTCAACAGCGATTTTGATGTGATCACTTTTTTCGCGGCTCAGCAATGGGCAACCGATGCTGCACTGGATATTCTCGGTAAGATCAATGCAGTGAAAGTTTCAGTGCCCACGGGTTATTCAGGATTTTACTGGCCGGCGTATGAAGCGTATTTCAACAAGATGAAAAACTGGATCCACGGTTACGACATGAACGTGTATCTCAGCAATGATTACCGCGACATTCGTTTTGCGAGAGAAAATGGAGTAAACAAAATTTGCCTGATCCCCAATGGCGCAAGCGCGGAGGAGTTTTATGCAGGAAATGAAATAAATGTAAGAAGGGAACTCGGGGTTGCTGACGATGTATTTCTTCTGCTTCATGTGGGCTCATATTCGGGATGGAAAGGCCACGAGACTGCCATGGAGATATTTCTTCGCTCAAAAATCAACAACGGTGCATTTTTAATGATAGGGAACGGGCATGAAAATTTCCGCCTGAGCATCAGAAGAAATCCCGGACTTTTTTTTCTTTGGTGGTGGAACCGTTTTCTTGGAAGGAAGAAAATAGTTTTCAATTATTTCAACAGGAAATTTACAGTTGCCGCATATAAACAGGCAGATATTTTTTTGTTCCCCAGCAACATTGAATGTTCGCCCATAGTGCTTTTTGAAGCAGCTGCCGGTGCGCTTCCGTTTCTTTCCACCGATGCGGGCAATGCTGTTGAAATCGCGGGTTGGACGCATGGGGGAATGATCCTGCCAACGACCAAAGACAAGGAAGGATTCAGCCATGCAGATATTAATGGGTCGGTGCAAATGCTAAACAAATTATTTGATGATGCAGCAGGTCGGGAAAAAATGGGCAGCGAAGCGCATGCCATCTGGCGCAGAAAGTACACCTGGGAATCGATAGCTTTGGCCTACCAGGAAATGTACACAGCATTGCTGAAAGAAAAAAAACAAGGTCCAAAGGAGTCCTCTGGAGAAAAACGCTGATTCATGATTGTGGCAAAACTGATGGGTGGATTAGGAAACCAGATGTTCCAGTACAGCGCTGCCCGTGCGCTCGCGTTGCGGAACAGGACTAGCGTATACCTGGACCTTTCTTTTCTTCAAAAAGACCCCGGCGGCCAGTACACACCGCGAAATTTCGAACTCGACCAGTTGTGCGGAAAATTTGAAATCGCGGGCGCAGAAATCCTTGAAAAATTTAAAACGAAAACACAGAACCGGCTTTCCAAATTGTTTTCGCGAAAATCTTCGTCACGGTTTTACACCCAGCAGGGTCACGGCTATAACAAAGAATTTGAAAAACTCGAAGGTGATATTTACCTGAATGGATTCTGGCAAAGTGAAAAATATTTTGAAAGCATCAGGGACCTTTTGCCTGTTGAACTATTTCCTTCCGGAGACCTGCTCTACAAAAAACGGGAATTGCTGGGGGAAATGGCAGGATGCAATTCAGTGGCTGTCCATGTGCGAAGAGGCGACTATGCCAGCCTCAAATCTGCCCAGGAATATCATGGTGTATTGGGGATGGATTACTACAACAAAGCCATTCATCTATTTGAGGCTGATGAAACAACAACTTTTTTTATTTTCAGTGACGATGTCCAATGGTGCCGGGCCCATTTCCCAAAAAAGAAAAATATTAAAGTGATGAAACCGGAGTCCCTTTCTTCTGCGGATCTATTCCTGATGAGCCATTGCAAACACAACATCATTGCCAATAGCAGCTACAGCTGGTGGTCGGCCTGGCTGAATCCCAATCCTTCAAAAAAAGTGATTGCTCCATTGCACTGGTTTGCATCAGCGAAAGAAAAAAACGAAGATATATATTGCAGGGACTGGATAAAAATCTGATGGATCTCGCGTTTCTGATACTGGTGCATAAGAATCCCGGGCAGGTGCAGCGCCTGGTTGATTATCTTCTTGCCAATGCGTGCACGGTGTACATGCATGTTGACAGGAAACATGCTTCGGTTTATTCAGGCTTTATAGAAAAAAACAAAAACAGGAAAAACCTGCAGATCTTCCAGCGTTACAGGCTGCATTGGGGAAGTTTCAACCAGATCAGGGCCACTTTTTATCTGCTGAAACTGGCAGTACAGGCAAAAAGGCACGATTTCATCAGCCTTATCAGCGGACAGGACATTCCCATTAAACCGATCGGTACATTGCGCGAATATCTTTCCCGACATCGCGGCCGTTCATTTCTTTCGCACAAAACACTGCCTGCAGCCGACTGGGGATTGAACGGCGGCACAGATCGCGTTACGCTTTTCTGGTTCTCGCATTATCCGCCGGGACTCGGGTTTATATTCTGGCGGCTCGCAAACCTCATCCATATCTTCCAGGCAAAAACCGGCTGGAAACGCGACTTGGGACTTCCCCTCTATGGCGGGCCCAATTGGTTTACATTGAACGCAGAAGCTGCTGCATATGCATCCCGCTACGTGAAAACACACCCGGTGTTTTTCAATAAATTCTGGTTTACGCGGTTGGCAGATGAAATCATCATGCAGACCATACTGATGAATTCGAAACACAAGGATAACATTGAGAACACTGACCTCAGGTATGTTGACTGGGCGCATGGTCCCGAATACCCCCGCACCATGCGGGCGGAAGATGAAGAGCGTCTTTTTTCTTCCGATCGTTTCATTGCGCGCAAATTTGACGAACAGGTTGACGCCACTATCATTGATAAAGTTTACAATAAGCTCTGAATGCTGCAGATCTCAGTCATACTTCCGGTATACAATGGCGGGGCATTCCTTGAAGAAGCAATCCGGAGCATTCTGAATCAAACGGAAAAAGATTTTGAACTGATTATCATTGATGACGGCAGCACAGATGGGTCGGCAAAACTGATTTCTTCTTTTTCTGATCCGAGGATCCGTTCTGTGCAGCATTCGAAAAACAAAGGACTGATCGCAACACTGAACGAAGGCATTGACCTGGCTAAAGGCGAATACATTGCGCGCATGGACAGCGATGACATTAGTCTTCCTGAACGGTTTGCGATTCAATTGCAACAGTTCACAAAAAATCCCGGGGCTGCGGTGGTTTGTTCGCCAATCACCATTGTTACTTCCGGTGGTCAGGAAAAAGAAGCCTGGCCCGCGGATCAGGCGGCGAAAACCACCAGCCAAATTCATGCAATGCTTCCTGACGAAAACTGCATTGCTCACCCATCGGTAATGGTTCGTGCCGATGTCATGCGTAAATATCGCTATTCAGAAAATCAACCGGGCAACGAAGACTGGGATTTGTGGTTGCGCCTGGCTAGAGATAAAATGCAGATTGTGAAGACCAGGGAATCTTTGCTGCGCTACCGGATGCATGGATTTTCGCTGACTGGTCAGATGAACGCCGCCAAACCCGCGCCGCTCAGGAGGATCAAGGCGCGCAGGACCTTTGTGCTGGCATCCATTGCATCCTTCCGGATAAATACATTTGTGCTTAAATGTATATTTCATTCCTTAAGAGACCGTCTGTATTACTGGAGGACATTCAGGTTCCCACATTTGGGACGCCAGATAAAGTGGTTCAGCACCATCAGCATAGTAAAAGCGTCAAAACAATTTTCAAATCTTACGAATACACTCGGTGCACACGATAGCAGTTATTTTCTCTTTTTTCCACACGCCCACGCAGGTGGCGCGGAGAAAGTACATGCAAGGATTGCCAAAGCGATCAGCGATGTAAAGCCTTTTATTTTTATCACGGGCCTGGCCGATAAAGGAGGTTTCGAAGTAACTTTTCCAAAAGAAGCACAACTGCTATCGGTTTCTGCAGCATTGTACCATCCTCTTTTCAGCAAAAGATCAAGTGAACTGGTACTTTCAAAAATTCTATCCGTTCATTCTCCTTACATATTGGGTGCAAACAATCGCTTTTTTTATGAACTTATTCCTGAGCTAAAAATAAATTCGCGTGTTTTTGATCTGGTTCATGACTATGATTACGTGAAGGACCGCGAACAAGCGCAAAAAGAACTGCCGGCAAGCCTGCGTTGCGAAAAACGGATTTTTGTGAGTAAAAACACTCTCGAGCGTACCATCCGGTTTTACAAAGAGGAAAAAGTGGATGATTACGAGGTCGAAAAATTATTGCTGATTCAAAACGCCGTGGAACCTCCCTTCAAAGAGAGGATGAGGGAATGGAAGGGTCCACCATTTACTGTGATCTACTCAGGACGTGATACTGAAGAAAAAAGAGTGGACCTCATCATTGAAACGGCAAAGGAATGCGCAACGCGCAGCATTCAGGTTAATTTTTGGCTGGTGGGTGATATCAGAAAAAGAAATAGTCTGCCGAATGTGAGCTACCTGGGTTTGCAGTCGGACCCTCAAAAATTATCTGAACTTTACTGGCTTTCAGACTTTGTTATAATCACTTCTTCCTCGGAGGGTTTTCCCCTGGCTCTGGCCGAAGGCATGATGCATGGGTGTATTCCCGTCAGCACCCCGGTTGGTGATATTCCATTTCATCTTGGCGCAGTTGGAGCACCAGTCACTAAAAATGTCGAAGCGAAATTTGTACCAAAGGAAATAACGGAGCTATTGGCAAGATTAATAAACGATCCCCGGAAAATGAGCGGGATTTCATCAGCGTGCATCACATATGCAAGGGAGACCTTTTCTTCCGAAAAATTTGAAAAGGCATACAGGGAGTTGTTTGGGATAAAATTATTATAGTGTATTCAGGATTTTCGGCCGCTAGCAATGTCAAAAACGATGTGATTTTTCCATCCCTGCGGGACTCAAACAGTTCTTTCTTTTAAGCTGCCGGCATTTTGTCACTAACGGGACAAAAAAACGCTGCTGCGATCCGAAAATATGTATTTTTCATCAAAATCAACCTCGTTTTCAAGGAGAGAAGACCGGGATTTGACGACTTGCATGAGATCGGAAAGTAATTGACGGGGCCTCATACCAACAGCATTTGCACATGGTCAGGCATTGCATTTATTTCAATTATCTTGTGGCCGTTGTTCTGCACAATCCCGGTAATGTACCCCGGCAGTTCTTCTTTCCATGCCGGTTGAACAACAACAATGCGATATTTCGCAGCAAAAACAGCTTGGAGATGAATTTGAGTGCAAGTGTTTGACTTTGTTTCCGGCTAGATACTATCAAATGCAGCAATTGATTGCAGTTTTTTGCAGCAACTTTATACGATGGAATTTATTTTACTATTTCCAATGCCGTTTTCAAAAACTCCGAGAGCCAATGCTGCCAATTGAGTTTTTCCATGTACAACCTGCGGGATTTTTTTTGTAATTCGAAATATTTTGCGGGATCTTTAAAATGTTCGCGCAGGATATTTGCATAACCTTCTCCCCCGTCATTGTAATTGATGAGAAATCCATTCACACCGTTTTCGAGATGGCCTCTCACGCCACCGGTATCTGCAACCAGCGACGGAATGCCGTAAGCACTTGCCTCGTTGATCACAACAGGAGTACAATCAAAACGGGTCGGAAGGATCAGAAAATGATGGCTGCTATATATACGATCAAACAAATCATTTGCATTCGGATCGTTTTTGTCAATGAATGGAACCACCTGCATGTTCTTGTGCCCGACACCTTCAGGCGGTTCACATCCGAGCACGGTCATTGAAACCGGCCATCCTTCCTCTGACAGAATTGCCAACGCATTTAATGCTATGTTGCCACCCTTGTTTCCCCAATACACGGCAGGAAAAAGAACTTTCCATACTGGAGGAACAACTCCTGCAAATTCTATATTTTCCGGAACTAATTCCAGGTTGGCACCAAATGGAATCACCTTCACTTTTTCCGATTCTGCACCATAATCTTTTATCACTGACTGCGCAGCCCATTCAGAAGTAACAATGACGCGGCTGCTTTTTTTCACAGCCAGGTCCTCCACCTTGTTGCCTTCGGTAACAGAATTATTGGTAAGATTGCTGAGCGCGGCGTGGTAATTGAGACAACCTGCAAAAGTTCCGTCAGCGAGATAAATGATTGGTACGTCCGTTTCCAAAAAAGCGATCTGCGAAGAAGCCGCCGGAGCGAAGATCAGGTCATAATTTCCTTTTGCAAGTACCTTGCTGAAATGTGCGCCATAATCCTTCGCCAAATCAATAGAATGCCGATATGAGATCCTCAGTCCGCGGATCCTCAATGATATTTGGTTTAGTATGCGATAAAACAAGACATGCATTTTTGGCATCCAGGGACCGAGCATTTCTACCTCAGCCTTTTCGGAGAGCATTCGATACATGCTGTAAAGTGTTCCCGACCATATTCGCTTGTTTTTTGGATCGTCGGCGCTTAAATATGCGATGCGAAGTTTTTTCACTAAGACTTAAAAATACATATTATTCTATTTTCCGTATCCGGCAACAGCGCTTGTTTTTCGGATAGCATACAATTATTCCTATCTTAGACTTCTTAAGCACAGGCCTCTAACAGGGAAATGAAAATCCTTCTTTTGTCTGACACCAACAGCGAGCACACTGAAAAGTGGGCACGCGGGCTTGCCGATACGGGCATGGAAATTGGCCTGTTTAGCTTTAACAAATCATCATACGAGTGGACCAATCATCCACGCATTACCGTTTTTTTCGAACCCGATCACAGCATCAACGCTGACAGCCTGCTCACCAAACTTTCATACCTGAAATATGTGCGTGTACTCAAGAAGATCATCAAACATTTTCAACCGGACATTTTGCATGCGCATTATGCCAGCAGCTATGGATTGATTGGCGCGCTGTGCAGGTTTCATCCTTTTGTTTTATCAGTCTGGGGAAAAGACGTGTATGATTTTCCCAAGCGGTCGGCAATGCATCGGAAATTGCTGCAGCACAATCTCAAAAAAGCAGATCTGCTCCTTTCCACCAGCCATATCATGCGGGAGGAAATTGCGCACTATACCAGTAAACCTGTGGAGGTAATGCCATTTGGCGTGGATACAAAAGTTTTCAGGAAACAGACGGTTCACGAAGACCACAAACAATTGCTCCACGTGGGGACCATCAAGCCTATTGAAGAAAAATACGGGATCGAATACATCATTGAGGCGGCGCAAATGTTGAAGCAGGACGATAAAAAAATCCGCTATTACCTGGTGGGTCCGGGGGGAAACCTCCAGCATTACAAAGACCTGATCGCTTCAAAAGGACTGGAATCTTCTTTTGAGGTAACTGGCAGAATACCATTCTCGCGCATACAGGACTATCACAACCTTCTTGATATATTTCTGAATGTCTCTATTGATGACAGTGAAAGTTTTGGAGTGGCAACGGTTGAAGCCATGGCCTGTGAAAAACCTGTGATCGTTTCTGACGTTGGCGGACTGAAAGAAGTGGTACGTGGTGGTGAATACGGGGTAGTGGTAAAAAGGAAAGATGCCCGGGCACTGGCCGACGCCATTCAGAAATTGGCCGACGATCCCCAGGCTTGTGCCAGCCTCGGTAAAAAAGCACGGGAACACGTGTTGCTGCATTACGACTGGGACCATAACCTGGAAGCAATGTCAGGACTCTATCATTCATTGTTGACGCCGGCGCATGGAGCTACGACGAATTAAAGACATTTCTGAATTTTCAGTGGCGGCTGAACCGAAAATCGGCGTGTTTGGCAGTAAGAAATGGCTTCAGGTATATGGAGACGAACTTGAATTGGTGGGCATATACCGTGATGCACAGCAGCTTTCGGGCGGTTTCTTTTTCACCAATGCACGAAGAAAAGGGATCGGCATGATCAAGTTGCCACCGTATACTCCTCATTGCGGATTTTTCTATGAGTCTTCGGCAACCAACCGGGCATCACAGAGCAATAATATCCAGGAAGTGATGACAGAAGTGGTCACTTACCTGTCGCAAAAAAAAGCAAACCTCCTTATCCTGGCATTTCCTTCAAACGTGCAGGCGCTGCAGCGTTTCATCTGGAACAGTTATAAGGTGATCCCGGCTTATACGTACCGGCTGGATCTTATCAAAGAGCTGGAACAGCTGAGGGAGAATTTTGATCCCAAACACCGGAATGCGATCAGCAAGGCTTTGAAAGATGGCATTGTGGTGAAAGATACCAGCGACAACGAGAAATCTCTTTCTTTTTTCCGTCATGCCCTGCAGGAATCAGGTGCAAATGTCTACGAAAAAGAACTGCGAAATATCCTGCTGCAATTTTCCGATGCAACAAACTCATTTACACTGCAGGCAGAAAAAAACGGAACCCCCTGCGGCATTGTGCATTGCATTTACGATGCGGTCAGTTGCTACTATTTGCTCGGTGGCGTTGACAAACGAAGCGGTTTACAGGGAGTAAATCACCTGCTGGTATCAGAATCCATTGCGAGGGCAAAATCATTGGGCTGCAAGGTTTTTGACTTTGAAGGAAGCATGCTGCAGGGCGTCGAAAAATTCTTCAGGGGATTTGGCCCAGATTTGTTTCCTTACTTTACAGTAAACAAAGGCAGTCTTTGGCTTGAGATGATGCTGAAATTTTACAAGCGCAGTACTTTCTGAGGGATGATTGACCTGATTGCACATGAAGCCATTGACATGGTTAAATGGGATAAAATGATCCGCAATTCATCTCATCCACTGGTGTTCGCAGAATCGTTCTATCTAAATGCAACCAGTCCTGGCTGGTCTGCGCTGGTTTCTGGAAATTACGATTCAGGCATGCCAATAACGGCGGGCAAAAAAGCGGGGATAAGTTATTTCATGCAGCCCCCATTTACTTCCCAGCTTGGTGTATTTGGGAATTATCAGCAAGCGCAGGTTCAGAATTACCTGACAATAGCAAAGGAACATTTCAGCTACATTGCCATAGAACTGAACGCTGGAAATATTTTGACCGGGAAAGATGCCGGCATCAGGCGAACTTTTGTTTTGCCAGCGGTTGAAAAATCCGCATGCAACGAAAACACGAAACGAAACATTGCGCGCGCTAAGAAAAACGAAATCATTGTAAGGTCTTGTTCTTTACTGGAGGAATTACAATGGTCTGAAAAATACATCCAGCCTTTTCTGAAAAATGAACTGAAACTTGGATTAAAGGAAAGAAGTCGTTTTCGTTCTCTCATTCGTTCTGCATCTGAGTGCCAACACCTGAAATCCTGGGTCGCACTGAATGAAAATCAAAAAATATGCGCTTTTGCACATTTTGTCAGCAATGGAAAACACGCGCTTTATCTGAAGGGCGTGAACCTGGATAAAAACTCCGGGGCAATGCATTTGCTGATGGAAGAAGCGATTCAACATTACAGAAAGCACGCAAGCTGGCAGTTTGATTTTGGCGGAGGGAAATCAGAGAACCTTGCTACATTTTTCAGGGGATTTGGTGCGAAAGAACTGAACTATCCGACTTGGAAACTGAATGCATTGCCCTTCCCCCTAAAACTTCTGAAACGCTGAATGATCTATTCTTTTGTACATAGACATTTCCCGGGAGCAGCGGAGGCCATCCGCAACAGCAAGCAGAAGCTATTTCATATGATGAAGATCTATCCAATCTATGAAGTGATTGACAGAATCAACCGGCAGATTCCGTTATCAGGATGCAGGGCGCTGGATGTTTTTGCAGGAACCGGTGGGTGGCAGACCCTCGCATTCAGAAAATATCCATCCTATCTTGAAGCATGGGAAATTGATCCGGTTTGTGAATCTGCGCTGCGAAGAAATCTGCCCAATGCAGAAATAAAAATCACGGATTCAATAAAAGAAATCACCAATTGCAAAAAAATATTTGGTTTTGTGAATGTTGACAATCACCAGGGAGAATTCGGTCCTTATTGCGAACATTTCGACATTTTTCCTGCCATTTTTGATGTGCTGGAAAACGAGGCCGTTGTGCTGATGAACGTTATGCCCTCAGCGACTCAGGAATGGAGGGCTGCTTATAAAAACCTTTTTAATGAAAGCCACCTGGCGCGCAGAAAAGCTTTTTATGGCTGTCCGAACCCTGCAAACATCGGATTCGATGAGATGCTTGAGGCCTATGAACGCCGGGCTGCTGAAAAAGGTTTCAGAATTGACTGGCATTTTTTTCAGCAAAGGACACTAACGTATTATCTTGCAGTCAAATTCACGAAAAAGGCATGAAGGCCATCATAACACACGATATTGATCACATTACGGTCTGGGAACATTTGTTTCGTGACCTGATCGTACCCAAATACGTGGCCCGCATGCACATCGAGCTTTTCAAGAACAAGATCAGCCTGAGGGAATATACCCTGCGCTGGTCGGACCTGTTCAAGAATAAATGGCAGAATGTGGATGAGCTCATCACATTCAACAACATCCACCACATTCCCTCATCATTTTTTATTGCAGCCAATAAGGGCATCGGTTTGAATTATTCGCGTACCTCTGCGATGGTCTGGATAGCGCAGATGAAAGCGCGAAAGTGCGAGATTGGCATTCACGGCATTGAGTTCAGCAACCAGGAGAAGATCAACGAAGAAAGGGACATTTTCAGAAAAATGACCGGCCTGGATAATTTCGGGATCCGGATGCACTACCTCAAGAAGAATGATGAGACTGCAAACATGCTGGATAAAGCTGGATATCGTTTTGACAGCACGGAGCATGCATTCCGCGATCCATATCGCATCGGCAACATGTGGGAATTTCCGTTTCAGATCATGGATGGCTGGATGATCGAGCATTTCAAACCCTGGCAATCTTTGAACCTGGACCAGGCCAAAGAGGAAACAAAAAAGATCATTCAGACGGCGTTTGAAAACAACCTGACATATATGGTGGTGGATTTTCACGACCGGTATTTTTCGCATTCATTTGCCACCTGGCTCGACTGGTACATATGGCTGATCGAACATTTAAAAAGCCAGAAAGTTGGCTTTGCAAATTTTGAAATGGCAATGAAGGAACTAGAGGCCGCTGAGAAAAGCAAAACCTGATCAATGAAACAATACCGATTGGTTGACGAGTACCTGACGAATTTCACAGGAGATGTTCGCGAAAAACTCGATGAACTCCGTGCGCTGATCCTTGCCACTGCGCCAGGTGCGGAAGAATGCATCAGTTATGGCATGCCGGCTTATAAAATGAACGGACCGCTCGTCTATTTTGCCGGGTATAAAAGCCACATCGGATTTTATCCGACTTCCACACCCATTAAAGCACTTGCAAAAGACCTGACAAAGTACAAGACTTCGAAAGGGGCGATTCAGTTTTCGCTGGATGAAAAAATTCCAAAAGGACTGATTCAGAAAATAGTAAGGTTCAAAATAAAGGAGAACAAGGCCAAGAAGTAAGTTCTTTTATTTAGTTGTCTCCCTCACTGTGTTTAGTATCCTGAATCAACCTCGCGCCACAACATCAACCTACCGGCTCAAAAGCACGTTCCCCGAGAATTCCTTCTGTTGTCCGTCTTTTGTCGACAAAACGATTTTCCATACATAAGAATCAATCTTCGCACCTTCGCCATTGCAGGCTCCATCCCAGCCTTCACCTGCATTCAACGACAAATAAATCCTTTCCCCCCAGCGATTAAACACTTCGAGCCTGTATTTCTTAACGCCCCTTGTAACCGGAAGAAAAACATCATTCAGTCCATCATTGTTAGGTGAAAAAGCATCCGGCACATAAAGACTGAAATCGCTTTCGATACGTATGTATTTTACTGCGGTATCTTTACATCCCCAATTGTTTTCAGTTACCAGTGCAACAGGGTAATCGCCATTGGTTGAGAAGTAATACGAAGTGTTTTCATCTGTTGAATGAACTTCGTTGCTGTTGATGTGCCAGGAAAATTTGCTCCATGTTCCATGTTCAGTGGTTCCTTTATCAGTGGTTGATGCATTCAAAAACACAACTTCTTCTATTCCTTCAACGGGCTTTTCCGGTGTCCAGTAAAAATCGGCAATTGGTTTTTGGAGTGCGTTGACATTGAATTCCTGTATGTTCTCGCATGTTGTGGACTGGTCTTTTAAGTATCCGTAAATCTTATACTCGCCTTCCGTTCTGAAGCAGTACCTGATGTGGCCATCAACGTCCACTTCAAGAGTATCAGTGAGCGGCTGTCCTGGTTTTTCAATTGACCATCTAAAAGCCTGGATCGAAGATTTTTGCACTGGAGAAAATTTGTAGACCTCACAAAATGGCGCGCAAGCTTCTTTTTTGCCAATCAGACTTCCGAAAGGAAGATCATCCACATATATGACTTTTGTCGCGGTTCCCTGGCATCCATTTTTATCGGTCGCTGTAAGCTTATACTCGCCCGCCCACTGCAGACTCGCTACTGCAACTTTGATCTCTGTTCCAAACACGTTTGCAAAAACCGGGCTCGTCCATTCGTAAGCCCGATCGCTATCGGGGTCGCCGCCGCTTCCCTGCAGCGTTAATGTTCTGTTAATACAAATTCGATCAGCAGGTAAAGCAGCAATACTTGCCGTGGGTAAATCCCATGTGGATGCTGTTGCATTTGCCGTGGCAGAACAACCATTCGCTGCTGTTCCAACAACAGTAAACAGTTGCATCGCTGAAGCGCCCGGAGCGATATAAGACAAAGTCTGCGAAAATCCACTTAATACATTTGAATTTGTCAACTGGCAAGAAGAAATCCATTGATAGGTCTGCGCACCATTCGCTTCAATCTCAATGTTTGATTTTGCACAGACACTGGAGTTTTTTGGGGAGGTTGTGATCACTGGCAACTGATTCACAGTAATTGTACTCGTTTGGTACGGACTAAAGCATCCCAGGCTTGAACCAATCACTGAAAATACAGAATGAACATTTGGGTTTGTAACTGCAATGTTTCCGCTGGTCCATAAAGTAGTGCCGGGTGTGGAACTTGACCAGGTATAGCTGTCGGCACCGTTTGCCGTATATGTGTAACTGTCCCCCGCGCAAATCACAGGCGAAAAAGAATTTATGCCCAGTGTCGGATTCGGAATCACACTGAAGATAAGCGTCTTCGTCACCACACAAATCCCATTCGAACCCAGCAGCGTCGCTGTCGCAATTCCCGTTGGCATAAATGGTGGCGCAGTACTGATGGGAATGAGCGTTGAGTTGGGATTGGTGCTGCTCAAATGATTCGGAGTTTGCAATGTATAAGAACCCGCACCGCTGGCAGATAAGGTTAATGAATTCGGAGATCCATTGAGGGCCTGCGCACAAAGACTTCCACTGCTGAGCATAATACCCAGGTTCGGCGCCTGTACCGCGTAAACGACCGCGGTTGCTGTTTGTACACAGCCGTCCAGGCTTCCGGTCAAAGTAAAGTATTGAGTTCCAATGTTCGCCGCGCTTGCGTTAATACTGAGCCCTGTTCCGGCTGTTATGCTTGTTGCACTTGCCCAACTGAATAGCGTAGCAGTACCAAGCGCATTCAGCGCAATGGTTTGCTCACCTGCACATATGCTGGCTGTGTTCGGTGCAATAGAAACGGTCGGCAAAGGCTTTACATTCACATTTGTATTTATAGATGCCGTGCAACCATTCGTCCCAGTAACCGTCAGGCTATACACTCCGCTTTGATTCGGTTGAATATTCAATACAACCGGGCTGGATGCATTTGAGGTAAACCCTGAAGGTCCGCTCCACAAATAAACCGATGCACTACCGGCAGCGAGTTGTAAATTCCCGGCTTCACAGACCGGACTATTAGAAGTGACCGATGGAATGGGCACGGGTTTCACAAGGAGATAAGCCTCCGCGGTGGAAGTGCACAATGCTGCTTCGGCGGTTACAGTGTAAATAATGGAATTTGGAGGACTGGCAATCAATACCGTTCCGTTTATTCCGGAACTCCAGGTATAATTTGTTGCGCCCGTTACCAGCAACGTACCTGTCTCCAATGGACAAATTGCCACGACCCCTGAAGATGGAATGAAACCCAGCACGGGATTGGGAATAAAATTGGCAGCAACCGTGTTACTTCCGGTACAGCTAAATACATCTTTTGCTGTGAGCGTGTAAATAAAAGATCCTGCCGGTGTTGTACCTGTGGCAAAAGCTGGACTTAGGCCAAACGGACTTATGCCATTGAAAGGATCATTCCATGAAAACTGAAATGTCCCTGTTCCGCCGGAAGCAATACCATTTAAAGCAAGTGTATTTCCTTCACAGATCGTGGCTGCGCCTGTACTCAATGTTAGATTAATGGCGGCGGGCTGTGTAACTACAAACAGGGAATTGATCTGGCAGCCTGTTAATGCATCCGTGACATTTACGCTCCAATTACCAGCTGCAAGTGCGTTTACGAATTGCGTAGTGTGTGTACCCGTGCCATTTGACCACAAATAATTCTGATTGGGAGAACCTCCCGCGAGGTTTGTGACTATTGCAGTACCCGTGTTTGCACCGTTGCAGGTGATGCTCGGGGTATTGAACAAATTGCCAGTCAGAGGGATCAGCGAAGTAAAAACTGTAGTTGCCGTCGAAACACAGCCAGTTCCAACATCATAAGTGGAAAGCGTATAGGTATTCGGATTCAGGTTGTTTGCGATCGAAGTCGTTTGGGCGGTCGGCATCCATGTATAGGAAAAAGGACCAATTCCTCCTGAGGGAAAAACTGTTGCAACACCGAGTGATGCACAAGTGATTGAGAAAGTACTAAAGCTCAGTGAGGGAATTGGCAGTACTGTGACATTAAGTGTGTTGCCGGAAACGCAGCCCACACTGGAAGTTCCCGTGACAGAATACACCGCATTTGAAGTCGGGGTAATGACAATGCTGTTTCCATTTTGTGAGCCGGGCAACCAAACATATGTGCTGGCACCGCTGGCACTCAATGTTCCGGATGAAGTCAGGCAAATGGAAACTCCGGGCGCTGCAATTGAGGGTAAGGCATACACCGTAACAGCACCTGCTGCAGGAGCCAAAGACACACAGCCGTTCGTTCCCGTTCCGGATACGGAATATGAAGCATTGGCTGTTGGTGTAAGGACAGAAGTTCCTGTCGAATATGTAAAAGTATTGGCGCCAGAAGGCGTTACTGTGAAAGCAGTGCCATTGCAAATTGTCCCGCTGTTAACGCTTATTGTCGGAGTAACCAGTGCAGTAACGTTCAGCGTTTGCGCGCCTGAAGATCCGCAACTATTGGTTGCGATGACACTCAAAATTCCTGAGGACAAAACTCCGGCGGTGAGCGAATTTACAGAAGCTGTTGAAGTCCAGCCCGCTGGAACTATCCAGGAATAACTTTGCGCGTTTGGTACCACGTTAATGGAGTAAGAGGCAAGTGTGGATGAACACAAAATTGTATTGCCGCTAATGGCATTTGGCGGAACAGGGCCGTCGCAGATTTTTATCAGAAACTCATCGTAAGAACCTCCCCCAAATGTCGTTTGATGTCCATTCAAATTTAAGCCGGTGGTAGATTGTGTGATGCCGCATACGTAAATATTTCCCTGCGTGTCGATGTCACAATCTCCAGCCACTTCATAATTACCGGCTCCATAATAAGAAGCCCAAAGCCTTGCGCCACTTCCATTGAATTTTGCGATAAAGACATCGTAGACACCACCGCCGTAAATTGTTTGTGGAGGACCAGTACTGATACTAGACTGGGAACTGGTATAACCGCAGAAAACGGGATTTCCAGAAGCGTCACAAACCACTGTTGTGCCGCCTTCCTGTCCGATGTCACCAAAATAGGTACCCCATAATCTCGTTCCACCACTGTTAAACTTAACAAGAAAACAATCTAAGGGGCCTGCGAGGAAATTTTGAAAACCTCCCGAAGAGATATTTGAAGTGGAGGAAGTCGTTCCACATAAATATACATTTCCAGAAAGGTCTGTGGCGCAATCACCTGCTCCATCGGATGATGAACCACCATAGTAAGTAGACCAAAGTAAAGAACCGGAAGGATTGAACTTTGCAAGAAAGGCATCAAACTGGTTACCGGTACCGCTGTAGATATTCTGATGACCGCCGCTGGCTATGCCGGCAGTAGACGTTGTCCCTCCACATATGAACACATTTCCATTTGCATCAGTAGTACAAAAGGTAGCATCATCGTGAAGAAGGCCGCCAAAATATGTGCCCCACAACCTAGCGCCTGATGAGTTAAATTTCACCAGAAAAACATCATAAATGCCACCCGCAAAAGTATTCTGAAAACCTCCGGATGCAATATTGTTTGTTGAAGATGTTGCGCCCGTCATATAAACATTTCCAAAAGGATCAACTGCACAGGAATGCGCTGCATCCACTGAGTTTCCGCCATAATACGTAGCCCATAACCTGTTGCCAAATGAATCAAATTTCACAAGGTATGCTTCGCCTGAACTACCCGGTGAAATCTGATGACCGTTAAACGGTATCAGTGCCGAAGTATTTGTAACCCCACACTGATAAATATTACCCTGTGCATCCGTGGCACAGCCGCGTCCGCTTGTGAAATTTGATCCGCCATAGTAAGTTGCCCAAAGCCGATTTCCTGAAGCATCAAATTTTACAAGGAACGCTGCGGAGGTTCCAACAAATGTTGTTTGGTGTCCCGACGCCGCAATTCCAATAGTCGACTGCGTTTCTCCTGATAGAAACACGTTGCTGTTCAAGTCAGTATTGCAGTATGAAAATTGCTCGAATCCATTTCCCCCATAGTAAGTCGACCAGATAATAGCTGGATCAAGAAAGATCGTCTTCCGGGTGTCATAAACCCCTGTCTGAAAAGAAATCACATTCCCATTTCGCACAAACCACGTGTCAATTTTCTTTTCTCCCTGATAACTGATTGGTCGCTGCTCACCCACTTCGCCAAGCAAGCACTTCAAAGAAAAACTGCCATTCTTATTTAAATCCAGTTTTTCCTGATCAGCAAAGGATAACTTAATCTCTGAGGGGTCTCCGCCAGGTCTTACCCTGAAATCATACTTTAACTTTCCATTTCTGAGATAAATGATCCAGTCAATGCCAGGATAAACTTCCTGAAACGTGATGGTTTCATAATTGTGAATACGCAACACGTTGCAATTATAATAATTGATATAATCTTTGCTTCTACCGCCATAGATTATTTTTGGATTCGGATTGGCACCGATCAATTCCATATCCATCCGGAAGGTCTCGGTCCGGATTTTTTTAGAAAGTTCTTGTTGTTTTTCGTAATCAGGATAATCATCGTGAGGTTTGAATGCTTCTGCATAACCTTCGGGATAGTGTTTCCGCGTGAACTGATAAAAGATTCCGGAACCTGTGAGAAAGATCTGCAAACCGCCAGCATCGTAATAGAATTTTACTTCCGGATGACGCTTTTCATCGAAGCCGCACAATTGACCTTTATTCTCGATAAATCCGGAAAGTGCGGATGCAGAAAATTTGGCGGAGAGAACAGCATTGGAAGGCCCTGCAAATAATGGAATGTCCGAACCTCCAAGCAAATAGAGGACGATCAGATATTTTCCAGGTGTTTTCAATCCATAATAAACTCGGAGTACAGTTTGATTGAAATATTAAAGGTAGGAAAATAGATAAAACAAGCAATGAAAAAGCGGGGGATTCCCGCCAGATAGCTATTTAAATAAATACCGATAGGATTAATTTTCAGGATGGCCCTGAATAATCCCAGAGTCCATTACTCCTTCATCGCATCCTTATACCTCCACAAATAACGACAGGCAAGGGTTCGGCAAGGTTTCCAGGTTTCAGCAACGCGATCCATTTCGGCGAAGAGTTCTTTTTTTGTTACTGAGTTAATTCCATAAAGCATTTTGATGCCATTGACAATGCCAAGGTCATCCTTCGGGAAAATATCGGGACGATCTAGCGAAAACATGAGGATCATCTCGACCGTCCAGCGGCCAACACCCTTAATAGAAACGAGATATTCTATCAACACCTCGTCTTCCATCTTTTTTAGTTTGGAATAATCGAGGGACTTCTCGAGGGAAAATGCTGCTATGTTTTTTACGTAGGATGCCTTTTGATATGAAAGTCCAACCTTGCGGAGCTTTTCATCCTTCATCTTCAGCAGTTTTTTCGGATCGGGATAGCCGTCCTTGAACAATGCCAGAAATCTTGACCAAATGGTCGCCGCCGCTTTGACTGAAAGCTGCTGACCGACAATGGCGCGCAACAATGCGACATAGAGATCAGATTCTTTACGGACGGTTAAGGGTCCGACTTTATCAATTACTTTTCTAAGGACAGGATCCTTGCGAAGATGCGCCACATGGTCCTTTTTCGATTTCATAATTAATGCGAGGAAGCTGACATAGCTGACCCGTAAGCTTTTTCTCTTTGCTGTTGCAATGCCGGATTTGCGAGATATTCATCAAAGCTGCACACGCGATCAATGATACCCGTTGGTGTTACCTCTATGATCCTGTTCGCAACGGTTTGAACCAATTGGTGGTCATGGCTGGTAAATAAAATAGTCCCCGGGAAATCGTGCATGGCATCGTTCAGCGAAATGATGCTCTCCATGTCGAGGTGGTTTACCGGTTCATCGAGGATCAACAGGTTCGGGTTGGCGAGCATGGCGCGGCTGATCATGCAACGCACTTTTTCTCCCCCACTCAGCACCGAACATTTTTTCAGCACTTCTTCCCCGCTAAAAAGCATTTTACCTAAAAATCCGCGAATGTATGTTTCGTCCTTGTCCTTGCTGAACTGACGTAGCCAGTCAATAAGGTTCAAATCCGATTGAAAGAATTTTTCGTTATTGGTCGGGAGGTAAGCCCTGTAAATCGTGGTACCGAAAGTAAATTTCCCTTTGTAATTTGAATCTTCCCCCGCGAGCACATCAAATAACGCAGTCACCGCATTCTGGTTCCTGCTCATAAATGCGATCTTGTCACCTTTTGCGACGTTGAAACTCACATCGTTGAAAAGCCTTGTTTTCGCTGTGCCTGTAAGATGCTCAGCCAGCAGGATCTGGTCACCGGCTTCTCTTTCCTGCTTGAAAATAATGGCAGGATAACGGCGCGTGCTTGCAGGGATCTCATCTACTTTTAATTTCTCAAGAAGTTTTTTCCTGCTGGTTGCCTGGCGGCTCTTGCTCGCGTTGGCGCTGAACCGCGTTACAAATTCCTGGAGTTCCCTGCGCTTGTCTTCTATCTTTTTATTGAGATCGGATTTCTGCCGCAATTGCAGTTGGCTCATCATGTACCAGAAGCTATAGTTTCCGGTGTAAGCATTTACCTTGCCGTAGTCAATGTCGCAAATGTGCGTACAAACTGCGTCGAGGAAGTGACGGTCGTGGCTCACAACGATCACGGTATTATTAAAATCCGCAAGGAATTCCTCAAGCCAGGAGATGGTCTCCACATCAAGGTCATTCGTCGGCTCGTCAAGGATAAGAACATCCGGATTTCCGAATAATGCCTGTGCGAGCAAAACTTTTACCCTTTGACGCGCGGGCAATTCGTTTAATAATTTGTGATGCAATGCAGGTTCAATGCCCATCCCCGTAAGCATCGTTTCCGCTTCGTTCTCTGCATTCCATCCATTCATCTCGGCAAATTCCGCTTCAAGCACACTCGCCCGATGACCATCTTCCTCTGAAAAATCAGGTTTCGCATATATCGCATCCTTTTCTTTCATGATGCGGTGCAGCTTAGTATTTCCCCTCAATACAGTATCCAGCACAGTAAATTCATTGAATTCGTAATGATTCTGTTTGAGTACGCTCATGCGCACACCAGGCATTATGCTCACACCACCGCGTGTGGCTTCTATGTCGCCACTGAGGATTTTCAAAAATGTGGATTTACCTGCACCATTGGCGCCAATAACGCCATAACAGTTGCCGGGAGTAAAGTTGATATTGACCTCATCGAAGAGGACGCGTTTACCGTATTGGAGGCTGAGATTGTTGACTGAGAGCATGATAAATTAAGGCGGCAAAGATACGAATTTAAGATGGGTGTTCCTACGAAAAGACCTGCAGGCAGCTAGCTATGGCTGCTGGAATGGGATACTTTGACATTATTTTTTTTATTTACCGCGGCGACGCAGATCAGCTGCTATGCAATTGATCGCAAAGAATAAAACGCCGCGGTTTCATACCAACGGTGTGAAACCTGCGTCGCCGCGGTTCATCAAAGAAAGTAGTACCCTGAAATGATCCGATTTTGGTTAACCGGGATTATTAAATTATTTACCGCAACGGCGCAGATCAATTGCCTTGCAATTGATCGCAGCGTCAGATCCGATGCGGTTTCACGCCAACGGCGGGAGACCTGCGTCGTCGCGGTTCATTTAAAAATGCGATCATTTCCCTGAATCTGATTTAAATTGTCCCGACAGTGTCAGACTAAATACGTTTGCGTTATCTTTCCAAAGCCCTTACTTTTAACTCAAAATCTCCCCCATGAAAGAAATAGACGGTGGCAATTTTGTGCTGAAACTCCACGACGATCTGATTAAAGAAGTGATTGTAAAAAAGGACAGGACGTTTTCGCTGGAAGATGTGAAATTGTCATTTGAATTGTCGGACAGGGAAAATCCCGGAGCCCGTTATTATACGCTGGTCCGGGGAGAAGAGGGTTCTTCTGTTTCAAGTGACGCGAGACGGGCCGTGGCCTCCGAACAATACAACAACAGAAACGCCGCACTGGCCCTTTGCCAGACCAATACTGCTCAAAAAATCGGAGGAAATCTATTCTTAAAAGTCAACCGGCCCAAAGTACCCACCAGGTTTTTTGAAGACGATCAAAAAGCCCTCGAATGGCTGCGGGAAGTCCGCAAAAAAGAAAAGTAGCGAAAAGCCACCCGGTGATTAAATCAGAAGTTTACAATTCGTTAGCCGGTTGTATTTAACCACATAGCGACACTTAGTCACTTAGTTTCTTTCAGTGGCCTACTATTTACCCGACCCGTGCTGTGAGGGGAGAATCTCCGAGTTAGCACAATAAGAATTATAAAATCTTGCGAGCACCTCCCCTTCTTCTTTTGGCAATTCTTTTTTGTTTAACTTTTGTACCATCTCCGCGCAATCGGAGAAAAAATCCTGGGCTTTTTTTCCATTGGTCTTTTCTGAACGATATCTGAAGAGGTAATACTGGTCTTTTTTCCGCAACAGCGTATGTTCAAGCGTAAGGTCCGAATTTTCATCCTGCATTTTGATATTAAATGCCTTGCAGGGACCACCGATCTCCTCCTTCACAAAAGCTTCCACATTTCTTGACATTCCAAATGTGGCATCGGTGTAGCTGAATTTGACTGAAGACATTCGGAACTTTACTTCGTCATGGGCAAATGCAACTTCAGATGCATGATGCGGCAATAACACTTCTGATTCGCCTTTCTCATTATTATACCTGATCCGCTCCTGCAAAAAGAACCAGTCCACATCGTTTTCAACTCCGCCGGTGGTGATAAGAAATGTTACCGAATGCACAGCATTCTCCATATCGGTGTAAGTTCCCTTCACCGGGACATCCTGCGCCTGCCCAACAACACTGAGTAACCAAAAACCAATTACGAATCGTATTTTCATTTTCAAAGAGGGATATTGCCGTGTTTTTTCTTTGGGAGCTTGTCCACTTTGTTTTCAAGCATTTCAAATGCCCGGATCAACCGTATCCTCGTTTTTGAAGGTTCAATCACCTCATCAATAAATCCGCGCTCGGCAGCGCGATAAGGATTTGCAAACATTTCCCTGTATTCCGCTTCCTTTTCTTTCCATTTTGCCTCGCGGTCTTTTGCAGCGGATATTTCCGTTTTGAAAATTATCTCCGCTGCGCCCTTCGCACCCATCACCGCAATTTCCGCTGTAGGCCATGCATAGTTCATATCCGCACCAATGTGTTTGCTGTTCATCACATCATAAGCGCCGCCATAGGCCTTGCGCGTAATTACCGTAACACGGGGAACCGTCGCTTCACTGAACGCATACAACAATTTCGCACCGTTGCTGATGATGGCATTCCACTCCTGGTCAGTCCCCGGCAAAAAGCCCGGTACATCTTCAAACACCAGCAATGGAATATTGAAACTATCACAGAAGCGCACAAAACGCGCTGCCTTCACCGACGAATGTATATCAAGCACACCGGCAAGCACCGCAGGCTGATTGGCAACTATGCCAATGCTCCGTCCCGCGAGCCGCGCAAATCCAACAACAATATTCTCGGCAAACAACTGGTGTACTTCAAAGAAAGATTCCTCATCCACCACACGCGTGATCACTTCGCGCATATCGTAAGGCTGGGTAATGTTATCAGGAATGATGTTGTTAAGCTCCGGCCTTTCTTCATTTCCCATAATGTATTCAACCGAAGGCGGATCCTCCTCGCAATTCTGGGGAACATAACTCAGAATTTTCTTGAGGTGATTGATGGCTTCAATCTCATTGGCACAGGCAAAATGAGTCACGCCGCTTTTCGACGCATGGGTCATGGCACCGCCGAGGTCTTCGCTGCTCACTTCTTCATGCGTCACGGTCTTCACTACGTTCGGCCCGGTGACAAACATATAGCTGGTCTTCTCCACCATCAGGATAAAATCTGTCATAGCGGGACTATACACAGCGCCACCTGCACACGGACCCATAATTGCAGAAAGCTGTGGAATTACACCACTGCTGCGCACATTGCGATAAAAAATGTCAGCATAACCGCCAAGCGATACCACTCCTTCCTGGATCCTTGCCCCGCCGCTGTCATTTAAACCAATTACCGGCGCACCGTTTTGCATGGCCAGGTCCATAATCTTGCAGATCTTTTCTGCATGCGTTTCACTCAGGCTGCCACCGAAAACAGTAAAGTCCTGAGAAAAAACATAAGTCAGTCTTCCGTTGATTTTTCCGTATCCGGTAACAACGCCATCGCCGGGATATTTCTCCTTGTCAAGTCCGAAATCGTTGCTACGGTGCTGCACGAGCATGCCAATTTCTTCAAACGTATCTTCATCGAGCAAAAAATGGATCCTTTCACGTGCGGTGAGTTTTCCTTTGGCGTGCTGGGCTTCCACCCGTTTTTTACCTCCGCCGGCAAGGGCTTCATTTTTCTTATCGCCAAGGTTTTTCAACAGATCTTTCATTCAGAATATATAAGCAATTCGTAAAGATATTGTTTTTTGCCAGCGGCTAATTGATCTTAAATTCAAATGGAAGTCGTGCCTGCACGCGGTTTCCTGCAAGCATGCTTTTGAGCGATGTATAATAGCCTGCGAGGGGTCCGCTCAACTTACTCATAAATACTTTCGTGGTTTCCTCTTCTTTCATTTTCAGGAATCCATCCAGCAGGCCTTTTTGTCTCGGCAATTCTTCCACGCGGTATTCTTTGAGGCCGGCCTTTTTTGCCACCCAGGCCAGCGCGTCCTGCAAGCCGCCAAGTTCATCCACCAAACCAATGCGTTTCGCGTCTGATCCCGTCCATACGCGGCCCTGACCGATGCTGTCCACCATTGCTGTGCCCATCTTCCTTCCGTCTGACACATGCTGGATAAATGTGGCATAAATGTCTTCAACGCTGTTCTGCACATAGGCGATTTCTTCCTGGTCAACAGAACGCACACCAGAAATGATGTCGCTGTGACGGTTGGTCTTCACCGTATCGTGTGTAATACCCAGTTTCTTTTCGAGCAATTTTCCAAAATTCGGGATGATCCCAAAAACGCCGATGGAGCCGGTAATAGTATTCGGCTGGGCAAATATCCGGTGTGCACCGCAACTGATGTAATACCCACCGCTTGCTGCCAGGTCACCCATGCTAACCACGACGGGTTTTTCCTTTCCTGCCAGTACCATTTCACGCCATATCACATCGCTTGCGAGGGCACTTCCGCCGGGTGAATTTACACGCAGCACTATGCCTTTTATTTTACTGTCAAGCCGCGCTTCGCGGATCACCCGCGCCATTTTTTCACTTCCAATTTCATCATCGCCTCCTTCTCCTGACCCGATGGAACCACTCGCATAGATCACTGCAATTCTTTTTGCCCTCAGCTTGATGTCGGGTTTGGGCCGGCCTTCATATTTTTCTTCCTCGCTGAATTTCAATTTTTCCTTATCTGTAATACCTAGCTTCTTTTTTATCATCGAATTGACTTCGTCTTCATACACAACGCCGTCCAGCAGACCAGATCGCATTGCTGCCTTTGCGTTACCCAGCCTGAGTTTTTCTGCCATCAGGTTTAAGGAATCAGAAGGGATTTTCCTGCTCACTGCAATGGCATTCACCATGCTGTTCCAGATGCTTCCCAAAAATGCCCGTGACTGCAACCTGTTGGATTCGCTCATTTTGTCGAGCATCAATGGCTCTACTGCGCTTTTGTACCTGCCGTGTCTGAACAACTGCAATTCAATATCCAGTTTCTCCAGCATTTGCTTAAAAAAAAGCAGGTTCATGCTCAGGCCATGCCATTCGAGCATGCCCAGCGGGTGCAGGTACACTTTTTCGCAGGCCGACGCAAGAAAATACTCACGTGCAGAAAGATCTTCGGCATAAGCACAGGTAAATTTTCCTGACTTCCGGAAAAATACGATTGCGTCGCGCAGTTCCTGGAAAGAAGCAAATCCGCCTTCCAGTTTTTTTATCCGCAGATAAATTCCTTTGATCCTGTCATCGCCCGCAGCAAACCTGATTTTTCGCACCAGTCCGCCAACGGCATGTTGCTCCCCTACAAAACTTCCGAGTTCAGAAAGCATTTTGTAGTTTTCATTTTCTCGTTCGGACAACACTCCGCCAAGATCGAGCTTAAGGACCGAATTAGCGGCAGGTTCTGCAAAACCCTCCTGTTCTTTAAGGGCAGCGCTGAAAGTCGATTTCACAAGGAACACGGCCACAAGCAGGACCACAATGGATGAAATGAGGATCCCGAGGATAGACCCAAAAAAAGCGCCAAAGAACTGTTTCATATTAATTAAATGTCAGATTCCTTTAGAAAATTACGGCAAAGAAATGCAGGACCAAATCCATATATCTTTGCGGGTAGCAAAATTAGAATAATTGGCATGATGCCGCACAAATAAGATGGGCAACGCAATACTTTGCCTGGGAAGCAACTCAGGAGACAGGAAAAAATACATTCTCAATGCAGAAAATGGCATGGCGTCAAAAGGGTGCAACATTCTTACACGTTCTTCATTTTACGAATCTGAACCCTGGGGAACACACAGCAAATCGTGGTACCTGAACCGGGTCATAACCATTGAAGCCCGGCTTGAACCGGCAGAATTGCATGTATTGCTGCTTGAAACAGAGAATGAAGGCGGCCGTGTTCGCAGCGGGGACAAATACAGTGACCGTACAATAGACATTGACCTATTGTATTTCAGCAACCGTGTGATACACAGCAGCAGCCTGCAGGTACCCCATCCACGCCTTCACCTGAGGAAATTTGTGTTGCTTCCGCTGAATGAAATCGAACCAGGCTTTATACATCCGGAGCTGAACAAAAGCACTTCTGAACTTCTCGCGAAATGCATAGATCCCTGCAGGGTTGTGATGTACAGCAGTGGCTGATTCCGTACAACTTTTTTTGGCGACATAGCTGAAAAAATATACTTTTAGCTGCGCTGATGAGGAGAGTCTCCGTCGTTTTCTTGCTTTTTATGGTCCTGCTGACGAAGTCGCAGGTAATGGTCGTTTGTCATACACTGCTGAACAACACAAAGCTTACGGCAACCAATGTATATGTATGGACTAACGGCGTGTATACCCAGACGCTGAACACAAAAAACAAGGCTGAGTTTATGCTTGACCTGGATTTCGGCCGGCAGTACCGCATTTATTTACAGCACCCCCAGTGCCCCCTGATGTTCTTCGAAGTTTTTGCCGATGACATTCCCCGTAACAAGATGGACTATACCATGAGCCATGAGTTCAATGCAAATTTTGTACATAAGACCGACGAGGACATTGATACCTCAGTTTTCAGCAAGGCTTTTTACAGGATCCGGTTCGATGGGAAAAAGCACATGGTAGATGATACTACCTGGAACAATGAATTTGCTACACATGTGCTTAAAAAATCGAAAGTCGAAGAACAGGCAAAAAAAGCTGTAGAATCACCTGTTTTGCTGGCGGGCAAAGTATTTATGAGTGCAGAAACAGAATTGCCGGTAAAAAACAAACAGTTGACACTTTTGAATAAAAAGGGAACCGCAATGGCAAAAACCGCTACCAACCGTTACGGCGCTTTTTCTTTTTCACATGTGCTCGTCGGCTACGCTGATAAGATCAGGATGGACATCAGGGAAAATGAGACCGGAGGAAATGCATTGATGCTCATGACCTCTGCCCGGCAAAAAGTGCTTGCATCGAAGGCCAGCAACTCGGTATGTGAATGGAGTCTGACGCAGGAGGAGTTTGTAAAACTCACCGATAACAATTACGCGACAAATATTGGTGGCAAACTTGTTCAGGCCTCAGCAAAGGAAAAAAAATTTTTCAGCAATAAGGAAGTCTTCCTTTCCAATAAGCACAATACCATTATCAAGAAAACAAAGACCAATGTGATGGGGACTTTTGTTTTTGAGGACATCAAACCTGACCATGAATATTATCTCGGTGTAAATCATGGAGAACTTAAACCCGGAGAACGCGTTGATCTTCTGAATAAGGAAGACCAGTATATTGCGACGCTTGATACAGTGAAAGGGGACAGGAATTCTCTTAAGGTAAATTCTTCGAACAACAAAGTATTCAATGACATTTCAATAGGAGATGACGAGGTGAAGATGGACATCAAAGGGACCATTTTCGGAGATAATGTGAACAACCCAATTGGTAAACTGAAGATCATTTTGCTGAACGACAGTTATGAACCTATTGACAGTTCAGTCACTGACAACCTGGGAACGTTCAAGTTCAAGTACCTGCCATTCCTGAAGAGATTTTACCTGAGCAGCGGGGATAATCAGGACAACATACTTGATGTTTTCAAAAACATCCTGATCTACAGCAGCGACAATAATCTGATCAAGATTATGACGCATCAGAAAGGAAAAAAATTCCGTTACAATCCTGTTGCTGCAGAACTAACGAGCCTTCGCGATATTGAAATGGATGATCCTTGGCTCGAACTCATTGACAAAAAGGAGAAGGAAAAAGAAGCAGCACCTGTTGCGTCGGCGGCACCGGTTGCACCTAAGCCTGTCAAAGCAAGCAAACCCATCATTGAGAACATCCTGTTTGAGAACAACAAGTTTGATCTGACCGACCAGGCAAAGGAGATCCTCGACAAGATCATACTGGTGATGAGCACCAGCAAGGGATTCACTGTTGAGGTGGGTGCGCATACCGATTCAAAAGGTACCGACGCAGCAAATATGAAGCTGAGCCAGAGCCGCGCAAAATCTGTAACAGATTATATTGTGAAAGGCGGAATTGCCGCAGGCAGAATACTTTCGAAAGGCTACGGTGAAACAAAACTCCTGAATCACTGCAAGGACAACGTGACCTGCGGTGAACCCGAGCACGCGCAGAACAGGCGAACAGAATTCAAAATCATAGGCGACTAAAATCATGATGAAGACCAATGAGATCAGCCTGAAAGTAACGGTTGATGAAAATAATTTACCCCATAAAATCGAGTGGAATGCACAGGGTGGCGGAAGCGGTGAATGCAGAAGCATCATGCTTGCCTTATGGGATGAAAAAGAATCAGGAACACTGAGAATAGATCTCTGGACAAAAGAAATGATGATTGACGAGATGAAGAAATTCTACGTGCAGAATGTGCTCACACTTACAGATACATTTTCGCGTGCCACAGGTGATGATGCATCGGCAAAAAAAGCCCGCGAATTTTTTGTAAGTCTTGGAAAAGAAATGGGCGTTCTTGATCAGGGATAATCCGGAATAAAAACTGCGGTAGTCCGCATCTCTCCGGTTTCACCAGTTCTTCTAAGGGGAAAAAAATCAACAAACCACATTTTTTTTTAATAGCTGCTCCTGGTGTACGCCTGCAGTGCGCTGGCACAACCCTTGCAAAATCTGCATAAAATCATCCTGATAGTTATCGGGATATTAAACAAATCAAAAATCAACAATTGTTATGAGTGCAGGAAAAGTATTATTGGGCGTGCTGGCCGGAGCGGCTGCAGGCGCGCTGTTGGGTGTGTTGCTGGCGCCGGACAAAGGTTCGGTAACCCGCGAAAAACTGGCAAAATTCGGTGAAGATTATTCAGGAGATCTGGCTGACAAACTGAAAGATCTGAAAGATACCGTGCTTGACAAAATCGGAATGGCCGAAAACGGTGTGAATGAGACTGTGTCAAAATTCTCGCGTGACGGTGCAAAACCAGCGCATGCAGGCAGCGGCGGATCGCAAAACGCAGGAAGAAATCACCATTCCAACGGCTAAAATTCCCAAAGCATCATCCGGAGTATGCTCGTTTCTGATCTGAAACCGCTTGCGCTGATCAACCGGCTCATCGGCCTGAACAACATGCGTGAACAAGGATATGTGAGCGCCAGCAATCAGGTGAATGCGGCCGTGCTTCGCGATCTGTTTCGCCGTCTTGCCGAAACCAGCAGCCTATGCAGGGTTGAACTCGTAAGGGAAGTGCACAAGCTGGGGGGAATCCCCCGACCAGGCGGAATTTCCGACGGCGCCGTAAACGTCCACTGGAGTTTCGTTCACCAGGCACTTTCAGGGAACGATCACCGCGCTTTGCTCAGTTCTTGCTTTTGCGCAGAAGAAGTCGCGGTGAAAGAGTATGAAAATGCCTTGCTTGCCAGCGATGAGGTCATAAACAGCGTACAACAGGGGATGTTTTGCAGGCAATACGATCTTTTTACGGATGATAACCGGAGGGTGAAAAATTTATTGAGCCTTTTTTCGGGGTCCTGAAAAAAAAGCCCAAAAACAGCCGCCCGGAAACGGGCGGTTTTTTTTTGAAGATTCCTGTATGTATGTCAAAATAATTCAAAGTATGCTCAATGAAAACTACGCTGCCATTTGCACAACCAGGAATGCACATTGAACTATAAAAAAGTCCGGATTAACGAATACCCAAAGGCCCCTGCGAAATGCGAAAGTAATTTTGAACCATCAAACAAAAACCTTAAACAAAAACAAGAGCTATGAAAAATATGATCAAAACACTGGCAGCAGTCACCTCCGTACTCCTGGCTGTTGCGTCGCAAGCGCAGAATCGCGACACCGTGATAGTGAAGGAGCGCGACACAGTGTACAAGAAGGAAAAACCCCGTCCCCCGCTAAGGCGCGGTGAATTCGGCATCCGCTACCTGCCCACATTTAATTTTATGCGGTTCAGGACTTATGCGGGTGAAACTGTTTCCGGCGAACTTTCGATGCAACATGGCGTAGGCGTGAACCTTGGCTTCAACTTTACCAAGAATGTGGGGATTCAAGCCGAGATCAATTATGTGGAAGTAAACCAGAAATTCAAAGACCAGAACCTCAATCGCCAGGTAGGTGTCAGTTACCTGAACATCCCGGTGATGCTATCGCTTAATACAGATAAAACAGCCCCGGTGAATTTGAATTTCGTGGTGGGTCCTCAATGGGGACTGAACATGGGTGCAAGGGTAAGTGGTGGAAGTACGGGCAATAACACAGAAACACTGCGTACAACCATTGGTGTTAAATCAGGTGATGCGGGACTCGCTTATGGTGCAGGACTTGAATTTATGCTTAATGAAAACCATACGGTTCGGCTCGACCTGGGCGCGAGGGGTTATGTTGGTTTTGTGGATGTAAGCGCAGACCAGACCAATAACAATCCTGACACTTATAATGTTGTGGTGAAAGGAACGAGGAAAACTTATAATGGATACCTTGGATTGAGTTTCTTATTCTGATCCGGGACACGATATTCCAGAAAATAATCCTCATTGAATTCTAAGACAGCTCGCATGAGCTGTCTTTTTTCATTCCTATGAAAGCATTTAATGCTGCACCAAAGGAATAACGCAACTGAATTCAGTGAATGATAAAATACTCCTAAAAATAATTTCTGTGTGGTTCCCGTTCCGGCAAATATTCGGGATTTGTGTGCCTGCAGTCAGAGGCGGATACCGTCAAAATTCCAGCAGCCTCTTCGGAATATTCCACCTCAGCGACATCGAAAAATAAGTCTCATTCGATTTGAATTGCACAGCCCTGCTTAATTGCTGACGCGAAATCAGGTTCAGGTCAATGAACAAATTATGATAGAGTTCGCAGGTAGCTGAAAAGGAAATAAACTGCAGCGTGGTTTTCCCACCTTGGCCGGTTACGTTTCCATAATCCTGCACACGCGATTGGTAAGGCAGCATAAAGTTTCCTCCGTAGTTCTTGCCAGACGTATCAAGTCCCATTTGTGCACTGAATATCTTGCCGGTCAGAGTAATGCGCTGGATGGGTTGATAACGAACGATACCAGCCACTTCAGTAAAATTCGCTCCCAGGGGATGGGCCAGTGCCTGCTCGTAATTGCTGTAATTGGAGTACCATGAATAGTTGTTCGCTTTTGAAAAAGAAAAATGACTATAAGTATAAGGGCGCACAGCATTGTATTCGATTTGCAAATCGAGGTTCTTCAATCCAAATGCATTAATGTATTTCATCCCAAGCTGTACCGCCTGTTTGTTTCCCCACCATCCGCGGGCTGCTCGTACTTCACTTAACAGAAATTCGTCAATAAAAACGGCACCGTAAGCCGAAAACCTGCGCGCAAAATTGCACTTGAAATCAGCGCCAATATGCGCCTTGTCAAGTGAACCGAGCCCGTTTTCAATTGCTTTGTAAAAAATAATCGGATTTAGGTAATTGGGATCAAATCCGCGATCGTGGATGGAATCGGTGTTTCCGAAAGTAATGGACTCGAACAAGCCGATGTTCAGGAACTTCGTAACATTCACAGTAAGGTAATGCAGCGCCATATGTTTTCGCGGGTAGGGCGCATCGGCGCGATGCCCGAGCGTGTTGGCGACCATCTGCGTAAAGAGCACAGTGTACTGAAACCTGCGGAACCTGAGATCGGTTTTCCAATAGAGGTAATTGGATGAATAATCAGAAAGCAGAATGGATCGGTATCCATTGCCAATGAAATTTTTGTCATGCCCGAATTGCGTATTGATGTGTTTGGTAAAATTGAAATTGATGTAACCGCGCGCTGTATAAAAATCATAGCCGGTTTTTTTAAATGTGGTCCAGAACCCTTCTCCGGGCACCACGAGCTGGCTATCAATTTTGCGGCTCACGTATTCAGGAAAAACGGCCTGGTTGTCGGTCAGAAATGCGTAGAAGCCGAGTTTTCCGTCCACAACACCACGCAACTCGAAACCACGCGTGTTCAGATAAGGATTTTTGCTCAGGCCATTGTATCCGTCGTTTCCATAGCTAAACATGGCAACAGGGTTCAGCTGCAGGTTAAACGATTTTTCATCTACAGCATAAAGTGCATTTTTCTTCCTGTAGAAATACTTCAGCAGTGGTTTTGACGAACTCCCCGAATCAGCCGAATGGCTCCATTCCCAGTTATCGTCGCGGAGGTAACAAAGGTTCTGCTGGTCAACTTTCGAAATATTCTTCACATCAAATGCAGCAGAATCGGCCAATGCAGCAATATCGCTCCTGCGCCATGGCTTGTATGAAGAAAAAAGATTTTTGCCGAATTTTCCAGACAGGATTTCATACCGCTCCACCAGCTGATAATAATCGTTGTTCAGAGGCGCACAAACGCTCTGACTGCACAAAACACCTGGTTGCTTCGCTAACAGTAACAACAATGAAATTCCACGCAAAAATTTTTTCATCAGAAATAAAAGGGCCGCAGATAAAATTTGCCCGGATTGGTTTTGAAGAGCAGCGCCGGTGCGGGAATTTTCAGAAAGTTAATCGTACTCAAAAGGGCAATTGCTTCCGGACTTTTGCCAATGCGAAGGAGATCAACGTCTGGCGCAATGGCAAAGACCCTTCGCCGGTTGAATTCCGGAACCTGGTAGCCGTGCAGTTCAAAAGGATTTCTCCTTGCGCCAAGCATGCCTTCAGCACCAACGCCCGCCGAAATGTTCAGCCACCTTGGCATATCGCTATTTGCAGGCAAAAAGGAAGAAAGATTGGCCGAAAGCCAGTAAGTCTGCCCATTGTAATCCTTCAATACACGCTCCCAAAAACCTGAGCCCATCATTTTTGAATCGTAAAATGAATAAATGGAAAAATGACAGGAAAATTTCAATTGCATGCGTTGTTCATTCCAGCCATAATATTGTGCAAGGTATAAACCTGAACCGGCAGAATTGGCCAGCATGTCGCCTGGTGAAAAACCCCAACCGGAAGAAAAACCATCCAGCAATTCAATCAGGCTCAAAAATGCAAAGCCAGTGGCGCTTCCTGCAACGGCTGATTGCTCAGGAGAATACCCTGCACAACGAAGTGCATTGCTGCTGATGGCGCTCAGATTGTATGCAGTGGTGGCATGCCCTGCCTTATCCTGCAGCATCCATTCTGCATTGTCATTAAAGAAATGGAATTTACGTTTGGGAAATTTCTTGTACCAAAGCTTGTTTAGCAAATACATTGAACCGCTCACCACAATGCCGCTTGTGATCGCGAGCGCCAGTGTCCGGTCCCGATTTACATTCGAAACCGGAGGTAAAGCGTCCTGCTGCGCCCGGGCGCAGGTGCAGAACAACAACAAAATCGCGACAATTTTCTTCACGATTTTATAAAGATAATTGAAATTTCAGTATTGACGGGGTGGACAGCCGCACATTCATCACAAGCGCAGGTTATTTATCTTAGCGCTGTTATGAGAATGGTAATTCAACGCTGCAGCAGAGCAAGTGTAAGCACCGAAGGGCATTTCGCGGGCATGGGCCTGGGGCTGCTCGTGCTGGCGGGCGTCGAATCAGGCGACAACGATGATGACGTTAGTTACTGTGCAGCAAAACTTGTGAGCATGCGCGTATTTTCCGATACAGAAGGAAAAATGAACCTCGATGCCACGCAGGCAGGCGCAGATTTTATGGTCATCAGCCAGTTCACACTGCATGCAATGACAAAAAAAGGAAATCGTCCATCATTTATCCGAGCTGCCCCACCCGCACAGGCCATTGCTTTGTTACAAAAGTTCGTTGACGAAATCGAAAAAATATCCGGTAAAAAAGTGCACCAGGGAAAATTCGGCGCACACATGCAGGTGGAACTGCTCAATGACGGGCCGGTAACGATTATCATTGACAGCAAAAATCGCGAATAGTTTATGAGTCATTTTTTGGGCGTGTCCCTGTGAAACAGATCGGGCTACTAAAAGTTGCGGCCCCAATCTGCTTCACAGGGCCGGGCCCTCCGCTTTAGCTTACTCGTCCCGCCGGCATGCACCAGGCCATACGGGGTCTTTCCTCCTTCGTCTAAAAGCCCCGTCTGTCAGGTGCATGCAGGGCGGGGCTTCGTAAAGCTACCGCGTCGGTCCCTCACGCGTTCGTTGCCTGAACGCTTCACATTTGTCCGCAACCAAAGCCACTGTCTGACGGATTCTGCCAATGGAATATTCTCTATCTTTAACGCAGTTTTTCCTGTGAAACCAAAAATACTCCTCGAAGCTCCAAAGTTTGATGTGACCATCAAAAGGCTTTGTCACCAGTTGATTGAACTGCATGGAGATTTTTCGCAATCGGTAATCATCGGGCTTCAGCCCCGCGGTATTTTTCTTGCAAGAAGAATTAAAACGGAACTGGAACATATCCTGAAGAAAAAAAAGATCCATTGCGGGGAACTGGACACTACTTTTCACCGCGATGACTTTCGGAAAAAAGAATTGATTCCGACGCACACAAAAATTGATTTTACCATCGAAGAACAGAATGTGATTCTCGTTGACGATGTGCTTTATACCGGGCGTACCATTCGTGCCGGACTCGATGCAATGCTCGATTATGGCCGTCCCCGCGATGTGGAATTGCTGGTGCTGGTTGACAGGCGTTTTTCGAGGCACGTGCCCATACAAGCTAAATATTCCGGGATTACCATTGATTCTATTTCATCGCAGCGCGTTAAAGTAGACTTGAAAGAGAGTGATGGGCAGGACAGGGTAACATTAATGGACAACTGATGCGGCCCGCACTTGACACCTTGCCTGTTTATTATGCCAACTATGTAAAGCTGGTAAATGAAACTGATGTGAATACCGCGCTCGAAGTAAGTGCAATGCCTGTCGTCAAAATGCTGGGTTCGATTAAACCTGCGCAATATGAATACCGATATGCACTGGGAAAGTGGTCGGTGCGCCAGGTGATCAGCCACATGATCGATACCGAACGCATCATGTCGTACCGCGCGCTGCGTTTTGCTCGGGGCGATGCTCAGCAGATGCCGGCTTTTGAAGAAGACGATTTCGCGAAAGCATTGCAGGCTGGCGATGCACGTCCCGAATTGCTTCTCAAAGAATTCGAAAGCGTGCGCGCAGCGAGCAGAAGTTTGTTCGGCAATTTTTCAGAAAACACTTTGCAACGCAAAGGAAAAGCACTGCAGGGTGAAATGTCGGTGCTGGCCATGGGATTTCTTATCTGCGGTCATGCGCTGCATCATTGCAATGTTCTTCGGGACAGGTATGAATTGCGATAGGCGCCTGCTTTTTTACCACATAGTACACATGGACACATAGTTTAAGGAAACGGACTCTTCTTTTCTTAAATGTGCTTTGCGTCACATCTTTGATGTGACGAGGACACATAGTCACACAACAGAACTATTGCAACCAGGTATCTTCTATTTCGGGACTTTCTCATTCCGCTTTCTGTACTTAATGAAAAACCTTAAGCAAGCGATGACAGCGGAAATTTTGACTTCGTGAATGACGCCCCGGATGGAAACGGTAGCCTCCCGCGGATTTGGCTTACATGCGCCTGGCCGACGGAGGCTTTCGCCCTCAGGCGAAAGACCCCGTACGGCCTGGCGCATGTTTGGCAAAGCAAGGGAGCTACAAGTTGACAGCCGGAAAAGGCGCAACAAAAAAATCATTAAACAAAAATGCACTACAAAGCATCAGACTATTGGCATTTCAAACCTTCAAAAAATTATTATTATCTTTGACGAATGGATGGCGCATGAGTAAACTAAGCGTGAATCACCTCCTCGGTATCAAGCAGCTTAACAAAAAAGACATTGAGCTGATTTTAGAAACCGCCAGTAGTTTTAAGGAAGTGATTAACCGTCCGATTAAAAAAGTTCCTTCTCTACGGGACCTTACTGTTGCCAACCTTTTTTTCGAAAATTCAACCCGCACGCGATTGTCGTTCGAACTCGCGCAAAAGCGTTTGAGTGCCGATGTGGTGAATTTTTCAGCCTCTAACTCGTCGGTAAAAAAGGGGGAAACCCTCGTTGACACAGTCAATAACATACTGGCCATGAAAGTGGACATGGTTGTGATGAGGCATTCGAGTCCCGGCGCTGCGATATTTTTAGCAAAAAAAGTAAAAGCGAAGATCATTAATGCCGGCGACGGTGCGCACGAACACCCGACTCAGGCATTGCTGGATGCATTCTCAATGCAACAGAAATTAGGCAACCTGAAAGGAAAGAAAGTGGTGATTGTGGGCGACATTCTGCACTCGCGTGTGGCTCTCTCGAATATTTTTTGCCTGAAGAAAATGGGTGCAGAAGTAAAAGTCTGTGGCCCGCTGACCCTGATTCCAAAATACATTACTTCACTTGGAGTAGAAGTCGAACTCAATTTACGCAAGGCGCTCGAATGGTGTGACGTTGCGAATATGCTTCGGATTCAGTTGGAGCGCCAGGACATCCGTTACTTCCCTTCGCTGCGAGAGTACACGATGATGTACGGACTGGATAAGACCATGCTTGATAGTTTATCAAAAGACATTGTCGTCATGCACCCTGGCCCCATCAACCGCGGCGTAGAAATTACCAGCGATGTGGCGGACAGCAAACAGTCCATCATTCTTGAGCAGGTAGAAAACGGTGTTGCGGTAAGAATGGCTGTGATGTTTTTACTGGCGGGGAGACAGGCGGCGTAGCAATTTCGGGTTGCTGATTTCGGGTTGCTTTTCAATACATCAAATTACATCCCCTCACATCCGAATGATCATACCTGCCAATTAATTCAAGCTTACCCTCATGCATTCGCCCCAGATCCTTGATTGCCAGAAAAGCGCAGGAATGGATATTGGCCAGGTCGATCACACATATTCCTCCAGTTTTATCGTCTTCGCCGAACAGGCTTATAGGATCATCCGTTTGCCGCAAGTAAACTCTTACCCAGGGAGGAAATTCAAATAATCCGGAAGTTTTGCTGTAACCCTGGCTCAGCATTTCCGTCATTCCATACTCGCTGTGGATCTCTCCAGTTCCAAAAGCATTTTTCAACTGGGAATGGAGTTCTGTTTTAAGCATCTCGCGCCGTTTACCCTTCATGCCGCCTGTTTCCATTACGATGATATTTTCATTTAGCTTAATCCCGGTTTCAGCAAGATCAAGCAAGGCATAGCTCAGCCCGATTAATAGAACAGATTGTCTTTCCTCCTTCAGTCGCTTCAATTTTTCCGCGGTTATTATTGCATCCGGACAAAATCCGCTTTCAGGATTTTCAGAACGGGCAATCAGTTCGGCACACATAAATGCCAGCGAAGAGTGTTGCACGGTTCTTCCGTCGGGCAGTAAAGCCAGAATACAGTAATCCTTCGGGTCACCATAAAAAAAACGAAAGTTCCTCAGCAGATTTTCCTTATAGAAATCCGGATCTTTTATCCAATGGACAGAGGGCATTGCCCCGGTTGTACTGCTGCTGTGAAATTTCATGGCTTGCTGAGAAACTTCGCCTGTTACAACGCGGTGTGACTTAAACATCTCCACCGGTAAAAACGGAATCTCTATAGGGCTTTTTATTTTTGCAGGATCAATCCTCAATCCATTCAGCCAATCGCGATAGACTTTATTACCTTTCGCTTGCAACCTGAAAACCTCCATCGCAATGCGATCAAAGTCCGATATGCTGCTGATTTCAAATATCTGGTTTTCGTTTTTTAACACGCGGCGGTGGCCTTCCGGATTAATATTTCGTAAATTTACTGAGTAAGCTCTTCATTTTGTGAAAGCGGGCATTTTCAAACATACTTTCAGAATTTCACCAATGGTCCTTTTGGCCACCCTGCTTTATTCCTGCGTAAAACCCACCAGTGAAGACCCGGTTCCGGTACTTGAGTTCAAAGACTTTAAAGCCGGTCGTGTGGGCACCCGTGATACAGCGGTATTGCTGTTAGGTTATGAGGACGGGGACGGAGATTTGTTTGTTGATCTGAATGAGCAGGGTCCAAACCTGATTCTGACACCCTACATGTACAGTGCAACTAAAAAACAATTTTTGGCGGGTTTTGACAGGGTGATCACAAATGATACTTTTCGTATCCCCATTACTGTAAAACAGCCCGCTGACGGATATTATAAAGGAAAAGCGATTAAAGGAGAGATCACCATTCCGCTCACCGAATTCCGTTCCGGTGATTCTGTAAAGATTTTCAAATACACCTTCTTTATGAAGGACCTGAAACAGCATTATTCCAACACGGTTGCAACTCCTGTTTATTCAGTTGACTTTTAATACCGCCAGCATTTTTTCTGCAAGCATGCTGCTCATTTTGTAATTGCTGTCGTGTGTCCAGCCTGCAATGTGCGGGGTCATGATCACTTGTTCAGCATTTCTAAGGTATTGCAATGGCCCCGGCACTTCAGCACTTACTTTCTCAAACGAACTTTCTTCATATTCGATCACATCCAGGCAGGCGCCAATAACTTTCTCAGTCCTAAGGGCCTCAACCAGATCAGCTGTGTTGGTGCATGGGCCCCTGGCTGTATTCACAAAATATATTTGCTTTCGGAATGAATCGAAAAATTTTTTGTTTGCCAGGTATTTCGTTTCAGCATTGAGCGGAATGTGCAGGCTGACAATGTCGCAATGCTCAAATAATTCGGCCATGGTACTTTCGGTCGCAAATGCATCTGAGAAATTGTGCATGCATTTATCATAGGCCAGCACACTGCATCCGATGCCCGATAATTTTCGCGCAAACGATCTGCCGGTGTTTCCATACCCAATAATGCCCACGGCCATACCGCCAAGCTCACGCCCGCGATTCTCTGCCCTGCGCCATATTCCCTTTCTCACCTCAGCGTCCGCTCTCTTCAAATGATTGAGCAGCATCAGCAACATTCCCAGCGCATGCTCACCAACGGCATCACGATTTCCCTCGGGAACATTGAGGCAAACAATGCCGGCTTTTTTTGCAAACGCCACATCTATGTTTTCCATTCCCGCGCCTACCCTTCCAATGACTTTTAACTTTTTGCAGGTTGAAAGGATCTCCTCTGTAAGCACAAACCGGCTCCGGATCACAAGGGCATTATATTCGGGAAGCAATTTTAACAGTTCTGCTACAGACAGCCCCCAGAGCAGGTCGCAGCGGTGTCCGGCTTTCATCAGGCGCTCGTGCAACACAGGATGATTTTCATCTACAAATAGAATCTGCATGAAGATAAAATTACTGCAAACATGTGAAAGCGAAATAATGTCTGACCGGTTAATTAATTGATTATGAATCTTGTTAGAAAATTAACAAAAACCAAACATGCCACTTGTTTGTAATTGACTTTTATTCTTATGAACAGTCCGGATGCCCGTTTATGCCTGATTACCATGAACCGCGACATGTGTATAAAAATTATGCACAACTTATGAAGACGAGCGCTTGCTCCCTAAATTTATTTGAATTCATTTTAATTGCACTTTTGCCACCGCATCACACAATATGAATCAGGACAATCAAAACAGGATCAGGAAGAGAATTCTAACAGCGCCCCTCAGCGGCGGAACAGAAACAGGCAAGCTGCCCCCGCAGGCAGTGGAACTGGAAGAGGCGGTCCTGGGTGCGATGTTGCTCGAGCGTGAAGCGCTCAGTACTGTGATTGACATCCTGAGCCCCGAAGCTTTTTACAAAGATCAGAACGGACGCGTATTTGGCGCTATGATCTCTTTGTTCAATCGCTCGGAACCGGTAGACATTCTTACTGTTACGCAGGAATTGAAGCGTACTGGTGAACTTGAGATCGTCGGAGGCGCATATTATGTTTCTTCGCTCACCAACCGAATCGCTTCATCAGCCAATATCGAATTTCATGCAAGGATCGTTGCTCAGAAATTTATTCAGCGCGAATTGATCCGCCTGAGCACAGATACCATTCGTTCGGCATTTGAAGAAGGCACCGACGTGTTTGAACTGCTGGACGAAACCACAAAAAATATTTTTGAGATCCTCGATTCAAATGTCCGCAAGCAGCACGAAAAAATGAGTTCGCTGATTGCGCGTGCCCTCACAGAAATTGAAACCGCGTCGAACGCGGAAAGCGGATTGCTTGGCGTTCCGAGCGGATTTACTTCAATGGACCGTCTTACAGGTGGGTGGCAGAAATCTGACTTATTGATACTTGCGGCCAGGCCAGGTATGGGTAAAACCGCATTCGTGATTTCCATGGCAAAAAATGCCGCTGTTGATTTCAAAAAACCCGTCGCAATTTTCAGTCTCGAAATGAGCAGCATCCAGCTGGTGAAGCGTTTGATATCGAGTGAAACAGAAATTACGCAGGACAAGATCCTCAAAGGAAATCTGGATGACCATGAATTCGTGCAACTGAACGAGCGGATCAAGAAGCTTGCAACGGCACCTTTGTTTATTGATGATACACCAGCGCTTTCGATCTTTGAATTGCGCGCAAAAGCACGTCGTTTGAAGGAGAACCAGAAAGTGGAACTGATTATTGTGGACTACCTGCAATTGATGAGCGGCGGTCCGGATGGAAAAGGAAACCGTGAACAGGAGATCAGCCAGATCTCCCGCGGTTTGAAGAGCCTCGCCAAAGAACTCGAAATTCCCATCATTGCTCTTTCGCAATTGAGTCGCCAGGTTGAAAACCGTCCCGGCACCAGCAAACGGCCGCAACTCAGCGATCTGCGCGAATCAGGTGCCATTGAACAGGATGCGGATATGGTGATGTTTATTTATCGGCCGGAATATTATGGGCTTGAGGTAGACGAACAAAATGAACCCACGCGCGGAAAAGCTGAAGTAATTATTGCTAAGAACCGCCACGGCGCATTGGAAACGGTAAAACTTCGTTTCATTGGCCAGTACGCAAAATTTGCCGACCTGGATTATACGAGTGATGGCTTTGGCGGCCAGGGTGCTGCGCCGCTTGCCCAAAACGATTCTTTCCTTTCACCTTCAACCAAAACTGTAGCTTCTAAAAACTGGGATAAGGACGATGATAAGAACATCGGAAGGAATGATATAGAAGATCTGAACGAGCCTCCATTTTAAATTTTTTTCTTCCCGTCTTTTGGTTTCGGGTTGTCTATGCCGCAAATCCCGATAGCTATGGGATTTGCGGCATAGAATACTCTGAATTTCACCGGTTTTTTTTCTTTTCGGGTGTAGTTATTTCAGGTTTCGTGATTCGGATCATGTCAGTCATGTGAACATTGAACCATTAAGCCTTGAACAATCGATCATGGAACAATTAAACATTGAACAATGCGAGCCAAGGCCAAATACCGCCATTTCGCATTCTTTTTGCAAATTTAGAGGGTGAAGCAAATTAATCCTTCGCAGGAAAAACAAACGGCTGCCACAAAACAGTCATTGACTGCTGTTACGCTTTTTCTTGTCTGCATTGGGCTGGCAATTACCACCTTCATCACTTTTTCACCTGCGCTTAAAAATAGTTTCATCAACTGGGATGATAATTATTATGTGTTCGAGAACAATCAGCTTAAGCAGCCTTTACCGGATGCCATCCGGTATTTTTTCGGACAGCATTATTTTATCGGGAATTACATTCCCCTGACAATGATCACTTACGCCATCGAATTCCATGCTTCAGGGCTTAATCCGGTCACCTTTCATAAAGTGAACATAATCCTGCATGTATTGAATGTGCTTCTGGTCTTCTGTTTCATCTTTTTGCTAAGTGACAGGAAATGGGATGTGGCTTCCTTTGTCGCCCTGTTCTTTGGCGTACATCCAATGCACGTGGAATCTGTGGCCTGGGTCGCCGAATTAAAAGACGTGTTATATACATTCTTCTTTGTTTTGGGTTTGATTTTTTACTTGCGCTATGTCGCAAAGGAACCCCGGCCAGTATTTCCCTGGCTGAGCTTGCTTTTTTTTAGCCTGTCCCTGCTCTCAAAACCAGCCGCAATCGTTTTCCCGCTTGTTATTTTGCTCGTTGATCACTACCGGAACCGGAAGTTCGATATGCGTACATGGGCGGAGAAAATTCCTTTTTTCGCATTGTCGGTTGCCTTCGGCCTGATTGCACTCCAGGCGCAAAAAACCGATCAATTGTTGCTGGATGACTATGTTGTTGGAGATAAACTTCTGTTTGCATCTCATTCTATCAGCGCATATTTGTTCAACTTCTTTTTTCCGATCCAACTTGCTAATTTTTATCCATACCCCCTGCGCGAGGCGGGCGCCCTCCCATCAGAATTTTATTTTGCACCCATTCTGGCACTGGCCCTTATTGGCGCAGGAATTTATTTTTTCCGAAAATCCCGTCTTGTTTTTTTTGGTGTTGCATTTTTCATGGTGAACATTTTGCTGGTGTTGCAACTTATTTCAGTGGGATTTGCCATCCGTGCCGACCGTTATACTTATGTTGCCTATATCGGTCTGTTTTTTCTCATTGGCATGGCCGGAAAAACTTATGCTGAAAAAAAGGGTGGTGCAATTAAACGCGCAATTCTACCCGGCGTTATTTTTCTCGCTATTATGGCCGCAAGTTTAAGCTACAGGCGATGCAAGGTATGGCGAAACGATGAAAGTATCGCTATTGACCTGCTGAAAAAATTTCCGGAGGATCGCCTGGCACTTAACAACATGGGCTTCATCTACAAAGTCCAGGAAAATTTCGATAAAGCGATTCCATTTTTTAGAAAAGCCCTCGCGAAAAAACCAGACTACATCCGTGCAACTGTGAACCTGGCCAACACGTACCTTCAGCTCAGGCAACCCCAACTGGCGCTGGGCGTTGCTGACACCGCTCTCTTTTTTTCTCCGGGCAGTGACAACCTCTATAATTTAAGAGGTGATGCATTATTTGCCATGCAGGATTTTATGGGTGCAAAAAACGCATACCAGGAAGCGCTCCGACTGAATAACGAAATGCCGAATACCTGGATGCGCCTGGCTGAATGTTATTACAAAATGAATGACCTGGACAATGCGCTCAAAAATCTTGACAAAGTGATCAAACTGGATCCGTTTAATTATCAGGCCTTCAACAGCCGGGGATTTGTTTTTTACCTGATGGGAAATTTTGAAAAAGCAATGGAAAATTACCGGGCATCACTGAACCTGAATCCCGGTTACAGGGTTGCGGAGGAAAACATTGCAAATTTACAAAGAGCGAAAGCACGCAAAGAATATTCTCCTGTAAAATAAACTCAGCGTTGCTTACGGAATGCCAGGGAGTATGTGGCGTGAAATCCCACCGATCGTACGGCAGAAAGGACCAAAAAATCGCGGGTGACCATTACCCACTTTCTTTGCCAGAACTTTTTTTTAACCGGTTCTTTGATTCCATCTTCAGGGTCCCTCGGCTTCTTTTCGCACAGGTCCGCGTTTAACAGGTAAGCGATACAAACGCCATCAATGGTGCGGTTGGTGGTGCGCAACAAATGATAAGCATCCGTAGTAAATGCAAAAAATGTGGTGCTGCCCGGAAATTTTTCTCCTTGCCTGGGATCGTTGTTCCTGTATTTGTTTTTCCAGCTTTTAGCGGGGTCCCAGAAACCATCGTTTGCACCCGGACATGTGATCTTGAAACCGTCGTCGTAATGGTAATTGATCGCTTCAATTGTGCCATCCACCATGCCCGAGACAAATGCTGCCGCGCCGCAGATGATGTAACTCTTTTTTTTCATCTGGGCCTGCATCGCAACTGCAAGACCTAGTAATACCAGGAGATAACAAAGCCTTTTCATTTGGGTTTATTTAATATTGAAGATACTGAGATTACCCTATGTCTCCAACCGGTTAAAATGAGTAGCAGGTTCTACCAACGACCTGAGAGGGTTGCATGTGCCCCACGGGGGCACTGCCATGGCGGAAAATCGAGGATAAGAAATCGAATTGTTTTTACTGCTCGATCACAAATCCGGCTTTGGTTCCGGGAAATAATTTTTTAGCTGAATAAACGCGGACGCTTTTGCCTGAATGGGTATTGCCAATGATCTCGACACATTTACCGTTGTAATAACAATCGTTCACCTGCAATACGATGTCCGGTTTTTTGCCTGCAGGAGCGATTTTTATTTTGTCGGGGCGGACGTAAACAGTCTTTTTTGAACGATAGGGGGATCCTCTCTCTAAATCCTCTTTTCTAATGGTATTGAAATCGCCAAGCAAACCTGCCAGCTTGCTGTTTTTGGGCCGGTAATAAACATCCCAGGTATCTCCGCGCTGCAAGATCCTGCCCTTATCCATAATGGCCAGGTGCTGCGAGTACTTCAACGCTTCCTCGGGCAAATGTGTGATGAGGATCACTGCACATTTGTTCTTCTTCGCTTCCCTCATTATGAATGAAAATAATTTTTCACTGAGAAGGTTATCAATATTGCTGAAAGGCTCATCAAGCAAAAGCAAATCAGGAAATACAGCCAGTGCACGCCCTATGGCAACACGCTGTTTTTGTCCACTCGAAAGATCCGCAGCACGGGTGTTCCGCAGATGCTGTAATTCAAGCAAACGGAGGATCTGTTCACCTCTTTTCGCACGGTCTTCGTAAGTCAGATGCTGTAACTTATCGTAAAAATTTTCCTGCACGGTATGGTTCACCAGTACATAATATTCCTGGCTCACCAACTGCATGTTGCGGTGACCGGGCATCAGGTTGTAAGCAGGACCAAGTACTTCCTCCCCCTGCATCGTAATTTTCCCCTCTGCAAGGTCGAATAATCCATAAATGCATTTAAGCAATGTGGTCTTGCCACTGCCACTCCGGCCTGCGATGGCAAGCACTTCGCCTTCTTTTACGTTCAGGCTGACCTGGCGAATGCCTTCAAAATATTTTTGTCCCGGATAATTAAAGCTGACCTCTTTGAGCTGCAACATGGTCTGGGATTGAGAGTCGGATTTTGGGCGGCTTTCGTGCCGGATGGCGAGAAGTTTTTGCTGCCAGGTTTCGCTTTTTACTTTCATGCCGTATCAACGGACGAGCGTGACTGCCTGGTTGAACTTATAGACCCGGCCATCGAATCCGTATGCTTCGAGTATGATAAAATAAACTCCTGGTGCGCAGGCTTCACCGGCAGTGGTTCGTCCATCCCATGATCCGCCGACACGGTCCCAGCTCGCGAGCAGGTTTCCATGGCGACCATAAACATAAGCCCTCAGTGTATGAATGCCACGCGCAATGGGTTTAAGCACTTCATTCACGCCATCGTTATTGGGCGTAAAAACATTCGGCAAGGTCACACCTGATGAATCGGCAATACGGAAAAAATATGAACGGCTGTCGTTGCAACCTTTTGGCCCAAGCGCAATAAGCGTAACCGTATAATTTCCCGAAGAGATGTAATCTTTTTTTGTGTTATGAGATGAATCCACGGCTGTCTGATCGCTGAAAGTCCAGAATGATTTCAATTGACCCACAGAATAATTAAATAATTCAAGCCGGTTGGGGAATCCCTCTTCTTCGAAATTGGCATTGAAATTCGCGACTGCATTTTTTGAGATGGTAATGAGACTGGTGGCACTTCCTGTACCGGTAGAGTCTTTTACCTTAAGATAGAGCGTATAAGTACCGCCAATGCTGAATGAATAAGTGGGAGATACGACATTTTGATCAGGAATTGTGACCCCTTTTGTCGGGCTGACGCTCCAGGTGTATGACATTGCAGTATGCGAATTTCCAGCTGAAAATGTCACCGGCGATGAAGTGCATTGCAGCGGCGAAACAACAATGATGTATGGCGATGGTCCGCCCTGGCCTGTTAAGACAAACGGTATGAGGATGACCAGTAGCGACCTGAGTTGAGCCCGCATAGATTAATCCTCATAAATGTACCAAAAAAGCTATGGTGTCAACTTTATCAGCAAACTCACTTATAACAGGCCATTGTGAATAACCAAAGGGGGTGTAATCCCGGCCCACCACACATTGTAGGCGGTATTTTTCCCTCTCAAGATAATGGTTAACGGCCCTTTGGTCGTCATAAAACTCGTAATACAAAACCCCTACAGGCGAGAACAGGTCAGGGTTTTCGGTGATCATGAGAAAATTATTATCGAGAAAAGCCTTGCGTTCCAGAAGGTATATAGCCCTGTTGTAATCGTAATTGTTGCCGTATTTTTTGTTGTTGACAGCGAAGCCAAAATCAACAATAGATTCAAAAAAGGCATCGAATGTATAACCCCTGGGCACGAGCAATTTGCTGACGCTGCGGCAACCCAATCCGAAATAAAGGAAAATATCGCGGCCCAGTGCTTTCAATTCCTCTGATGTTTCATCACCTTTGAGCACAGCCACAGAGGTCCTGCTTCCGCGGATAATGTGCGGGTATTTTCCGAAATAATACTTCAGGTGCTGGGCAGTATTGTTGCTGCCTGATGCAATTATCGCATCAAAATTTGTCAGTTTACCTTCAGCATACCTGATCCGCTCGTTAAACAAAGGTTCATAGTGCTCCAGTAATCTTAGCAGAAACGGCAACAATACGTCGTCGTCAGAAGATAATTTTACCAATAGTTTGTGTCCGCACAGCAACACGCACATGAGGTCATGAAATCCAACCATTGGAACGTTGCCGGCACAGATCAAAGCCACGGTACGCGAGGTTTCATCCTTTCCTGCCACCGCTGGGGTCAGCGTTTCAGTGCCATACGAAGCCTTCCATAAAATTCTACCCGCGAACTCTCTGAGTTCTTTTTCCTTGAGCATCTGCGCAAGCCCTTCAAATGCTACATTAACAAAATTTGGAATGAACCAGTTATTGTGGATATGCGCTTTTTCGATGAGTTGTTTGAGTCCCTCATGCAGCTGGATTTCCTCAGTCAAATACTGATTGCTGACATGCCTGTCCAAAAACCCGCCTACAGCGGCGAAAGCATTGGTTCGTTCTTGTAAGGTCATGGATTTACTTCGTATATTTGCAGGCTGTTTCCGCCGCTTTTGCGGTGGCAAAATTAGGCAAAAAAATGGCGATCAGAATTACGGAAGAATGCATCAATTGCGGGGCCTGCGAACCAGAATGTCCGAACAATGCCATTTACGAAGGAGGCGCCGAATGGCGCTATGCCGACGGTACCGGAGTAAAAGGAACTTACAAAGGCAAGAACAGCGGTCTTGAAGCGGATGCCGAGCAGCCGCAAACGCCTGTGAGCATGGATCTTTATTATATCGTCAGCGATAAATGTACCGAATGTCAGGGCTTCCACGACGAACCACAATGTGCGGCTGTTTGTCCGGTTGATTGCTGCATCAAAGACGACGACAACGTTGAAACGCCTGAGCAGTTGCTGGAGAAGAAGGCGAGTTTACATTTGTAATATTTTGTGGCAGGGTTTTCTGCCACGGAAACACAGCAGCACGGAGTCCCACGGAAATTTATTTGTAAGCGTTGGCTTTTATTAACGTGTCTTTTACACCTTACATTTTTTGACCAATAGTCTATCCTTGTTTTTTGACAAAGAGCCAGACAAGCATCATCCATAACCGGCATGATTTTTTCGGAGAATCAATCTTATTTGATTATTAACTAATTTCGATATCCTTCAAAAACGCTAACCATGCCCAACTCCGTTTCCTTCCACCGGGTTTTAAAAGCATCACCCGAAAAAGTATTCAAGGCTTTTACCGATAAAAACGCAATGACCTTCTGGCTCCCGCCTTATGGATTTTTGTGCGAAGTGCATGAAATGAATCCAAAAGTTGGAGGCACATATAAAATGTCCTTTATTAATTTCGGCACCGGGCACAAACATTCTTTCGGAGGAAAATACCTCGAGTTAAAACCTGGCGAACTGTTGAAGTACTCTGACAAATTCGATGATCCGAATTTACCGGGGGAAATGACTACCACCGTTAAGATGAAAAAAGTAATTGTTGGGACTGAAATCAACATCACACAGGAAGGAATTCCGGATGCAATCCCCGCCGAAATGTGTTACCTGGGCTGGCAGGAATCGCTCGACAAACTGATGCGCCTGGTGGAACCGAATATTCCCGACGCCTGAAAAATTCCTGATTCCTGTTTGGAGGGGGAAAATTGGTTTGCCACATTCAAGTCCTTCGGGTCTGAAGGGTTTTGCATTTGAAGCACAATGTGTTTCAATGTTCTTTACCCGTGACAAAGTACCGGGTGAAAGTTTTTCCAGAACTGCCAAGCCTGAAAGGCTTGAATATGGCGAAACAAAATTCACACAACTACGAACACCGACACAATCTTCAACAATATAAAATTTTTGCAAACGCAGCGTCCACCGCCAGCTGACCTACGCCGTTACGGGCAAAAAAGCTCTATTAGTAAACCACAACCTTTCGCTTCAGAAAAAACACCGCCTCCCCCAACCTCGTGTTCAGCTTCGGATTTGAATACGAATTCAACCCAGCCTTTTCCAGCGAGTTGGCATAACCATAAATATCTGAAACAACATTCTTGTACAAAACCTCGCCGGTCTTACTCTTCAATTGCAAATTGATGACCAGCGAACTAAGAAAAATGTTGTAGTTACGTTCAAGCACCGGCGAACTGATGTCTTTCTGCGTATCGGCATCCGATTCAATAACATAATCTGCGCCTTCGGCTTTGTCACTCAGGTAAATTTCCTGGCCGCTGAATTTCTGACTGATAAAATTCTCAATGGCGTTCATGCCGGTCGCCTTGCCGAAATTTTTTTCTGAGGCACGGATGTAAAGAGCAATGCTGTTCACATTTACATGCACCTTCAAAGTACTGGTCTGGATAAATTGCCGCAAGATTGAAACCCCCATTGCCCCCACTGAATCGGTTCCCATTAATGCTGTAATATCAGGACTCAAAGAAAATCCCGCCATCTGGTTCAGCGGCTCAACAGAATTTATTTTGATTTGCAGTTCTCCCGCTGAATTGCTGACACTGCGTTCATTCACATTTATTTTCTCTTCGTCGCTTGACACCAGCAATGGAAAGTCATGCAAAGGCGTTTTATTTTTTAATTCCAGCTTGTAAACCAGCGGTACATAACTGGCCTGGTAAGGCTTTACCACCTGGACAGCTCCTGATGATACAACAGAAATGCTCTGCAACTGCTGCTGAATTACGCTGGTGAGATCGAAAATATTTTTCATCCCGTTTGTCTGAGCAGGATCAAAATTGATCTCTTCGCTCAGGTATGGCGTCAACACTCCAAATGCCTGGATGCGTTTTTTCAGCGAAGAAGAAAAGTCTCCGGCTTTTTCGTCAGATGCAGCAGCGTTGATCAGGCCTGCAGCTTTCGAAATCGTCTGCTGTTTTTTCTCAGCCTTTCGCCTGGCATACTCGCTTTTGTCCAGCTGGTAATAGATCCAGTATTGCTTATCATTTTCGTATGCATCTACCTGCTGATAACCTTCGATGTTGTCAGAATTTGAAAGACGAATAAGGGAGTTGAAATTTTCATTGAATCCCGCGCTGTTTTGCACGGTGTAAAGGACCGAGTTGCTCGATATATCCACTTTGATTTCAGAAGCCAGGTCATAAAGCGCATTTTTCTTTGCTTCCATCTGGTAATTGCCGCCTTTGGCTTTTTCCGCGAACCCAATACCGATGTATTTAAATGCGCCATTCGGACGAATGCTCACCCACGAAGGAGGTTTTATTTCAACCGCCTGTGCCAATACCGAACATGGAACAATAAAACATGGAACAAAAACCGATATCAGCCAAAGATGCTTCATCTCAAATTCCTGCAGGAGTTTAGAAATTGATCCACGCTTTTATTCAGCGCTTCAATCTTTAATTCATCGAATGAACGCAAGGCGCTCCTCGCGCTAAAAAGTGCACGCCAGTTACGCGCGTTATATTGTGCCATAGGAGAAGTCTGCTGAGGGTTATACGGAAATAAATCGTTGATATTGCCCGTATAAGCGCGATGAAACTCCTGGTACTCCACTGCGTCCTGGCTGCGCAGCACCTGTGCCGATGAACCCTGGATCTGATTGGTATAGGCATTGATCAGCCTGTACTTGAACTCGAAAGAATAAGTCCGCTGTGATTTCACATTGTTGTAATCGAAAGAACGGTATTCCACAAGATCAGGCTGGTCCTTTCTTTTCGTTCTGAATTCCTGGTAACCGCGGGCTGTTGTTTTCTGCAAACCCGAATTGTATTCTCTTACGTCAGAAACATCAAAGCTGTAAAAGAAATCGGCTCCGGTAGCCTTGCGAATGGCTTCAGTCAGATCCACATTCTCGCTATTGCTCATATCAATCTTGCTGCTGCTGAGCTGGAAAGGCGTATTGTTAATCACCTGAATGTTCGGCAGCTTTTGCATGGCACTCTGGTTAAAGTTGTTAAAGAGGAATTCCTCAATGTCTTTCTCAGTTGGATTGCCACCTGCCTTCGGAGGAAATAAAATCATGCTTTTTTTCTCCTGCGCCGAAGCAAGTTCAAGCAGGTCCTGTGCATCCTTATATGTTTCTGATTTTCCTTTAATCTGCGACAACAAATTCAATGCACCATTGTAATTCTTGTTTTCAAGGTTCGAGATCGCACTCTGGTATAAAGGTTCGCAGGTGGCAATCACATCGAGTTGCTGAAGATTGCGGTAATTCCCATTGTACTTCTGCACTTTTTTTATGAAAGGCAAAGCCTCGTAATACTTCCGCTGATTCACAAAAGCAAATGCCTTGTTGTAATTGATCGAACAATAATTCTCCACCGCTTTCTGGTAATCATCCTCATACGACCGCGGATAATCGAGTTGGACGTTCAGGCTGGCTGCCCGACCATGAAAATTTTTCAGGCGTTCGAATGTTTCAAGCGAAGGTTCCAGTTGCTGTGTATTGTAATTGCGGAAAAATTCTGAACTGAGGTTCGAGACGTACTTCTGACCCACTTCCTTTAATTTAATGCGTGCGTCGGTATTCGAAGGACTTCGCTGCAGCGATTCGAAATAATATTCCGCAGCTTCGTTAACCAGTCCCTGCTTCTCCAGTTTGGCCGCAGCCTTAAAATACTTCCGCGAGCCGGTACATGACAGCACCATTGTGCCAGCAAAAATCAGGAATATTTTAACTGAAACCCTCAGATGATCCGTTTGTATGCTTTTGATAATGCAGTCCATTCTCTGCGATCTCCGCGTCTTCCTCGCGCCTTCCGCGGTAAAAATCAGCGCAAAATCAATAAAAAACCGGAAGAAAAGCTGAATTATCCATCAACCCCGCTTCCGGCTTTCTACTGCGTTGTGATTTTCTTAGCGGCCTTCTTCCGCCATTTTCTTCATTTCAGCATCGAAAATCTGCTGGAATTTCTGCTTGTCATAATCCAGTTTCAGTTTCGAGTCGTTGGAAATGCGCTGGTCTATTTTGTCAAACACTTCCTTCTTGTTGGCTTCAATTGCGATCCAGTAACTATATGCTCCGTCGGTTTCCTTGAAAATTTTCTCTCCGATCTCTTTTACGTTCGACATCTGCATGTTCACCACTTCACGGCTCAGTTCTTCGAATTTATTTTCGAATTCCTGGGCATTTCCTACAGTACGCTGGTTGGTATACTGATCGGTCACCCGCTTCATCACACTATTAATATTGCCAGCCATTTCAGCCTTGGCGTTCTGGAAAGCAATTTTCTTAGCTGTGGCAAGGTCTGGCGACTTGCCAACCTGCTTGGCGCGAAAATTATCGGCATCGCTGCGGTATTCTTTGCCACTAAAGGGCACTGAAATTTCAACGGCCCCGGTCTCTTTCTGCACCGGCGTTCCTTTTTTTGATTTGCATTCCGCCAGCATCAAACCTGCAATAGCGGGAATAAGCATGAATTGTAGCTTGGTCATTTTTGTTTGTTTTAGAGTTTGATACAAGTAGTTTCAGGTATCGTGCCAAAGATATTGAATAAAATGAAATTAACTTGTGTTGGGAATTTACATGCAGTGAAGAATGCACATGATAATAGCGCTGAATTGCCCGCCAATGTGTGTTTCCAGCAGCTTATTGTTGCAGACTGACCACTTGTAAAAACCACCGGGATTTGTTAAAAATTGAAAAGTCGAAAACCCACATTCGAACAATCCAAGTTTTTATTTCAATGCAAAGACCGCTGAGCAGACGCAAAGAGCGCTGAGCAATAATTGCCCCTTTGCATTTACTGCGGACAAAAGTTGAATCACTTCCCTACCAGTTCTTTCTCCACATCCTTCTCCACCCTCAGGTTTTCAATAATAAAATCCTGACGATCCTGTGTGTTCTTGCCCATGTAATAATTGAGCAGTTCGTTGATGCTCGCTTTCTGATCAATCAGCACAGGCTCGAGGCGTATGTCCTTTCCGATAAAATGGCGGAATTCGTCCGGAGAAATCTCTCCCAAACCCTTAAAACGTGTGATCTCTGGTTTTGGACCCAGTCTCGCCACTGCGGCCTTGCGCTCTTCCTCACTGTAACAATAAATCGTTTCCTTCTTATTGCGCACCCTGAACAAAGGCGTCTGCAGAATCTTTACATGGTCATTTTTCACCAGCTCAGGAAAAAACTGCAAAAAGAACGTCAGCAACAATAAACGAATGTGCATCCCGTCCACATCAGCATCGGTCGCAATCACAACGTTATTGTAACGCAATTCTTCGAGGCCATCCTCTATGTTCAGCGCCGACTGCAGCAAATTAAATTCTTCATTTTCATACACCACTTTCTTGCCAAGTCCGTAACAATTCAAAGGCTTTCCTTTCAAACTGAACACAGCCTGCGTATTCACGTCTCTTGTTTTTGTGATAGAACCGCTCGCTGAATCTCCCTCACAAATAAAAAGTGTGGTCTCCAGTCGCCTGGCATCTTTCGTTTCGTCCAGGTGCACACGGCAATCGCGCAACTTTTTATTGTGCAGGCTCGCCTTTTTCGCACGTTCCCTCGCCAGTTTCTGAATCCCGGAAAGTTCTTTTCTTTCCCTTTCATTGGCAAGGATCTTTGCTTCAATCGCCTTTGCTGTTTCAGGATTCTTATGCAGGTAATTATCGAGCTGCTCTTTAATAAAGTCATTCACAAAACTGCGAAGGCTCTGTCCGCCCGGTGCCATTTCCTGCGAACCCAGTTTTGTCTTTGTCTGCGATTCAAAAACCGGCTCCTGGATCTTCACTGCAATTGCAGCCACAATTGATTTGCGCACATCCGTCGGATCGTAGTCCTTCTTAAAGAACTCCCTTACAGTTTTAACAACGGCTTCCCTGAATGCACTCTGATGCGTTCCACCCTGAGTGGTGTACTGTCCGTTCACATAACTATAATATTCCTCAGCAAAATGCTCATTGCTGTGCGTCATGGCAAGTTCAATGTCATCACCCTTCAGGTGGATGATTGGGTAAAGCGTTTCGCCGGTAATGTTTTTCTCGAGCAGGTCTTTCAAACCATTCTGCGATTCGTACACCTGTCCATTCAGGTAAAGTTTGAGGCCGGTATTCAAAAACGCATAGTTCCAAAGCATGCGGTCGATGTACTCGTGCACAAAATGGTACTTCTTAAAAATACTGTCGTCTGGCTTGAACTCTACATAAGTTCCGTTTTTCTCCCTGGGCGCAGCGGTCAGCCGGTGTTCCTTAATCAGTTCACCCCGGCTGAATTCTGCTGTCTTTGCCTGCCCGTCCCTGTACGATGTTACTTTAAAGTTCAGCGAAAGTGCATTCACCGCTTTTGTACCCACACCATTCAGGCCAATAGATTTCTTAAATGCTTCACTGTCGTACTTACCGCCGGTATTAATCTTCGAAACCACTTCCACCACTTTCCCAAGGGGAATCCCCCTGCCAAAATCGCGTATACTCACCACGCCTTCTTTCACAGTCACTTCAACGCGATCGCCCTCTCCCATCATAAACTCATCAATGCAGTTGTCGAGCGTTTCTTTGATCAATACATAAATTCCATCGTCATAAGCACTGCCATCTCCCAGTTTGCCAATGTACATTCCCGGCCGGGTGCGGATGTGCTCCTTCCAGTCCAGTGACTTTATTGAGTCTTCGTTATAGGTTGCTTTTGCCATCTTGCGTTCTAAATTGTCGCTTAATTTCTGATTTCTTATTTCTGATTTCTAAAATGTCGGTAGACAAATTTGAGTTATTACTTTTTCCTTCCAATAAATTTTTGCCCAAGAATATCTGTATTTCGGAGGTAAATCATCAGCCCACCTAGTTGCTTAAGGACCGAATCACATTTTGCCAAAAGAACTTCTGCTTCACTTTTCTCAATCAGCTCTCTATCTGTAGCTCGAACCAATTGAGATTTCAACTCACCTGCAGAGCCTTTGGCAACTGCAAGAAATTGCACGAATTCTTTATTACCATCTCTCTCAAAACCTTCTGCAATATTGTCCATAATTGATCCAGCGGAACGTTCCATCTGGCTTCGCAATTCAAACTGATTTTTGCTTCCTAAATTCCGAAGAACAGGAAAAAGGTCTTTATTAAGGCGTCTTGCGTCTTGCCAAACAGGTACCTCATCCAGTGTTTTATACGTCACAAATCAGAAATTAGAAATCAGAAATTAGAAATTAGAAATTAGAAATCAGATCCCGTCCCCATCCAATATATTTCCCAGCCCTCCAAGTATGCTGCCTTCTTCCTTGCGTCCGCCTCCACCGTAAGCAAGAATCCGTCCTGCAAGACGGGAAATTGGCAAGGTCTGCAACCAAACTTTACCCGGGCCACGCAGCGTTGCATAAAACATCCCTTCACCACCAAAAAGGGTGTTCTTAACTCCCCCTACAAACTGAATGTCATAATCCACATTGCTTGTAAATGCCACAATACAGCCCGTATCCACTTTTATCATTTCGCCCGGGTGCAGGTCTTTTTCAATCACATGCCCCCCACTGTGCACAAAAGCCATGCCGTCGCCCTCCAGTTTCTGCATAATGAATCCTTCCCCTCCAAAAAGTCCTGTGCCAAGACGACGCTGAAATTCAATTCCCACTGCAACGCCCTTTGCTGCACACAAAAAACTGTCTTTCTGGCAAATGACCCGTTCACCCAGGCGCGAAAGGTCGAGCGGAATAATTTTTCCCGCATAAGGTGCTGCAAATGTCACCTGTCGTTTTCCACTGTCCATATTTGTGTACACGGTCATAAATAAATTCTCACCGGTCAGCAATCGTTTGCCCGCCGAAAATAATTTGCCAATAAACCCGGTCTGGTTTCCGTCGCCAAACAAAGTCTGCATTTGTATCCCGTCGGTCATCATCATAAAACTTCCGGGTTCGGCAATCACCGCTTCCTGTGGGTCAAGTTCAATTTCCACACATTGCATTTCACTGCCGTATAGCTTATAGTCTATTTCGTGGTTTCTCATATCGTATTTTTTCTAATAATCGGAGGCACGAAATTACACAATATGATATGTACGACTGTTGAATGTTAATATTATTTAGTGCTTTCATTCCTGTTATTTTATGTTTTTTTTGGGCGTGCCCCCCGAAGCACCGGGCTGCAACAAAAACAAATTTCCCAACTGCTTCAGGGGGTCGGGCCCGCGCCTTTAGTTGCTCGCCAGCAACCTACAAAGCCTAAAACTGCGGGGGCTTCCTTCGTCAGCCTCCTCGTTTAAGGCTTTGTAAGGCGCTGGCGTCGCAAGCTGCCGGCTTGGTCCCTCACGCGGTTTTCGATTTTTATGTTTGTCTTTTTTTGACGTTATGAAGTTTCTGTAAATTAGTTTTTATATGTCAGAACAGAGTCGTACCAAAACGCGCATTGAATGAATACCATTCGAATTGAGAATATCCCTAACTTTGAATCCAAACCCTGTTCAAAATGAGAAAACGTATTTTCCTTCTGCACATTTCTTTTTCTTTAAGTATTTTTATTTCCTGTACCCGCCAGTATACCTGTACCTGCGTAACCACTATGAATGGTATTGAACAGAACAGAAGCCAGTTTTTTATTACCGGCACAAGGTCGGAAGCCAATGCGCAATGCAGTGAAACTTCTGTTATCCCCGTTTCAAACTCTGCCCCGGTTATTGAATGCGACATTGACTGAAACGCCGGTATGGGCGGAAACACTTTCGGAAATATTTTCAGGCTCAGCACTTTTGGCGAAAGCCACGGTGTCGCCATCGGCGGAGTAATTGACGGTTGTCCCGCAGGTTTGCACATCGACATTGATTTTGTGTTGAAAGACATGCTGCGCCGCAAACCCGGGCAGTCGCAAATTACAACATGGCGTTCTGAAGATGACAGCGTTGAATTCCTTTCAGGTATTTTCGACGGTAAAAGTACAGGCGCACCAATAGGGTTTATCATCCACAATAAGGACCAACGTCCTGAAGATTACGAAAAACTCGAAAAAGCATACCGTCCTTCTCACGCCGATTTTGTGTATGATCAAAAGTATGGCGTTCGCGATCACCGCGGCGGCGGACGAAGCAGTGCACGCGAAACTGCCTGCCGCGTGGCTGCTGGTGCCATCGCAAAACTCATCCTTCAAAAAAATAATATCGCGGTATCCGCTTTTGTAAAACAGATCGGAGCACACCGGTGCGAAAAAAATTTCGACGAACTGGACTTCGCAAAAACAGATACCAATCTTGTGCGTTGTCCCGACGAAAACGTCGCTGCAAAAATGATCGCTGAAATCGAAAAAGCTGCTGCAGAGGGTGATAGCCTCGGTGGGATTATTCAGTGCGTCATTACCAATGTTCCTGCAGGCCTTGGTGAACCAGTATTCCAGAAGCTGAATGCAGCACTGGGACATGCCATGCTTGGAATAAATGCCGTAAAAGGTTTTGAAATCGGAAGCGGTTTCTCAGGTGTGGGTTTACGCGGATCGCAACACAACGACCTATTTGAAATAATCGGCGGCAAAGCAGTCACAAAAACCAATAACAGTGGTGGCATCCAGGGCGGTATCAGCAATGGAATGCCAGTATTTTTTAATGTTGCGTTTAAACCCACTGCAAGCATTTCAAAAAGTCAGAAAACAATTACCAGCACAGGCAAAGAAACAGAACTGCAAATTTCCGGAAGACACGATCCTTGTGTTTTGCCACGCGCAGTTCCAATCGTTGAAGCCATGGCTGCCCTCGTCATTGCGGACCATCTGCTCATGTCGCGATGTAACAGGCTGTGAATCAGTGTTTACGGAATAATAAAATTGACGGATTTACTGATTGACAAAATTATCTGCACTTTCAATTTGTCAGTTTTTCAATCTGTCAATTTGTAAATTGAACTGTCGCTTTTCTCGGCAGATTTATCTACCTTAGTCTTTTCTAACCATCAACATTTCACACATGGCTTTTGACGCAGATATGATAAGGAAGTTTTACAAAGCGCTTCCTGCTCGTGTGGAGGCAGCAAGAAAATTGCTGAACCGCCCGCTCACCCTCACTGAAAAAATTCTTTACGCGCACCTGCACGAGCAACAAAAACTCGATTCGTTTGAGCGCGGAAAATCATACGTTGACTTTTCACCCGACCGTGTGGCCATGCAGGATGCTACCGCGCAAATGGCACTGTTGCAGTTCATGCAGGCCGGTCGCCCCAAAGTGGCGGTGCCTTCCACTGTACATTGCGATCACCTGATCACTGCGCGCGATGGTGCTGATAAAGACCTTCCATTTGCAAATAAAGAAAGCAAAGAAGTATTCGATTTTCTCGGATCCGTTTCAAATAAATATGGCATTGGATTCTGGAAACCCGGCGCTGGAATCATTCACCAGGTAGTTCTCGAAAATTATGCTTTCCCCGGAGGAATGATGATTGGAACCGATTCGCATACTGTAAATGCAGGAGGTCTCGGTATGCTGGCCATCGGTGTCGGCGGTGCTGATGCCTGCGATGTAATGGCGGGTCTCGCCTGGGAACTAAAATTTCCAACGCTCATCGGCATCAAACTCACAGGTAAACTCAACGGGTGGACCTCACCAAAGGATGTGATCCTGAAAGTTGCCGGCATCCTTACTGTTAAAGGTGGAACAGGTGCTATCGTTGAATATTTTGGAGAAGGTGCTGAATCCATGAGCTGTACCGGAAAGGGTACCATCTGCAACATGGGTGCTGAAATAGGCGCTACAACATCCACATTCGGTTACGACAATTCAATGGAACGTTACCTGAAAGCCACAGGTCGCGCAGACATTGCTTCAATGGCAAACGAAGTGCGTGCACATCTTACAGGTGACAAAGAAGTTTATGCAAATCCTGAAAAATATTTCGACCAGGTGCATGAGATCAATCTCTCCGAACTCGAACCGCACGTTAATGGGCCTTTCAGTCCGGATTTGGCAACGCCCATTTCAAAAATGAAAGAAGCCGCTGAAAAGAACGGCTGGCCATTGAAAGTTTCTTCTGCACTCCTGGGTTCATGCACAAATTCTTCTTACGAAGATATTTCACGCGCGGTAAGTCTTGTGAAACAACTCGACGGAAAAAAACTCAAAGCAAAATCAGAATACCTGATCAATCCGGGTTCAGAACAGATCCGCTTCACCAGCGAGCGCGACGGCTTTCTCGATGTATTCCATAAGATAGGTGCGAAGGTATTTACAAATGCCTGTGGCCCCTGCATTGGTATGTGGGACAGGGTTGGTGCTGAAAAACAGGAAAAAAACACGATCGTGCATTCTTTCAACCGGAATTTTGCAAAGAGAAACGACGGAAATCCCAACACCTATGCATTTGTTGCGTCACCGGAAATTGTGACTGCAATGGCAATTTCCGGGGATCTTACTTTCAATCCGCTTACTGATACCATTACCAACGAAGCGGGTCAAAAAGTAAAACTGGATCCACCCGTGGGTGATGAACTTCCTTCAAAGGGATTTGCGGTGGAAGATCCGGGTTACCAGGCACCTGCGGCAGATGGCAGCAATGTAAAAGTGGAAGTATCGCCCACCAGTGACCGTCTTCAGTTGCTCGATCCGTTTGCAGCATGGGAAGGGATTGATATCAAAGGGTTGAAACTCCTGATCAGGGTAAAAGGAAAATGCACCACTGATCATATTTCTATGGCTGGTCCATGGTTGAAGTATCGTGGACATCTCGATAATATTTCGAATAACCTGCTGATCGGTGCCATTAATTCGTACAACAATAAATCCGATAATGTGAAGAACCAGATCACCGGAATTTATGAATCAGTGCCAAAAGCACAACGCGAATATAAAGCGGCAGGGATTGGTTCGATCGTAGTGGGTGATGAAAATTACGGCGAAGGTTCATCGCGCGAACACGCAGCCATGGAACCGAGGCATCTTGGTGTACGCGCTGTACTTGTAAAATCGTTTGCGCGCATTCACGAAACCAATTTGAAAAAGCAGGGCATGCTTGCGCTCACATTTGCCAATAAAGAGGATTATGAAAAAATCCAGGAAGACGACAGTATTGATATTATTGGACTGACGCATTTCACACCGCATACGCCATTGACTGTTCTTCTGCATCATGCGAATGGCACCAAAGATGAGATCAAGGTGAACCATACCTACAACGCGCAGCAGATTGAGTGGTTTAAGGCGGGGGGAGCGCTGAACATTATCAGGGCGAGTATTAAAGCCTGACAGTTAAATCAGTTACAACTTTTTTACCGCAAAGCGCGCTGAGAATGCGCGGAGTTCGCTGAGATCTTTGCGCGCGCTGCGACTTCTTTGCGGCCTCCGCGGTTAAGTTCTCATTCTATCAGTTTGATGCTGGTCCGCCTCCTTTGAACTTCCGTTAGAAACCCTATATTTGTTACCCGCTCTAAATCAACGCCTATGGATAAATACTCATACCTCGGCAACGGGGACGTCAGTGCCATTGAAGACCTGTATGTTAAATTCAAGAAAAATCCTGAAGAGGTAGATAAAACCTGGCAGGACTTTTTTAAGGGTTTCGAATTCGCGAAAACTGATTACACAACTGCGGTCACCGGCCAGGCGCCGGAAATGGTGAGCAAAGAATTTAAGGTGATCAACCTGATCAACGGCTATCGCAGCCGCGGACACCTTTTTACAAAAACCAATCCCGTTCGTCAGCGACGTGCTTACAAACCGGACATGTCCATCGAAGTTTTCGGATTGACGAAAGCCGATCTCGAAAATTCTTTTCAGGCTGGAGCAGAAATAGGGCTTGGCAACGCAAAACTGAAAGATATTGTTGTGCACCTTGAGACCACCTATTGCAACAGCATTGGTGTGGAGTATATGTTTTTCCGCAATCCCGACCATTTGAAATGGCTGCAGGAACGAATGGAGAAATCACGCAACATTCCAAATTTTACCAAAGAGGAGAAAGGCCGAATCCTTAATAAAGTTACCGAAGCAGTGGTATTCGAAAATTTTCTCGCAACAAAATTTGTCGGGCAAAAGCGTTTTTCACTCGAGGGTGGAGAGTCTTTTCTCGCAGCCATGAATGCGCTGATGGAACACGGCGTTGAAAGCGGCATTGAAGACTATGTGATAGGCATGGCGCACCGCGGACGTTTAAACGTCCTTGCCAACATCATGGGAAAACCCGCGAAGGATATTTTCACTGAATTCGAAGGTCGTCCCAGCGAAGATGGATTGTTTGACGGTGACGTAAAATACCACATGGGTTACAGCAGTGATGTGGTGAGCGATGGGGGAAAGAAAGTTCACATTTCATTGACCCCAAATCCCTCGCATCTCGAAACAGTTGCGCCGGTGGTCCAGGGCATTACACGTGCAAAAATTGACAGCGCTAAACACAACCGCGATTACAAAAAAGTATGTCCAATTATCGTCCATGGTGATGCTGCCATTGCAGGGCAGGGCGTTGTGTATGAAGTGGCGCAGATGTGCTTCCTTGAGGGATATCGTGTGGGTGGCACAGTACACATCGTAATTAATAACCAGGTTGGATTTACAACCAACTATCGCGACGCACGTTCAGCGACCTATTGCACCGACGTTGCAAAGATCAGCAAGAGCCCGGTGTTTCACGTAAATGGCGACGATGCAGAAGCACTTTGCCTTGTTTCTCGGATGGCGATAGAATTCAGGCAGACCTTTCGTAAAGATATTTTCATTGACATCCTTTGTTTCCGCAAGTACGGACACAACGAAGGCGATGAACCACGCTTTACTCAGCCGCTGTTATACAAGGCAATAGCTACCCATCCCAACGTAAAAGAGATCTACGTAAAAAAACTTCTCGCAGAAGGAAGTTTCACTGAAGAAGAAATAAAAACGGTAGAAAAGAACTATAAAGAAAAACTGGAGCAACACCTGGATGAAGCAAAAAAAGCAGTTAGCACAAAGGTAACTTCATACCTGCAGGGTCCCTGGCAGGGTGTTACCATGGCGGATGCACAGGCTTTTGATAAATCGCCGGATACAGCAATAAATGAGAAACTTTTCCTGAAGCTTGCAGAAAAAACAACGCAACTTCCGAAAGGCAAGAAGTTCTTCAATAAAATTGAAAAACTGTTTACCGACCGGCAGAACATGATCAAGTCGGATGCATACGATTGGGCCATGGGCGAATTGCTCGCTTATGCTTCATTGATGCAGGAAGGTCATCGCGTTCGGTTCAGCGGACAGGATGTGGAACGCGGAACTTTTTCACACCGCCATGCAGTCATCAAACTCGAAGACAGTGAGGAAGAATATGTGCCCCTCAACAACATTGACGCAAAGGAAAAACTCGAAATCTACAACTCGTTGCTGAGCGAATACGCTGTGCTTGGTTTCGAATATGGCTATGCATATGCCTCGCCGAATGCGCTCACCATTTGGGAGGCACAATTCGGAGACTTTTTCAATGGTGCGCAGATCATTATTGACCAGTACCTGAGCGCTTCTGAATACAAATGGAGAAGAATGAATGGGCTTGTTGTATTGCTCCCACACGGATATGAAGGACAAGGCCCGGAACATTCCAGCGCGCGCATGGAACGTTTTCTGCAGATGTGCGCAGAGAATAATATGCAGGTGATTAATGCAACCACTCCTGCGCAACAGTTCCACGCATTGAGGAGACAGTTAAAACGCAGTTTCAGGAAACCGTTGATTTGTTTCACGCCCAAAAAATTGCTGCGTTACCCTTCCTGTGTCAGCAAGTTAAAAGACTTTACCGACGGACGTTTTTACGAAGTACTGGATGACAACGTGAATGCAGCAAATGTCACCAAACTTGCATTTTGCTGCGGCAAGATCTATTATGATCTCATCGAACGTCGCGAAAAAGAAGGTGTTGACAACATAGCCTTTATCCGCGTGGAACAGTTGTATCCATTCCCGAAAAAACAAGTGGATGAAATCCTGAAGAAATACAAAAAAGCAAAGGAATATCTGTTTGTGCAGGAAGAAGCAGAAAACATGGGGCCCTGGAGATTTATGGACCACAACCTCCGTTCACTGAACATGAAATACATTGGTCGCGGAGAAGCCGCAAGTCCTGCCACAGGATTTGCGAAGAGGCACGCGATGGAGCACGAGGAAATAATGACAGGTGTATTTGCAAAAGCGCTTGTAAAAGAGAAATCAAATCCTTCTTAGGAACTTTCGCTAATTATGAGTTAAGAGTGGGTGGAGTTGTAAGAATAATGTTACAAGGTTGGAGACAAATCAGAAATAAGAAATTAGAAATTACCATCCAGATGAAGTAAATATGAGTTGTTAATTATGAGCGATGGATTATGAGTGATGGATTAATTCAAACTTTTGGTAAGAATATTTTAATGTTAAGATTATGGCAATTATAGACTTAAAAGTTCCCAGTCCCGGTGAATCCATTACCGAGGTGACTATAGCGAAATGGGTTAAACAAAGCGGCGATGTGGTTGAAAAAGACGAAGTGCTCGCGGAGATTGAATCCGACAAAGCAACTTTGACACTCAACGCCGAAGACGGCGGAAAAGTTGAAATACTCGCGGGTGAAGGTGAAACCGTAAAGGTGGGACAAGTGGTTGCGAAGATTGATACCTCCGTTAAAGCCGAAAAGAAAGCTGCAGCACCAGCGAAATCAGAAGCCAAAGCTGCACCTGCTCCGGAAAAAGCCAGGGCTGAGGCACCGGTTGCCAGCACCCAGTCGGCAGTTGGCAGTAAGCAGCCGGTTGCAGCGGGCGATAAAAACTACGCGACAGGAACTCCATCACCGGCAGCCGCTAAAATAATGTCAGAGAATGGCGTTAAAGGGGGACAAGTTGCAGGCACGGGCAAGAACGGACGTGTAACTAAGCATGATGTGATGGCAGCCCTTTCAGGGGGAATCCCCTCGGCTGAGGCTGTTCTGCGCAATGGCTGGCAGGGTGGTCGCGATAAAGACCGCACGAAAATGACTTCCTTGCGTAAAGCGGTTGCGCGTCGCCTGGTGTCGGTAAAAAATGAAACTGCTATGCTTACCACTTTCAACGAAGTGGACATGAGCGCGATATATGCGGTGCGCGCAAAGTACAAAGACAAATTCAAGGAAGTTCACGGGAACAACGTAGGTTTCATGAGTTTCTTTACCAAAGCAGTTACTGAAGCCCTGTTTCATTTCCCGGCGGTGAACGCAATGATAGACGGTGAAGAGATCGTTTACCACAAATATTGTGACATTGGCATTGCTGTGAGCGCGCCGAAAGGACTTATGGTACCTGTTTTGCGCAATGCAGAGCAAATGAGCCTGGCACAGATCGAAGGCGGCATTAAAGAGCTGGCAATTAAAGCCCGCGACGGAAAATTAACGCTTCCTGACATGGAAGGCGGAACGTTTACGATTACCAACGGCGGCGTTTTTGGCTCCATGATGAGCACACCCATCATCAATCCCCCGCAGAGTGCTATTTTAGGAATGCACAATGTGGTGGAGCGCGCAGTAGTTGTTGGGGGACAAATTGTGATACGTCCCATGATGTATGTAGCGCTTAGTTATGACCATCGCATCATTGACGGACGCGAGAGCGTTGGCTTCCTGGTGAAAGTGAAAGAAATGCTCGAAAATCCAGCGAGGATGGTATTCGGTGGCAAGTTACCGGAGGAGTTGCTGTTGGGGTTGTGAGTGCAGATTGAATAAAAGAACCCAAACAGTAATTACCTTTTAAGACAGCAATAGCGATCGCTGGAATGATATTTCATTCAAAACGGCAGCGTTCGTGAGCGAATGCTAAGCAAAAGGCCTAAGAAAAAGCGTGAAATCGGCGATTGACCACCGGCTCAAGCCTTGCCCACCCACCCCTTTTCCTTATCTTTAATCCCCTAAATCTCTCTCATGAAGCGATTGTCATTAAACCTGACCGCATTTCTCCTGTTCACCATTTTTATTCCTATGTCCGCCCAAAAACAGGGACGGGCATTGCTTGATTCGATGCTGACTTCTTCGCGCTTACAAAAAGAAGATACCGGTCATGTGATGACTTTGAAAGACCTGAGTTTCCAGTATCTCACGTTTTCTCCCGATAGCGGAAAAATTTATGCCGAAAAGGCCATTGAACTTGCCGCACGGCTTAATTACAAAAGAGGTCTTGCATCGGCAAACAATGCTCTTGGACTTTCCGAAAGCGCGCGTGGTTCCTATTATCTTGCGGAGCAGTCGCTGCAGCGATCACTCCTCCTGCATGAACAGACCGGAAATAAAAAAGGAATGGCGACCAATTACCGCAATCTCGGGGTGCTGTATTATGAACAGGGGATTTATAGCAATGCACTAACAAATGCCCGAAAAGCGCTGAAATTGTTCCAGCAAACAAAAAGCTGGGAGGGGGAATGCGGCGTGAGGAACAACATTGGCATCATCTTTATGGACAAAGGCGACTATGATTCTTCATTTACCTGGTTCGCCGGATCTCTCGAAATTGCGCGGCTTCACAATGATAAACGAGGCATTGTATATGCGTTGAATAATTACTCACGCTCGCTTCAAAAACAATGTCTGCAAATGAAAATTGCAGGCAATCCCAAAATACTGAATTTGCGAACTGAAAAACGCGCTCAGGCCTTGCAATTCGCAGAAGAAGCAATGAAGCTGAGTGAAGAATTGCAGGAAACTTTCCCTATTGTCCTGTCCTGCAAAAATCTTGGAGCCATAAAAACTGTAAACAAACGCGACGAGGATGGCTTTGCACTCATCAAAAGAGGCCTTGAAGGTGCGAAGAAACTGCAGAATGTTTCACAGGAAGAACAACTCCAGGCACTCGCGGGTCGTTATCATGCGCTCGGCGCGGGAGGTCCTTTCTTTGTGGATGATCTCGAAGGAAATGTCGAGCCAACAGCAAACGATTTAAATGCAGCCTGGGGATATTATGTCAATGCCCAAAACCTGCATGCAAAGCTTCCTGCTGCTTTGAGCAAAGATTCTGCGTACGCGAAGGAAATTGCGTTTCTGGAAATGAGGTCACCGATGGCTGTACTTATGAAAAAGGGACTTAGAATGGCAACCCGCGTGCTGCCCAACGACGGACACCAATTGCACCTGGAACGTGAAAAAGCGGCTGAAAGAAGTCAGCAACCTCCTGCACAGGTAGCGGTTCCATTTAAAGCAGCTGCAGCTCCGGAGAAAACCGAAAAGCACCTGCAGCTGGAAGAAAAGTCAAATGGTGGAGTAATTAAAAACAACAGGGTAGATTAAATATTCTAACAAAAAAAATCTCCCGGATCTGCTATGACCAGTGTTGAAAAAAGCGAACTCGAGCAGATCATTGCTGATTCAGCGCCCGGTATCAAAAAGGTTGATGCTATTAACGCACTTGCTTTCGAAATCCGAAACACCGATACCCATCGGGCAATATCCCTCAGCCATGAGTCTTTTGAACTTGCCGCCTCGCTGAATTACAGAATCGGGAAAGCTACCGCTCTGAACAACGAAGCCTTCTGTCATGTTCAGATTACTGACTACGACAAGGCACTGGAAAAATTAATGGCCGCGCTTGAAATTTTCGAAAGTGAAAAAGATGAACGCGGTCTTGCCCAGGCACATTATAACTTTTGCATCCTTTATTTCCGTCTGGGCGACTATGGCGCGGCACTCGATGGCGTAAATAAGTCGAGGAACTATTACGAGAAGGTGAACAACGAGGCCGAACTGGCCCGTTGTTATTTTCAAATGGGTTTGCTGTATCATTATCTCAACGACCATAACAGCGCGGTAGACTACCAGGTTCTCGGAATTGAACTTGCTCAAAAGTCCGGATTGAAAACCGTGGAAGCTGCATGTAAAATGGGGCTTGGTCATGTTTACATGATCCTGAAAGAATTCGAAAAATCGAAAGCGCTTTTATACGAAAGCCTTGAGCTTCGTGAAAATATCAAAGACTGGCGCGGTTATGGCGCATCGCTCAATGCACTTATGAACTATTTCCTCGAGGTAAAAAAATATGATGAGGTAGAAGATATCTCCGCTAAGGGAATTAAGCTGGCAACTGAACTCGGTGATAAAATGGGCATCTCACGGTTTATGATGGATCATGCGACCGTTTGCTTCAGAAAGAATCAAATAGAGCTGGCGAGAGAAAAGGCCCTGGATGTGCTTGCTATCGCTGAAAAAATAAACTTAAAAATGGCTTTGACCCCTGCACACCAGTTGTTATCAGAAATTTATCAGAAAAGTGGTGATTTCGAAAAAGCACTTCACCATTTTCAGGCATTTCACAAGGCACATATGGAAACCAACCAGGTGAATGCAGCAATGAAGGCCAAGAGCATCCAGTTCGTCAACAAAGTGGAGAGCGCCCAAAAAGAAGCAGAGATTAATCGCCTGAAAAATGTAGAATTAAAAAATGCATTTGAGGAAATTGAAGAAAAGAACCGCGAGATCACTGCCAGTATCACTTATGCTTTGCGAATTCAAACCGCCATTCTTCCATCAAACAGAATTGTTAAACAATACCTCGAAAGTTCATTTATTCTTTATAAGCCAAAAGACATTGTTGCCGGGGATTTTTATTGGGTGGAAATAGTTGATAACCTGATTTTATTTGCCGCTTGTGATTGCACAGGCCATGGTGTTCCAGGAGCGATGGTTTCAGTCGTTTGTCACAATGCACTCAACCGTGCAGTTCGCGAATTTGGACTTATTCAACCTTCGCTCATTCTTGACAAGACTGCAGAAATCATGCGTGAGAATTTCCGCCAGAGCGAAGAAGACATCAAAGACGGAATGGACATTTCTCTTTGCGCTTATCATCAAAAATCAAAAACGATTCAGTGGGCGGGCGCCAACAATCCATTGTGGGTAGTGAGGAATGGTGAACTCACTGAAACAAAGGCCAACAAGCAGCCCATTGGCGCGCATGATAATTATGCTGCCTTCACCCAACACCAATTTGCGATGCAGACTGGCGATATGGTTTATGTCTTTTCGGATGGTTACGCCGATCAGTTTGGCGGTGAGTACGGAAACAAGAAGCTGACAAAAAAAGGCTTTAAAGATCTGGTCCTTTCCATCCATCACAAATCAATGCAGGAACAAATGTCAACACTTGATCAGTTTCATCGCGATTATCGTAAGAGCGTAGAGCAGATTGACGATGTGCTGGTGATTGGTGTCAGGGTATAGCAGAATGTCCGCTGAATCGCTTCAGTACCCCATTGGCAGATTTGAAAAACCGCATCACATGGATGCAGGTCACGTTGCTGCCTGGGCAAGCGAAATTCTATCGTTCCCCGAAAAACTATCGAAAGAAGTTATTCATCTCAAAGAAGACCAACTTCTAATACCTTATCGTCCGGATGGCTGGAACATCCGGCAGGTTGTTCACCATTGTGCCGATAGCCACATGAACAGTTTTATCCGTTTGAAACTGGCACTAACGGAAGATAATCCGACCATCAAGCCGTATTTTGAAGACCGCTGGGGGAAGATGCATGATAATTCAACCATGCCACTGGAACCGACCCTTTCATTGCTAAAAAACCTTCATTTTCGCTGGGTATATTTGTTGCGATCTCTTCCTGAAAAAGAATTCGCAAGGAAGTTTTTTCATCCGGAACACCAGGACCACGTGAGCTTAGGAGAGCACACCGCTTTTTATGCATGGCATGGGCGGCATCACTTGGCACATATTACTTCTTTAAAAGCAAGAATGAAATGGGAATAAAATCAATCAATCGAAAAAAATGGGATGTCCCTGTTAAACGGAATTTCGCCCGCATTGCTGTTGCAATGATTCCTTTATTGTTTTTCGTTTTTTCCTGTGACCGGGTTGAAAGCACACAACAAAAAAAACAAGGATTTGATTCAACCCTTGCCGCAAAACTAGGTGCAGATGATTATGGAATGAAACAATACGTTCTGGCTTACCTGAAAAAAGGCCCGAAACGTGACCAGGATTCAGCCACTGCCGCGAAACTTCAAACAGCGCATATGGCAAATATCGGGCGTATGGCGCAGGCGGGTCAGCTGGTGCTTCCCGGACCGTTTATGGATGACACGGATGTCCGGGGCATTTACATTTTCAATACCGGCAGTGTTGATTCTGCTGCAAAGTGGACCAAAACTGATCCTGCAATTGTAGCTGGAAGGTTAGTGATGGAGCTTCACCCCTGGTATGGATCTGCGGCACTGATGCAGGTGAATGAGTTACATAACAACGTTCAGAAAAAGGGTTTTTGAATTAAATGTGGACCTGCCCGAAGTGCCAGCACAGGTTTTACAACAAAAACCAGAGTCATTCATGTTTACGCGTTTCCGTGGAGGATTTCTTATCAGGCAAACCTCAATCCATGAAATTGTTGTTCCGGTACTTCCTTGATGCATATGGCGAGATTGGTCCATTCGAAATTCACCCGGTAAAATCGCGCGTAGCATTGCTTGTAAAAATGCGTTTTTGTTCAATTAACAGAATTGGCAAAGACTTTATCTCCGTTCATTTCGTCCTCACCGAACCCTATGAAGATAATTCCTGCTTTTACAAGATTGAAAATCTTGCAAACCGTTTTTTTGTTCACCATGCGCGCCTTGAAACTGAAAGCGACGTTAATGCAGAACTAAAAAAATACATGCGGATGGCGTACAAGGTTGGTAACAGGGAACATGTAAAGTAGCTCACATAAATATACTCTTGCCGTTGGCCGGAGACCGCAGCGAATCTTTCTCTGCGATCAATCGCATAGCGATTGATCTGCGTCGCTGCGGTAAAAGTTATTAATCCATGTTAACTACAGTCGTTTTGCTTCAGGTTACTACTTTCTTAGTTGAACCGCACCGATGCAGGCATGACCGAAACCGAAATTACCCGGGAAAATTGTTAATACAATTGCGTTAACAGGTGGAATTCATTTTTTTTACTTCCTTTGCCATGCCCCATTCAACAAAATTAAATCTGAAATAAAATGAGTCAGCAAGCAAGCGCCATTAATGAACTGATCAGTCAGTTTAAACTGCAGGAAAAACTGTTCAACAACGTTACCTTCGACATAAAGGACGAAGACGCACGAAAGAAGATCAACAACAACACCAATAACCTGACATGGCTGATTGGACATACGGTTTCTACCCGTTATATGTTGCTGAATGTACTTGGCGAAAAAGCGAGCGAACCATTTCCCGATCTGTATGGTGGCGGAAAAGGCTGGCAAGCCAGTGCCACTTATCCAAATGTAAAAGACCTTCTGAAAGACTGGTCAGGCGTTTCGCAGAAGCTGTACAACAAGCTCTCTTCCATGAGCCAGGATCAGTTCGAAGCAAAAGCACCACAACCAACTCCGATGGGCGGTAACGTGCGGAATTTCGTTTCCTTTTGCGCGCACCATGAAGCTTACACTATAGGTCAAATGGGACTGTACCGTCGTGTTCACGGTTATCCGGCAATGAAATACATGTGAGCAATGGCTGAGATCAAACACCTGTTTCACATTTCCGCGCCACGGGAAAAAGTTTATCAGTCATTGGCAACAGTGTCCGGCCTGGCAGGTTGGTGGGCAAAAGAAACTTCGGGCAATGCCGATGTCGGGGGTGTGATTGAATTTCATTTCGGTCCTGTTTTCATGAATAAAATGAAAGTGCGTCATTTAAAGAATGGTGAAATCGTAAACTGGGAATGTGTGGAAGGCCCCACTGACTGGATTGGCACGAGGATCAACTTTGCATTGGATGAAAACGAAGGCAAAACCCGGATTCGTTTTGAGCACAGTGGATTTAAGGAAACAGATGATCATTTTGCTCAATGCAATTTTAGCTGGGGCAGGTACATGGTGAGCCTTCGTGAGCTTTGCGAAAAAGGCAAAGGCAGTCCTTTTTAAATCAAATCAGCGGCTCTTTGTTTTCTTCTTCGAAGCTTTTGCTCTTGAATTGAAATCCAGGCAGAGGCTGATCCAGTACTCAAATTCTTTTTTTGACCTCATTCCTTCGTCCGAAATAAATACGTAACCTTTCATTGGTCTCCCGGTAAAGATCATTTCCCTGCAGCCATTTTTTTCGAGCGATCCTCCATAAACTGCGGGATCTATTCTGCACATCATCTCATCTTTTACCACACCAACACACATTCTATCATTTACCATAAAACAAACGCCACCAAACATCTCTTTTTCTTTTACGTTCTTAACCGGCTCCAGCGCCTCGCGGATCCGATTGCTTAATTTTATATCATATGGCATATGTAAATATACGTCGCAATTCCGTTAAAAATAATCCGCCCATTTGATCGGCAATATGTAAGTTTGATTGAAGATTATGCAGGAAATCAGACGCATCTTTGATTCCCATTTGATGAGCCGCGCATTCGCATTGCTGTTACTTTGTTCAGTGATGTCCTGCAAACGCGATCCTGCGCTCTTTCAGATCAGGAACCTCAACGGCAATGACATTGGCATCTTCGGCCACGCGGGCATGGGTCAGGAATTTATGTATCCGATTGACACCTATGAATCCATAGAACCCTTGTTAAGGATTGGCGCCGACGGAAGCGAAATGGATATTCAATTGACCCGCGATAGCATACTGGTTTTGTATCACAATAACCGGATCGAAGAAATGATGCCATGTACCAGCGGTCTTATCAACGAGAAATACTGGTGGGAAATATGGGGTTGTCATCTTGCTTCGCCAATTTCGTCGAAAGTGAAATTGGTTTCCTTTGATGAACTCATGGCACAGCTCCAGGCTTCGGGAAAAAACGTGAAGAATTATACATTCACATTTGACTGTAAATTGTACCGCGATTGGAGCCGTTCGCAGGACTTTCTGAAAACATTCGCCCGTGCAATTGCCGGAACAGCAAAAAAACATGGCATTGCTGAGCGGCTTTTTGTAGAAAGTCAGGATACCAGCCTGCTTCGGACACTGCAGGAAATACAAACTGGCATGCGCCTGTTTTACTATCCTCCGGATTTCGGGACCGGCTTGCGCATCGCGGGGCAGATGGGTTTGTATGGCATCACGCTCCACTACGAAAACGTGGGCGTCGAACAAACACGAACAGCGCATGAGGCAGGGCTAAGGGTTACACTTTGGGGCATCAACAGCGAAACTGAAAACGTTGAAGCTTTGAAAAAAAATCCGGATTATGTTCAGACCGACAAACCCATCCACCTGCTGATGTTACTTAATCGCCTGATAAGGGATTAGTGCAGTCACCACCGGCGGTTTCCATCTCCTTTAGGATTTTATAACAAGCTCTGCGCAATAGCCTTTTCTTTTTTTCCGTTCTTCGCTCCACATAAATTCAAAACAATGAAAATAAAATTTGCAAAGTTCGCTATTACGGTGCTGATGGTTTTAAGTCTTGCAAACCGTTCTTTCGCGCAGTACCAGGAAAGGGAAGAAAAACCATTTATTGAAGTGACAGGTATGGCAGAACAAGAGGTTGTGCCTGACGAGATTTTTGTACGGATCATCATCCGCGAACGTTATGTAAAGGGAGATAAAGTCACCATTGAATCACAGGAAGAAAAACTGAAAAATTACCTGCGGGAAATCGGTGTGGACCTGAAAGACCTTTACCTTGAGAATGCAAATGCAGATTGGGTGAAAATAAAACGACGCACTGAAGATGTGCTCACGCAAAAAGACTATGTGCTGAAAGTTGCGAGTGCAAAAACGGTGGGACAGGTTTTTCAGCAACTCGAAAAAATGGAAATCACGGATGCATATATTTTAAAAGTAAGCCACACAAAAATCCTGGAGCTGAAAAAAGAAGTACGCATGACGGCGATCAAAGCGGCAAAGGCCAAAGCAGAATACCTGTTAACGGCCATCGGAGAGCAATGCGGAAAACCGCTGATCATCCGCGAGCACGATTACAACAGTGGGCCGGTATATCTCAACGCCCGGGCCGGAGGCATGATGGAAAAAGATTATTCAAATGTTCAGGGTGAACCTTCCATGGAGTTCAAAAAAATTAAGATCGAAGCGCAGATCTATGTTAAGTTTGCGATAAAGTAACTGGTGGCAACGTCGACTTTGATCCGGGCCCGGGTGTTGTTTCAGTGAGCTGCACTGCGAACAGTGGTTTCAGTGATTTTTTTTCTGAAGAAGGCGGTCTTATCAACGGCTATTTTTTCTCCATAGTCGCCAACCAGGTCCCCAAAAGAACGGGCCCATTGCAGGACGGGAGACTGCGCCTGAATGGCAAAACTCAACATGCAAATAATAGCAAAGCTTGAGGCCCACTTGTATTTAAGATATCTATGCAATGAAACCAGGGTGATCTGATATTAAAATTTCAAGTATCATGCCGTAAAAATTCAAAACAGCAAAATTTCAATGATAGGCTCAGAGTAAAGATAAGATCATGCCATCCGAAACAAAACGGGTGAATTGCCTAATATTGCAGGATGAATGACGACTTTATGATCGGTTTTATTTATGGTGTGTATTATATACCAGCACTTTGAAAACACCGCTTTTACTCCTCCACGGTGCCATTGGTTCCTCAGAACAAATGCAGAATATCGGCAGAAAACTGAGTCCGGATTTTGATATCCATACGATCAACTTTACCGGTCATGGCGGAAAGCCCATGCCGGCCGATGGTTTTAACATAGAATACTTTTCAGGCGACGCATTGCAGTACCTCAATTCAAATAAAATTGAAAAAGCAAATGTGTTCGGCTACAGCATGGGAGGTTATGTAGCCCTGCACCTGGCAAGATACAATCCTGAACGTATTGCAGCGATCTTTACACTCGACACCAAATTCACCTGGACTCCCGAAATCGCCGCACAGGAAGTAAAAATGCTGAATCCATCCAAAATCGAAGAAAAGATCCCTGCATTCGCAAAAGCCCTTGAACGACGGCATTCCCCCTGCGATTGGAAAAAAGTACTGACCAAAACTGCTGAAATGATGGCGCGGATGGGACAGGCGCCTCCGTTGTCGGACCAGGACTTTCTAAAAATACACCATCGCGTCCTAATCACAATGGGAACAGAAGACAAAATGGTGAGCGCGGAAGAATCCCAAAAAACTGCGTCTTTTATCAAAAATGGGCAGTTTAAAGTGCTGCCAGGACTCCCCCATCCCATCGAGCAGGCTGATCCGGAGATCCTGATTCCGGAAATCAGGAATTTTTTTAAATGAATTTTATTTTAGTTCGGAAACAAAGCCGAATTCAATGTCCCGCATACATTTGAAATGTTTCAGCGGACATTGATCAAAGCCCAGCTTGGAACAGGGACGACAGCTCAGTTCTCTTACCTCCAGCATCATGTTTTCGTGGTGGGGAATATATGGAAACATGCCGAATTCAGGGATGGTATTGCCCCACACGGAGACGATCCTCTTGTTGAATGCCGAAGCTATGTGCATCATTCCGGTATCAGAAGTGATCACCCATGAAGACTGGGAAATGACGGACGCGCTCTGGTTAATGGTCAGTTTACCACAATAATTGACCAGGTGCGGAAATTTTTTTATTAGTTTCTGGGCGGTCGCGTTATCATTCGAATCACCGATCAGCAGCACTGGCAGCGAAGCATTTGCGCAAATTTCTTCCAGCTTTTCAAGCGGAATTTTTTTTGTGAAGTAAGAACCGCCAATCACCAGGGCAATAAAGTCTTTTTTTCCTTCGGATAAATGCGCCGCTACATCCACGGCATCTTCTTCCGAAACAAAATAATCAAGTCCCCCGCCGTCACTTTTCACCCCCATTTCAGCAACCGTTTCAAAATACCGGTCAACAATGTGTTTATGTGGCAGCAGCGAAATCCATTTGAAATTCACTGCCATGTATTTTTTTACGTTGATCTTGTTGAAAGTGCGGGTTGGCTTGTTCAGCTTTTTCTTCAGAATTGAACTACGGATGTTCCTGTGAAGATCAATAACCATGTCATAATCTTCATCAAGCATGGGTTCAAACAATTCTGTAACGTCATCGCCAAATGTGTACAGTTTATCAATATTCGGATTGTATTGCAGCACTTCGCGAAAAACCTTTTTGGTTGCGTAGTGGATCTTCACTCCAGGCAGCTGCTTTTTTATACAGCGCAGCAAAGGCGTTGTAAGTACAATGTCACCGATAGAACTGAACCGTAAAACGAGAATTTTCTCTATCGCCATTTTTCAGCCCGATATTTCAACGAAAATCTTCATTCCAGGTATTCACGCTCTGCCCTGCCCTCGTGCAGTTTCCTAAGGTACGAATTGAGGAATATCGCCAGAAAAATGATCACTACGCCAACGTAAAACGTTGGTTTTACTTCATTATTCTCATGGTACAACAGGGCGGCCCATATAATTCCATATACTGTCTCGAGGTTCACAGTTAAAACAATGGTGTAAGGACTGATGTGCCGCGTAAGGCTCACGGAGGCAATAAAAGGGAAAACGGTGCAGGCAAGGCTAAGGATGGTTATGCCGATGACTGAGTTTTGATCGAGTACAAAAAATTCAGGTGTAAAATCGCCTCTGAACAACAGGAACAAACTCAGGCCACTGATGGCTGCAGACATTTCGTAAAAACTGATCACAGAAGGACGAAGCTTTTGCGCCAGCATGCCATTGAACACGCCAAAAAGTGAGCCGGTAAATGCTGCAGCTATTCCAAGCACAATGCCTTCCCAGTATTCGAAATGGATGGAAAAGATCAGTGCAATGCCCGCAATGATGATCATGCCAATGATAAATTCATAGATGCGCAAACTGCGTTTAAAAAAGATCGGCTCCAGCAGCGCACTGAACAAGGTACCAGTGCTGAAAGAAACCATGGTTACACTGATGTTCGAAACCTTTATTGCCCCGTAAAAACAGATCCAGTGCGTCACAACTATCAGGCCCGTACCAAATAAGTTCCTGAAATCCTGCATGCTCACTTTCAGATCATGCCCTTTTACCTTCACATAAACAAACATGGCTGTAATGGTGATCACTATCCTGAACCAAACCAGCTGCCATGCATCAGCAGTGATAAATCGTCCCAATACAGGGGAAAACCCCCAGATGAAAACCACCAGGTGCAAGAGCGCAAAATGCCTGTTGAAAAGCAGGGCCATCCCGCTAATATAAAGCAAAGCCCCTCATGAAAAAGGCCTTCAGCATCCAAGAATTAAAAAGTTATTGCGGAAAGTAACAGCCTAAGGTTTAGCCTTTTCAAGCAGCTCGCGGTAAAAAACCTTCAGCTGTTCGTTAAAGTTGTCGTTGTGGAAAATGGAAATAAACTCCCCGCCATATTTTTTCACCTCCAATATCAGCGGTGCGGCCAGTTGCATCAGGCTCCTCCCCGAAGTGGTCGATTGCGTTTGCAGTGTATTGTCACTCACGCAAAATGGATGCAGGGTAAGCGAACTCCGCGATTCAATGTCCAGGCTGTACCATTTATAGGGATAGCAATACGATGCCCTGAACCCATTTGCGTTTGTGTACCCCATCGAATAATCGGCCAGTACGCCGGCTTCGTTCAGATTTTTGTATGTGTCCGGAAAACGCAGCATGGCCATGTGCTGGCGGCTTTTTGTAATTACCCGGTGTGTGATGGTGGATAAACGCCCAATCTCGATTTTCAATTGCTTGAATCTCGTATTCGACGCAAACGATGGGTGTATACCCACCAGTGAATAATCCGCAATGCGTTTAATCAGCGACTGAAAACGCAGGTCAGAACTTGAATGGTTCTTGTCATTGGGACCGTAATCGCCCAGTAGAAAAAAAATCAGCGATTTCACTTCCGCCTGTTTGTGCACCCAAATAATAAAATCGTAATGATCAAAAGGGTCAATCTCTTTGTCAAGAATGATCCTGAATCTCTTTCTGATGGTGCTCAAACTCCCGTCGCGCAGCACCCCAGCAAGTGTTCGCACAAACCCTTTAAACTTGTATTTATAGGCGTTATCAATATCAATGGTTGGTACAAAATTGTATTCCCTGCTCCTGAAATGCAGGTGCGGAAAACGCGACTGTAAAATTGTTTTCAATTCCATCATCCACATGTTCACCAGAGGTACCTGCAAAAAATCGTATTGGTAAGCCAGGCTCGAACGGTATTGGAAACGGTTAAACTGGTCGCCGCGGAAAGGCAAATGTTCCTCATAGCGCGAGAGCAGCCAGAACGATGCACCCAATATGTCAAACGGCAGGTCGTTGCCCGAATTGCGGAAAAATATTTTGTAAAAACGCTGGTGGTTCAGCACTTCGAGGTGGTAATCGCGTATGCCATGGTCAAATAAAATACTGTGCGGTTTAATGTTAAACCCGTCAATCGAAATTGAGTCCGAGTAATTAATGCGCGGCACATCGGTGTTGTTGAACTCATCAAGGTCGGTGGTAACGCGTACGCTAATCCCGAATTCTTCGCTGAACAATGTGCGCAAAATATAATTCAGGCGGTTGCTTTGGCGGCGCGAGTATACCAGCAATTGGTTCATTGCTTTAAAGGTAGGAATGTTGCTGCTGATTTGGAAACTCACATAAGCGGAATTGCTTTTTCTATCATCCCGTTTTTTTTATTATGAAGTAACCCCTGGCCGTAGCTGGTTTGTCCTGCGTGCGAGGAAACGACCGAAGGAAGCTCCTGGAGCCGCAAAAAAATGGCAAAGGCAATGCTGGACTACAAGCAGACAGCCAGAAAGCCACCCAAAAAAGAAAACTATAAAGTAAATTGAATCAATAAATGCAATTTATTACGACTGTAGCAGCGAATGCAACAATTTCCTGTTCCGGCGATTTATTATGCCAGATAGGGAGAAAAAACGATCAAACCCACCACTACCGCAAAAACCACCGCTACCAGGACCGTTCCCGCCAAAAGATCTTTTATGAATTTAATCTGCGAACTGTATCCAGGACTTACCACATCGCATAGGACTTCAAGCGCAGTATTCAACATTTCCAGAATGATCACAAACGCACAACAAAATATCAGCGCGACCCATTCCCAGGCCGAAACAGAAAACCACCAGGCAGCAATCACAACTAACAGCATAGCAAAAAAATGAATCCGGATGTGCAGCTCTTTTCTGAAGGCAACGATCAAGCCTGAAATAGCATAATAAAACGGATTTCTTTTCTGGTCAATCCCCATACGATGTCATCACCTTAAAATTACACAGATAATCTCTGTGCCACCACTCCCTTCGGAGCAAAGCGACGAAAATTGCGCCTTTCACCGGCTTATAGTTTAGGAATATAGCATCATTCAGGAAAATTCATGTGCCTTTGAGCCTTTGAGCCTTTGCGACTCTGCGTTCTTTTATTACGCCGAAACTTCATTCCTCTTCCCGGGTTGCTAAACTTACCTTGTTAATATGTTCACCGCCGGGGCAGGCTTTCGTCCCTCTCACTGCCCTAAATTTATTCTCATGAGCGACATCGTCCATTTTTTCAAGCCGGTTGATAAAGAAAGCCTCACCGGCTGTACCAATCTGAAACCTTCGCAGTTTGGAAACCTATTCAGCATTAACGGTGAAGATTTTCCGGATCTCGAAGGAATTGACATGGCCATAGTGGGTGTTTGCGAAGACCGCAATGCCGAAAACAATGACGGCTGTGCGCTGGCGCCTGATGCGGTTCGAAATTATTTGTATAAAATGTTTACCGGGAATTTTTCTCCGCGTGTCGCTGATCTCGGAAATATTCTTGCGGGCCACACTTGCGAGGACACCTATTTCGCGCTGCGCGAGGTGGTTGATCACCTCGTTCGCAAAAATATAACGCCCATCATCATTGGAGGATCGCAGGACCTCACTTACGCGCAATTCCTCGGCTACAAAGACCTTGAGCAAACCATCAACATTGTTGCGATTGACAGCGTTTTCGATCTGGGTGAACCCGATAAAGACCTCAGCAATTATTCTTACCTGGGAAAAATCATCGTTCATCAGCCCAATTATCTGTTCAATTACAGCAACATCGGATACCAGACATACCTTGTAGAACAGGATGCACTGGAGATGATGAACAAACTTTATTTCGACGTGTATCGCCTTGGGCAGATCCGGGATAAAATTGATGATGCCGAACCCGCAATCCGCCAGGCCGATATGATGAGCTTTGACATTACAGCGATCAAACACAGCGATGCGCCTGCAAATCCAAACGCATCTCCAAATGGATTTTACGCAGAAGAAGCCTGTCAGATGATGCGTTATGCGGGAATGAACGATAAGTTATCTTCCATTGGCATTTACGAAATCAATCCGAAATTCGACAATGGAGGCAAAACCTGTCACCTCGCTGCGCAAATGATCTGGTGTTTTATGGATGGGTTTTATGGGAGGAAAAACGACTATCCAAAACGCGGAAGTCAGGAATATGTGCACTTTCATGTTCCATTGCAGGAAGGCAAATACGAGATCAATTTTTTCAAGAGCAATAAAAGCGACCGCTGGTGGATGGAGATTCCCTACCCGCCCCATAAAGAACTAAAATTCGAAAGGCATACTTTATTGCCCTGCAGTTACAACGACTATGCACTTGCCGTGAAAAATGAAATGCCGGATCGCTGGTGGCAGACTTATCAGAAACTCTGTTAAAGCAATATCTGCTTTTCAATTAAAGGAATTCCTTTCCACTAAGGGTAACAAAGCAGTTTTGGTGCTCAATGCATAAACCGACCCTGGTGCAACAGCATTAGATGACAGGGATGGAAATATCACCGCAAAGATTGCAGGAACAGGCACAGCAACCACCGGGACACCCGCCAGCAATTTTACGATTCCTTACAGTGTTTCGGATCTGGCTGGAAACCAGGCGCGTTACCTGTTAAGCGCATGGTGTATGTAAAGCCAGAGATTTCCTATAATCTGTCAGGAAAATACAGCGTAGCCAGCACCAGCACCACGCAAAATCCCGGTGTGGATCCGCTTGTGTCTGCAAACAATACACATACAAGCGCTGTTCAACTGCCAGGTCAAACAGGAACCACGCTGGCATGTACGGCATTGGACATCGGTCCGGTTACAGGACCCGGGCGAATAAAGATGTTCAGCGCTTTGGTGGCCCCTGGCAAATCGTCAGCTTTTGACCGCGCTTAAAAAACGGGTATTTCCGCTCATGTCATTCCTCAGATCAACGGCACTGAATAAACCAGATCTTTCTGCGATGGCCTTCACTTCATTCGCGGTAACTGGATTCAACTCAAAATAAAGTTTCCCGGCGGCATTCAGATGTCTTCCGCACAATTCAATAATCCTCCTGTAAAAAACCACTGCATCGTTGTCAGGTACGAATAAGGCGTTATGTGGCTCGTGGTTGAGCACATTCTCAAGCAAGGTACTTTTTTCTGATTGTAATACATAAGGTGGATTGCTGACAAACAGGTCATAGCTCTTTTTTTCCAGCGCGTTCTCCTGTAAAATGTCTTTTTCAAAAAAAATCACTTGAAGCTTATTGAGATGTGCATTTTCTTTTGCTCTGGATAATGCCTCTGCACTCACATCGCATCCTTCAATATTTGCTGCCTTCAGCTTTGAAGCCAAAGCCAGCGCTATGCATCCGCTTCCAGTACCTATATCTAGTGCTGTTTTCATTGACGGATTTTCGCGAATGATCAAATCAACCAATTCCTCAGTTTCAGGCCGTGGTATAAGTACATGCGCATTAACTAGAATTCTCAGACCATAAAAAAAAGTTTCTCCCAATACATACTGAATGGGCCGGCCGGTAAGGATCTCTTTGCATGCATCATAAATCCTGAGAACATCACTTTGGTTCAGGCGGTCTTCCATTCGCATCGGGATCTCACTATATGGGATATTGAGAAAATGCTGCACCACCACGCGAAAGATTGCGTCTGCTTCGGACCCGGGATATTTCCTTTTCAATTCACGATGATAAAAATCCCTGAGCGCCGAAATGGTGTTATCCGCAATCCGCATGGTTCAATTACGGATCAATTTAAAATAGTACGAGGCATTTATTCCTTCCACCTGGACAATGACCAGGCCCTTTTCTGAATTAAAATCATTCCCATATACTGTAATTATTGAATCAGTAATATCCCTGCTCAGCAGTAACTTTCCGTCCACAGAAAATATGCGCAATCTGAAATTGTTATCCGAAGGCAATTCAATTTGAAATTTATCGCTGAAAGGATTTGGTGCTGCCGACATTTCATTCCATGTCCCAATACCATCTAAAGACAATACCGGAGGCGGCTCCGCGCATATAAAAGCCTGGCGACCGTCCACCTTACCAAATCCCCAGTTGTAATCGGGCAACTGGTAACCTGTATAATTGTCAAGGTACGTACAGAAACGAATGGCATCACGGATCTGCCTGTTGGTGGCGTTAGGATATTTTTCGAGCATCAGGGCGGCAAGTCCCGCAACCACTGGTGACGCCGCGGAAGATCCACCGCTGATCACATGCATGCTGCCCTGCGCAACCACAGAGGGTGTGTTTGCAACCAGGTTGGCAAGCAAAGGCAATGGAAAAGTACTGAACACACCATGACCGGTTGCGCTTACATCGGGCTTTTGTCTTTCGTCGCGCGTTGGACCCCTGCTGCTGGTAACAGCGAGAAATCCCATGGGATCGCCCGTGTTTCGCAAGACGCCATTCATGTCATAAAAGTTCGCAAGGCTGCAATAATTGGCCACCGTAATACATTCTTCACTGCACTGAAAACTACTCACCACCGTGTATTTATCATCAGGCAATCTGTATTTTGTAATGAAAGGAAATTGTTGCACGGGTGGCAATGGTCCGCCCTGAAAATAAAAATTCCACGCGTGCTGCGTACCTGTACCACAGGTTTCAATGCGCCAGCGAAGCAAAGAGGTATCAGGTGTAATTGCAATATACAGTTCATACACACCGGAACTATTTACCGATACTGCACTATTTACCCTGCCGATGCGTTTTCCATTTGCGAACAACGTATCTTTTTTTATTGTATTAAGCGCATAACTGTATGGATGAAAACCTATCCTTCCCACATCCGAAAGATTATTCCGGTTGGCACCAACACTAAACTTCAGATTTTTTATCTGCAGGCTGTCGCCATAACACCAGTATTCCGTTGTAATTCCTCCCGAAGGATCGAGCCAGGTGAATGCAGTGTCTTGCTGCACAACAGTCTTGACATGATACTCAAGAACGCCGGCATTACCAACAGCACCCACAAGCGACTTACCTTGCTGATCGGCGAACATGGCAGACAACAACTGAGCTTCAAGATCAGTTCCGTCATGGCTACCGCTATAATCACCGACACTTGCGTTTACCACGCAGGGTTTTCCCATGGCTGCAGCTTTTGCAAGAATATAATTTGCTGCATCTGAAATAGTCGAACCTGCTTTTGAAAAATCAATGGCCACCATGATGATATCGGCATCGGGCGCACAACCTGCATGCCGACCATTTGCTTTGCCATTTCCAGCCGCGATTCCCGCTACATGAGTACCGTGCCCGTAAAATGCAAGTCCAGTATGCGTGCATTGGCCTGAATCAATTTGTCCTGCCTTCCATTCCCTTCCATAATTGTATGGTTGCGGCGCAAGCGACCCGGCTGATTGTGACTGATCCCAGATGTATGCAATGCGCGTTTTCCCGTTAGCATCTTTAAAATCCGGATGATTGAAATCTATGCCCGTGTCGATAAATCCAAGCACAACTCCCTTTCCGGAGTAAGACCTCGTCAATGGTGACGCGCCTGTTTTCACCGGCAGGATACGGTTCCTTACTACCATAGTATCATTGAGCGGCTTTTTCCTCGCTTCCACAAATTCTGCATAGCTGATCACTTTCCTGTCTAAAAAATCCTGAACATCTGCCAATCTGCAGGAAATACTTGCAATACTGCCAACATGATAATGCAGTTTCAATTTCCCGTTTCTTTCTTCCTGGTTCAGTTTTTCAACGTTGCCTTTTACGAGGACCTGCTGCATTGAAAATACATCCAGGCGTTGGTCCAATCGGATCCTGAGTGCATTATTCATTCCTGACTGGGACAGAAATACAGCGGGAAACAAAAAAACAAAAAAGAGCAGGGTCCTGATCATGAATCAAATAAAGATAAGAAAAAAAAGAGGAGATTTGAATATGCGGATGACGGTGATTCTGGTTTTATTGGCTGCAATGTCCGCGCCCGGACAAACTCCGGCGGATTCTTTTGCCTACCATCCCGACCGTCCTCAGCCCGATATGATTTTTCTTTCATTTGGTGATATACGACCGCTGAGCGGCATCAAACGCGAACAACTTCCCGGTGGCAGCGATCATAAGCAAATTGATCTGATATCAAAACTTCTGTCCCGCCCTCAATTTCAATACACAGTGTATAACAGCGTGGTAAATGCGGACTCAAAAAACGTGTATGGATATTTTCAGAATAACACATTTTATCTCAATTTCGAAGGTGAATTCTATCGTGTGCCGGTTTTTGGTTCGATTGCATTTTTTGTCGCAAACGTAAAAGTGTTCAGGACTTTTATGGATCCCCGTTTCGGCTACCCATCCACTACCGGATACACCTACGAGCTTCGCGAATTTCTTCTGGACATGAAGACCGGAACTCTGGAGGATTTCAGCCCAAAACGCGCGGCAATACTGATTGGACGGGACGCTGATCTGGGAAGGGAATTTGATAAACTCAGATCAAGAAAAAAGAAGGATGCGGTGTATCATTACATCCGGATGTACAACGAGAAACATCCGTTTTATTTTCTGAAATAGCAGGGCTTCAATGACCTGTTTTCCTTTTTGCCCTTCTGAGCTGCCGCTTAATCTGCCGCTTTTGTCTTTTCAACTCCTTTTTTTCGCCCCGCGCCTGTCGTGTTGAAGGGCGATTCCGCGGTTTCTTTTCGAGGTATGGATTATAGGCTTCTTTGTTTCTCCTCCATTTCTTCCATACTTTTTTTCGCTCAGGTTTCTCCCGGAACATTTCATCCTGAGAATACAGTTGGTCAGGCAGAAAACCAAAAACCAACACCAGTGGCAAAAGAGCTATGCGCATTATGATACTGTATGCAAATTGATTGCCCAACTTCTATACCAATAACTCTTAATTCAGAATTATTCCACCGACGTCCTGATCAGCATTTCCCTGTACTTCTCCAGTATCGTCGATTTGGAAATGAACCCTTTATAGTGTCCTTCTATCACAACGGGGATGTTCCATAAATGCGATTCGTCGAACATCTTCATGGCGGAGCGGATATCGTCATCTTCTGTCACTACAAAGCGTGCGGGATGGAGCAGTTCTCTCACAGTCAAGCGGTCGTAAAGCTCCTGCCTGAACATCACCTCCCGGATATCGTCAATGCTGATGAGCCCGATCAAAGAGGTTTCCCGGTCAATCACGGGAAAGATATTACGCTTTGAACTGGAAACCACTGATACCAGGTCCCGCAGTTTGGCGTCGGCAATTACCTCAGAAAAATCGGTCTTTCCAGCACAGTGGGATCCGAAGCTTGGAATTCACGTGACTTGAAGTCGCGG
>JADMIO012720183.1_pt1 | contig 104485 bp, 96 predicted proteins | sample 8958161 | NCBI WGS metagenome assembly JADMIO01 (sample SAMN16585339, study PRJNA669376) | soil metagenome | isolation source: Crop rotation soil | place: USA: Cullars Rotation, Alabama | collected 2011 | reverse complement strand
GGCCGCGACTTCAAGTCACGTGAATTCCAAGCTTCGGATCCCACTGTGCTGGAAAGACTTCCCCGCGAGGCGCCGCATGAGTGCTTTGCGCAACGGCGAGTTGCCCAACAATGCTAAGCTACCTCGCCTCATCACCGAACTGCCCGGCCCCAACGCCCAACGCGTCCTCGCGCTCGACGAAAAATACGTCTCGGGTTCCTACACCCGCTGCTATCCGCTTGTTGCTGCCCGTGGCCGGGGCGCCATCGTCGAAGACGTCGACGGCAACACTTTTCTCGACTTCAACGCCGGCATCGCCGTCGCCTCCACCGGACATTGTCATCCCGAACTCGTCGCCGCCATCCAGCGCCAGGCCGCCGAGCTCATCCACATGTCCGGCACCGACTTCTACTATCCCAATCTCGCCGAACTCGCGGAAAAGCTCTCCTCTATCGCGCCGGGCAAAGAACCTAAGCGCGTCTATTTCGGCAACTCCGGCGCCGAAGCCATCGAAGCCGCCATCAAGCTCGCCCGCTACCACACGCGCCGCGACAAAATCATCGCTTTCTATGGGTCCTTCCACGGGCGCACGATGGGCGCTCTCTCGCTCACCGCATCAAAAGCCACGCAGCGGCGTGGCTTCGGCACTTTGCTTTCCGGCGTCTTTCACGTGCCGTATCCCAATCCGTACCGCTGCCCCTACGGCAAGCCGCTGTCCGAATGCTGCACCGAATGTGCTCCCTTCATCGAACGCGAGCTTTTCGCGCGCATCGTCCCACCCGATGAAGTCGCCGCCATCGTCATCGAGCCCATACAGGGCGAAGGCGGTTATCTCCCGGCGCCCGCCGAATTTCTCACTGAACTGCAAAGCCTCTGCCGCCACCACGGCATTCTTCTCATTGCCGACGAAGTGCAGAGCGGTATGGGCCGCACCGGCAAATGGTGGGCTGGCGATCACTCCGGCCTTGACCCCGACATTATTTGCACCGCCAAAGGCATCGCCTCGGGCATGCCGCTGTCCGCCACCATCGCGCGCGCGAGCGTAATGGACTGGACGCCCGGCGCTCACGCCTCCACATTTGGCGGCAATCCAGTCTGCATCGCGGCCTCTCTCGCCACGCTGCACCTGCTCGAAACGCAGTACATCGACAATGCCCGCCGCATGGGCGAATACATTTTCAGCCGGCTGCGCGATTGGCCATCGCAATTTCCGATTGTCGGTGAAGTTCGCGGCAGGGGCCTCATGATCGGCATCGAAATCGTGAAAAATCAGACCAGCAGGGAACCGGCCCATGAGGCGCGCGAAGCCATTGTCCAGCGCGCCTTTGAGAAAGGTCTCCTGATTCTTGGCGCTGGTGCAAACGTTCTGCGTCTCTCGCCGCCGCTCGTGATCGACGAACAGCAGGCGGACTTTGCCGTTCAAACGCTCGCGACTTGTATTCGTGAGGTCGAACAGCCGTCCTAGCGCCGCGCCAATGAACATTTTTTCAAATGTCGTTTTCGGAATGGTCTCGTGGGCTTCACGCAAGGGTCTTGCAGCCGACGCCGACACCGTCGATCGCAATGCGCGTCGCAACACCGGAGTGCGCGGCGAGACCTTCGCCTATTGGTACCTCCGGCGCCACGGCTACATTATGATTGGTCGCAATTTCATGGTTCCGGGCATCAAAGGAGAGATCGATCTCATCGGCTACGACGGCGCCGTGCTTGCCTTCGTGGAAGTGAAAACGCGCGCCGGTAACGGTTCTTTGAACGCGTTGCCGGAAGATGCTGTGAACCGAGACAAGCGCCGCCACTTGTCGCGCATGGCGCGGCAGTTCCTTGCCGAACGCCGCATCCGCGAAGCACAGTGCCGCTTCGACGTCGTCGCAATCGAATCGCCGCCGGGCAAACGCCCGGTCGTGCGCCTGCACAAGGGCGCCTTCATCTGAGCTTTTGGAAAATTGAGGAGGAGTAATTGCCGGAACTTAGGAAAGATCCGATCGTTGGCCGCTGGGTGATTATTTCAACCGACCGTGCCAGGCGTCCCACCGATTTCCTGCGTGAGAGCGTTCGCATCGAAGGCAAAAATTTCTGCCCCTTTTGCCCGGGCAATGAATCCAGGACGCCGCCTGAAATTCTCGCCTGGCGCCGTGATGGCGGCGGACCAAACACTGCCGGCTGGAGCGTTCGCGTCGTTCCCAACAAATTTCCCGCGCTCGGCATCGAAGGAGGCCTAAATCGCGAAGGGGAGGGACTCTACGATCGTATGAATGGCGTCGGCGCTCACGAGGTAATTATCGAAACGCCCGACCACTACAGCACGCTCGCCACGATGCCCGAGAGCGCAATTGAGAATGTATTGCTCGCGTACCGCGAGCGCATGCTCGATTTGAAAAACGACAAACGCTTCCGCTATGCCCTCATCTTCAAGAATCACGGCGATGCCGCCGGAGCTTCGCTCGAACATTCGCACTCTCAGCTCATTGCGCTGCCGATCATTCCCAAAAATGTTGTCGAGGAATTCGAGGGCTCCAGACATTACTTCCGTGAAAAGGAGCGCTGCATCTTCTGCGACATCATCCATCAGGAGAGAGATTCCAACGTCCGCGTCATCGCCGAGAACGACCTGCTCATCTCCATGGCGCCGTTTGCGCCTCGGTTTCCATTCGAGTTCTGGATCCTGCCTAAGACGCACGGCTCTTCCTTTGAAGATAGTCCTAACGCGGTCTTCCAGAGTCTCGCCGGCATGCTGAAAGACAACTTGATGCGTATGGATTCGGTGCTCGACCACCCCGCATACAACTTCATGCTGCACACGTCTCCATTCGGATCCGAGAACAATGACCACTACCACTGGCACTTCGAGGTCATCCCCAAGCTCACCAAGGTCGCCGGCTTTGAATGGGGCACCGGTTTTTATATTTGCCCAACCTCACCCGAGGAATCGGCCCGCTTCATGCGCGAGGCCGCCATCGGAGCCACGCCTGCATAACCGCGCCGATTTTCGATATACTGCGTGCGTTACGGCGCGGTACCCAAGAGGCCCAAGGGAGAGGTCTGCAAAACCTCCATTCGTGGGTTCGAATCCCACCCGCGCCTCCATAGTCTGTCGAACCTTCCAACTGTCCTCTTCCAGCACTCTCCGCCCCGGGACTAGTGCCACAGCGGGCCTGAATCTGTTCAACTTTGGAACGAAACCCGCGTTTTCGATCCCCTCGCCCCGCCTTGCCTGCCTAAATTGCTGAGGGCACTGGCTTTGTTTTATCCCTCCGGCTCCAGTTTGGCCCTTCTCATGCCCGTTGTCGCGCCATGACTCTCGCTACCGGCCAATCTGCGCCCGCACCCGCCGAACCCGTGCGCATCCTGCTCGTCGAAGACAATGCCGTAAATCAGATGGTCGCAAAAGGCTTCCTCACCCGCCGCAACTACTCCGTCACTGCCGTGGATAACGGCCGCGAGGCCCTCGCCCTCCTCGAGCGGGACCCGAATGCTTTTCACGTAATTCTCATGGATATTCAGATGCCCGAGATGGACGGCTTCGCAGCGACGGAGGCGATCCGGCAGAGGGAATCGGTACGGGGCGGCGCCCGCACGCCGATCATTGCGATGACGGCGCACGTACTGATCGCAGACCGCGCGCGTTGTCTTGCCGCTGGAATGGATGGGTACGTGACAAAGCCGATTCTGCCCGAACTTCTTTTTGCGGAGATCGGGAGGGTAGTGCACGAGTCTCAGGGTGGAATCGTGAGACGTGGAATTGCCGATTCGATCGAAGAAACCACGCAACGGCAAACGGACCGCGAGAGGCTGTTGCAGCGCGTCGAAGGCGACGCGGCGCTGCTTGCGCAGATGGTCGCCGTGTTTGAGCGCGATGGTGAGCGGTTGGTGCAGGCGATAGCGCTGGCCATCCGCGGGCGCGATGCGGAGGCGTTGGAGCGCTCAGCGCACACGTTGAAGGGCATGGTTTCAAACTTTACCGGAGGCGGGGCGGTTACGGCGGCGGCGCAGCTCGAAGAGAAAGGGCGCAACAAAAGATTGGAAGATGCAGCTCTGGTCTTCGCGACGTTGCAGCAGGAGCTGGCGGCGCTGCGGCCATTACTCGCCGATCTATGCGCGGAGGTAGCGACTTGAAAGTGTTGGTGGCCGACGACGACAGTGTTTCGCGTGGCATGCTGGAATTTCTGATGCACAAGTGGGGATACGCGGTCGAAGCCGTGGACAACGGGACCGCTGCATGGGAAGCGCTGCAGGGAGAAAACCCGCCGCGGCTGGCCCTGCTCGACTGGATGATGCCGGGTCTTGACGGCACTGAGATTTGCCGGATGATACGCGCCCAACAACGGACGCCCTATACGTATCTGCTGCTCATCACGGCGCGGGACGGACGTACCGATATCGTCGCAGGACTTGAGGCGGGCGCCGACGACTATGTTACGAAGCCCTATCATCCGCCGGAACTGAAAGCGCGGCTCCGGGTCGGCTTGCGCGTGCTTGAACTTGAGCAGGAATTGGTGTCGGCGCGCGAGGTAATGCGATTCAAGGCGAGCCACGATGCGCTGACAGGACTATGGAACCGAGGACAGATCCTTGAAACGCTGGAGAAGGAGCTGGCACGAGCGCGGCGCGAAGGAAAACCGCTGGGGTTGCTGCTGGTTGACGTCGATCACTTTAAAGCCGTCAATGACCGTCACGGTCACCAGACAGGAGATAACGTGCTGCGTCAGGTGGGCGACCGGTTGGCAACGTCGGTGCGTCCTTACGATGCTGTGGGACGCTATGGCGGCGAGGAGTTTCTGGTTCTAATGTCTTCCTGCGATACGGCCACTGCGCGGGAAAAAGCCGAACAGCTACGCGTGGCCATGGCTGCAGTGCCGGTTCATACCAATGCGGGTACGTTTCCGATCACAATCAGCATTGGATGCGTATCGACGGGGGAACTTCCCGAGGCCAGCCCGCAACGAATCCTGCACGCAGTTGATGAGGCGCTGTATCGCGCCAAGCAGTCCGGGCGGAACCGTACCGAAATATGGGAAGCGGCCGCGAGCCTAGAGATTCGCACCGCCTAGACCGCGGTCAGGACGACGCGGACTTTTCTCGACCGAGGATTTGGACTCGCTGCACGGTTCCCAGCTTTATATCGCGCTCGGTAAACCGAATTTTCACGCGCCGGCGCAACTCGCGACCGACATCGTCCTGGCGGTTCGGCATGGTTCTGACCTGTATCCGAAGAGCCGTGCCGCTCGCGGAGAGCGATTCCACGCCGAGCACGCGCGGCCCGTCAACCAGCATCGCGGACCACGCCGCATCGGAACGAAATTCGGCAGCAACGGATTCGAGCGCGGAAAGCGCTCGATCCAGCGGCTGCTCGGCTTCGACGGTGGTGTCAATGAAAAGCTGCCCCCAGTCCCGGCTGAGGTTAGCGACCTTTCCGACTTCGCCATTAGGAATTGAAACGATCGCGCCATCCGCGTCTCTCAACACGGTGCGGCGCAGCGTCAGGTGCTCGACGCGGCCGGTCACGTCGCCTATCCGAACCGTGTCGCCCACAACATATTGATCCTCGAAGACCATCAGGAAGCCGTTGATGAAGTCGCGCACGAGATGCTGTGCGCCAAAGCCCACTGCCAAGCTTGCCAGGCCCGCGGCCGCAGCGACCGGCGTAATATTGAAACCAAACTCGGGGAGCGCCATCAGGACCGCAACCAGAACGATGACGACCGTGCCGGCGCTGTAGAGCATGCCCGCCAGCGTACGGGTGTGCTGCTCGCGCATCCGCGCCACGCGGGCAACGGCTTCGCCCTCCGCTACTTCAATCAAGCGCCGCGTAACGATGCGCAGCAACCGGTTGAGCAACAGCGCGATAATGAAAATGAAAACGAGCCGGATCCCGTGCGAGAGCAAAAATTCCGTCGAGCGAAACAGCGGATTTGTCATAATTGGAAGGACGAGTATAGCATTCGGAAAAGTGGTGTTTGCGGCGCAAGGAATTCAGCGACGCGCAAGAGTAGGGAGGTCCCCATGGTGCCATCGCGAAGGGATTTTTTGTTTATGGGCCTGGTTGCCGCCTCGGCAACGGCTCTGGGAGGCGGAGCTTTGGCTCAAGGGAATGGGTACGGAGGCCCGAGTGCCGGCGCCCGGGACCCTTATCAAGTTCCCACGCCCGAACGGCCGCGATTCAACCCAAGAGACTTGCTGGCTGCGAACCAAAAGAACATACAAAAAGACGTAGAACGGCTGGCGGAGATTGTGGAGCAGTTACAAAAGCAACTGGACGACAACGACACCCGCGACGTGTTGCCGCTCGACGTGATCAAAAAGACCGACGAAATACAGAAAATAGCCAAGCACATCAATTCGCTGGTCAGGGGTTAAAGTTCTTCCGACAAGAGGCAATCGCGTGGAGTGGCGCGGCTGGGGAGACTCGAACTCCCGACCTCGTGCTTCGGAGGTCGGCCGCGGCCGACTCTATCCAACTGAGCTACAGCCGCCCTTAGCCGCTAATATCCCTTGCAGTTCGTCGCGGCCCTTTCCTGTTTTGAAGTACCGCTCACGGTCCATAGCTTGCGCGCGCGTCTGGAATGATTCTTCGTGGACCAATTCCCAAGGTCCGCCGGTCTTCGTAAAAAAACTCTTTCCTTCGTTGTGTTCAGTAAGTCTGCGACCTAGTTCTGCAGTGGAACCCTTGTATAGGCGGCCCGTCGCTCGACTTCGAAGGATGTAAACGAAAAACATGCCCAATCGTGGCGCGGCTGGGGAGACTCGAACTCCCGACCTCGTGCTTCGGAGGCACGCGCTCTATCCAACTGAGCTACAGCCGCGTGGATTCTTTATATCACGTTTCATGCGAGGCATTTCGACGGGGCGGCAGCGGAGATTTGGCTACGAGCAGCCGGCGACAAAGACTTCAATTAACAAGAATGTTTGGTGCCCAAGAGAGGATTCGAACCTCCACACCCTTGCGGGCACTAGACCCTGAATCTAGCGCGTCTGCCAGTTCCGCCACTTGGGCACAGCAAAGAAAGATGGGCAGTCGGAAAATATTCTGCGTGAGGGGTGTGGCTTTGTCAAACAACGCGGTTCGGCCTTACAGCGGCCATGATAGTCAAGGAGAGACTCAGCAGGGTTAGGGACTTGCACGCATCCGTTGTATGATGCCGCGCTCTGCGGGCACGAGGGCTCTTCAGGCCCGCCGACGGCCCACTCTCCTGGAGGTTCGTGTGAGTATCTACGATGAAGACGCGCTCGACTACCACGCTGCCGCACCCGCAGGAAAATTGGCGATCTGCCCAACCAAGCCCTGCCTCACGCAACGGGACTTGAGCCTCGCCTACACGCCGGGAGTCGCGGCTCCTTGCCGCGAGATTCATCGCGATCCGGAACTGGTTTACAAATACACCGCAAAGGCCAATCTCGTCGCGGTGGTGACCAACGGAACGGCGGTGCTGGGGCTGGGCAATATCGGGCCCGCCGCCGGCAAACCCGTCATGGAAGGCAAAGCGGTCCTGTTCAAGCGTTTTGCGGATATAGACGTGTTTGACATCGAGCTCGCAAGCGAAGACCCGAAAGAAATCATCCGGGCTTGCCAGCTGCTCGAGCCTACCTTCGGCGGCATCAACCTGGAAGACATCAAGGCGCCGGAGTGTTTCGAAATCGAAGAGGAACTCCTGCGCACACTGAGCATCCCGGTGTTTCACGACGACCAGCACGGCACGGCAATCATTTCCGGCGCCGCGCTACTCAATGCGGTGGAAATCGCCGGCAAGCGGCTTTCCGAGGTGCGCGTCGTATTCAATGGAGCGGGAGCGAGCGCCATTGCGTGCGCCGAACACGCCATCCTGCTCGGCGTTCGCCGCGAAAACATTATTTTGTGCGATACGAAAGGCGTCATCTTCGAGGGTCGCGCCGTCGGGATGAATTCCTACAAGGAAAAGCTTGCCGCGAAAACGACGGCGAGGACACTGGCCCAGGCGTTACGCGGCGCTGACGTATTCTTCGGTCTCTCCACCGGCAATTGCGTAAGCCCGGAGACGCTGCTCACGATGGCCGATAATCCCATACTGTTTGCCATGGCGAATCCCGATCCCGAAATTCCGTACGATCTCGCGAAAGCGACGCGGCCCGACCTTATCATCGCGACGGGCCGCTCAGATTTTCCGAATCAGGTAAATAACGTGCTCGGCTTTCCGTTCATTTTTCGCGGCGCCATGGACGTCCGCGCGACCACGATCAACAACGAGATGAAACTTGCCGCAACGCGCGCGCTGGCCGACCTTGCCAAGGAAGAGGTTGACGATTCCATTTGCCGCATTTATGGCGTGAAGCGCCTGACCTTTGGGCGCGACTATTTCATCCCCAAACCATTCGACCCGCGCGTGCTGGTCTGGGAATCATCGGCTGTCGCGGCGGCAGCGATGGAAACCGGTGTGGCGCGAATTCCGCTCGACATCGCTCAGTATCGTGAGCGGCTCGAAAAACGGTTAAGCGCGACTCGGGTGGTCGCAGCGTCTTAAGGCGTTTTCGACAAGCAAGCTTAGGCGGTGCGCTGCAACGGTTGGGTGATCTTCGGCGCCGAAGAAACCGCCGGCGCTACCTGGAACAAGAACTCCTGCCGCCACGCGCGTAAAGCGCGAATCACAGCCCATTCGACATCCGGGCGGTGGCACGGCGACGGAATCACTTCGAAAGCCCCGAGGCGCTTCGCCTCAATGTGATCTTCCCATGCGCCCGTAGGCGATGTGACAACAAGAAAAACTTTGGGATGAGCGCGGCTGATCGGCTCAAGAAGATCCTTAAATGTGCCATCGATCAGCCTGCGGTCGCAGATAACGACGGAGACAGGCGTCTTCGCGAGCGTATCGCGCGTTTCCTTAAGCGTAGATGTGCAAATCGTATTGAGGCCGTCTTCGACAAGGATGGTTTCCAGGATTTGGCGGTTTTCGATCTCTGACGAGGCAATCAATACCGGGTAGTCGATCATAGGCTTCTCTCCAGGAAAAGTTGCGACGGCGAACCTTCCCTCAATCAGCCATGAGGAAATGGAGGGCGCTGCAGTACTGTGAATACCATGGGTACCTTTAGGCGTCCATACGAGGAATTCCTTATGGGGCTGTTTTGATTTAGATGCGAGCTGGAGAGGGCGGCCGAGCGACCACGATTACCGCAGGCGCGGAGGCGCTTTTGCGTTTCTCGCGCGTATTCAAATTTTGCGCGCCAGAAACAGCAGCGCCCCGCCAAGCGGGGCGCCTTCAAGCAAAATCCAATTCACAAGCGGGACGTTACTTCGATTTCTTGGTCTTTTTCGGAGCTTTTTTCTTGGGCATGGGACTCTCCTCGGTTGCTGGCGTGTCGCTGCGCGGAAACAAACTCCGGCTACGCCTGATTTACAGAAGCTGGACACAATTGTCAATGACGAAAGCCGCTCAGTCGAACGCCGGCGGTTGGAACTTGACGAGAAGAGGCGCGTCCGCTGCATCCCGGGCCGCAGACTGCTTTTTCTAAGCGATTAAGAAGTCCGACGGCGTTTTTGCCGGTGTGATGTGGCATACTGTTCGGGCCCTGCGCACGTCGCGAAATCCATAGGAGAGATTCATGAAGCTGATATGGACAGCAGTTCTCGGGTTAAGCCTGTCTGCGCTACCTGCGTTTGCGGGCCAAGCCGCTGCCCCGAGGCCTCAATCGGCCCCGGCTGCGAGAGCTCCGCAAGCTGGCGCTCCCCAAACCGAAAAGGACAAAGTGAGCTACAGCATCGGCGTCCAATTCGGCGCGAGCCTCAAGGCGCAGAGCATTGACGTTGACCCTGACATGCTGGCCAAGGGACTGAAAGACGCTACCGTCGGCACCAAGTTCCTCATGACAGACGACGAGATCAAGCAAGTGCTTACGGCGTTTCAGGAGGAGATGAAGCTCAAAGCGGAAGTTGCCCGCACCGCCCTCGGCGAGGCCAACAAAAAAGAAGCCGCCGCATTCTTCGCTGATAACGCTAAGAAAGAGGGTGTGACCGCTCTGCCTGACGGCTTGCAGTACAAGGTCCTGAAGGCCGGGACCGGCGCAAAGCCGGCCGACAGCGACACCGTCGTGCTGCAATATCGCGGTACATTGCTCAACGGTAAAGAGTTCGACAGCTCCTTTACTACCGGCGAGCCTGCTACCTTTCAGGTGGGAGCGCTGATTCCTGGTTTTCGAGAAGCGTTGAAACTGATGCCGGTCGGTTCGACCTGGCAGTTCTTTATTCCGTCCGAGCTTGCGTATGGCGAGCTTGGGGCCGGCGAGGTGATTGGTCCAAACGCGGCGCTGATTTTCCAGATCGAGCTAATCTCCATCGATCCTAAAGTCGGAAGGCCTGCGGCTCCCGGCGCCCCCCCCACGCCCTAATCGCGGGCTTGGTCGAAAAAACGGCGTCAAACTTTCAAGACGGCAGCGCCGCGCACGCCGTCATGCTTCAGACTATTGAGCGCCTCATTCGCGTCGCGCAACGGGAAAATCTCCACTTGCGTACGCACGGGAATTTCTGCCGCGAGCCGTAAGAAATCGTCGCCGTCCGACCGTGTGTTGTTCGCAACGCTTCGGACCACCCGTTCCTGGTAGAGCAGGTCATAATCAAGCGGCGGAATCCGGCTCATGTGGATCCCGCCCAAAACAAGCGTGCCGCCCTTGCGCAGGGCGCGAAGCGCGAGCGGTACCAATTCTCCAGCAGGGGCGAAGATAATGGCTGCGTCGAGACTCGCGGCCGGCTTGCTCGTCCCGTCGCCCGCCCAAGTCGCCCCCAGTTCCATCGCTAGAGACCGGTGCTTTGCGTCGCGGGTAAACGCGTAAACTTCCGCTCCCCAATGGCGGGCTACCTGGATGGCGACATGCGCTGCCGCTCCGAAGCCGTAAAACCCGAGCCGCCCACCGTGTTCGGCTCCCGAAAGCCGCAACGACCGGAAACCGATTATCCCGGCGCACAAGAGAGGCGCCGCCTGCTCGTCCGGAAATATGTCTGGAATCGGATAGACGAACTCTTCGGGGGCGACAATATATTCCGCGTAACCGCCGTCCACCGTGTAACCGGTGAAATCAGGCTTGTCGCATAAGTTTTCCGCGCCTGTCCGGCAATAAGCGCACGTACCATCGGTATTGTGAAGCCAAGCAACGCCGACGCGGGTACCGATCCTAAATCGTTTCGCCTCCGAGCCGACAGCATCGACGATGCCAACCACCTGATGGCCGGGGATCACTGGCGACTTTCGCGGGGGTAGCTCTCCTTCAATCACGTGCAGGTCGGTACGGCATACTGCACAGCAGCGTATGCGCAGCCGCACGTGGTTTTTTTGCGGTTCCGGGACGGGGACCTCGCGCCAAGTGAGCGGATTCGTTTCAACCGGCGCGGTTTTTTCAAGAACACACGCGCGCATCATTGCCATCGCCTCAGCTTATGACGAAGGCGGTGTTGTGCAAAGATAAAGTGCAGGGCTTCGCGGGCTGGAATTTCTCGTGCCGGTGTCCCGACCACCGAGGTCCGGCGAGTCTACTGGAATCGCTACACGACGTGGTGCTGTGCCAGCACTTCGATAGGCGGAATGTGGTGGCGGCGCTTGTTTTTGTAAAGCTGCTGGTCAGCTACGCGCAATAATTGTTCGATGGTGTGGCCGTCGTCAGGCCAAACAGATGCTCCGATGCTTACCGAAAGCGCGGGAGTTCCGGCGTCGAGTTTCAGCCGCTCCGTGATGCGGCGAGCAACATGGGCGGCAGCGGTCGCGTCGGCCTCCGGAATAATCAAGGCGAATTCATCTCCGCCTTGTCGAACGGCAGTGTCGATGCTCCGGCAGTGATTGCGCAGCACCGACGCGAGACGACGTAAAGCTTTGTCTCCGGTCTGATGACCATATTCGTCGTTGATTTTCTTCAGTTGATCGAGGTCCATGACCAAAAAAGCAAACGGCCTGCCTGTGCGGTCAGACCGGCGGATCTCCGACTCCAGCGTGTCGATCAGCTTTCGGTAGTTGCCCAGACCCGTGAGCGGGTCGCTTACGGCAAGGATGCGGGCGTGGGCTTCAGCGCTTTGCCGTTCGGCGAAAATGGCAGCGAGTGAGAGGCTCATAATCGCGACGACCCCAATAAACATTTGCAGCAGAAAAAACGACTCCGTGGGTGTGCCAACCGCAAATGGCCCGAGATTGTGGAATGTCCCCCAGACAGCAGTCGCGGCCAACAATAACGTTGCAGTGGCGGCAGCGCGGGTGCCGAAGCGAAAACCTGCCCACAGCAGAAACGGAATGCACAAGTATTCGAGCGGGTATTTCCGAGTGCCCTCTAGCAGAACACCGCCGAACACGATTGCGCCGATCAACAAAAGGCAACCGAGGAGCGCGGCGGCTTCGAGCAGACGTCTCCATTCCCAATGCACACGATGATTCGAGACCCACAACAGAATGAGCGGCGCGATTACAACCGCTCCGGTAGCGTCGCCCAGCCACCACGTCGTCCAGATTTGGGGGGAGGCCGCCCGAGGGGCGTATCCGCCAACGACCAGACTCGTGACGCCGATTGTGGCACTGATGATGGGACTGGCAACCCCGGCGACGAATACAAACTTCAGAATGTCGCGTGTCCGATTGGTGAAGTTACGGCCGTTCGCATGGACCTTGCTAAGTCGTGCGGCTGCCAGCGCCTCCAGCGTATTTCCAACCGCAATCCCGATGCAGACGGGCAGGGAACCAGCGGTTGTCATATTCACGAGAAACGCGCCGAGGAGAACGCCGGGCCAGAGGCGGTAACCGAACAGCAGCAATGCGGCTATCGCGATACCAGTCGGGGGCCAGACCGCTGTCGCGCTCGGATTAACAAATGCGAGGGAGAGGCCCGCTTTCCCGGATACGAAATACACCAGCGCCAAACCGGCGATGAGGCAGTAGAGGCGGCTGCGCTTCAATAGTTTCAAAAGAATCCCCGGGCCAAAGCGTTGCCCGCTTCTGATTAGATGGCGAAAATGCGCTGGTCTCGAAGAGGTCGTGAGGGGAGGTGTGCCAAACTGATATACGGTACTTAGTGTATATGTTTTTATCCTTTCCGCGTCTCCGCTAAGGCGGCAGGAATTGCTTGGCGGGAGGCCTGGCGAGGCGACCGGACACGGGTTCCGGCAGGCGCTGAGCGAAGATATTGGACCGGCCAGGAAATGGAGTGTCCAAGAGTCGCGGCAGCGTGTAGCGGCCAGTAGGGGTCGCGCAGAAATTCGCGTGCCATGACGATCAGGTCGGCTTCGCCGTTGCGCAGTATGGCTTCGGCCTGCTGCGGTTCGGTGATCATCCCAACCGCTCCAGTCAAAACGCCGGTTTCACGGCGAATGCGGGCAGCGAACTGCACCTGATAGCCAGGGCCGACGGGAACTTTCGCGTCGTGCACATTGCCGCCGGACGAGCAGTCAATGAGGTCGATTCCAAGGGGCGCGAGGATCTTTGCCAGAGCGACGGAATCTTCGACTTGCCAGCCGCCTTCGACCCAATCCGTCGACGAAATGCGGATGAAGAGAGGCAGGCGCTCGGGCCAGGAACGCCGAATGGACTGAACGACGTCGCGAACGATCCGCGTGCGATTTTCACATGAACCGCCGTAGCGGTCGGTGCGGTGGTTCGACAAGGGCGAGAGAAATTCCTGCAAGAGATAACCGTGGGCGGCGTGAATCTCGATGACTTCAAAGCCGGCGTGAAAGGCGCGGTTCGCGGCATCGCCAAACGCATCGACGATTGCCGCGATGCCGTTTTCGTCGAGTTCCATCGGCTCCGGATAGTTCGGGGCATACTGAATCGGGCTGGGAGCGAAAACCTCGCGCCAGCCACCTTCACTTTCCGCGAGTTTCGACCCACCGTCAGAGGGACGCGCTGTGCTTGCCTTGCGTCCGGCATGGGCGAGTTGGATGCCGGCGACGCTGCCCTGCGCGTTAATGAATTGCACGATGCGCGAGAGCATTTCAACGTGAGCGTCATTGTAGATGCCTAAATCATGCGGGCTGATGCGGCCGGTTTTCGTGACGGCTGTCGCTTCGGCGATGACGAGGCCGGCGCCGCCGACGGCGCGGCTCCCAAGGTGGACGAGGTGCCAATCGGTGGCGAATCCGTCTTCGCAAGAGTACTGACACATGGGCGAGACGGCGATGCGATTCGGAAATGTGACGCCGCGGATGGTGAGTGTGTCAAAGAGTCCCGCAGGCTCGTTTGGAACGGCTCCCGACATTTAGCAGTGGACCATGCGGCGGATCAGCCGGTTTTGCGACGGCGGCGTGCAGCGGCAGCAGGCACCGATTTCGGCGCGGCCGCAGGCTTTGGCTCGGCGGCCTTGCGGGCACCGCTGGAAGCAAGGCTCTTCTTAAGCGCCTCCATAATGTCGATAACCGGCGCGGGATGGGCCTGCGGCGCAGCGGCAACGGTTTTGCCTTCGAGCTTGGCTTCGATAAGTTCGTTGAGGCGCTGCTGGAAGTCGTCATGATATTCGGTGGGCTTGAAATCACCGGCGAGCGTTTCGACGAGCTGTTCGGCAAGCTTGATTTCAGCAGGGTTTAACTTCGCATCATCCACTTTGCCGTATTCATCCACCTGCGCGATTTCATTGGAATAGTACATCGTGTGAAGCGTAAGTCCGTTACCACGGGGCCGCAGAAAGACGGTGTATTCGCGCTGGTGCATGGTGACCTTGGCAATGCCGACTTTTTTGGTGTCGGCGAGGGCCTTGACGAGCAGGCGGTAGGCCTTGGCGGCCTGGGGTTCCGGCACGGCGAGATAAGAAGAGTCAAAATAAATTGGATCGACGGCGTTCTCATCCACAAAGCTGAGGATTTCCATGACCTGGCTCGAAGCCGGCGTGATTTTTTTAACTTCGGCTTCATCGAGAAGGACGTATTGACCCTTTTCAAATTCGTAGCCTTTGACGACTTCGGAGCGCTCGATCATACGTTGATCGGTGGGGCAGAACAGCGGCTGCTTCACCCGCGTGTGGCACGTCTTGTGAAGCTGATGCAGCTGGATGTGGCGCGTGCGCGCGGCGGCGTAGAGCCGGATCGGAATCGAAACCAGGCCAAACGTCAGCATGCCTTTCCACACGGTAGTGGCCATTGGTGTGCCTCCCCTGTACAGCCTACTGGGATTGCTGCATAGCTCCATCCAGCGATTACTCTGGGCGGAGAGGGGATAAACCTTACTATAAATGGGGCTGATTTCAGAACATTTGCGTTGGCAGTGTGCGCAGAGCAGTAGCGGCGAAAGAGATGTGAACCCATGGAAGAGGTTCGCCGCAAGACTAGCTCGGCCGGGAAAACGGAAATCATGTTTATTGTGTTTGGCAAGGAAGCAGGCGTATAAAGGGGCAGACCATCGGGCCGAGTACTTTCACAGATGGAGGATGCAGATGAGCCGGATTCGGTACGGACTTTTAGTAGTCGCGATAGTGGGAATCACCTGCCTGGCGTTGGTTTCGCGCCCGGCGGCGCAGCAGACGCCGGGCCGCACGCAGGCCACGGGCGCCGCGAACTCACGAACCTATTCCACCGCGGCCCCGGTTCGTTCGTTCGATAAGAATCCCGCCGCGGCTCCCACGCCGCGTATGTCCAACGGCAAGCCTAACCTGACCGGTTTTTGGCCCGGAGGAGCGCAAGGAACGGATGATCCCGGCGGCGCAGCAAGCGTGTCGCAGGATGCCATCAGCAATGGCACAGCCCACGAGTTGACGCGCACGGCTGACGGCAGCGTCTTTTTCGATTACGCAGGTCCGAATGGCGGCGGCACCCCTGTGGGGGCGGCGGGCGCGCCTACGCGCGAAATCAAGATTCAGCCGCCGTATAAGCCGGAATATCTTCCCAAGGCGCAAAAGATCGTCGACGCGCAGTTTGGCATCGTCAACATCTACGATCCGAACCTGGATTGCGTTCCGGGCGGCGTGCCGCGCGCGGGATTCGGCGGATTTGTGGTTTCGTCTCCCGAAGCGGTGGCGATTCTGTATGAGTCGACTCCCAGCTCGTACTACCGCATCATCTACACCGATGGGCGGCCGCATCCTACCGATTACGATACTTCCTATATGGGCCACTCCATCGGCCACTGGGAGGGCGATACTTTGGTTGTGGACACTGTCGGCCTCGACGACCGCACGTGGCTGCAGGGCACTGGCGCTTCCCTCCACAGCGATAAGGAGCACGTGATCGAACGGTGGACCCGCAAGGGCAACCAGATGACCATCGAAGTAACGGTTGAGGATCCGGTGATGTTTACGAAGCCATGGGTGCTGCCGACCAAGCAGGTGGACCTGATGACCGGCGATCCCAGCCTTTATGGCAACTACATCCTGCCGGCAATGTGCAATACAAACGACAAGGAGCACCTGCGGGTCTTTGCCAATACGGGCGATCCGAAGGACAAGTACGTCTGCAACTGGTGCAACGTGGATTCGGTTTACGGTGGCGAGAAGGGCGTTACAACTCAGGGCAAAGCGCTGCCTAATCCGAATGCCAGCGCGACCAACGCGGGCACGACAGGCAAGTAGTCTCGCGCAAAAGCCCGATACGTCGAAACGACCCTGACGCCCAATAGGCGTCGGGGTCGTTTTTTTTCGCTGTCGCTAGTCTGAACGAATTGTTCGAACTCATTGGCCATGCTGAAGAGCTGCTTCTGGGAAACCGACGGCTATGGCGTAAGTTCTTCTCGCGGGGTAGCAGCCGTTATGATGTTGGGATAACGACGCTCAGAAGCGGTCGCACAAGGAGCAAAGAAGGATGAAGCCCAAGAACACGATTTGTCTTTGGTTCGACAAGGACGCGCATGATGCCGCGCGGTTTTACGCCGCAACGTTTCCGGACAGCAAAGTGACGGCTGTTCATAAGGCACCCGGCGACTATCCGGGCGGCAAAGCAGGCGATGTGCTGACAGTGGAGTTCACGGTTGTGGGGATACCGTGCATAGGGATCAATGGCGGCCCGACGTTCAAGCACAGTGAGGCGTTTTCCTTCCAGATTGCGACGGACACGCAGGAAGAAACAGACCGCTATTGGAACGCGATTGTCGGCAACGGAGGTAAGGAAAGTGCGTGCGGCTGGTGCAAGGACCGGTGGGGCCTTTCGTGGCAGATTACACCTCGCGCGCTCACGGATGCGCTTGCGGCCGGAGGCGATGAAGCAAAGCGCGCGTTCGCGGCGATGATGACGATGAAAAAGATTGACGTCGCTGCGATCGAGGCGGCGCGGCGGGGGTGACGCGCCTCGATGGGTTAATTTCCTTGCAGAGCTTTTACGTGGGCGGCGACGCTCTCGGCCAGCCCGTCGAGACGGTAGCCGCCTTCGAGCACCGAGACAATTCGGCCCTGGCAAAGTTCGTCGGCGAGCTTTACGACGACGCGCGTGATGGCGGCAAAGCCGGCGGGCGTGACGTCGAACACGCCGAGGAGGTCGTTGCGCATGCCGTCGAAGCCCGCGCTAATGAGAATGAAGTCAGGCTTGAACTGTCGCGCGGCCGGCACAAGTTTGGTTTCGAGCGCTTGCAGAATCTGGGCGTCGCCCGCGCCCGGTGGCAGCGCGACGTTCAGTGTCGTGCCGAGCCCTTCGCCTTCGCCGGTTTCGGCAGGAGAGCCCGTCCCGGGATAAGCACCGTAATGGTGCGTGCTGAAATAGAAGACCGAGCCATCTTTATAGAAGGTGTCCTGAGTGCCGTTGCCGTGATGATAGTCCCAGTCGACAATCAGAACGTGCTTCAAGTGGTGGACTTGTTGCAGGTAACGCGCGGCGATGGCGACATTGTTATACAGGCAGAAACCCATGCCTCGGTTGGGCGTGGCGTGATGTCCCGGGGGCCGGACGGCGCAGAAGGCGTTTTTTATTTTGCCTGCCATAACGGCGTCGACCGCACTTAGGACGCCACCCGCGGCGAATTGGGCTGCTTCGAGCGAGCCCGGGGAAAGCAGGGTATCGCCGGTGCTGAGTTCGTGCAGGCCTTGCAGGTTTGACGCTTCGCGCTGCACCAACTGCAAATAAGCAGCACTGTGGACCATCCTCAACTCCTGCTCGGTCACGCGTCGAGGAGCGATTCGAAAGAGACTTTTCAGCAGGCCGGCCTTTTCCAGGCCGTTCCATATGGCGGTAAGGCGTTCGGGCCGTTCCGGATGGCCTGTGTTACCTGCGAGATGCTTGAGATAGACATCGTCGTAGAGCAAACCGGTTTGGGTTGACGTGGCCGTCACGGTAGATGAGCGAACCTGGCCGCGAGTTCCTCCAAGAGGCAACATCCCCAGCGCAAGCAGGACGATAACAGAGCCCAAAATCGGCGGTCCGATTTTTCCTGGCGCCTTTTCCTGCATAAATCGATCAATCCCCCGCACAGTGATAGTGCCACATTCCAGATTAATGATAGGTCTGGTTTTAGAAACTGCCGGTGTCGCTGCTGTGGGTCCGATAGAACACATATTAGCGTCGAACTGGTATAGCATCGGGGCACCGCAGGAGGTACCGATGACGAAGAACCGCGTTGCATGTGCCGCCGTGATCGCAATTGCGATGATGTCAGCAGTCAGCTCTCGTCCAGTTTTAAGCCAGAACACGGTGTCTCAAGGTTCTGCCGCGAGATACCCCGTTTTTGAACCGGACACGTCGTGGCCGCAGCCACTTCCGAACAATTGGACCTTCGGACTGGTATCGAAAATCTCTATCGATCGCCATGGCAACGTTTGGATTATCCATCGTCCAGCATCCGTGAATGCCGAGGGAGGCCAAGGCGTCAAGGCCCCGGGAAAGATCGCCGCGCCGCCCGTGGTGGAATTCGACGCGAACGGAAAGTTCCTGCAGGCGTGGGGCGGTAAAGGTGCAGGTTACGACTGGCCCGGGAGCGAGCACAATGTCTTCGTCGATCAGAAGGACAACGTTTGGATCAGCGGCACTGAAGGCGCCGGTACTGCTGAAGCTCCGCTCTCGGACGATATGATCCTCAAGTTCACCACCAGCGGAAAGTTCATCAACCAGATTGGAGGCCGCACGAAGAGCAAGGGCAGCACCGACCCCAATGCGGTGAACAAGCCCGGCGACCTGTTTGTCTATCCGAAAACCAATGAACTTTACGTCTCTGACGGCTACGGCAACCGCCGCGTCATCGTATACGACGCCGATACGCTGGCCTTCAAGCGAATGTGGGGCGCCTTCGGCAAGCCGCCCGTGGATGACGCAAACTCGGGCGGCATCGGGGCTTTAGGCGGCAAGACTCCCGGACGAACGAACCTGCCGCCGCGAGGACCGCTGGACACTGAGGGCGAAGGTTCGGCAACGTTTGCCAGCCCGGTGCACGGAATCGTGGTGTCGAATGACGGACTGGTTTACGTCTGCGACCGCGCCAATCGCCGCGTGCAGGTGTTCACGACAGACGGCAAATACGTAAGTCAGCTGTTCATCAACCGCGCGGGACCTGCCGTCGAATCAGCGGTGGGTCTGGCCTTTTCCGCGGATGAAGGTCAGGAGTTCCTTTACATCGCGGACTACGGCAATTCACACATCGTGGTGACGGATCGCAAGAAATTGCAGATTCTCTACCAATTCGGTAAGCGAGGTCCTGAGCCGGGGAATTTCCAGGGCGCGCATCACATTGCCACCGACGCCAAGGGCAATCTTTATGTTGCGGAAGTCGCCCCTGGCGCTCGGGCCCAGAAGTTTACTTTCAAAGGATTGCTGTCAGCGTTGCCACCGAATGCACTTTCGGCAGAGGCACTGGCTCCAAAGCCGTAGTCGAGATCGCTTACTTCGCCAAAAGGGGGATTTGACCCACCGGCTAGTCAAAAAAACTGCAGGTACGGAGGTACTGTAACGCTAGTCCGAAGGAGGGATTGGCGCGGGCATGCGCGGCTCCTAAAGTGAAGTCACCTTAGGAGGCAAGACGTGGAATTGCTGACCCGTATTTTAATGGCATGGACGGTACTTGCGGTTGTGGTGGCATTCGCGCTTTCCCGATTCTGGACGCAAGCGGCTCCCCCGGCGATTGCGGCCGAGGAAGAGCTTACCGAGGCAGTTCTTTTCCTGAAGTACGTCGACCAAGAAATGTCCGACGAGGTTGTGAACCCTGTTTAAAACAAGGCCGGCTGCGACGGTCAGTGGAGCTTTGACGGATTCCAGTTGTAGTCCGAACCTTGAACACAGTTGAATCCCGGGGCGTGTGTTAGACTCGCGCCGGTCCCGCATTTCTCACATCCAAAGGAAATTACGTATGGGGAACAGGCGTGAACCTGCCGTGCCTCCAACTTTGTCCCTCTCAGGTGGCTTGATCCGAAAAGCAATTTTCTGGCTATTCGTATTGGCGCTTCCGCTGGTTTTCTCAGCGAACGGCGCGGCGCAACGTGGCGGTGCGCGCCACGAACATGAGCTTTTTCAAGTGTCGACGCTCGACGCGCTGTCACTTGGCCTATACCAGGGCGCACTGTCGTTTGGCGAACTGAAAAAGCACGGGAATTTCGGGCTGGGCACGTTCGAAGGACTCGATGGCGAGATGGTCGCCCTGGATGGGCGCTTCTACCAAGTGCATGCGGACGGGAGAATCGACCGCGTACGCAACGACGCGACGACGCCGTTCGCGGCGGTGACGGTGTTTGATGGGAATGATACCGACCTGCGGCTGACAATCAGCGAGCCGGCATCACTTTCTCAATTGACTGCCCTAATTGACGGGATTGTGCCATCGAAGAACTTCTTTTATGCCGTCAAAGTGCACGGCGCGTTCAGCGATTTGACGGCACGGAGCGTGCCCAGGCAGAGTGTGCCGTATCCGCCGCTGGCTACTGCGGTGTCGCAGCAAGCACTTTTCGTGCACAGCGGCATCGCGGGGACGCTGGTTGGATTTCGTTGCCCTGATTTCGCCAAGGGAATCAACCAGACCGGATACCACTTCCACTTCATTTCCGATGATGAGAAGACGGGCGGGCACGCGTTGACCTTCACGCTGTCACAGGGGATGGTGGAGATAGAGATCATTCGAGCGAACTCACTGGTGCTGCCGGAAACGCCGGCATTCAGGACAGCCCCATTGCCCCTGCCGTAGCAATTCCGTAGTAGAATACGGCGGCGATGCGGCGGCTAAGGGCGTTGATTTTATTGGGTGCGATGCTGGGTCCCACCGTGGGCCTGGCGGCCGCGGCTTCAAGTTCACAGGCGGAGGAGTGCGGGTGCGGCGCGGGCGCATTATGCCCGATGCACCACGACCCAGCCAAACAGAAGCAGTCTCATAATACCGACGGCAACTCTTCCAAAGATGTGACGTGTATCGGCGCGGCCAATCAGCAGGCGAACCCCAGCACGCCGCAGATCGATTTGAAGACGACAGGTGTCGCAGTCGTTCTCAACGTATTCGTGCCGCCAGTCTCTGATGGCGTGACGTTCTCTCGGGTCGAACAAGCCATCGCGCGAACGATTTCGCCGCCTTACATACCCCCCCGGCAGTAAACGCAAACCCCAGACAAATCGTACAAATCTCAGTGAGGGTGTAGCTATGCGAGCAGGTTTGGGTTTTGTGGCAGGAGTATTTGCATTGGCAATCGCGCTGTTGGTCGTTAAGCCGGCTCAGGCGCAACAGACGGTCAACTACGCGAGCCTGGGCGGCGTTGTAAGCGACGCTTCCGGAGGGGTGATTGCGGGAGCTTCCGTGAGCGCGCGCGAACTTTCGACGAATATCGTCGCGACCACAACGACGGACGGTGAGGGGCGGTACCGGTTTCCGTACTTGAAAGTGGGCGCGTACGAAGTGAAGGTGGCCCAGCCGGGATTCGCGGCGCCACCCCGCGAGGTGACGCTGACCTTGGGAGCGGCGTTCGAACTGCCTATCACGCTATCAGTGGCCTCGGGGCAAGATTTTGTGACCGTGAACGCCGATGCGGACATTGTGGACACGGCGCGGACACAGGCGGCGGGCACGGTTGTGCAACATGAAGTCGACAATTTGCCTGTGAAAGGCCGCAACCTGTTTGATCTGACGCTGCTCGTGCCGGGCGTTTCGCAGACCAATACCGCCAGCACGCAGCTTTTTGCGGAGACTTCAGCTGTGGCTGGACAGGGAATTTCGGTGAACAGCCAGCGGAACTTGTCGAACGGGTTCGTGGTGGACGGTCTGTCGGCGAATGACGACGCGTCGGGACTGGTGCTCGCGACCTATGGCGTGGACGTCGTGCAGGAAATGCAGGTGGTGACATCGGGCGCGCAGGCGGAGTTTGGACGCGCGTTGGGCGGATACGTGAACGTGGTGACGAAGAGCGGCACAAACGATCTGCACGGGAATGTGTACGGATTTTTTCGCAATCAGAGATTTAACGCGAGAAATGCGCTGACCCATGTGAAGCTGCCGGTAACGGAAGGCCTTTATGGCGCGAGCCTCGGCGGGCCGATCGTGAAAAACCGGACGTTTTACTTCACGAATTTCGAACAGCGGCTGCTGAATCAGGCGGGGAATCCCGTGATCACGATCTCGCCGGCAAACGTAGCAACGATCAACGCGCGCTTGGCGGCGGTGCACTATCCGGGACCGTTCATTTCGACGGGGCAATACCCCAATCCCGTGCACCTGATCAACTATCTGGCGAAGATCGATCGCCGGTTCAGCGCGAAGGAACAGTTCAGCGCACGGTACAGCCTTTACAAGGTGAACGCACTTAACTCGCGCGGCGTCGGGGGCACGGCTACGCCGTCGGCGGCCGCCAATCTCAACGATGTGGACCATACCGTCGCTGTGGGGAACATTTATTCTTTTTCGTCGCGGCTGGTGAATGAGACGCGGGCCCAGTTTACGAACAGCAGGCTTGAAGCGCCGCCAACCGACCCAATCGGCCCAGCGGTGAGCATTTCGGGCGTGGCTTCGTTTGGAACGGCTTCGGGTTCACCGACAAAACGGCTCAACCGGCTGGTGGAACTGGTAGATAACCTTTCTTATCAGCGAGGCGCGCACGCGATTCGCATGGGCGTTGACTTTCTTTACAACAACGACACCATCACGTATCCGCGATCGATTCGCGGCAGTTATTCGTTTTCAACGCTGGCGAATTTCCTGAGTGGCGCCTACACCAGCCCCAATGGTTTTACGCAGACATTTGGCAATAGCGTGGTGCACCAGACGAATCCGAATGTCGGCATCTACGCGCAGGACGAATGGCACGTTACGCCGGGGATTACGGTCAACGCCGGGCTGCGGTACGACTTGCAGTTTTTGAAAACCATCGAGACCGACAAGAATAATGTGTCGCCGCGCGCCGGGTTTGCGTGGTCGCCGTTTGGGTCGCGCAAGACTGTGGTTCGCGGAGGCTTTGGCCTGTTCTATGACCGCGTGCCGTTGCGTGCTCTTGCAAACGCCATATTGTCGGCGGGCAATACGGCCAATCCTGCGAATCTGAACCAGATCAGCGTGAGTCTGGGACCCGCACAGACGGGAGCTCCGGTTTTTCCAAACATTTTGAATGCGCTGACCCTGCCGCCGGGTGTGCTCTTCAACCTGACGACGATGAATCCCCACATGCAGAACGCCTATTCCGATCAGGGCAACCTCGGCATTGAGCAGCAGTTGTGGACGGCCGGAACGCTCGAAATCGGATACCAGCATGTGAGAGGACGGCGGCTGATCATTTCCGTGAACCAGAACGTGCCGACGTGCGCGGCGTCGGGGAGCAACAACGGTTGCAGGCCGAATTCCACGTATGCGAATAACAGTCAGTATTCGCCGTTGGCGGATTCACAATATGACGGGCTGCATGTGTCATTTGTGCAGCGGCCGACACGGTGGGGAAATTTTCGCGTATCGTACACGTTTTCGAAGGCGCTGGATGATGTGGGGGAGTTTTTCTTCAGCGCGCCAATCAACAATTTCAATATTCGCCAGGACTGGGCACGTTCGGATGACGATCAGCGGCACCGGCTGGTGTTTGACGGCACCGTGCATTCATCGGACGCACCCGCCCACGACCTGTGGCAACGTGTGAGCCACGGGTTTCAGTTGAGCACGATCTTGACGTACTACTCGGCGCTGCCCTTCAACGTGGTCACGGGAGGAGTACAGACAATTCAGGCGACGACGGCACGGCCGTGTCCTGGGCTTGCAGGCAATACGGCAGCGTGCACGGGAACCGTGGCGCGAATGATCGGGCGCAACACAGGGACGGGTTTCGACATGTTCAACATGAACATGCGCCTCGGCCGGAAATTTCCCGTGGGAGAACGCCTTCGAGCCGAAGTAATCGCGGAGCTATTCAACGTGTTCAATCATCCGAACTATGCGGTGCCGAATAACACGTTTGGGACTGGAGTGTTTCCAAGCAGTCCTTCGGGCACGTTTGGACAGCCGACGGCGGTCGCAGAGGCGCGCGCTGCACAGTTTGCACTGCGGTTGAACTTCTAAATCTGAGATTGGCCGGGCCGGGGAAAAATGCCGTTGTACATACATAGAGCTACAATGTATAGTGGGCCTAGGTATGGATCTCGGAAAAGATCTCGTCGCCGCTTCCGCCACGCCGCTGGTGCTCGCGATCCTCGCGGAGAGTGACAGCTACGGCTACGCGATCATCAAGCGCGTGGCTGAACTTTCCGGTGGGCACCTGCAATGGACCGACGGCATGCTGTATCCGGTGCTGCACCGTCTCGAACGCCAGGGCCTGATTGCTTCGCGGTGGTCTTTATCCGACAGTGGACGCAAGCGCAAGTACTACCGGATCACCAAGACGGGCCGAACTGAACTGGCAGCGCAACGGCGGCGGTGGCAACTCGTAGACCAGACCTTGCACGGGATATGGGTAAAGGCTTGCACAGCATGAGCGCGCCTTTCGATAACGACAAGGGCGATCGCGACAAGGCCGATCACTCGCCCCGGGAAGAGCAGATTGCACAATGGCGTCGGTATGTGTTGCGGCGGCAAACGATGTGCGGCTCCAACGTCGAGGAGCTCGAGGCTCACTTACGCGATCAGATGGCAACGCTGAGTGTCGCTGGCCTCGCGGAAGAGGAGGCCTTTCTGATCGCAGTAAAGCGCCTCGGCAGCCTTGACGAATTGTCGCGAGAGTTTGCGCGGGAACACTCGGAGCGTCTGTGGAAGCAATTGGTCGTTGGCGCCGAACCCGCCGCAGAGTCCGATCCTTCTGCGCGCAAGGAAATGTTCGTTGTGTTCGCGCTGGCTGCAGCGGCCGCAGCAGCGATCAAGATACCGGTTCTGTTCGGGGTTCAGATGGGGCCGGCCCACAACTTGTTCTACGCGCGTAACCTCAGCCTGTTTGTGTTTCCTATTTTGGCGGGATATTTCGGCTGGAAGCGCGGCCTGAGTTTCCGGCGGGCGCTCGGTCTGCTGTCGGTTTTTGCCACCGGTGCGGTGGCGGCCAACGCCTATCCATTCAGCCCCACTGGCGACACCGGCAAGCTGACGGCGCTGCATTTGCCAATCGCCTTGTGGCTCGCGGTCGGTATCGCCTACATGGGCGGACGCTGGTTTGGAATGCGAGAGCGAATGGACTTCGTGCGTTTCTCGGGCGAGCTGGCCATTTATTACGTACTCATCGCGCTCGGGGGCGGCGTGCTTACCGGGTTTACCGTCATGATGTTCGAAGCGATCGGAATCCGCGCACAGTGGCTGGCACAGGCGTGGCTCGTACCGTGCGGTGCGATGGGCGCGGTGATCGTGGGCGCATGGCTGGTGGAGGCGAAGCAGAGCGTGATTGAAAATATGGCCCCCGTCTTGACGCGGATTTTCACGCCGCTGTTTACGGCAGTCCTGCTGATGTTTCTGGGCACGATGGCCTGGACGAGACATCCGATCGACGTGCAGCGCGATGTGCTGATCGGCTTTGACCTGCTGCTGGTGGTGGTGATTGGGCTGGTGCTTTACGCGGCGTCGGCACGAGACGCGTACGCTCCGGCGGGCTTTTTTGACCGTTTGCAGTTACTGCTCGTCGTATGCGCGCTACTGGTGGATGCTTTGGCGCTGGCCGCGATCGCGGCCCGGATTTCCGAATTCGGGTTCACGCCTAACCGGACGGCGGCGCTCGGGGAGAACTTCATTCTGCTTTTCAATCTCGCCTGGACCGCGTGGCTCTATTTTCGCTTCGTGCGTGGGACGGGCTCGTTCGCAGCGCTGGAACGCTGGCAGGTCGCGTATCTCCCCGTCTACTCGATTTGGGCCGCGCTTGTGGTGTTGATATTCCCACCCGTGTTTGGATACCGCTGAAACACTGAAGGATCAGGCTTCCCACTGTCAGGCGCGGTCGCGCGCGCGAGTTGTTGCAGCCGGCTGTTCTTACGCCCAAAGCCTGACGAAAGCGATGCCCTTAATTTTGAGACGTGCCGTAACTGCCAAGGAACAATACGTTTACCGCGCGATTAGCGCGAGACATGCGCAAGGGAGCTAAATAGAGCTTCTACCCAGAACGCTGAAAAATTGATACGACCCATCGAATACTTTCGCTGAAAGAATCGGCCGGCTTCGCTAGAATTCTTCGAGTTTCAGCGGCCCGGCGCGAGGGAGAGCCCTGCACCAGGCGCGCCCGGCGGCCAATGATTGAGCCAACTCGCTGAGCTAATCTTCGAATTGAAAAGAGACCATGACAAAATACAAATTGGAGTACATCTGGCTGGACGGCAAGACACCCATTCCCGAATTACGCGGTAAAACCACCCTTCGCTCGTTTGACAAGACGCCCACGCTCGGAGACCTGCCGACCTGGGGCTTCGACGGCAGCTCCACCATGCAGGCGGAAGGCAAGAGTTCCGACTGCCTGCTGAAGCCGGTGGCGATGTATCCGGATGCGAGCCGCAAGGACGCATTCATCGTGCTGAGCGAAGTGATGCTTCCCGACGGTACGCCGCATCCGAGCAACATGCGCGCGAAGATCGAAAACGATCCGGATTTCTGGGTCGGGTTCGAACAGGAATATTTCCTTTATCAGGACGGGCGGCCGCTGGGCTTTCCGGCAGAGGGGCACCCAAGCCAGCCGCAGGGACCGTACTACTGCGGCGTCGGCTACAAATACATGGGCAGCATCGCTCGCAAGATCGTCGAGGAACACCTGGAGTTGTGCCTGGCGGCGGGGATCAACCACGAAGGCATCAACGCGGAAGTAGCCAAAGGGCAGTGGGAGTTCCAGATTTTCGGCAAGGGTTCGGCCAAGGCCGCGGACGACACCTGGACCGCGCGCTACTTGATGGCGCGGCTGTGCGAAAAGTATGAAGTAGACTTCGTGCTGCACTGCAAGCCGATAAAGGGCGACTGGAACGGGTCGGGCATGCACACCAACTTCTCGACGAAGTTCATGCGCGAAGTGGGCGGCAAGGAGTATTTCGAAACGCTGATGAAAGCGTTCGAAAAGAACGTCAGCGACCACATCGCGGTCTATGGCCCCGACAACCACCTGCGCCTGACCGGACTGCATGAGACGCAGGCCATCGACAAGTTCAGCTATGGGCTATCGGACCGCGGTGCTTCCATCCGGCTGCCCGTGAACTTCATCAAGGACGGCTACAAGGGGTACCTGGAAGATCGCCGTCCGAATTCGGAAGGCGATCCGTACCAAATCATTTCGCGGCTGCTGAAGACGATCAACAGCGTCGCCAAGCCGCAGATGGCAATGGCGTAAGCCAGCACAAGCGAACCAACTAAAAGGCCCGCGCGGTGAAAGCCACGCGGGCCGTATTATTTTGAGCGCAGTGATCACGCTGCTCACGCTTTTCATCAGGACTCGACGGCCGGTCGAGCTCTCGCGGCTGCGGGGGATCATCAATGAATTGATTCTGTGAGAAGTTAAGTGGCGCGCCCGGGGAGACTCGAACTCCCGACCCTCTGCTTAGAAGGCAGATGCTCTATCCAGCTGAGCTACGGGCGCGCTGCTAATTCTGGATTCTATCATTGAGGAGGATGCGTGCCGCCTTTTGTAGCCTCGCCGTTACCGGCGACGGGGAATGCTGGGCCCACCTGGCGGCTACGGTTCGGCGAGCGCGCGGTGAACAAGGTGAACGGCGATCGAGCCTTCGCCGACTGCCGCGGCCACGCGCTTGACGTTCCCAGAGCGAACGTCGCCAACCGCGAGCACGCCGGGCAGACTCGTCTCAAGCATCTGAGGTGGACGCGAAAGCTTCCACGTTTGTGAATTGTCGACATTATCGAGGTCGCGGCCCGTCAGGATAAAGCCCTTGTCATCGAGCGCGAGGCAACCGCTAAGCCATGCGGTACGAGGCGAGGCGCCGGCCATAATGAAGACATGCCGGATATTGTGCGTGCACTCCTCACCGGTTTTCGCGTTGCGCCAGGCGACCCGTTCGAGATGTTCATCTCCCTCGAGCGCGATGAGTTGGGTGTTGAAATGAATGTCGATGGCAGGATTTTCTTCGATTCGCTGGATCAAGTAACGAGACATGGTTTCCGACAGCCGGTCAGCGCGCACCAACATGTGAACCTTGCGGCGAGGCTGCGAAAGGTAGACGGCGGCCTGACCGGCAGAGTTGCCGCCCCCGACAACGATGACGTCTTCGTCCCCGCAGAGTTGCGACTCGATGTAGGTGGCGCCGTAGTAGATACCTTGCCCCTCGAACTTTTCTAGGTTGGTAATTTTGGGTTTGTTGTACTGTGCTCCAGTGGAAATAATGAGGGCGCGCGCCGCGAGTTTCGAGTCATTGTCGAGCACGACCTTATAGGGGCGCTTGTCACACTCGATGCCGGTCACCGTCCGGGCGATCATCATTTTGGCGCCAAATTTCTCCGCCTGGGTCAGTGCGCGCGCCGCGAGCTCCATGCCCGACACGCCGGTAGGAAAGCCGAGATAATTTTCGATTTTTGAACTGGATCCGGCCTGTCCCCCAGGCGCGGCGGTTTCGATAACGAGAACGTCGAGACCTTCCGATGCCGCGTAAACCGCTGCCGCAAGGCCCGAAGGCCCGGCGCCGACAATGATTAAGTCGCGAATCTGCGCCTCGTCAATCCCGCTGTTGAGGCCCAGGCATTCGGCAAGTTTTTGAATAGAGGGGCTGCGCATCACCACTCCGCCGTTGCAGATCACCACGGGAATTTCGGCTGGCTTCACGTCGAATCGGTCGAGCAATTCCTGTGACGTTTTATCGGTGTCGAGATCGACGTAAGTGTGCGGATACATGTTTCGACTCAAGAATTCGCGTAGTTCGAGGGTTCTGGCGGAGTGTCGCGAACCCATTAACACCAGGTTCCCCAGCCCGCGATTAACGAGTGCAAGCCTGCGTAAGATGAAAGCGCGCATGAATATTTCACTGAGTTCGGCGTCGCGAGCCATCAGTGAGCGCAATTCGTCCCCCTTTAACTCGAGAAACTCCCCCGGTTCGGTGACGCGGCCGCGAACGAGGCATTTGCGGCCTGAGATCATGGTCACTTCCCCGGTGAATTCGCCCGGCGCATGAGTGGCAATGGGACGTTCCCCATCAAGGCTGGGCTGGATGATCTCCATCCCGCCAGACAGCAGTACGAAAAATCGAACATCGGTGTCACCGGGTTCGAACAGGATGTCGCCTTTTTGGACGACCCGCCGCGTGCCGAACTTGCCGTTGCCGCAGACGCGCTCTATCTGTTCACGCGTCAAAACCGGAAATGCCTGCGTTTGGGGATCGGGCGCGCTAGGTAAAGGAACTATAGCCATGACTTCCTCTCATACGGGCCAGCAATCTGACTGAGGATATTAGAGCACGCGGACGCTCAATTGGGTTCACGTGCTGCTAAAAGCGCGAGACGACAAAAGCCGCCGTCCCCACCGCCACCGCATCTTCCGCCAGAGCGATGACGAAGTCGGGCACGTCGAGAGCCTTTACCGCCCGGGTCCGCGCCTGATAGCCGCCGAGAGTGCCGGCGACAGCGCCCACGGCTCCTGCAATCGCGCCTGCAAAGGCAGCTTGTCCGCCCGTGATCGCCAGAGCGGCGCCGCACATGGCGCCCACCACGATCCGCGCACCAAATGGTCCCGGGGAAGTTCGGCTCGGCGTTCGCGGCAGTTTGTCGACAACCAGTTCGCCGAGCGCGAACAAGGTGAAAACGTAAGGCGTGAGCGAGTATCCGAGAAAGGCGAGCCAGGTGCCGCCGAGCTTCAGGTGTCCGAGTCGCGCGGCCCAACTGACCGCGGCGGGCGCGGTCATCGAACGTAAGCCCGTCACGGCTCCGATGACAAACGCCAGGGCAAGAATCATGGTCACCGCCGTTTCGCCGGTTCGTGCGAAGGAAACGTCAGAAATCGATCTCGACTTCGTCCACGTAACACCAGCCCCACGATTCGCCCGGCTCGAGCGAACGGATAATGGGGTGGGTGGTCGAGTGGAAATGTTTCGTCGCGTGCTTATTTTTTGACGAGTCGCAGCAGCCGACGTGCCCGCATATCATGCAAAGGCGCAGATGCACCCATGTGTCGCCCATTTTCAGGCACTCTTCGCATCCGCGGGTATGCGGCTTGACGTTTTTGATTTCGTCCATGTGGGTGCAGGTTTCCATGGCAACCTCTCAGGAAAGCGGAATGAGCATGTACTGTAACGCCGAAGGGGTAGACGCGCCATTGCGGAACAACCCTAAGTGGAGTCTCACACAGCATCCACTCCGCCTGAAAGATTTCGCCGTGCAGCCTGTCATGAGATGATGAGCTGCGAACCGAAACTTCGCGGGGGAATGAAGATGACAGAACCAACGCGTGAGGAACTGCAAGCACGCATCGCCGAACTCGAGCGCCAGGCTTCCGGGCGCAAGAAAGGCTCACTGGAATTTCGAGTGGGCGAGAAAGGCGGCGTCAGCGTATACGGACTCGGGCGCTTCCCGGTAACGCTCTATTACGAGCAGTGGACGCGTCTGCTGGGGGCGTCCGATGACTTGCGGGCCTTTCTGGAAGAAAACAAGAGCCGCCTGAAGCTGAAAACGCCGGAGTAGTTTTTCCTGCCACGCTCGGGCCGGATCGGGATCAACCTCGCGCGCGAAAATCCCGTTGACAATCAATCCTTCTCAGACTATCCCTTAAGCGCATCTGAGCCCAATTGTTCCGCTCTGCGTCTATGTCAAAAAGGGGGAAAGTGCGATGTCACGTATACGTGTATGTCTGATTGCGGGTGCCTGCGTCCTGGGCGTGCTGCCGCTGGCCCGGGCTGGCAAGCCGGCGCAAGAAGCTCCGCTCAAGGGTTTCCTCCTCGTCGCCGAACGGCCGCGACCTCAGCCGGGTCAAACACGTCCCACGACACCGGGTGCGGCTGGAGCCACAACTCCCAGCGGCTCGTATGGTCCGGGCGCTCCGGGCGGTGCAGCCCCGGCGGGCGGTGGAGGCGAAATCGAAGGAATTATCGGCATTATCGACGTCGAGGCGAACAAGGAAGTAGCGCGCATTCCTGAGGGCGGGATTATCTCCCACATGGTTACTGTCGCGCCTGAAGACAGCAACTTCGCCTTTGTGCCGATCTATGGAACCGGCGGCGTGGGGACGCCCGGAACCGACGGCAGCAAGATCAGCGTCATCGACCTCGTGCAGAAAAAACTGGTCGATTCGATTGATTTGGGCCACGGCGCCCGTCCGCACCAGTCGTTCTTCAATCCCAAAGACGGACTGTTGTACGTAACCACTGAGCGTGACTACGCGTTGACGATCATCGATCCGAAGACGCGCAAGAAAGTGGGCGCCATACCCACGGGCCAGCCCGAATCGCATGATTTTGTCTTTTCGCCCGACTACAAGAGGGCATACACGGTGAACGTATTCGCCGGCACAATTTCCGTCCTCGACGTCGAGAATCGCAAACTGCTCAATATTGTTCCTGTGGTTGCGGAGGCGATCGATCCCAATGCGCCAGGCGGTGGTGGAGGCGGCGGTGGAGCTCCCGCGTTCCGCACCATGATGGTGCAGCGCATTTCCATCACTCCCGACGGCAAGTACGTTTTCACCCAGGATCAGCGCCATCAGGCTCTGGCGATGCTCGACACCAAGTCGCTCAAGGTAGTAGGCTCGGTCCCGTTGCCGCAACGCGGCCTTGGAAGCAACGTGACGCCCGACGGTAAATACGCCCTCGCGGTAGGGAACGACCAGGTGTCAGTCGTCGACATCAAGGAACAAAAGGTCATTAAGAACATTCCCGTTGGCCGCACGCCGCAGGAGATTTTCATCCGCCCCGACGGCAAGTGGGCCTACGTCACAGCCAACAATTCCGGCTACGTCACCGGCATCAAGCTGGCCGATTGGTCGACCATTCAGCTCAACATCGGCGAAACCAACGCCGAGGGTATGGCGTGGTGGTACGGGCCAAAATAGAGGTTTGAAAACCAGCTCTGAAATGCTACGCCAGAGGCCCGCTTCCGCGGGCCTTGCCGCTTTGTCCTTTTCCCCGAACGCTTGCAAAACTGAGTTACAATTGCGCCCAAGCCGTCTCTAGGCCGGGAACGCGATGATCCGAAAGGAGTCTCAGCATATGAACCGTGGTAAATCATTGGCAGCGCTCCTCGTGGTAGCAATTTTGATGGTTTCGGTTGCGGCAATGGTGCGCGCGGCGGATCCGCCAGCGGTGGGCGTCATGGCTCCCGATTTCAAGTTGACCTCGCAGGAAGGCAAGGTCGTCAACCTGCATGACTTCAAAGGCAAGTGGGTGGTGCTCTATTTCTATCCGAAGGACTTCACCAACGGCTGCACCATCGAAGCGCACGGCTTCCAGACCGATCTGCCGAAATACCAGGCGCACAAGGCGACGATTGTCGGCGTGAGTGTCGACAGCGCTGATTCACACAAGGATTTCTGCGCCAAGGAGGGACTGGATTTCACGCTTCTCTCCGACGTTGAGCACAAAGTTTCGGCTACTTATGGATCATTAAATGCCGCCGGCAGCAATGAAGTGGCCGCGCGCAAAACGTTTATCGTTGACCCGACCGGGAAGATCGTGAAAGTTTTCCTGAAGGTGCAGCCCACGCAGCACAGCACTGAGGTGCTGGCCGCGCTCGACGATTTGCAAAAGAAAAAGTCGTAGCCAGGAAAAAGCAAACCCAGACCGCATGCCGGCTGCTTCGGCTCTGGCCTGCGACTTCCGCGGCGGGGCCGGAATCCAATTGCCATGGCTCAGATCGAGCAGCGATTGCCGCAGAACGTCGCGGGCGATTTTTTTGTAGACAGCTCCTGCATCGACTGCGACGCGTGTCGGCAGATCGCGCCGGCAACGTTCAGGGATCATGGCGACCAGTCGAGTGTCTACCACCAGCCGTCTGATCCCTCCGCCGTACAGCGCGCGCTAATGGCGCTTGTGGCGTGTCCCACCGCATCCATTGGGACGCGGTCTCACCGGAATGCGCTTCCCGGTGTTTCGGCGTTTCCAGAGCGCATCGTCGACAATGTCTACTTTTGCGGATTCACTTCCGAAGCGAGCTTTGGCGGTTGGTCGTATCTGATCGTCAGGCCGCCGGAGGCCGGTGGCAACGTGCTGGTGGATTCGCCGCGCTTTTCGGCGCCGTTGGCCCGCCGCATAGAGCAGATGGGCGGCGTGTCACTGATGTTTCTCTCCCATCGCGACGATATCGCCGACCACGCGCGTTTTGCCGCGCACTTTCATTGCCCGCGCGTGATGCATCGCGACGACGGGGCCCAACGGCTGGGTATTGAGCACGTCACAAGCGGCGAAGACGTTGTCGCGCTCGGTGCAGACCTGCTGATCGTTCCCACGCCGGGGCATACACGCGGCCATCAAGTACTTCTCTATCGCGATCAGGTGCTTTTCACTGGCGATCACCTCGCCTGGTCGCCTGAGCGAGAAACACTCACCGCGTTTTGCAATCACTGCTGGTATTCCTGGCCCGTGCAGACACGTTCGATGGAGCGATTGCTCGCGTATCGCTTCGAATGGGTGTTACCCGGCCACGGGCGCATCGGCCACGCTGCGGCGCCCGCCATGCACGACCATCTTGCTCGCTTGGTCGAGCGCATGAAGCAGCAATAAAAAAAGCGCCCGCTCGTCTCTTGCGAGAACGAGCGGGCGCTTGCCGTGGCCCTAGTAGAACTACGCTGGGTTGCTACTTCTACTCATTGCCTCTTCCTCTGCCGCGTCCGCGATTCTCGTTGTCATCCTGTTGGCCGTTGCCCTGGCCTCTCCCATTACCATTGCCATTGCCGTTCCCGTTGCCATTACCGTTACCTCTTTCCTGCTGCGGGGCGGCCTCGGGCGGGGCAGCCTGTTGCGCAGGCGGAGCGGCCTGTTGTTGTGGCGGAGCTGCTTGTGGTCGCGGGGCTTGTTGTTCTGGCGGATTCTGCCCGTAAGGACTGGTTGTCGGCTCGTTTGGATTGCGGCCTCGCGGGCCACGATCAACGCCGTTGTTATCATTTCGCTGTGGAACCGGAGGCGCTTGCGGCACCGGCGGCTGATTTTGTTGTTCGCGGCCACGACCGAAGTTTCCCGTCGGTCGTTCTGGCTGAACTGGCTGCGGTACAGCTGGAGGAACCGGTTGCGCCGGCGTGCTCTGCTGTACGGGCGCCTGATTGCGCTGGTCCCGTCCGCGGCCAAAATTGCCGGTAGGACGTTCCGGCTGGGCCGGCTGCGCTACCACTGGGGGCGCTTGACCTCGCGGAGGATTCTGTCCGTAGGGGCTGGTTGTCGGCTCATTCGGATTATTTCCACGGAACCCGCCGCGATCTCCATTATCTTGACGCGGCTGCTGAGTTTGCTGCTGCGGTGTTCCGCCCGGACGTTGGCCGTTACGAGTACGGTCCCCAAACCGCACGTCGCGATGCACGCTGTTGAACCGATCGATGTTGCGGTAGTTGATCGAGCGGTCGACTACGGACCGGTTCACGGGAACGCTTTGGTAACGGTTGTTGATATAAACGTTGTTGTTAACCTGGATGTACGGACGCGAGCGGTCGCGCCATCCTCCGCCGCGCCAGCCGTTATAAATCACTCGGCGTGAACCCCAATCGAAGTCGTAGTTAAGCCATGCCCCAATCGCAAAACCCGACCCGAAGGAGAAAAATCCGCCGACGCCCGGAGTCACACGGCGGTAATAAATCACCGCAGGATCGTAGCGGGGGACGTAGATGTACTGCGGGGCGGCCGGAAGAATTTGGATATAGCCGCCGCTGTAAATCACCTGTTGCTGAGACGTGGAGAAGAGGTTGCCCTGCGCCCGCGCAAGCTGCCGAAGATGCTGGATCGAGTCGACCGTGTCCTGCGGCTGATATACATAGGCCTGTCCAAGAGCGGTCGTCCAGTCCAAATCATTGTTCATCATGTAAAGAACATCGGGGTAATGCGCGACAGCTTTAACGCTTACATCCCAATACTGCCTGTCTATCCCCGGATTCGGGCCGTACCGGCGCACATAGTTGGCAGCATCGTCAATCTGTTCGGGGAACGTGGCCGCCACTAGAACCTGCGCCAGCAAAGGGTCAGGATAAAGCGCGACCGGTGCGAGCAAATTATCGAGCTGGTATGACGTGTACTCGTAATAGGAATCGCCGTAATACGGGGCGCCATATTGCACGCTGTATTGCGCTGCATGTACGGCCGCCCCTAACGGGGCCAGCGTCAAGCATGCGATCAATCCAACTTTGCTCAGGTTTCTCATATACGCTCCTACGCAGGTCCGATCCCTGCGGCACACGAGAGCTCGGTCTTCCTGTGCTACCCAGTTAGATGCCTAGATATCCGTTGGCGACCGTATTACACATAAGTGCAATCACGTCAGTTCAGTAGAAGACCTGAGATAGATTTCTTGTAAGATTTCGCCGCACTCGCGCGTATTTGCTGGTGGAAGGTGGAAAGGGGCAACGGAACGCACCCCCATGGGCGAAGCTCAACCCGCAGATGCTATCGCCCGTGCGCTCGCAGGCGACAATGAAGCATGGGGAGAACTCTACAGCCAGCATGCTCCGGCTATTTTTCGGTTCTGCCGGCGATCCTTGCCAACACGCGAGGATGCGGAAGATGCCACCATGGAAATCTTCATGAAAGTGCATGAAAAGCTGGCTCAGTACGACCCGATCCGGCCATTTTCCGCCTGGCTCTATAAGGTTGCCGCCAACCATTGCTGGGACATGCTGCGGCGACGGCACAGCCGTCAGGATCTCGAAAGGGGAGATGAGATCGAAAGTCTGTCCGTCGAAAATGCCGATCCCGACCAGCTTTCGCAGCTGATCGAAACACAGACTGCGTTACGGGTACGTGCCGCAATGAACAGGCTGCCGCCGCGCGCAAAGATGGCGCTTACTTTGCGGTATTACGCCGAGATGAGTTACGACGAAATAGCCGATACCCTTGGGTTGCGGCGCGCGGTTGTGGGCGTCGTGCTGCTGCGCGCGCGGCAGCAGTTGCGCGAACTGCTGGCCAACGCGGCGCAGAGCGGAGCTGTGCGCGAGAGCGGAGGAGCCTGATGGCACACCTGAATGAAATCACGTGCCTGCTGTTGCTCGAGGGAGATCTGGACGCGGCGCGCGCGACGGAAGCAAGCGCTCATATCGGTGGCTGCGCCCTGTGTTCAGCGATGCTTCGCAGCCTTCAACAGGAATCGCTGGCGCTTGGTCACGCCCTTCGTGAGGCGGACGAGTCGTTGCCCGCAAGGTTGCACAGCCCGGCGGGTTTTCTTTCGCGTTTGCGGCGTGGGCACGGCCACCATCAAGAGAGCGTGCCGTGGGCATGGCTCCTTTCATTTGGCCTCGCGGCAGCGTCGTTTTATGTCGTTGCGGGAGACTATTTCAATCCGTTGACCGACCAGCTCGATCAGACCGGGATTCAAAGCAGCAGCCTGCTGACGCAGTTGGCGGTGAGCGGCGTTTTCTGGGAGGGGTGGGAAAGCATGTTGAGCGTGCTCGAATACGCAGCGTGGGCGGCAATTGGTTTGGGTGTCATCGTGATGCTCGGACGCCACTGGCGCCGCTCCGCCGTCACCGCGGCGGTGATCGGCGCGATCGGCGTTGTGTTGGCAGCGCCTGCGGGCGCTAATGCCGCCGAGGTCAGGCGCGGACAGGCCGTAACCGTGCCTGCCGGTGAGACCGTGCAGAACGACCTGGTGGCGATGGGCAGAATGATCCGCGTCGACGGTGATGTGAACGGCGACTTGATGGCATTCGGCCAGAGCATCAGCGTCGATGGGCATGTGACGGGTGACGTAATTGCCGCTGGAGATTCGGTGCGCATTGCCGGGATGGTGGACGGCAACGTGCGGTGCTTTTGCAATACGCTGACGATAGATGATGGCGTGGCGAAAAATGTAAGCGCGTTCGCCGCGCACGTCGATGTGAACCCCAAGGCGGTCGTAGGGGGCGGCATGATCGCAGCCGCCGGTAACGTGGCGCAGGAAGGAAAGGTCAACCGTGACTTGCTCCTTTTTGCCGGCGACACTTCTGTGAACGGCGCCACCGGCGGCGATATCTGGCTGCGCGGCGGCAGAATGTCCGTTGGACCCATGGCTGAAGTCGGCGGACGCTTGCAAGTGGCAAGCGACCAGCGGCCGGAAATTGCGGCCGGCGCGAAATTGGCGCATGCGCTCGAATACCAGTTTGTGCCTCATGGGCGAAACCGATGGGCGCGTTTTTCAGTGTTGCGTGCCATTGTTGCGTACGGCGCGGCGTTTCTGTGCGGGCTGCTGCTGATGAAACTTTTCCCCGCGTTTTTCGAGTCCGCCAAGGCGATGACGCGGCGCGCAGGCATGGCGATGAGCATCGGCGCGCTCGTCTTGCTTTCGGGAATCGTGCTGGTGCTTTTCTCATTGATCCTGTTTCTTGCAGGAGCGGCGGCGGGCATCGCGGCGATTTTTCTTTATGTGCCAATTGTGTATGTGTCGCAGGTTTTCGTCGGCGCGTGGGTGGGTGAGCGGTTGGGCCCGCAGCTGCCCGGAAAAAAATCGGCAACGAGTGAGCTGGCGTGGGGCTTATTGATTGTCAGGTTGCTGGGGCTCATTCCGTTTCTCGGGTTTTTTGTCTGGGCCGCGGTGGCCATCTGGGGCACAGGCGCGGTCGTGATGGCGCTATGGAACAGGAACCACATTCAAACAGCGCCCGTTCCGGCCTAGCGAAATCGTCAAGGACGGCGCCGGGACGTAAGCGCCGCCCTTACCCGTTGGAAAAAACCTAGTTAGTGCGCGGCACTCGCCCGCAGCAGCATCTGCGTGCCGCTGTCGAGATGCACATTGCGCGTTCCGGATGCGATGATCGAGCCTTGCGTCGCGCTCGATGCTGCCCCGTCGATGGAAAGTCCCTCCAGGCCGAAAACGCCCTGGCTATTCGACGTGAGCATGCCGGCGGTGTTGAGCCCACCAACCGCTCCCGTTGAATGGGTTGCAGCACCAAGAGTTGAGCCAACTCCGCCACCAAGCGACTGACCAGCACCAGAGGTGACGCCGCCAACGGTAGACGACGTGGTGTTGAGCGTCCCGCCAATCAGTCCACCGCCTCCCAAAGCGCCTCCGCGAGCAGGGGCCGCTATGGCGGTGGAAGCTCCGCTATCCGAAGCGAAGTCAGAAGAAGCGTTGGCCGCTGACGCCTGGGCCGCAGCTTGCGAGAGAGCAATCGCCTGAATGGCGACGTTCATCGGCACATGCAGAGGCTGCTGCTGACCGTTGCGCATTTCAGCGTAATCAAAGACGACGCCCAAAGTGGATTGCGTTTGTCCCTTGGCGCGAGGCTGTGCTTGCGTGACGTGGCCGATCAGGTGAGTGCCTTTCGGGATGACGACTTTGCCCGCCTGCTTCACGTCATGGATCGTGCGAGCTTCCACACGGTCGCCCGGCTTGTTCTTTGAAGCGTCGAGCGAACCGGCGAGCGTGGCGTCGATTGCGGTGCCGTCAGAAAGAGCAAACGAATTCTGACCCGCCTGCGCCGATGCATTCGCGTTTGCAGAGGTGGCCGCCGAGCCGTTGCCGTGAGCGCTCTGCTGCGATTTTTGTGCGCTGGCGGAAGACTGCGTTTGCGCGGATGCGCCGGCCTGAGCATTGACACCCTGAGCGCGCGCAGGTGCCATGGCTACACCGACGAGCAACAATGAAACGGCTACGGAACCGATCAATTTCGACATGTAGGGTCCTCCCTGTACAAGACTTCCCCTCAGTGAAAACAGGGAGTGCAATCGATTCTCCACAAGGTAAGCCATGTATCTGCAATGGCTTGTAATGGGGACCAGTCTGAATACTGGTTTTTTCGCTGTGACGAAACGTAACGCGCCGGAGAAAAAATACGGGAAGAAATTTTCACTAATCCGCTGACAAAAATAGTCATTCTCCGTTCGTCCGCTATTCGACATTCCCTGCCAAGCGCTTGAAAAATGGACTGGCCAAGAGAGCCACTACACCGGTGGCTGCCATGGTGAGGCCAACGCGGTAAAACAATCCGGCAGGCGAGAGATCCTGCATCCGTCCGGCGACGAGACCCGCGATTAAGTCGCCAAGCGCGACGGAGATAAACCAGGCGCCCATCATCTGGCCGACGCGATCCTTCGGGGCAAGCTTCGTGATTGAGGAAAGGCCGACGGGCGAAAGGCAGAGTTCGCCGGCGGTGTGGAAGAAATAAGTCATGACGAGCCATTCCATTCCAGCGCGGCGTTCGACGGTGGCGTTTGCAGCGCCCCAGGAAAGAACCATGAATCCGGCGGCCAGGCCGAGAAGGCCGAGCGCGAACTTCACGGGTATCGAGGGATTGGCGCGGCGCGCAGCGAGCCACGTCCAGAGGAAACCAAACAGCGGCGCGAAGATGATGATGCAGATCGGGTTGACGTTTTGCAGCCAACTGGCGGGCATCGTCCAACCGGCGACCGTGCGGTTGGTGAGATCGCGCGCGAAAAGGTTCATCGAGGAGCCGGCCTGTTCAAAGCCTGACCAGAAAAGAGCGGAGAGAAGAAAAAGCCAGACGATGACGGCGGCGCGTTTTTTGTCCGTGGCAGTGAGAGACGAGTCGAGAAAAAGCGCGATGAAGTACACGGCGGCGATGATGAGAATGAGATAGCCGAGATTAAGAGCTGCCTGCTGAATGGTGATGCGGAGGACGCCGGACGAAACAAGAAAGCCGGATGCGACTACGATGGCGGCGGCAGCGGCCAGCGCGAGATAGAAGTTGCGCGCGCGGCGCGCGATGACGGAGGCAGGTTCGTTGCCCTCGAGGCGACCGGCGGAACCGAGAAGCTTGTCGCCGAGAGAATACTGGATGAGGCCGAGGATCATACCGATGCCGGCGAGCGAAAATCCCCAATGGAAGTCGTAGGTCTCACCAAGGTAGCCGCAAAGGATCGTTCCGACGAGCGCGCCAAAATTGATGCCCATGTAAAAGATGGAGAAGCCCGCGTCGCGGCGCGCGCCGCCTTCGGGGTAGAGATCGGCGACCATGGTGCTGACGTTGGGCTTGAGCAGGCCGGTGCCGAGCACGATGAGAACGAGGCCGAGGTAGAACGTGGCGACGCTCGGGATCGCCATCGAGAAATGGCCGCAGGCGATGATGCAGCCGCCGACGAAAACGGCTTTGCGCTGTCCCCAGACTTTGTCGGCAACCCAACCTCCGGGAAGCGCGAGCAGATAGACGAGCGAGGTGTAGAGTCCGTAGATCGCGGTGGCTTTTCCGACGCTGAAGCCCAGGCCGGGGTGCGCGGAGCCGAGCGGCGCCGTCATGAACAGGACGAGCAGGGCGCGCATGCCGTAGTAGCTGAAGCGTTCCCACATTTCGGTGAAGAAAAGCGTGGCAAGGCCGCGCGGGTGGCTGCGGAGGCCGGAGGCGGCGCGAACGGGGGCGTCGGTCGTGTGGGTCTGTGTCATGGACTAGGCAGCCTGACTCGCGTGGTCGGCGGGATTATACGCGCGGCGATGAGGGCGTCGCGCCGTAACTTTTTCTCTCCTTGGGATACCCACCCCGTCGTTTCTTGTGCGGGGCTTGTGCATGAAGCCCCGGCACCCCGGGTGATTTTGTGAAAAGAGTGCGGAAGCCGTTGAGAATTATGGGGTTGACGGTTTCGTGAGTGCAAAAGAGTGCGGAGATGTATTGAAACAAAGGGGTTGGACGCGATTGGGTTGGAGTGACGTCCTTCTTCTCTCGTTCTTTTAGTGATACCCCACCCACCATGTTTTTTGGTCCAAGAGTGCGAACAACATGAAAGGAAAAGAGTTCACAATTTCGCTCTGTGAAAGAGCGACAAAAGAGCGAGAAAAGAGGGGATTCGCTGTTTCGAACGGTGAGCTTCTGCTTGAGAGGGAGCCGAACGAGGCCGGTTTTTTGAGGACGAGGTTTTCTCAGGAGCGCGCGAGCCAACCGGTGTTCCTCGATGTTACTGATGCTATTTTAACATGAGGGTCAAGATGGGAGTGCCAGGCCAGTTTGCGAAAAGCCCGTTTCTCAGGACTTGGCGCGACCGTGGCATGTCCGCTCCAAGCAGGTCTGAGGTTTAAGGGAGTGCAGGGATTGCTGCTTGCTGGGAGCAACGAGGGCACGTTTCTCCGTGTTCCTCGATTGCGTATGTCTCGCCGGGCTTGACTAGCTGCCTTGCACTTTCGTCCGCCATTGAAAAAGTCTCGAACCCTTCCCAATCCAGCGTTTCTTTCCCGGACCAACGGATGTGATAGTGGAGCACTTTCCGGCCAATTCCTACTTCAGCCATGCGCCGTGCTTCAGTCGTTTCTGACATTCTCCCTCCAGCCATTGGCAAACATCGGGCGCTTTAGTGTGTTGTCACAACGGATTGTAAGGCGGCATAGGTGCACCGTCTGTCCAAAACCAAGCTTTTATATGTCAAACACCGTACATACTTTTCGCGGCTTATCGCATATATTGTTGGAGTCTCCTCTAGCATCTTTCCGCCGCGCCCTTAGGGCGTCGGTTCCCTGCGAAATCAGACAGCACGCAACTGGTTCTCGTAAAGGAGCCGCAATGGCAAAGTCCATTCCTAAGACACAAGCAACCCCTCCCGCTGCGCGAACTTCCGAAAATGCCAAAAACATAGGCAACCGCTTACTATTAGGCCTGCCTCCTCAAGAACTCGCACAACTTTTGCCTTCACTGGAATTCGTTCGGCTCAAGCTGCATCAGGTGTTGTACGAGGCAGGTGACCAGGTCAAATCTCTATACTTTTTGAACGACGGATTGGTTTCAGTGCTCACAGAGCAGACCGACGGCGAAACTGTAGAGGTCGGCTTGATTGGTAACGAAGGATTTGTTGGTTCGCCTATCCCCTTCGGATTCACAACCACGTTACAAAGGCTGGTGATTCAAGGGGATGCCACGGGTTACCGTTTGGACGTTTCCAATTACCGGAAATCAGTATCTAAATGTCCCTCCCTGGAACGGCAGCTTCAGCGTTTTGCTCTGATTTTATCCATGCAATCAACCCAGCTTGCTGCCTGTAATCGTTTGCATGATGTCGACGAACGATTAGCAAGATGGTGCTCATGAGCCATGACCGAATTCGCAACAATCTTATGCCACTAACCCAGGAATTCTTAGGCCAGATGCTGGGGACGCGCAGACCAAGCGTCAGTCTGGCCGCGAGTACTTTGCAGAAGGCTGGAATGATTTCATACACGCGTGGAAATGTGACGATCCTCGACGAAGAGAAGCTTAAGACAGCCGCTTGCGAATGCTATCGGATCATCAAAGAACAGACACTAAGATGGCAGGCCGAAACGCCAGTTGATCTAGCTACCGCGTAGCCGGTTCGCCGATCGCATCTTTCGGCATCCAATTGCTTCATTTTCTTCGTTTCTGGCTGCCGTGTATCCTCGGTTCGCTTGGACCTAACCGCTTGTTAGTGCCGAAATAGGTACAACCCGAATCAATGAGCGCCGTATATGAGCTGGTATCGTTGATACAACGAAGTTTCCTGGCAATGTGGACATGCTATCGATAGTCCGCCGTCAGGAAATTTCGGCTTAACTTCAGTGCCCATAAAATGGTCATAAATAATGGATTGAATTTCGGAGTGATTGAAGTCAGTGCTGCAATGAGGACACTGTAAAACCCAGTGAGCCATTAGCCCTCCAAGGTACGCATGCCTATCCCCATCGTGAGCAGACCGAATTGATGAGCGGACAACGGTAATTTGGGCTGCATACGAAGTCCCAGCCGATGATTTCATCTATTCAAAGTCCTGTAAAGTCGGCTTTTCGGAATTTTCGGGGGGAGAGGTTCTTGGTTCAGAACCGAACGGAAAGGGCTATGCCTCGACCCGTCCTTCCGAGCAATGGTGAAACCCCTAATGAAACGCGAGATGCGCGGGAGGGAGCTACATAAATCGGGCCGTTGCCTATAGCGCGGTCGATCAAAGCTCCGGCGACCGCTCCCGATGGCACAAAAGCGCCGAATCCGATTGCATCCGCAATCGCTCTACACTCAGGATCAGGCGAACAGACAGATCGGGTAAAGATGAGCGCCGCAGCAACGCCTATTCCTACTCCGATGAACGTGCCATTCAGCAATGAATCCGTGCGCGCGACTTTCAGCACGGAATCTTGGGTGAACATCCTGCGCCCGGTTGGATTTTCCGGAGTTCGCTTTACAACAAGCGTAAGAGATGTCGTGGAGATCTCGACTATTTTGCCCTTGGTCTTCTGACCAGCATTGTCAGTTACGATCACCGACCGATTCGGCTCGACAATTCTTTGGAGTTCGTCGAACGACCCTGTCACGCGCTGGGCGTGGCCGATGCTGGGCACGAGCACCATGGGCAATACGATTGCGCTCCATTTGACCTGACGGAAGCTCATAGTGATCTCCCAGGTAGAACGAGTATTCGCGAGGGCACGCTGATCCAGCTATCCGGATATCTACTGTTTTCAGAAAACGAAGGCAGGTATATGAAGAAGCGCAGACGGCTTACGTACGGTACGTATTTTTGCGTATTCGCAAAAAATTGCTCGCCCCGGATACTGAACCATCATGACATTCCTTCGCAACATGCTCACCGGTCTGTTTGTTTTGACGATCCTACCTTTCGCGTGCCTAGTGATTGCATGGGTCATACTCTCAGCTGCGATGGCGGCCTTATTCGATACTTTTGCCAGTCCGTATCGAAAAGAGGCGCCACACAATACGTGACGTCAGAGAGCGTCTTGAGGAAGACGTAAGTGGATATGAGGAGCCTCGGATCAGCATACGGAGCGCTCGTCCTTGGTGGCGATTATCAAGGACTTGGCATTGTTCGCAGCCTTGGGCGCCGCGGAATACCAGTGGGTGTTCTGGATGATGAGGTTTCCATATCGCGATATTCCCGATACGTGACGTTTTCCCGGCGTGTCGCTTCTTTGAGCAATGCTGATTTACTCTGCCAGGAATTGGTTGAACTCGCGCGAAGCCATGGATTGTCGGGCTGGGTTCTTTTCCCAACGCGCGATGAAACCGTCGCTGCGCTATCTGTTTGCGGCAAACGCCTGCGCCGATACTACCGGGTATCGGTTCCGGACTGGAAAACGGTGCGGCACTTCTGGAGTAAACGCGACACCTATGACCTATGCGAGTTGCTGGAAATACCATTTCCAAAAACCCGATACGCCGACGAGATCGACGTCAGCGAATTAGAGTGGACCTTCCCAGTAATTATCAAGCCCGCCATTAAGTCAAATTTTCTACGGAAGACGCGTGCGAAGGCGTGGAGGGCAGATGATCTGCCGCAACTAAAAAAGCTGCTAAAGGATGCGATGAAGATCATTCCGCCGGAAGAAATCATGATCCAGGAGTTTGTTCCGGGAAATGGTGACACTCAGTTTTCGTTTTGCGCGTTTTTCAAAAAGGGACGCACTCTCGCGCACCTAATGGCATGCAGGCAGCGGCAGCACCCTCACGAGCTTGGTCGAGCCAGCACCTACGTCAGAACAGTAGAGCCAGTGATCCCTTTAATTAAAGAATATTCCGAACGCTTCCTCGCAGCGATCGACTACTACGGGCTGGTCGAAGTCGAGTACAAATTTGATAAGCGAAACGAGCGTTACCAGCTACTTGACGTAAACGGACGCACATGGGGATATCACACGCTTGGACAGCGCGCCGGCGTAGACTTCGCGTACCTTTTGTTCAAAGACCAACTTGATGAGGCATTTTCGTCGCCTGCCAGTGGAGTTGCGTCGTGGATGCGCCTGTTGACTGATCTGCCGGCCGCCGCGCTTGCAATTCTCAGAGGCGAGGTGAGTCTGACCCGCTATTGGCAATCGATGCGTGAGATGCCTGAAGAAGCCGTGTTCAGTTGGGAAGACCCGCTGCCGGGCCTGGTCGAAATAACGCTCATTCCTTATCTCGCAATCAAGCGAGGTTTTTGAGTTTCCCGTTGAATTGATTCATGTTTCCCCGGTATACACAACGAACCGTTCGCTGCCAGGTTTGTATTCCCAGCGGAAGCTCAGAGTCATCGATAGAGACGTGTTGGCGGAGATGTACTGCGCCAACACCCTTAAGTAGGCGCACTGAGTTTTCTGACAGGTTCTGTTTGTCTGTGTCCGTTTTATGCTGCCGAAGTTGTTACCTCTTACACGCTGCCGGGGGCGGTGTTTCATAAGCCGTCCCCGTTATTTACAGCGTTTGCATTCAGGCGAAACTGGACGATGAGTTGCAAAACGGGTACCACAAACAGTCGGCCGGAGTTGAATGCCGACGTACGTCCTTCCCACCGCGGCGGCAAAGGCTGCGGCCACCTGTTTCGACCGGCTACACAGAAATGCGTCTATCGGATCGCATTGCGCATTACCCGAAACGCCCACGACGCGGAGGATGTGCAGCAGGAAACGTTTTTAAAAGCGTACCGCAACATTCGCCAATTTGAAGGCCGCTCTCAACTTACGACGTGGATTTCCAGCATCGCCATTAACGAAGGCCGTATGCTGTTGCGCAGGAAACGCAATTATGGATCCCTGATTGACGTTGAAAACTCCGAACATTTACCTGCTACACGCTATCCGTGGCGTCGCCCGGCAGGCCCCGAGGGCGCCTACTATCAAAAGGAATTGCGACAGATTTTGTCGGGCGCGATAGATAAACTTCAGCCAAAACTGCGAATCGTGTTTCATTTGCGAGTCGAGAGGGACATGTCTGTGGCGCACACAGCCTGCGCGTTGAACATTTCGGAACCGGCGGTTAAGGCGCGGCTGCGACGAGCGCGGCTTTCGTTGAAGCGCTCTCTGAACTCTGCCGGTCTTCAAGTCCCAAACTCGCTACCGTCTGGCCTGCCCTGATCAGGATTGTTTTCCTACGCACTGTGCTCAGCGTAGGCCTCATGACGTACGCCTTCCCTCATCCAGTTCCTAAATACTGTCAAGCCGGCTTACCGGAGCGCGGTTTTTGGTCACGTGAGTGAGAACTGTATAACTGCAATGTCTGTAGTTTCCGACAGTTTCAGGCAAGCCGCGCTCAAAACACTCTTAAGAGATTATGAAAATGGAGCGTCTGCTCAAGAAAGCCCACAAGCTTGCCAAGCCATTTCGCGTCACCGAAGGAAAGAAGTTCAGGCTGAAGGATGTCGATCCCGGAGACACCTTAAGATTTGGGTCGGAGGCCAAGCCGCGGGCGAAAGAGGCACTGGCTATTGGAATCGAGGCTCTGGCGGAGTTACAAGACAAACTTTATGCGCACGACAAATGGGCTCTATGTGTTCTTTTTCAGGCCATGGACGCGGCCGGCAAGGACGGCACCATCAAGCACGTCATGTCCGGGGTAAACCCACAAGGCTGCCAGGTCTTTTCCTTCAAAGCCCCGTCTGCCGAAGACCTGGATCATGATTATCTCTGGCGTTGTATGAAAGCGCTGCCGAATCGCGGGCACATCGGGATTTTCAACCGCAGCTATTATGAAGAAACGCTAGTCATCCGCGTGCATCCAGAACTCTTAGAAAAGCAGAAACTCCCACCACGACTTGTCAGCAAAAAGATTTGGAAGCAGCGTTTCGAAGACATTCGAAACTTCGAGCAGTACCTGACGAACAACGGCATCGTGGTTGTGAAATTTTTCCTACACGTCTCGAAAAAAGAACAGAAACGGCGCTTCTTAGCGAGAACGGAAGAACCCGAGAAAAACTGGAAGTTCTCCCGTTCAGACATCGCAGAGCGTGAACATTGGGATGACTACCAAAACGCATACGAGGACATGATACGGAACACCGCCACAGAGGATTGTCCGTGGTACGTCGTTCCTGCCGACAATAAGTGGTTCACTCGGGTCGTCGTAGCCGCTGCAATCGTTGACACTTTGGCTGGTCTCGACTTGGCATATCCAACAGTGGATGAAGCGAGACTTGAAGAAATTGCCGCGGCGAAAAAGAAGTTGCTGAGCGAGAACTAGTTCCAAGAGACGTCGGCACAAAACAAACATGTCGTGATTTCTAGTTTTTCCCCGCGTAAGTGGTTTGAGGCGGCACGGCTTTCCGGAAAATGACGAAATAGGGGATGTGTACGCCAGGTGAACTGTTACTTTTGCCTCTGTGGGACCTGAGCGAAACTGCCTAACCTAGTTTTCCTTTAGCGCGCTGTCAGGTACGCAGGCTATGCCCGTAAGCTACTGGTGGGAATGCGACGATTGTCACCAGAAACGTGATTTTTACGAGACCGTTGGCACAGGGATCGTACGGTTTCTATGGCGGCAAATTATTGCGAAGCAGAACCAGGAGCCTCTCAGGTGCGGTTCCTGTGCCCAGCAGGCATTACGGCTCACCTTCGAATTCGGTCAGTCCATCCGGCGTAAATCACAACAGCCGCAACGATCGCCGTCTGGCGTATCGTCCCCGTTGATAAAAGGCGAGATTGAAGGTTGTGAGGATGTGTACTTCGATGGCGAAGTACGAGGCACGATTCGTTTTGCCAGTGGCCGCGTGACGGTTGGACCACACGCCAAGATTTTGGCGGATGTCACGGCGAGCGAAATCGTCGTGAAAGGAAAACTCGATGGAGCGCTGCACGCGTGCGAGCGCGTAGAAGTTGGGCGAACCGGAGAAGTCCGTGGGGACATCAGTACCGGCCGGATTGTCGTCGAGGAGGGAGGAGAGGTTCACGGTAAAGTGGAGACAGCGCGAAAGAAAGAATCCGGGATCGGACGTGTCACAGAAAAAGCTTCAACGGCAGATACATCTCACCCTGACGCGATAACGGCCACTGCAGGCGCTATAAAAGTGTTGCCCAGACACGAGATCAGCGAGAAATTGGCGACCTCACAGCTGCAAAGTTCCTCAGGAATTTAGGCTGCCACAAGCATCGTCACCCCATACAGGCACGCAGGTCTATCCAAGGCCCGAAAAGTCTGCTCCTTGGAAACTGGGACAAGGTAGGATTCCTGCAATATTGTTCGGGTCAGTAGGTCTACTTCATGTTTCCCGCTGAGGGTCTTCTAACAGTTTTCGGTGCCTCGTGTCAGAGTCCAAGCTAATAGCGTAGATACGCAAACACCCCAAAGGGGGCGGTTTTACCCTCATCGGGCCGCCCCCGTTTCAAAGAACAGTTTGAGGTTTTTACGTACTTCTGAAATCGGCTTTTCGGAACGTGGCTACACCTCAGGCCTAGACCGTATGCTTGAGGGCAACGACTTCTTTCCTCCAGTGGATTTAACTGGTGCGGTCAGACCAGGAGGCATCCATGAGAGGCTTATGCGATACGTGCGATCAATCCTCAGAGCTGTTTCAGTTAGACGGACGGCAAGACCGGAACTGTGTGGAATGCCACACGGCGCTGCGGAGAACACTGGAGCTCTACGAGACTTTTCGTGAGCTTGAACGCAGCGGTCAAGACACGAGCGATCTGCTACCGGCACTCAGACAGGTTATGGGTAAGCTTGCTGCCCGGTTTCGGCAAAGTAACCCGCAAGCATCACCTGCCTTCAATTAATCGCTTACCCAACCTGATAAGCGTTGGAAACTGGAACGGCAATCGTCAGGAAGGCGAGCTGCGTGGGCGTACGAACTTTCACGCGTCCACCTCCACGAAACCCTTTGAATTTATACGGGACTGACGCGAACAGCGGAGCGGTAAAGACCGTTAGGAAAAAGCTAGCGAAGGAGGGTGAGGGCGTCTTCGGTGGCGATGAGGCGCGCGCCGAGCGCGGAGAGCGCGGCGAGGGTTTTGCTACCGTCGTCGGGGTTGAGCGTGGCGATGGCATCGGTGACGAGCGCGACGCGGCGGCCGCGCTTGAGCAGGCCGCGTGTGACGAAGCTGACGCAATACTCGGTGACGACACCGAAGACGATGAACCGAGCGTTCGGGTCGGTGAATGTTTTCAGGCGGGACAACACCGTGTCGGTGTGGGGATTATCGAAGACGTCGAGCGTCTGCTTTTCGAGGACGACCTGCTGGACTTTCGAAATGTCAGGAAGGCGCGGCATGGGGCGATTCGGAATCGTGAAAAATTTGTGCGCCATCGTTTCGGGCAGGATGGCGGCGCCGGGAGTGCCGCGCAGGCAATGCGGCGGAAAGCGTTCGAATTCGGGATCACCGGGGGGATGCACGCAGGCGTCGGACATGAGAAAGACACGGTTGTCGCGAGCAGCGTCGGTGAGCCGTTTTAGATTGGGGATGATTTTTTCGGCGCCGGGGACGTAAAGCTTGCCGCCCGGCAGCATGAAGTCCGCCTGCGTATCCACACACCAGAAAATGAAGTCGCGGGAGATCATTCGGCTCGGGCGGATGATTTTTTCGCGACGCGTTCCTGCAAGGTGCGGCGCAACTCTTCGAGGCGCGCGCTGTGGCAAACGGGGTAGACGTCGCGAACCGGTTCGAGCGCGAGCAGGGCGGCGGGGAGGTGCGCGAGTTCGCCGCGGCAGCGGGCTTGCGCCGCTGTTAGAGGCGCGGCGGAGTGCAAGCGCGCGCCACCGCGCATGACTGGCGCCAGAAGTGGGACGCCTTCGGGCGCGGGTTCGCCTTCGACGGCGATGGTATCGCCGGCGAAGGTGCCGCCGGGCGATGATGCCCGGTAAACCTGTTTGCGGCCGGGAAAGGTGACTTTGGCGGCGCTGAACTTCGCGGCGCCGTGGACGGCGCCGTCGCGTTCGAATTCGACGAGCTTGTAGAGTGCGCCGAGCGAAGGCGCGTCGACGGAGGTGGAGAGGGCGGTGCCAACGCCGAAGGTGTTGATGCAGGCTCCGGCGGCGAGCAGGGCGGCGATGCGATGTTCGTCGAGATCACCGGAGGCAAGGATTTCGACGTCGGGCCAGCCGGCTTCGTCGAGACGCTTGCGGACCCAGAGGCTATCGGCGACGAGGTCGCCGCTGTCGAGGCGAACGCCGCGCGGTTTGCGGCCCATAGCGATGATCTTGTCGGTGGCGGCGCGAACGTCATAGGTGTCGAGCAGCAACACGGAGTGTTGCGGGAATACATCGAGAAAATGGGAGAAGGCTTCCTCTTCGGTGTCGTGCGCCATGATCCAGGAATGGGCCTGAGTGCCGTAGGTGGGAATGCCGAAGAGGCGGCCGGCGTGAACGTTGGAGGTGCCAAGGCAGCCTGCGATGAAGGCGGCGCGCGCGGCAAGCACGCCGGATTCGACGCCATGAGCGCGGCGGGTGCCGAATTCTAGGATGGGCCGACCCGCGGCGGCAGCGACGATGCGGGCGGCCTTGGAGGCGATCATCGTTTGAAAACCGATGGTGGCGAGCAGGGCAGTCTCGAAGACTTGCGCTTCAGCGATGGGAGCGGTGACGCGGAGAAGTGGTTCGCCGGGGAAACAGACGGTGCCTTCGGGAATGGCCATGACGTCGCCGGAGAAGCGGAAGGCGGCAAGGTAGTCGAAGAAGGCGTCGCCGATGCGAGCGAAGGCGGGATGGGCGCGCAGGTAAGAGATTTCGCCGGGACCGAAGCGAACGTTTTCAAGGAAGTCGAGCGCTTGTTCGAGTCCGGCGGCGACGAGGAAGTTTCGTCCGCGGGGCAGGCTGCCGATGAAGAGTTCAAAGGTGGCGCGTACGTTGGCGCCGGTCTGGACGTAGCCGGCGGCCATGGTGAGTTCGTAAAGGTCGGCGAGAAGGCCAGATGGGTGGGAGTTGTCAGCCATGAAGGGGCCATGCCGCAGGCATCGATACGTGCCTAACCGGCATGGGACATTATGCCATTCGGAAGGGCATGAGGGACGAGCGGAGAGTTGTGTCAGGAGGCTAGTGCTTGTCGGGCCGGCGTAGAACGCTACGAATATTGGGACTAAACTCGAGAATCACCCGATAGAGGACTCTCGAGAGCATCGTGGTTGCGCCGCGGCTCAAGGTGGCTCCGACGGTCCGTTTGCTTTCCGGATACCACGCGTTAGCAATGGCCGAGGCGCCGAAAGCGCCGGCGAAGCGCGAGTAAGCGGGGATGCCATCGCCTGTGTCAGTGCGGGTGTAGAACGTGCCGACGACAGTGTGGGTTAGACGCCGCATCACGGTGGATTCGCCCGAAGGCGTGAAGCGCGGATCTTCGTGGTCAAGAGCCGCAACGCCGAAGACGATCGTCTGATTGATTGTGCTACGCGCGTAGGCGGACGCTATGCGACGCCCAAACCCAGTAGATCCCTGCCCCCATTCTTCCGGACTGTTGCTCCACTGACCGATACCAGCGCCTATCAAGGGACCAGCGATAGACCCAATGCTCACCAATCCGTGAGCGTATATTTTGAATCGGCGGTCGAAGGTGAGGCGATCAGAGGCGTTGGCAGGAACGTTCTGGGGCAAAGTGCCAGGCATTATGTGCGCAGGAGGTTGTGGAGCGAATGCAGACTCAGGCGCGGCGTCGGCGCCATTGCTGAAAGCGGGGGAGCTGAAGGCGGCAGAAGAAAAAGAAACAGAAACAGGACTCTGGCCGGGAGGAGTAGTCGCCTCTTGGGCGTGTACTGCCGAGGCGGAGAAGATCAGGGCAAGAGCAAATGCGGTTACCGAGGCGAGACGCGCGCACAATCCGCGAGCGAGAATTGTCATGAAGGCTCCTGAGTGGGTTGGGTGGGCATCGCCTGGCTTGGGTAATCAGCCTAATTGTTTAGATGAAGGGCGTTGAGGGCGGGATACCTTAGGTGGCACGGTTGGGCGATTTAGCGGGCTAAAGAAAAACCCCGGTCGCGGCAGAGGCCGAAACCGGGGTTAGTGCCGTCCGAAGCGGAGAAGCGTACTTTTTCCAGATCCCGAAGGTGAGCTCTAGGAGCCGAGTACAGCGTCTTTGAAAGCCTTGGCCGCGCGCAAACGCACAACCGTCCTGGCCTTGATCTTAATCGCTTCACCGGTTTGCGGGTTGCGACCCATGCGCGCTTTGCGGTGTGCTTTCACAGCGCGCCCCAAATTAGGAATGACGAACTTGCCTGCCCCACCCTTGCATTCCTTTACAGCCAACTTAAACAGCTCTTCGAAAAAAGTTGAGACGGTCTTCTTCGGCGTGTCGCACTTTTCAGCCAGGTGCGACACAACTTTTGACTTGCTCATCGGCTTTGCTGCCATCGAGTATTGTTCTCCTCTTTAGAGTTGCAATGTGCGGGTTCGCGCGGCGAGCCACGGTGATCGACCCAGCACGCGCGACACTATAAAGAGAGTCACCGCGCAAGGCAAGGGGAAACATTGAAAAAGCCGCGAAAAAGGAGGGATTTGTGCACATCGTTTCATTTCGGTTGTCAAGCGGCGCGGCTTTCGGTTTTTTGGAAGAGGACGCGCGGTTGGCTCGGCGCGTCCGGTGCTGCTATCCTCGGGGATTCTTTTTGGAGGAGTGAAGATGACATTGCAATCGCTTGAGGAGAGATTTGCGACCCATTTGAAGATGGCGCGGCGGCCGGTGGCGGTAACGTTTCTCGACGAGATCCCGGTAGGGGTAGAGCAGTTTCGCGGAATCGAGCCGTCTGGATGCAGCTTCTGGCGGCTGGCTGCGGACGGCCGGGTTTTCTATACGGTGCCGGACGACCATTTCAATTGTGCGGTGGGCGCATACACGCTGAATATTCCGCTTTCGAAAGAGCGTGAGCAGGAGACCGAGCAGACGCTGAATTTGATGTTCGGCGTGGGATACATACGGCCGGAAGATGTGCCAGGGATTCCGCGCCTGGAAAAGACGCCTACGGCGATGCTGTTTGCTCCGCTGGGGGCAAGTCCGGTGACGCCAAGCGTGGTTTTATTTGCTTGCAGGGCTACGGCGGCGATGCTGCTGAACGAAGCGGCGATGCGGGCGGGATCGGGAGGCGCGTTGCCACCGCTGGGGCGGCCGAGCTGCATGGCACTGCCGGCGGCGTTGGCAACGGGAACAGTTTCAAGTTTGGGCTGCGCGGGAAACCGCGTGTATACGGGGCTCGGAGAAGACGAGTTGTACATTGCGGTGCCCGGCAAAGACCTGGAAAAAGTCGCGGCCGCGCTCGACATCATCGCGCCGGCGAACGTCGCGATCACCGACTATGCAAAGGGACGCCGGGCGGAACTCGCGACGATCTGAGATACGCGCCCTCGCGCAGGGCGTGGCAGGTCAGACCCGCGCCAGACCTTCATAGAAGCTGGCCATCGCCTTGATGCCGCCGAAATAATTGTCGAGAGCGATGTGTTCGTCGGGAGCGTGGGCGTTTTCGTCGGGCAGTCCGAAGCCGATGAGCAGGCATGGGACCTTGAAGGTATCGTGCATCTGGGTGACAAAGGGAATTGACCCGCCTTCGCGAATAAAGACGGCGCGCTTGCCGAAGCCCTTTTCCAGCGCGGCGTGAGCAACTTCAAAGAACGGATGATTGTAAGGCGCGAGCCAGGGATTTCCTTTGCTCAAGACGCTGAGTTCACAAGAGACGGATTTCGGAAGCAGCTTGCGGATATGGCGCTCGACCCGTTTTGCGATTTCGTCGGCATCCTGACCGGGCACCAGCCGCGTAGAAAACTTGGCATGCGCTTTTGAAGGAATGACAGTCTTTGCGCCTTCCGCAGTGTAGCCTCCCCACATGCCGTTGAGTTCGAGAGTCGGCCGGCACCAAAGCTGTTCGACCAGCGAGTAGCCCTTTTCGCCGGAGAGCGCGGGGGCGCCGACCGTCTTGCGAAACTGTTTTTCAGAGAAGGGAAGTTTGTTCAGGGCTTTCCGTTCGGCGCGCGAGACCGGGATGATGCCGTCGTAAAAGCCGGGGACCGCGACGCGTAAATCCTTGTCGTGCAATTTTGAAAACAGGTCGGCGAGAACGGCGAGAGGATTCGGCACGCCGCCGCCAAAAATGCCGGAGTGCAGGTCCTGCGCGGGACCGGTGATTTCGATTTCGAAGTACACAAGGCCGCGAAGCGAATAGGTGATGGATGGAACGCCGCGCCCAAGCATGGAGGTATCGGAAACGACGAGGGCGTCGGCCTTGAGCTTCGACTTGTTCGCGCGGACGTAGTCCCACAGGCTAACGCTGCCGACTTCTTCCTCGCCTTCGATCAGAACTTTGATGTTTACGGGCAGCTTACCCGTGACCTGGCGAAGAGCATCGAGGGCGCGAAAGTGGATGTGGATTTGGCCTTTGTCGTCGGCGGCGCCGCGGCAATAGAGATTGCCGTTGCGAACGGTCGGTTCGAAGGCGGGCGAAGTCCAAAGGTCGAGCGGTTCCGGCGGCTGCACGTCATAGTGGCCGTAGAAAAGAATCGTGGGTTTGCCGGGCGCGTGCAGCGATTCGCCATACACGAGAGGATGCATTTTCGTGGGGATGATTTCGACGGAATCGAGGCCGGCTGCTCGGAGGCGGCCAGCGACCCATTGGGCGGCGCGCTCGATGTCGGGCTTATGCTCGCTTTGCGCGCTGACGCTGGGGATGCGGAGCAGTTCGTAGAGGTCCTTGAGATGGTCGTCGCGTCGCTGGTCGATATAGGAATGCAGGTCCAAGGGTTGCTCCTTCGCCGGGCGGAGAATGGAATCGCGCCCATCTTAGGAGGGGCGCGAAGGCGGCGCAACCGCGAGACCTGAACGAATGGACAGGATGATGCCTTGCAGGAAACGGGCAACAGCGACGGCGTTGACCGTGAGGCGCGACTGCCGCAGGATGGGACTGCGATGGCAACCAGCGTTTACGAACGGGAACGGCGCAGTTCGCGAGTGTTCATGCGCGTGAAGGTTGTGGTGGCGGGCAAGAACACGATGCGAAAGCGCTTCCGCGAGGCGTGCGAGACGATCGTCATTAACGCTCACGGCGGTTTGATCTACTCGCTGCAGCGCGTGGAAAAAGGCGAAATACTAACGCTCACAAACCCGTTTACGCAGGACGAGCAGGAAGTGCGCGTGGTCTTCCTCGGTGAGGAGACTGAGAAAGCGCAGCTGGTTGGCCTGGAGTTTTTGACGCCGGCGCCGCATTTCTGGGGCATCGAATTCGCGCAGCCGGACTGGCATTCCAACCCCGTCGTTTCAACCCAATCGAATTAGCGACCTTTGGCGGCAACGCCATCCGCTGCTGAACCATCCAAGCTGATACCTGCGCGGCAGAAGGTGGAGAAGGAAGCACCGTTCTGCTAGTGTGCAAGTGCGCCGTCTCTTATGGACGGGCTGCAGTGGCGGGAGTAGCGTGAAGCTCCTTTCTCGCATAGCGCTGATACTTCTGGTAGTAGGATTTAGCGGGGCCATGCTCGCGCTCGAAGGCGCGCAACTGCGCGAATATCGCGCGGAGGAAGCGGGCGAAAGGCAGGAAGCGGAGTTCGCGTTTACGAGACTGCGGTTCCCGACGCGCGGCGGCTACGGCGGGTTTGGCAGTTTCCGCGCCAACGGAGGCTGGTCTGAAGATTATCCCAAAGCGGACCGGCTGTTCGTCGAAGGCGTCGTGCGGCTGACGCGTCTCAACGCGCGGCTTTATCAAGAAGTCGCAGATCCCAACTCAGACGATCTCTACGACTGGCCGTGGTTGTATGCCGTGAACGTGGCCAACTGGGATTTCACCCCCGAACAAGCGACCAGAATGCGCGAGTACCTGCTGAAGGGCGGCTTCCTCGTCGTGGATAGTTTTCACGGTTCCGCGGAGTGGCCCAGTTTTCTGGTTGGGATGCAAAAGATTTTTCCAGACCGGAAGATCGAGGATCTGGACAACAAGGACGAGATTTTTCACGTGCTCTACGACCTGGACGAACGTTTCCAGGTTCCGGGATACCAATACATCTCGACCCACAGGACGTATGAGATGGACGGGTTCGACCCCAAGTGGAGAGCAATCCGCGACGACCAGGGGCGAATCATGGTGCTGATCGGATACAACATGCACATCGGCGACGCGTGGGAACACGCGGACGATCCGTGGTATCCGGAACGGTTTTCGTCGCTGGCGTACCGGCTGGGGATCAACTACATCATGTACGCGATGACGCATTAGGACACGCGCGAATCGTTTCGGTTTTTACGAAGATTGCGCGCGGCGCAGGAGAATTTTTGCGCGGTGACCTGGAGCACGAGATGAATCGACGCGACTTTTTGAAGCTTGGCTCGGCCACGGCGGCCGGCGCTTACGCGACACGGCTGCTTTCGGCACAAGCTCCGCCACAGTCGAGTTCCATGCCGATGCCGGGGGCGGCCGGGCATCCTAATGACGGTCCAACCGAGGGCGGCGCCGCGGATTTCACTCTCACGATTGCACCAGTGCTGGTGGAGCTTGCGCCAAGGCGCGCCTTGAGCACGATTGGCTACAACGGCATGTCGCCTGGTCCCGTGTTGCGGATGCGCGAAGGAAAGATGACGACTGTGGACGTAATCAACGACACCGATGTGCCGGAGCTGGTCCACTGGCACGGGCAGCTTGTGCCGGCGGAAGTGGACGGCGCCGAAGAGGAGGGCACTCCCATTGTGCCGCCGCGAGGTCGCCGGCGTTATCGGTTTGTGGCCGGGCCTGCCGGAACGCGCTGGTACCACTCGCACGCAATGTCGGGAACGGACCTGCACCGCGGCACGTACAGCGGACAATTTGGCTTCGTGTTTGTAGAACCGGCGAGCAATCCGGGCAACTACGACCAGGAACTGTTCCTTGCGTTCCGCGACTGGGAGCCATTTTTCAGCGACATGGACAACGACGACAATTTGCCGGACCCGAGCGTTGCGATGCCCGAGGCCCCGGCTACGCCGGACAACCGTCCGAACGGCTGGGAGGTGGGGTACCGCATATTTTCGATTAACGATAAGGCGCTGGGCGGAGGCGAGCCGATTCAAGTGCGTCCGGGCCAGCGCGTGATGATGCATCTGCTCAACGCGAGCGCGACGGCCAACCGGCGAATTGCGATGGCGGGGCACAAGTTTCAGGTCCTGGCGATGGACGGCAACGCGGTACCGACGCCGAAAACGGTCGACGTGCTCGAATTCGGGCCCGGCGAACGGTTTGACGCGATCGTGGAGATGAACCGGCCGGGCGTCTGGATACTGGGCACAACGCGCGATGCCGATCGCGACGACGGCATGGGCGTGTTGATCGAGTATGCGAATCAGCGCAGCGACATGCCCTGGGTTGCGCCGCCACAGACGCCCTGGGATTACGGCATTTTCGGCAAGCCGGTTGCACCGAAGGCTCCCGATCAGACGATCGAAATGCTGATCGAGAAGATTCCGGGCGGACCGGGGAAGTTCAATCAGTGGACCCTGAACGGAAAACAATACCCGCATGAGAATGAATTCGTATTGCAGAAAGGCATGCGCTACCGGCTCGTGGTGCGCAACCGCAGCGACGATGCCCACCCGATCCATCTGCACCGTCACCTTTTTGAGCTTTCCGAATACAACGGCAAGCCGACCTCAGGGATCATGAAGGATACGGTTGTGGTGCCCATGTACGGAAGGTTGGCGATTGATTTTGTGGCAGACCAGCCGGGATTGACGCTGTTTCACTGCCACAATCAGATCCACATGGACTTCGGCTTCAAGGCGTTATTCCGCTATTCCTGATGTTTGCAGCACTCAATAGGGTAAGGCAAATCCGGTATCTTCCATCTAAGAAGTTCCCCCTGCATTGACTTTCCCTTGGAGAGTGACCTATAGTCATAAATGACTGTTGGTCACCAATGCCCGCGCAACGTTATCGCCGAGGAAATATCACGGTAAAGCCCGGTGCAGGATGCCGCGAGCGCAGGAAGGCGGATATACGCGACCGTCTGTTCCGCGCCGCTTTTCGACAATTTGGGGCGCGCGGCTTCAACGCAACCACGGTGGAGGACATTACGACCGCCGCCGGCGTGGCGAAGGGAACGTTCTTTAACTACTTTCCGACCAAAGAACACCTGCTGACCGAATTCAGCGACCTACGACTGGAGATCATCCGCGCCGCGTTTGCGGATGCCGAAGCGGGCAAGATGCCCATTCGGGAGATCCTCCGTTGCCTGTTTTCTTCGCTCATGCAAGAGCCGATGCGCAGCCGCGCGATGACGCGCTGCATGCTGATGGGCGCGCTAGGGGACCAGACCGTCGCTTCCATTGTCCAAAAAAAACTTGCACAAGGCCGCAGCGCACTCGCGCAAGCCATGGAAATCGGCCAGCGACGCCGCGAGCTGCGCCAGGATTGGCTGGCCGGGGACCTGGCGCGGTTGTTTCAGCAATCGGTTTTGGGCGCGATGCACATGTGGGTTCTGCATCCGGGGCTTGACGCGAAACGGTCTCTGGATTCGACGTTCGCGCTGTTTTGGGCGGCGGCAGAGGCTGGACCCAGGAAAGGTTGAGGCTACAGCGTGAGTTCTCTTAATCAAGCAGGAAAGGTTGCCGCGTGGGTGGTTTGTATCATGATTTGCAGTTTTGGCGCAGCATCTGGACAGCAGCGTCCGGCGTATCAGCCCGCGACGGGAGACACGCAAGCCGGTAGCAGCGGTTCGCCTGTTTTACCCACACAAAATCTGTTTTCAGGCAGCGTGCCGTCGGGCCAGCCGTCGAGCGAAGTGTTGCAGCTTTCGATCAGCGACGCGATCCAGCGCGGACTGCGCCAGAATCTGGGACTGCTGGCGAGCGGGGATGCGGTTGTAGCTGCGAAGGGGCAGCTGTGGCGCGAACGCAGCCACCTGTTGCCGAACCTATCCGCCTATGCTTCGGAGAATGGCGCGCAGGTAAACCTTGCCGCGCTAGGCATCAAACTCCCGGGCGCGCCGACCATCGTCGGGCCCTACGCGTATTTTGACGTTCGCGCCGGTTTTTCCATGCCAATTGTTGACTTGAACGCGCTGCACACCGAGCGGGCGGCGGCGCGGAACCTTTCGGCCGACCAATTGAGCTTTCAGGATGCGCGCGAAACAGTTGTGTTGATCGTCGCGGCAAATTATCTGCAGGCCATTGCGACCCAAGCACGCGTGACGACAGCGGAAGCGCAGGTGCAGACGGCGCAAACGCTTTACCAGCAGGCGGCCGATCAGAGAAATGCGGGGCTTTCAGCGGGCATCGACCTGCTGCGCGCGCAGGTGGAGCTGCAGACCCGCCAGCAGGAGTTGATTGCGGCGCGCAACGATTTCGCGAAGCAAAAGCTGGCGGTGGCCCGCGTCATCGGCTTGCCGCTGGGTCAGCAGTTCACGCTGTCGGATACAGCTCCGTATGAGGCGACTGCGCCAGTCGATCTCGGTGCCGAACTCGACCACGCGTATGCAATGCGGGCCGATTACAAGAGCGCGCTCGAGCGAGTGAAGGCGGCCGATCTGACGCGCCGGGCCGCGACCGCCGAGCATTTGCCCAGCCTGACCACCAATGCCGATTACGGCGTGATCGGGCCGGTGCCAGCGCAGTCGCATGGCACGTACAGCGTTGCGGCAGTCTTGCACATCCCGATTTTTGCCGGAGGCAAGGCGCACGGGGATGCATTGGCTGCACAAGCCGCGCTCGACCGCCGCCAGCAGGAGCTCGATAACCTGCGCGGACAGATCGAGGAGGAAGTTCGGACGGCGGCGCTCGACCTGCAGTCGGCGGCCGATCAGGTAACCGTCGCGCAAAGCACGCAAGAATTGGCGCGACAAACGCTGGTGCAAGCGGGCGACCGCTTTCAGGCGGGAGCCGCGGATAACGTGGAAGTAGTGCAGGCGCAGGAGGCCGTGGTGCGCGCCAACGAATCGTACATTTCGAGTTTATACGGCTACAACCTGGCTCGCGTACGCCTGGCCCGCGCTTCGGGCTCGGTGGAACAGAACATTACCCAGTATTGGAAAGGGAAGTGACGAATGCCGGACGAGACAAAGAGTACAACTACCGTGAGCGAACCTTCGAGAGTGGCGGCCGCACCGGCGCGCCGGCATCTGCCATGGCCAATCATCGGCGCTGTCGTCGTGGTGCTGGTCGTCGCGGGGTTTTTCGTCTGGCGTTATCTGAATGCCTACGAATCGACCGACGACGCACAGATTGACGGGCACTTGACGCAGGTGAGCGCGCGCGTTCCGGGTTACCTGACGAAGCTCAACGTGGAAGATAACCAACTGGTAGAGAAGGGCGCTGTGCTTGCGGAGATTGATCCGCGGGACTATCAGGTTGCCGTGGCGCGGGCTGAGGCCGAACTGGCGGATGCGGAAGCGGCCGCGCAGGCCACGAATTTGAATGTGCCGGTTACGTCTGCCGGCACAACGTCGCAATTGTCGTCGGCTGAGGCGAACGTCTTGTCCGCGCAGGCAAGCGTCACCGGCGCCGAGTATCAGGTAGAGGCGGGACGCTCGCAGGTGCAACAGGCGGAGGCGAATAATACGCGGGCGCAGGCGGACTTGAAGCGGTACGCGGAATTGGTGGCAAAAGACGAGGTGTCGCGGCAGCTTTACGATCAAGCTGACGCGGCCGCGAAAGCGAGTGCGGCGGCACTGGAAGGTTCACGCCACGCGCTGGCAGCCGCGGAGCAACAGGTGAAAGAGGCGCAGGGACGACAGGCGCAAGCGCAGGCGAGCGTGGCAAGTTCCCGCACCGGGCCGCAGCAGGTGGCGGCTGTGCGCGCGCGGGCGCGCGGGGCGCAAGCGGTGGTGGAGCAAAAACGGGCGGCGCTCGACCAGGCGAAGTTGAACCTGCAATATTGCACGATCGTCGCGCCAGCCAGCGGCGTCGTGAAGAAGAACATCGAGGCCGGCACGAACGTGCAGACCGGTCAACCGCTGCTCACGATCGCGGAGCTTGACGGCGTGTGGGTCACCGCGAACTTCAAGGAGAGTCAATTGCAGCGCGTCCGGCCGGGACAGCGCGTCTCCATCAACGTCGACGCGTACGACCGCGATTACGCGGGGCGCGTGGAGAGCATTGCCGGGGCGAGCGGAGCGCGCTACAGCCTGCTGCCGCCGGAAAACGCGACCGGCAATTTCGTGAAAGTGGTGCAGCGCGTTCCGGTGAAGATCATGCTCGATCCGGGCCAAAACAATGACAGGCTGCTGCGGTTGGGAATGTCGGTGACGCCGAAGGTGTACGTGCAATGAGCGAAGCGGTTGCCGCGCTGCCGGTTGCGCCGGCATACGAAAAGCCGGCGGTCAATCCGTGGATTATCGCCATTGCCGTGACGCTGGCGACGTTCATGGAAGTGCTCGACACGAGCATTGCCAACGTCGCGCTGCCACATATTGCCGGCGGACTTTCGGCCGGAGTGGACGAGAGCACGTGGGTCCTTACTTCGTACCTCGTATCAAACGCAATTGTTTTGCCGATGAGCGGATGGTTTTCGTCGCTGATCGGGCGCAAACGCTTTTATATGTTGTGCGTTACGCTGTTCACGATCAGTTCGTTCCTCTGCGGCCTTGCCCCGAACCTCGGCATGTTGATTTTCTTCCGTGTGTTGCAGGGGATCGGCGGCGGCGGGTTGCAGCCCAGCGAGCAATCGATTCTCGCCGATACGTTTGCCCCCGCCAAACGCGGCATGGCGTTTGCGATGTATGGCATGGCGGTGGTCGTCGCGCCCGCGATCGGGCCCACCCTGGGCGGCTGGATTACGGACAACTACAGCTGGCGGTGGATTTTCTACATCAATATTCCAGTGGGTATTTTGTCGCTGGTCCTGACGCAACGGCTGATTGTCGATCCGCCTCATCTACGCGGCGGGCGAAGCGGCATGAAGATCGACTATATCGGGCTGGGCTTGCTCGCGCTCGGGCTCGGCGCATTGCAGATTGTCCTCGACAAAGGGCAGCGCCTCGATTGGCTGCAATCGAATTTCATCGTCATCTTGTCCATCGTGTCGCTGGTGGCGCTAATCGCCGTGGTGATCTGGGAGTGGAATCACGACCACCCGATTATCGATTTGAAGCTCTTCCGCGACCGGTCGTTTGCCACCGCCAACGCAATGATGTTCATGCTCGGATTTGTGCTGTTGGGAAGCACGCTGCTGATTCCTTTGTTCACGCAAAGCCTGCTGGGATACCCGGCGACGAAAGCAGGGCTGGCGCTAATGCCGGGCGGCATACTGATTCTGATGTGCATGCCGCTGGTTGGTTTTCTGCTCGGCAAGTACGACCCGCGGGCGATGATGGTGTTCGGGCTTTGCATGCTGGCGTTTGCGATGCACCACATGACGAGCTTCGATCTATCCATCGATTTCCGGCACGTGGCCCTGGCGCGCATGATTCAGGGGACGGGCCTAGCGTTCCTGTTTGTGCCGATTAACACCGTGGCGTATGCATATTTGCCCCCGGGGAAGAACAATGCCGCGTCGGGGCTCATCAATCTGGCGCGGAATGTCGGGGCGAGCGTCGGTATTTCCTTCGTCACCACGAACCTTGAGCGGCGCGGGCAATTTCACCGCAATCAACTATCGGCACACCTGGATCCAGCGAGCCCGAATGTGCGGGCAATGGTGCGAGGCGCTTCGAACGCCTTGCAAGCGCATGGCGCCTCGGCTTCGCAGGCGGTTTCGCAGGCGTACGCGCTGCTGCAAGGAAATCTGGAACGCCAGGCAACGATGCTGGCCTACATCGATAATTTTTGGCTTTTGAGTGTCGCCACGCTGGTTCTGATTCCGTGCGTGGCTCTGGTCAGAAAACCGAAGAGCCGCGGGGCCGTGGCGGGCCACTAAGAATCAAGAATCAGTCGCTTACCAGGTGTACTCGGTTTCAACGGGGCGTTCGTAGTCGACCCCGTCAACTTCAAATCCAAACAGATTGCGGAACTCGCGCTGGAATCCGGCGAAGTCCGTCAATTCCCGCAAGTTGTCGGTGGTCACCTGGGGGAAAATCCTCGCGACTTCCACTTGTACGTCATTACGCATCTCGCGATCGTCGAGACGAATGCGCCCGGCTTCGTCGACAGGAGCGTTCGGGCTGCCGACGAGGAAGCCGGCAAAGAGGCGCCGGGCCTGATCAACAGGGCTTTCGTCGAGTTGCTTGGCGCGCATCACTTTCATCAGGGCGCTTATGTAGAGCGGCACCACGGGAATTGCGGCGGAAGCCTGGGTGACTACGGCCTTGTTCACCGAAATGTACGCGCGACCCTCGAGCTTTTGCGACAGCGAGGCATCGAGCGAGGCCGCCGTGCGATCGAGATCTTTTTTAGCCGCGCCGATGGTGCCGTCCCGATACATGGGCCACGTCAACTCGGGACCGATGTACGAGTAGGCGACGGTTCGCACGCGAGGTGCGAGCAGGCCCTCGCCGGCGAGCGCATCCATCCACATGCGCCAATCTTCGCCTCCCATGACGGAAACGGTGTCGGCAATTTCCTTCTCGGTTGCGGGTTGCAAAGTCACGTCGGTGACTTTCTCCGAGTCAAGCTCAACCGTGCGGCTGCTGTAGGGCTGCCCGATGGGTTTGAGCACGGAGTTGTGAATTTCGCCCGTTTGCGGGTGCGTGCGGCGCGGAGATGCGAGGCTGTAGATTACGAGGTCGAGGGGCGCCAGTTCCCGCCGGATGATCGCGATCGCTTCGGCCTTGCACGCATCGGAGAACGCATCGCCGTTAAGGCTTGCCGCAAATAGCGAGTCGCGAGCGGCAAATTCGTGAAACGCAGCATTGTTGTAAAAGCCCGCGCTGGCTGTCTTGTCGCCGGAGGCCGGACGCTCGAAAAAAACTCCCAGAGTTCGAGCGCCGCATCCCCAGGCGGCGGAAATGCGCGAGGCCAAGCCATAACCGGTGGAGGAGCCGATGACGAGGACGTTGCGCGGCGCATTGGCGTCCGAGCTGCTGGATTTACCCGCGAATGCGGCGATTTGCCGCTCAACGTTGCGGCGGCAGCCTGCCGGATGTGCATTAAGGCAGATAAAGCCGCGTGAACGGCGTTTGATGACTTGTGACGGCATCGAAATCGAACCGATACCCTACCGCCCGGGCGAATTGTTGTCTATGGGCGCATGCCGTCTCCGTCTGACAATGTGCGGCTGAAGTTTTCGGGCAGGACATTGACCGAGACTCGTCGTACAATTTTGGGCCGCTGACAGAAAATACGTGCGCCTATGGAGATCAACTTGGTTCACCCTTTTACTGAATTTGCAGCGATTTTGCCGATGTTCGTCGCCGGCCTGGCGGTCTCTTCCCGCGGGAAGAAGAAGCCCAGTCGTCCCGTTCGCAAGGCGCCGGCGGCGAAACAATCGCAGGTGCGCTTCGTCAACCGTCCCGGGCGTCCCGCGGCATGGCCCTATAGCGACGGCGCGTGGGTAGGACAGACCTTCTATGTGTCGGGCCATCTCGGACTAGATCCGCGGACGGGGCGGCCTCCCGCGGCGGCAGAGCAGGAGGCACGCCTGTTGCTCGACGGGATCAAAACGACGCTCGCAGCCGCCGGATTGGAAATGGCCGACCTGGTATGGGTGCAAATCTACTGTTCGGACGTGAGTCTCTTTCCACGGTTCAACTCGATTTATCGCAGCTATTTTCAGGCGGAGTTTCCCGCGCGCGCTTTCCTCGGATCGGGGCCGCTGCTTTTTGGCTGCCGCTTCGAAGTAAACGCGATCGCGGCGAAGCGCTAATTCCGGCCAGGATTACGAATGGGCTACTCGCCAGGAAAACACGCGGGGCCGGGACCGACGGCGGATGGCCCGCCGGTTCCCGAGCCGTCCTATGCGGAACGCGCGCGGACGTTGATGTACAAGGAACGGATCGGCAGCCTTTCCACGCTGTCGCGGAAGCAGCCGGGTTGGCCGTTCGGCTCGGTGATGCCGTATGCGACCGACGATGCCGGCCGGCCAATTTTTCTGATCAGCACGATGGCCATGCACACCCAAAACCTGCAGGCGGATCCCCGGGCGAGCTTACTGGTTACGCAGTCCTCAGGCGCCGACCCGCTGGGTTCGTCTCGCATCACGCTGATCGGAACGGCGGAAACGATCGACGATGAACAGGAAAGGGCGGATGCGCGCGAAAAGTATCTCGCGCGTTACGCCAACAGCCGTAACTGGGTGGACTACGAAGATTTCGCCTTCTACCGGTTGGGCATTGTGGATGTCTATTACGTTGGCGGTTTTGGCGTGATGGGGTGGGTTACGGCGGATGAGTATGGAAAAGCGCGGCCGGATCCGCTGGCCGACGCCGCTGACGAAATTATCCGGCATATGAACGCGGACCATGCGGATGCTTTGGTTGCGCTGGCCGGCAAGTTTGCGGACATCACCGGACAGAGCGCCGTCATGACGGCGGTTGACCGCTTGGGCTTTCATGTGCGGCTCGAAACCGCGACTGGAGTGCGCGGCGCGCGCATCGGATTCTTGCGTGAAGCCGCTACGGCCGGCGACGTGAGGAACATTTTGATGGAGATGCTGAAGCAGGCGCGAGCTTCGTGAAAAAACGCGCTGGTTGCCGCGTCGTGATTTGATCCCGACTTTCAGCCGCCGTGCATTTGCTGGATTTTCGCCGCCAGATCGAAGTCGTTTTTCGTCAGCCCACCTGCGCTGTGAGTGTTGAGGTCAATGACGACTTTATTCCATGAGTTGGACCAGTCCGGATGATGATTCATGGCTTCGGCGGCGAGCGCGACGCCGGTCATGAACGAAAATGCCTGGGCGAAATCGCGAAATTCGAAAGTGCGGTGTAAGTTGCCGCGCTCAATTGTCCAACCCGGCAACTTCCCGACGGCAGCTGCAATTTCCTGGTCGCTTAACTTGGTTGGTGGCATGTGATCTCCAGTTCTTTTGAGACGAACGATTATCCGCCGACGGTAAGAAGGCATCAAGTCGGTGCAACACCGCATTTCATGCTTCCAAAGTAGTTGAACGGCAATGTGCTTTGCCTTAAGGTAGCGCTCGATTTCGGCGAATTGTCGCCATAGAAAGCGGGACACGTGAAAAAGAAGATGCGGGTGATCCAGTACGGTGTTGGGCCGATCGGCGCCGGGTTGGTTCGGCTGATGCGTGAAAAAAGCGCGCTGGAAATCGTGGGCGCGATCGACACCGATCCGGAAAAGGCGGGGCGCGACCTGGGAGAACTGGTGGGTGCGGCGGATGCACCGTGGGGCGTAATCGTGAGCAATGACGCGCAGGGCGTGCTGGAGGAGACTGCGGATGTCGTCGTTCACTCAACTTCTTCCTCTCTTCCTGCCGTTGTGGACCAATTAATGGCGTGCCTCGCTGCCGAAGCGTGCGTGGTTTCGACCTGCGAAGAACTGGCGTATCCGTTTCGCAAGCATCCGAAACTTGCCGCACAACTCGACGCGGAAGCCAAGACCTGGGGCGTCGCGCTGGTCGGTACGGGCGTCAATCCTGGCTTTGCCATGGACAAGCTGGTGCTTACTCTAAGCGCCGTTTCGCAGCGCGTGCATAGGGCGCGCGCCGTGCGTATCGTTGACGCTTCTCGCCGCCGCGAGCCGTTGCAGCGAAAAATAGGAGCGGGACTCAGCGAGGCGGAGTTCAAACAAAAGGTCGCGGCGGGCGTCATCAAACATCATGGGCTTCCCGAGTCGGTGGCGCTGGTGTCAGATGCGCTTGGACTCGACGTCGATGAGATCACCGAGACAATCGAACCCGTCATCGCCGGCGAGACGGTGCGAACGGAATATCTGGAAGTGACGGCGGGTAAGGCCGCGGGCGTGCACCAGGTCGCGCGGGGATTGGCAGGGGGACAGGAAAAAATTTACATGGAACTGCAGATGTACGTGGGGGCCGCCGAACCCGCTGACACAGTCGCTTTGACCGGCGTTCCCGACATTTCTTTGACGATACCCGGCGGAATACACGGCGACATCGGTACGGCGGGTGTCGTCATCAATTCGATTCCCGCGATTGTCGCCGCACCCGCAGGGTTACGCACGGCCCGGGACTTGCCGATCTGTTTTTTTTCGCCGACCGCACGTCCCTGAAAAGCCTGCTTTCTCAGGCGATTCTCCAATGACGGCCAATCGCGGCATAGTCCACATCGTCGCGGGCGTCGCGGAGCACTTCGCCGTATAGGTCGCGTGCGGCCGAGCCTGCGGGTAGGTCGACGTTGACCTCTCGCGCAAGCTCCGTTGCCAATCGTAAATCCTTGTGCATTAGCCGCAGCGGAAAACTGGGTGTGTAGTTGTGCTGCAAGAGCATTGGGGCCTTCACGTCGAGCACCGGCGCGCGACCCATACTCGATTGCATCACTTCGACCAGCCGCTCGCCCTTGACGCCGCCCGCCGTGACCAGCGCGAGAGCTTCGGCCAGTGCCTGGACTTCGAGGGCCAGCAACATGTTCATCGCCAGCTTGACGGTTTGCCCCGCGCCGTTTGGGCCAAGCAGGAACCACCGCTTGGCAATAGCGGCGAACACCGGTTCGACGCGAGTGAGCGTCTCAGCCGCGCCGCCTACCATCATGACCAACTCGCCTTTTTCAGCGCCCCACGTGCCGCCCGTCACCGGAGCATCGAGGAACTCCACGCCGCGTTCCTTGCAGGCGGCAGCTGCGCGCCTCGCCAAATCCGGCGAAACGGTGCTGGAATCCACAAGCACGCTACCACGCCGCAATCCGTCGAGGGCCCCTGCATCTCCCCAGAGGACTTGCTCGACCGCCGGCGGGTCGCTGACAATCGTGATCAGGACATCGCTCGCCGCGGCCATTTCGCGTGGTGATTTCGCCGCCCGGGCGCCGGCGGCAACGAGCTTCTCGGCTCGTTCGGGTGTGCGATTCCAAACCGTGAGAGAAAATCCTGCCTTCAACAGATTTGCGCCCATCGGCTGCCCCATCAGGCCCAAACCGATCAGTCCGACCGCTGGTTTCATTGCGGGCTCCTTCGCACAAGCTTTTCTGAATGTGGTCGTGCGATCTGTAGCTTACGTTCTTTTTAGTGGGTACCGAGGGGTATAACAGGCAGGACGCTGCTGCGATCGCGCAGCTAGTGGTGCCCGCCGCCGTGGCCGTGACTGGCTGCGGCGACCGGTTCGACCGCCGGCGGAGCTACCCGCAGGTCCGCGGTAAGCATCGTCACCAAAGCCGAGACCACTCCAAAGGCGAGGATTGCATAGAGTACCGGCGCGATTGCTCCCAAAATCCCTTGCATGTTTCGCGTCGCAACCCAAACACCCCAGGCCGCAGCCAATCCTGCAAATGAGGAAACACCCCGGCTGAGGCTTCCCACTTCAAGCCGGGTATTGCAATGCGGGCAATTCATTCCATTCGTAAACGCCGCCGCGCACGTTACCGGCACCGGTTTCATGCATTGCGGACAGATTCGAGCCGCCACGTTGACCTCCGAGCGCTACACAATAGCGCAAAGCCATCTTCGGGCAAAGCGCCCGGCTAATCGATGACAGCAAACTCCACGCGATGACGCATGGGATCGATCCGTTCCGCGCGCACACGCACGGAGCCGCCGAGTTTCCAGATTTGCGCGTGGTTGCCATTGCCGCAAACCAGCGCGTGATCGCGCTCGCGGTAATAGCAGGGCTGCGCGCTTAATTGCTCGAGATGCGTGATCGGCACAAGGCCCTCCACAAAAAGCTCGGTCAGCTCCACGAAGAATCCGAACTTCTGCACGGAGATGATCAGCGCGTCATATTCCTCGCCCAGATGCTGTTCCATGAAGCGAGCGGTCTTCCATTCCAGCAGTTCGCGTTCGGCCATGTCGGCGCGGCGCTCGGCTTCCGAGCTTTCCGCGGCAATGGCCGCGAGCTCGCCGCGAGAATAGACACCCACCTTGGCCGCCGGCGCTTCGGGTTGCGCAAGCGCCGCCTTCAATAAGCGGTGCACAACCAGGTCGGGATAGCGCCGGATCGGCGAGGTGAAGTGCGTGTATTCGTCGAACGCGAGCGCGAAATGCCCGAGCGGCTCGATCGCATAGCGCGCCTGCTTGAGCGAGCGGAGCATCAAGTAAGAGAGAATTCGCTCTTCGGGCTTGCCTGCGATCTTTTGCGTCAACCGCTGGTAGTGTTGGGGCCGTATCTCGAAATTTTCGGCATCGGGCAGCGCAACTGTCATCGGGCGGGTGCGCTGGCCTCCGCGACGAGGCGCATTCGCGCGGCCATGCCGCACAGCCACGTGGCGTTCGCCAAGGCCGGGAATGCCCAACGAGTAGCCAAACGCATGCGCCAACTGCTCAAACTCGAGGACTTTCTTCGGATCGGGCTTTTCATGCACGCGATGAAGGGAATCGATGCCGCGTGACTCCAGATATCGGGCGACCGCCTGGTTCGCCGCCAGCATGAACTCTTCGATCAGCCGGTGAGCGATGTTGCGCTCGCTGCGAACGATACCAGTCATTTGCCCCTGGGCGTCAAACGTGAGCACGCGTTCCGGCAGGTCGAAGTCCATCGAACCGCGGCGCGTGCGCCGGGCGTTAAGGACCAAAGCCAGATCGCGCATAAGCATGAAGGACGCGGCGAAATCCGCGTAGCGCGCGATTGCTTCCGCGTCGCCTTCAATGACGCGGTTCACGTCGGTATACGTCATGCGCTGGGCCGAGCGGATTACGCCCGGCGTGAACTCCGCCCCCGTCGGCTGGCCCTGTTCGTCCAAGTCGAGCAGCGCGCTCATCACGAGGCGATCTTCATGCGGATTGAGCGAACAGATGCCGTTGGAAAGCTCTTCGGGCAACATGGGAACGGCGCGGTCGGGGAAGTAGACCGACGTCCCGCGCAGCCGCGCCTCGCGATCGAGCGCGGAATCCCGCTTCACATAGTGCGCGACATCCGCGATGTGAACCTGCAAGTGCCAGCCGCCGGCGCGCCGCTCGACATATACCGCGTCATCGAAGTCGCGCGCCGTCTCACCGTCAATCGTGACGATCGGCAGCTTGCGAAAATCGCGCCTGCCGGCGCGTTGTTCTTCCCCCACTGGCTTGGCGGCGGCGACGGCCTGATCGATAACTTCGGCGGGAAAGCGGTGGGGCAGATGATGCTTGCGGATGAGTATTTCGACGTCGACGCCGAAATCGTCGGGCCGGCCCAAAATTTCGATGACGCGGCCAGCTGGAGCTACGCCAGCGCGGGGAAAACGCGTCAGTTCAACATCGACGACAGCGCCGTCGCACGGAGGCGCAGAACCGACGGAGTTTGCTTCGCTGGAAGGCGGTTTCGCCGCCGAAGGCGCCGGCGGAATATCCTCGCCCGGGGGGATCACGATCTCCTGCACGAGCCGCGTCTCGTACGGCAGGACTACGTTGCCGCGCGGACCTCTCCGGAATATGCCTACTACGGTTGGGTGAGCGCGGTCCAACACGCGTACGATGCGGCCCTCCGCGCGGCCGGCGCCGTCGCGCGAGGGCTTGCGTCGTTCGATGCGGGCGAGCACGCGATCTCCGTGCATCGCGTCTCCCGACTGATCCGGGGGTATAAAAAGGTCGCCGTCCAGGTCGCGCCGCGGTTCATCGGGAACGACGAAGCCGTAGCCGTCGCGGTGGGCCACAAGCCTGCCGGTGAGCATGTTGGGATCGCGCGGTTGGCGCTGCGTGTCAGGTGGGGTCGTTTTGCTTTGCGGCTGTGCTCGGTCTTTGGTGCGCGGCTTTGGCGGTTCTTTGCGACCTTCGGCGACCCTGAGCCTTCCGCCGCGAAGTTCCTCGATGCGGCCGCGCTTTTTCAAATGCGTGATTATCCTGGCGAGCACGCGCCGGCCGGCATGCTTCAGTCCGGCGCTGGCGGCAATGTCCCGCGCGCTTAACGGCCTGTCCGCTGAGGCTAGTATGTGAAGAACGTCCTGGTCTGTGAGTAGCTTGGGTGTGGGCTGGTGGGGCATCTGCCTGAAATTGTAGCTTGGCTACGCAGTAGCCGCTCGGATTACGTGCAGGAAAACATGTAAGGAAAGTGTAAGAATGGCAGAAAGTTTTTTCAAATACCGGAAACCTTTTTGCGGCTCCATTACTCTAATGAATTACATAAGCACACATGTCCCGGTCTTCTCCGACGAACCGGGATGGTTCCTTTCGAGGGACCGCAGAGGAGGCGGCTTGACCTGGGCTGCCTCCTTTTTATTTTTCTTCAGCTTTACTTTGTTCCCTTGCCTTTCCCTGCAACCCCGGCGTTATAATTGGCTCACTCGCGGAGGCCTAGTGCATGGCGCCGCTCTTTCCAATTAGACCGATTACGTATTGCCACTCAGGCAGGGAGGCGAACTATGGGTTCAGTCCCAAGTCCAGTAGCCTATCTGTTGATTACCTGGGGTCTGATTACGGTTGTGCTGATCTTGCTCCTGATCTACCGGGGCATGCTTTCCACACGGGAAGACGATCAGCTATTCCTCAATAAAGCTGAAGTCGCGATGATGGGGGGCGAGCAACAGATCCTCATCGGGAAACTTGAGCGGCTCGGCAAGCCGATTTTCTGGCTTGCAACACTTTCAGCGGCTTTGCTGGTGTGTAGCGGCGGCCTCTGGCTGTGGATGGGCCTCCAGAGCTCCTAAGAAGAGCTCATTCGTTGCGGTTGGCTGTAGCGAGGGGATAGGTGTGTACGCAGCCTTCCCTGCAAAACGCATGTTGCGGGCTAATGAATTGTCTTTGACAGCGCGTCTGACGCTGCTGTTGGCTGGGGTGCCGGTTGTGCGGCGCCGGGCAGCCCCGATGTGTGATTGAGCACGATGAGCCACGTGCCGGAGCGCTTCTGCAAAATGAGCGTCGTGTGCCCCAGAGCCTTGATCGGTACGCCGTCTACTTGTCCTGAGTATTGCCACTGGTAGGTAACCCACGCCTGGGTGCCGTCGACTTTGATGTAGCTGTTGGAACGATCCAACACTCCGCGAGATCGGCCAAGCTGTGCCTGGTACGCTTTGGCGTAGTTTTGCCAGCCTTGCAGCGGCGGCTCAAATGCAGCGCTCACTACCATCACGTCATCGGCATAAGATTTGTGCAACATTTCAACGTCGCCCACCTGCCATGCGCCCAGCATTTGAGACACGACCAGATCCACAGCCTGCGTGTCGGGAACCGGGATGGACAATCCCGTTTCTAAGGAATCGCCCTTGTTGCCCTTTTGCGGTTTTTCTTTTTGCCCAGCCGAGGCGGAAGTCAGGCAGCCCAGAGCGACGGCTAGGATCAGCGCCGCCAAAATTGGGAACTGTCGCGCGCAGGAAGAAATGGCCGCGCCGCATGGAATGCTGTTTTCACGATCGCTTGCTGACATAGTGCCTCCGGGCCACCTAGGAAGCGGCTCATCGAGAACATAGCACGCGGGAACGACCGATAAAGGCGTCATCGTGCGGACACGAAGCCTGCAAGTTACGGGGTGGGCGTGGCGGCGAGGCGAAAGCCATAATCGGCGTATTTGAAGTCCGGAGGAATGCTCGACCGCGCCGCGCATCGAGAAACTTTCACATGATGCCGCCAGGCGCCTCCGCGCGAAGCCCGCCGGGTTCCCGTGTCAGGGCCTTGCGGGTTTCGATCCGGTGAGCGCGCATAGTATCCGGCGTCATACCAGTCCGCGCACCACTCATGCACATTGTCGCCCATGTTGAAAAGCCCATACGGATTCGGCGAGTACAAACCCACGGGCTCGGGGCCATCGTGCCACCTGTCCTTATAGTTCGGCAGCATCTCGGGTTCGGTTTCGCCCCAAGGGTATGTACCGTGCTCGATGCCGCCGCGGGCCGCACGCTCCCATTCTGCTTCCGTAGGCAGGCGGTACCTCCCGCCCGTCTTTTCACTTAGCCATTCGCAATAGGCGACGGCATCAAACCATGAAGGCCCGACAGCCGGCTGGTGCGGATCGTGAAAATTGGCGTCATCCCAAAAAGGAGGAGCCGTCTGCCGGGTAGCGGCCAGAAACCGGCTGTATTCCGCGCGTGTCACCTGGCATTCACCCAACTCGAAAGCGTCCAACCACACGCGGTGCACAGGACGTTCATCGTCTCGTCCTGCGGCCGAACCCATTTCAAACCAGCTAGCCGGAATTGCGACCAATCGCGGTCGGCTTACCTCAATTGTCTGCGCCGCTTGTTGCATTTCGTGCCTCGCTTCCGGAAGAAGCATTCAGGCCTATCCCGAAAGTACGTGGGCCCTCGGACGTTAGGTTACTATGTCAGAGTGACCGGAAAAGCTCAGCGATTTGCGTGTCCCGGCTATATCTTAGCCGCCGCGTCGGTCTTATTCTTTGCGATTTACCCCGCGCCGGCAAATGCCGCCGGCCTTGAACTTCCTCCCTCCGCGCAACAGGGGCTGAATTTGCTTTACTCTACGGGCGAGCCGGAACGCGCTCTTGAAATCTTCCGCCAGATGGAAAAATCCGACCCGACTCATCCGCTCGGATTCCTCCTCGAAGCTGACGCGCTGTGGTGGCAGATTTATTGCGAAGCCTGCGAAATCAAGTGGAACACGATCGATGCCTGGGACCGGCCCGACCATGCCGACGATGCCTACATCAGCCTCCTCGACAAGACGATCTCCCTCGCCGACCAGCGCATCGCCAAACGCGACTCCGCGGAGATGGAACTCTATGCGGGCATGGCTTGGGCACTGAAAGCGCGTGTTCTTGGCCTTCACAACGGACGCCGCGCAACGGCTCATGCGGGGGTAACCGCGCGGTCGTATCTGCTGCGTTGCCTTCAGCTTGATCCGCAAATGGCTGACGCCTATGCCGGACTTGGACTTTACAACTACTACGCGGACGCGCTATCTACGATGGCTCGTATCCTCCGGTTCTTCATGGGCATTCCAGGCGGCAGCAAGCAGGAAGGCATTCGACAACTTCACATCGCAATGGACAGCGGGCCATTGACCGGCGTCGAGGCGCGCTTCTATCTGGCCAAAGCTCTCCGCAATTTCGACCAGGACTATGCGACAGCCGCCCAAGTAATGACGCCGTTACTCGCCACTTTTCCGCAGAACCCTTACTTCCGGCTCCAAATGGCCGATATTGAAGCCAAACTTGGCCGGCGCGAAGCCGCGACGGCTAGCTTCCATGCCGCGGAACAGACGCGAATCTCGAATTCACGATGCCTTGAGATTATTCGTTCGTTGACGCGGCAGTCGCTTTCGTCCCTGTCGGCGGCGCGAAAGTAGCGCCCTATAAAACCCGGGATATGGCAACGGCAATATCGGCCGTGGCATCTCATCGTTTCGCCGGATGGTTTGGCTTGCCATGCTCCCGGTGGGTTGACTTGATGAGACGCGGGGTAGTATTAGTGAAGGGTTCATCCGACTTGGGACTTTCAAGCTAACTTGATCAACCGCCGCATCCATACGAAGTGGTATCTCTCTGTTCGCCTGCATCGCTCCCGAAGCATCTGCAGCATCGCTTTCCTGGCTGCCGCGTTCCTGCTGACAGGATGCAGCAACAGCAATCCGAATCTGGGCGCCACCCCGACCCAACTCTCAGCCATAAGCTTTATCGCGCCCTCCAGCAAACAAGCCGGAGGTCCCGATTTCGTTCTCGAGGTCAATGGGGCCGGCTTTGTCTCAGGAGATGCGGTTCAATGGACTCGTCCCGGTCAATCGACAGGCAGCGACCGCGCGACGACATTCGTCAACAGCACTCGACTGACGGCCACGATCACGGCCGATGATATTGCGGCGGCGGGCACGGCGAAGGTCGCAGTGAGAAGCGCGAGTGGGGCGGCGAACAACAACCTGTCAAACTTCGTGCCGTTTACGATCTGTCCCTCGACCGGTTGTCCTTCAAGCGCGGCGTCCGCATCAAGCGCCGGGCTTGGGGCATCGTCTTCGGTTGACGATTTCTCGCCCTCGATCAGCGCATCTTCGCGTTACGTCGCGTTCGTCTCTGTCTCAGCCGATCCGGCAACAAACGCCAGCACCGGCATAACGAAGATCTACCTGCGTGATACCTGTGCCGGCGCGCCTGCGGGATGCATGCCCCAGACCGTGCTAGTTTCGGTTGGGTTGGGCGACAGCGATCCGGACGCGGCCAGCGGTTCTCCCTCGATCAGCGCGGATGGGCGCTTTGTGACGTTTGCTTCCGAAGCGACAAATTTGGTGACCGCGGATACGAACCGCGTCGCGGACATTTTCCTGCGTGACACATGCATCGGCGCGGCGTCGTCGTGCACGCCATCGACCACGCGCATATCCATCAGCTCCAATGGCGACGAGGCCAATGGCGCAAGCGATTCGCCTTCCATAAGCGCGGATGGGCGGTTCGTGGCATTCAACTCGACGGCAGGAAATCTCGTGGTGGACGGTTCGTCGGCGCCTTCAGCGGCGTTTTCGCGCGACACATGTTTCGGCGCGCCAGCGGGCTGCACGCCATCGACAACTCGAATCCCAATCTCAGCGGCTCACTAAATCCACAACTTATTTGCGCGCGGATTGTTCCTGTTCGGACGCGTGGTAAGAGGAACGAACCAGGGGGCCTGCTTCCACGTGACGCAGACCTAGGTTTTCGCCGAGCCGCTTGTATTCGGCAAACTCATCCGGGTGAACAAACCGTTCGACGGGTAAATGATCGCGGGTGGGTTGCAAATATTGCCCCAGCGTGAAAATGTCGGTATTCCGCTCCGCAAGATCGCTCATGACGCCCAGAATTTCATCGCGCGTTTCGCCCAGACCCAGCATCATGCCGGTTTTTACGGGCATGCGCGGCTTCCGATGTTTTGCGCGGGCGAGAAGCTCAAGCGAGCGTTTGTACGCCGCGCCGCGACGGACGCGGCTGTAGAGGCGCGGCACAGTTTCGACATTGTGGTTGAGCACGTCCGGTTCGGCATTGAGTACAACATCGAGCGCGCCCCAGTCGCCGCGAAAATCCGGAATAAGAACCTCTACGCGACAGCCGGGAACGCGTTCGCGGATCGCATTGATGGTACGCGCAAAGATGGCAGCGCCCCCGTCAGGCTGATCGTCACGGTTGACGGAAGTGACGACGGCATAGCGCAGATTCATTCTTGCTACAGCCTCAGCGACACGTTGGGGCTCGTCTTCATCGGGTGCGCCGAGAGGGCGTCCTGATGGCACCGCACAGAAGCCGCAGGAGCGGGTGCAGATATTGCCGAGGATCATGAAGGTGGCGGTGCGTTGCTCCCAGCACTCAGCTTGATTGGGGCAGCGCGCGCTCTCGCACACCGTGTGGAGACCGAGCGTGCGCATGATGCGCTTCAGTTCCTGATAGTTTTCGCCGCCGAAAAAACGGACCTTGAGCCAGTCGGGTTTGGGGCCGGGGAGTGGAAAGGGAGCAGCCTCACCAACTTCGGAGCCGAGGATATGAAATGGAGAAGCGGCCATTCAGCAGTCAAGGCGGCGAAGTCGCGACGCCTAAAAATCGAGCGGCCGGCAACGCGAACGTTGCCGGCGCCCGTGATTTTAGCACTGCGCTATTCGTTGCCGGAAGCCGATCGTGAAATCGGCCGATCGGTCTTGTTGAAATCGGCGGCGGATTCACCGGTGGAGGAAATGTCCTCAGCGCCGCTGTTCTTCATGATTTCCTTGGCCTTCTTCGCCCACTCCGAGTTGTCGGCGTGAACGGAGACGAGGACGCCTCCCTTTTGGACGCGGCCTTCATAGCGCCGAGCTTCGTATTCGGGGAAGCCCGCGCCGATCAAGGCGCCAGCCAAGCCACCGACGGCCCCGCCCGCACCGATGCCGGCGAGAGTAGCCATAATCGGGCCCGCGGCAATCAACGGACCGATGCCGGGGATTGCGATGGTTCCGATACCGGCGAGGAGCCCGAGGGCGCCGCCGATCACCGCTCCCGAAGTTGCGCCCGTGGTGGTGCCTTCTGGGGCCTTGGTGGATTTCTCGGTGCGAAGGTCCTTGTTGCCCAGGTTTTCGGGAAGCAGGACGGAAATGTCTTCGACGCGAAAACCAGCCGACTGGAGATCTTCAATCGCATCCTCGGCGGCTGCCCGGGTACCATAAATACCGAATACAGCAATGTTTTTACCCATGTTTGCCTCCTTTGTTTCGTCTATTCGCCATTTCCTGGAACTTATGGGTTCGATTGATCCTTCTTGTTCGCGTTCTTATCCGGAGCAATTTCAATTTCGTTGCTGACGTTAGCAGCGCCGGCGACGGTCTTGGCCATTTGTTCTACGGCTGCCTTTTCTTCTTCCGACCGGACGGGCCCCTTGAGCGTCACTTTGCCGTCCTGGGTAACGATCTTGACGTTGTGCGCGTAGGTGGAGAGCGATTTGTCCTTCATCACCATGGCGCGAATGTCTTTGGTGATTTTTGTGTCATTGGCGTTCAACTTTTGCTGATCGGCAGTGACGGCACCGGATTGTCTATCCCGCTCGTTCACTTTCGTGTTGTCGGCGGGAACGGGCTGAGTGGTGGGAGCATTTTGCGCCGGAAGCGAAAGGGCTCCGAGCAGGATGAGGGCTGAAGCGGAAAGTAGTCGGGACATGGAATCCTCCTTCTGAGTACGACCGCACGGCCACGGGCTTTGCGTGGCACGCACTGAGGCGAAGGCTATAAGGGGTGCGCTGGACGGGCAATACACAGAACACTCCAGATTTTTTTGCATGAGGGAGTAGGGGTTGTGGAAGCGGTCGGCGGGCAGCCTTTTGACGTCCGCGGCGGCGTCGCGAGGGGCTCCAGGTGCGTGTACAATGCGGGCTGGGCGGAAGTGGCGGAATTGGCAGACGCGCCAGCCTTAGGAGCTGGTGGCCGCAAGGCCGTAGGGGTTCGAGTCCCTTCTTCCGCACCACGAGCAGTTTTACCTCGTTTTTTTCCCCTTTGCCGCCCTGGCAGAGCCTCGAATGGCGAATGTCAGTTCGCGCCAGAGATGGTGATGGTATAGAGGAAGTCGGGCCGGGCATTGCCGCCCCAGTCAAGAACATGGGCGTAGAAGGTCAGCGGGCTCGAGCTGCCGGAGGGGACCTGGAGGACCAATTTCGAGTCCGTCGTCACCGAGGAGATGTCGTCGTTCGCACAGAGATTGGTGAACGGGCCGGACTGGTTGGAGGGATTGCTGTTGCACAGGCTGAGACGGCTGTTGGACGCGTCGACGAATTCGAGGAACGAGTCCCAGTGGCTGGGAGGAGTGAGGCGGGCTGCGGTGATTTCAACGGTGACGATCGCTCCTGGATTGGCGGAGATCTTGTAGTAGTCGGTGTCGGGAGCGATGACGCCGGCGGGCGGTTCGGAGACGGGACTGATGGACGCAGAATAGCTACCGTTCGATAACGGCGTTGCGCTTGTAAGGAAGTCGTTTCGCGGGTTCACCACAATGATGGATATCTGGGCCTGAGTTGCCGCGCCGGCAGCATCCCGCACCTGAACTCCGAAAATGATGGGCACACCGGGAGCGGACACTATAGCCGGCGTTCCTGCGACGGTGCCATCAGCGCTGAGCGATAACCCCGATGGTATCGGGCTTGGACCGCTGGCAGTGCTCCACACGTAAGGTGGCGTCCCGCTGGTGGCAGAGAGGCGTTGACTATATGGCTGTCCCGCGACTGCGTTAGGAAGGGAAGTCGTCGTGATGGACAGAGGAGTGGCGCCGGAGCTGCTTCCACCTCCGCCACCAGATGAGCCAGAACCTCCGCCCTCGCCGGAGCCTCCGCCGCCACCGCCGCAGGAGGTAACCAGGGTGCAAACCATAAGAAGAGCGCAGAAGAGAGTGAAGCGCCGACTCATGCAGCGGTTCCGGCAAGCAGTTGATCGCGCTGAGGATTCGAAGGAACCAAAGTTGGGGCGTACCTTGCGGCGTGATGTTAACTTAGACAACGCCACTCGACGACAGCGCGATTTTATCATTGGCGCAAAAAAGAATTAGGCACATTAGCAAAACCCGCAAAAATTCTTGGATCAGTTGGCGCCCGAGACGGTGATGGTGTAGAGGAAGTCGGGGCGGGCGTTGCCGCTCCACTCGAGCACGTGAGCGTAGAAAGTGAGCGGGCCAGAATTGCCGGAGGGGACCTGGAGAACCAATTTCGAGTCGGTGGTCCCGGAATTGAGATCGTCGTTGGCGCACGCGTTGGTAAAAGGACCATTTTGGTTCGCAGGATTGTTATTGCATACACTCAGGCGGTTGTTGGAAGCGTCTACGAATTCAAGAAATGAGTCCCACGGACTGGGCGGGCTGAGGCGGTCAGCGGTAATTTCGACTGTGACAGTTGCTCCAGGATTGGCGGAGATCTTGTAGTAGTCGGTGTCAGGCGCGACGACGCCGGTCGGCGGGTCGGAGACGGGACTGATGGAAGCTGAATAGGTAGTATTCGAAAGCACGGTCGCGGTCGCCAGCGAATCATTTCTACCTGGCGTTGCAGCCACGCTTAACTGAAGTGGGAGGAACACAGTTTGTGAGGGCGGTGATATAGAGCTGTCGGGCAATTGGGAAGCGTCGTCGAAAAGTCGAACGGTGAAGGGAAACTGTCCCGTCTGTATTGACTGGCCGGTGATCGATCCAGCGGACGTCAATGAAAAGCCTGTTGGAAGCGACCCGGTCTGAATGCTCCAAACGAAATGGGCCGTGCCTCCAGAGCCAATCAATGGGACGGTAAGAGACGCTCCAGACGCCACTTTGGGCAAGACCGTCGTCAGTATTTTTACTACGTCGTAGATTTGGAGATCTCCGCCACCCAGGACGACTTGTGGAGGGGAGGAAGAGTCAGACAATCTGATACCGATTCCACGAAAGCCCAATATCGAAGGAGTGCCGCTCAAGAATCCAGAAACCGGGTCCAAAGTGAAATCGGGGGGAGGGAAAGCACCATTGAATTCCCAATGCAGGGGCAACAGGCCGCCAGTAGCATGAAATTGAAACGTGTATGGCATTCCGAGGACACCGCCCACGAGGGACCGATTTTTTTCCTGAATTACCAGTAAAGGGTTCACACGAATGCTGAAATCTTGTTGAACCGAGACTGGAGGGGTTTCGGCGTCAGTTATCTTTAGTCTGAAGTTAAATGTTCCCAGCGTAGTGGGAATGCCGGTGATGCCTGCATTTCCGGAAGGCAAGGGCGTCAGACCCGGCGGTAAGGTCCCATTCGTCAAAACCATGGAATACGGTGGCAGCCCACCCACGAACGGAAGGTCATGGACATAGTCCTGAGGGAGGACCGCATCGGGAAGAGTGGTCTGGGTGAAGCTGAGCGCCGGATTGACGGTAATTGCAATCGTCGCTGTGCCGGTTTGAGGAGGATTTGCTGAGTCGGTCACTTTGAAGATACCTTGACGAGTTCCAGACTCTGTTGGGATACCGGTAATGGCACCAGTCTGGGAATCCAGTTGCAGGCCCTGTTGCAGAGGAAAGTTAGTGGACCAAGTGAACGGCGGTGCGCCGCCTATCCACTGCATCGCAGCGCTGTAAGGGGTGTTAATGAGGCCAAGGGGCAATGGCGATTGCGTGAGAATGTCAGGCACGTCAATTGCGGTTATCGTGAAGGTCTTTGTGGTCGTTTGCGCGGGCTGGCCATTATCCGAAGCCTGTAACGTGAAACTGAACGAACCCGCTGCTGTAGGAGTTCCCCGTACCGGTATCACAGGCTCTACCCCGCTTGTGACTGCATTATTCGCATTATCGCGCAGGGACAAGCCCGTAGGCAGCGAGCCCGACTTGATTTGCCAGTTAAAGCTTGCGTCCCCGGCACCGTTAATTCGAATCAAGCCCGAATATGTCCGGCGTAGCTGCGGCGGGTCCAGTGGTACGAGATCCAAAATTGTAAGCACGTCCCGTAGGTTAAGGCTCAGCGCTCTTTGGCGAACCTGTGGCGGCGAACCGGAATCGCTGACCTGAAAAGTCATGGTTTTGGATTCGGTAGGATTTCCGGTCAGAATGCCTGCGGAGCTCAACGATAGCCCGGCGGCAATTGTGCTGCCGGGTGCAACCGTCCAAACATAGGGTGTCGTGCCGCCATTGGCTTGGAGGGCCTGGTTGTAGGGCTGTCCCACAATACCGCCCGACAACGACGAAGTTGTGATCGCCAGCGTGCTCGGTGGAGTACCTCCACCACCGCCTGAACTGCCGCCGCCACCGCCTCCTCCGCCGCAAGAACTAGCGAGTGCGGAAACCAAAAGCAAGAAAAAGAGACCAGAGGAGCGGCGGTTCATACACGCTTCGCTGGGATCAAAAGATCGTCGCGGCGGTGCCAGAGAAGCTGAGGCGCGGGTGCGACAAGTTCGGACGATTCGAAAGAGTCGAAGCGTGCGGGTGTGCCTTGCAGCGTGATGTTCACGTTCACCGTGCCGCCGGCAACAACGGAGACCTGTTGTCCCGCGGGAGCCGAGCCGGGCATGGGAATGGGAACGTTCAGAGGGCCGACACTGGATCCGCCGGTGAAGCTGGCATTGATGGATTCGGCTTGCACGGTGTAGGTGCCCGGCGTGACGGGAATATCGAACGTTCCGATGACATGGGTGTCGCGAGAACCGAAGGTTGAGCCACCGGAGTTACAGGCGCTGATGGTAGGAATGCCACAGGTAACGCTTTGCCCGATGTTGTCGGTGAACAGATAACCCGACACGGCCGAGAAGGCGAGGCCGAGCGGATTGCCTGTGCTGCGGGCGATGACGTTGACGTCCTGCACTTGCGTAACGCCGTCGCTGAAAAAAACGGTGCCGGTGATGGTGCCGTAGGAAGAGTTGGTGAGGGTTTTTCCGGGAGTAGATGAGGTGATGGGATACAGGCGTGAAATCCACGCTGTGTCATCCGGTGACAAAGGCGAGAGCCCGGAGGTCACGCGGTCCTGACAGGTAGCCACAGGAAACATTACGGGAAGGGCCTGCACTTCGGTGGAATCGCAATTCTGCGTCTGCCGAGTAAGCACGTCGGCGTTGATCTGGGAATGATCGAGTCCGAGGAAATGGCCGATTTCGTGGGTGATGACTTGATTGAATAGATTCAGGGTCAACTCAGAATTTGAGCTCACGTTGTCCTGAAACTTTCCGTTTAGCGCCAGGAACCCCGACACTATCTTTCCGCTTGATACGTTAAGCGCACATTGATTTGCGAACCCGATGACGTTTGAACTCAAACCGAGCGCGCTGAAAAGGCTTCCTGTGGGATCGAAAATTACCGGGCTTTGCGTGCCGCTATTGCAAGAACTCATTAACGCGTTGAAATTGCCGACGGCATTGCCGTTTGCTACTGGGCCTCCGGTATACGCGCCGGTGGCGACCAACGCACCTGCATTCGTGAAAGAGAGCGACGCGGTAGGCACGGCGGCCCATGTTCCGAACATTCCCGCAACGCGACCGACGGCGGCTGCGTTATCTACGGTGGCGGATAAAGGCCCGGGATCGACGCGGTATTGAATTGGCGTCGCGGTGTTCCATGTGAAAGGAACACCGGCGATGCCGAAGCCAGGGCCGCCGATGGAACGCGGACCGCCGGGAACCGGCTGGGCCATCGCGGGCGGCAAAGTGGAGATCGGCAACCAAAGGCCCAACAGCAGCGAAGAGAAAAAGGCGGCGGTGCGGCGGATTGACGGAGTCTGGGACGGGGCGCGGCAAGTCATTGATTGGCGCTCGCCAGTTGGCGGATCATGTCGCGCAAGTCGTCGAGAGCGGCGGGACCCGATGCTGGAGGTGTGGTGGCGAGCGCGGCGGCACGACCGGTGAGAGGGGTGCCCTTGGCGGCGGCCTGCGGAGCAACACGATCGAAAAGCCCGGCGTTGTTTTGGCCATTCGCGGCCATTGTGCGGCCGCTGGCGTCAGTGGTAAGCCGGAAGCGTCCTTGTTCGAGCCCAGCCGGACTGGAGAGGCCGTTGCCGTTGGGAGGAAGAAGGAGAAGCAGCATCGAGCTGGCTTTGGAATATCCCGCAGCGTTTTTGGTGTCGCGCGCGTCCCAAATAAATTGGCGAAAGGTGTACGTCTCGCCGACTTGCCCTTTAAGGGTTTCGTCGACTTGGAGGGTGACGACGACAGTCATCAGTGCCGGGTATTGCGGATGCGGTTCGACGCGCGTAGAGACGACGCGGCCGCGAATGATAATGCCGGCTTCGTCGACGAGTTCGGCGAGATTGCGCTGAGAAACGAGTGCGCCCGTTTGGGCATGCGACAAGATGGCCGAACCAAGGACGAGAAGTCCTAAGGCCACGGCTGACGCGACTCGTTTCAGAAGCTGGGCTCTCCTGAAAAGTGCCATGTGACGCTCACGTATGATTGCTGAGACCTAAAAACGGCGGCAGTATTTCGTGAAGAGTACTGCTAAGTCAAGTGATAAGTGCTGGTTCAGGGCGCAAAAAAAAAGAACCGGGGGAGGGAAACTCCGCAAACCCGGAAGGCATCGAAGTGAAAGGCCTGGTTTGTCGGAAGCAATTACAAGATAATCGGTTTCGCGACCAACTGGCAGCTTGACAAGACTGAGTATGGTGCTAGAATCGTCGAGTTCTTCTCAGGGATTGCCTGCCAAGATTGTCGGGTTTCCTTTCTGAGGATTGCCTACCTGCTGGACAGGAGGCCTGTTCTTTGACAACTGAATGAGACGTGCCAGAACCCGTTCGGTTCTATGAGTGAATCGAGCGACATAAAATAGATTCGTTCTGAAACTCACGTCCCGGCGAAGGCCGGGATTTTTGTTTTAGGACATTTCCAAGCGAGTAGCTTGCTTGGAAACCAGTTTCAAACGAGAGTTTGATCCTGGCTCAGAGCGAACGCTGGCGGCGTGCTTAACACATGCAAGTCGAGTGCGCGGTAGCAATACTGGCGCACGGCGCACGGGTGAGTAACACGTGGGCAACCTGCCCTCCAAAGGGGGATAACCCGCCGAAAGGCGGGCTAATACCGCATGACATTACGATGGCTTCGGCTGTTGTAATCAAAGCTCGAAAGGGCGTTGGAGGAGGGGCCCGCGACCGATTAGCTAGTTGGTGAGGTAACGGCTCACCAAGGCAATGATCGGTAGCCGGTCTGAGAGGATGGCCGGCCACACTGGAACTGAGACACGGTCCAGACTCCTACGGGAGGCAGCAGTGGGGAATCTTGCGCAATGGGCGAAAGCCTGACGCAGCGACGCCGCGTGGGGGATGAAGCTTCTCGGAGTGTAAACCCCTTTCGATCCGGAAGAATGTCCCGCAAGGGATTGACGGTACGGGTATAAGAAGCCCCGGCTAACTACGTGCCAGCAGCCGCGGTAAGACGTAGGGGGCCAGCGTTGCTCGGAATTACTGGGCGTAAAGGGTTCGTAGGCGGTGCGGCAAGTCGGAAGTGAAATCTCCAGGCTCAACTTGGAGGCTGCTCCCGAAACTGCCGTGCTAGAGTGCGGGATGGGCGAGTGGAATTGCAGGTGTAGCGGTGAAATGCGTAGATATCTGCAGGAACACCCGTGGCGAAGGCGGCTCGCTGGACCGCAACTGACGCTGAGGAACGAAAGCTAGGGGAGCAAACAGGATTAGATACCCTGGTAGTCCTAGCCCTAAACGATCAGGACTTGGGGTGCATCCCGACGGGGTGCGTCCCGTAGCTAACGCGTTAAGTCCTGCGCCTGGGGAGTACGGTCGCAAGACTGAAACTCAAAGGAATTGACGGGGGCCCGCACAAGCGGTGGAACATGTGGTTCAATTCGACGCAACGCGAAGAACCTTACCTGGGCTTGAACTGCCACTGACCAGCGGTGGAAACATCGCCTTCCCGCAAGGGACAGTGGTAGAGGTGCTGCATGGCTGTCGTCAGCTCGTGCCGTGAGGTGTTGGGTTAAGTCCCGCAACGAGCGCAACCCTTACTCTTAGTTGCCACCCGCAAGGGGGAACTCTAAGAGGACTGCTCCGGATAACGGAGAGGAAGGTGGGGATGACGTCAAGTCAGCACGGCCTTTATGTCCAGGGCTACACACGTGTTACAATGCACGGTACAGACTGTTGCGAACCCGCGAGGGGGAGCCAATCGGAAAAACCGTGCTCAGTTCGGATTGCAGTCTGCAACTCGACTGCATGAAGCTGGAATCGCTAGTAATGGCGTATCAGAACGACGCCGTGAATACGTTCCCGGGCCTTGTACACACCGCCCGTCACATCACGAAAGTGGGCTGTACTAGAAGTCGCCATGCTAACCGCAAGGAAGCCAGCGCCCAAGGTATGGCTCATGATTGGGGTGAAGTCGTAACAAGGTAGCCGTAGGAGAACCTGCGGCTGGATCACCTCCTTTCTAAATAAAACGGCAGTGAAACCTGTGCAGTAAGGCAGGGGAAGCTGTCCAAGCCGGTCCTCACGGGACCGGTTATGACGCAAAGATTCAATCATTCCGCACGGGTTCTGACAGGTCTCATTCAGCAAGTCAAAGCTGGTCTCATTCAAAGACAATCAAAAAGAGATTCAACGAAGCGCAATTCTTCGTACGTTTATTTGCGCGTTCGAATGGCGTGAGCGAGGGCTGCGCTTGCCGCGCCATTGCCGGGCTACGTTTGTCAAAATGGCCCGCTGCGGCGCTTGTCGAAGCTTGCGATGCGCGCCTCGGTGGTGTTAACTTCATCTCCTTGTCAGGCAATTTAACGGCGCAGCTGGTCTCCGAGCGGGAAGAATTGTTGCGCAGTGACCCACAAAACGCAGGAACAAACGGCCAAAAAGCGGGGATGGGTGTGACTGTTCGAAGCGACGGGACGCGGGCGGATGCGGTGCGCGACGCGGTGTTCTGGCGCGTCGAGGGGAGCCTCGCGTACCTGACCGCGGTGCGGCCAATCGGCTTTTTCACATGGAATGCGCATACGTTTGCGGAGCGATGGGCGCGGCGCGGAGGCTTGTTTCTGGAGACGCTGGTGCGGCCGGCGCTGTACGCGAGCCACAGAGTATTCGCCACGCGCGTGTTACACGCGCTGCTGCGGGGTATCAGCCGCGACCGCCTTGATTTGCTAGGAGAAGAATATTTCGAATACGTACTGAAGCCGCAGTTGAAGACAGATGGAGTCGAGAAGCTGCGGCAGGCGTTGGCGAGGGGGCAGCGGGTGGTGCTGGTGAGCCAGGGTTTGGATCACGTGATGCGTCCGCTGGCGAGGCACCTCGGAGTTGCGGAACTGGTGGCGAACCGCCTGGAGTTCCGTGGCGGGGTGGCTACGGGACGATTGCTCGAGCCGGTAATCCGTCCGCGCGGGGGATTAGCGCTCGTGTTGGGCGGCAGTTCTGACGGGCAGATTGGCACGGGGCATCTGCTTCATGATCTGGGATTGAGCAAAGAGCCGCAGAAATTTTTTGACGCAATCATGCCGGCGGCACGGCTGGCTCCGCAGAACCATCGCAGTCTGGTGCTGTTTGACCGCACGGAACCGACGACTGAGTTGTCGGTACGCAAATCGCTGGCAGGCAAACAGATTCTTTTAATCGGAGTAACGGGTTTCATCGGAAAAGTGTGGCTGGAACAAATCCTCCACGACGTCCCGGAAATAGGCAGGATCTACGTGCTGGTCAGGCGGCAGAAGGGGACGACGCCGCAACGGCGGTTCGAGAGGATTTTGGAGGAGTCGCCGGTTTTCGACCGGCTTGAGGCGCGTTACGGCGGCGATTTGGGACGTTTTCTGGCGGAAAGAGTTGAAGTGGTGGGCGGGGATGCGAGCGAGCCGGGCCTGGGAATGGAGCCCGAGGTCCAAGGGAAGCTCGCGGCTTCGCTGGATGTGATTGTTAACAGCGCTGGATTGACAGACTTCAATCCGGATCTGCGGGATGCGCTTGCCGGAAACGTGCGGTCGGCGGCGGAACTGGCTGCGTTCTTGCGACGGACCGACCATGCGGCGCTGCTGCATCTTTCGACCTGCTACGTGGTGGGCGGGCGCGACGGACGGGTGAGCGAGGAAGCGGAGGCGAACTATACGCCCGCGCGGGTGGAGGATTTCGACGCCGAGCGCGAGTGGCAGTCGCTCGAAGAGATGATCCGGAAGGTAGAGGAGCGCGTATGCAGTCCTGAAGTGGAAGCAGCATTGAAACGGCAGGCGCTCGGCCGGAAACGGCAGGGAGACAATCCTCCGGGGAATGAGATCAACAATCTGATCCGCAAGAACCGCGCGCGGTGGATCAAGAACCGTGTGACGAGGGCGGGCACGCGGCGAGCCAGGCATCTGGGCTGGCCGAATACATACACATTCACGAAAAGTTTGGGCGAGTCGTTGCTGCTCACGCGTGGCAAGGGGTTGCCGATTGCGATCGTGCGTCCGTCGATCGTAGAGACGTCGACCGGCGAGCCGTTCCGTGGCTGGAACGAAGGCATCAACACGTCGGCGCCATTGTCATATCTGTTGGGGACGTATTTCCGGCAGCTTCCTTCGAACCGGCGGAAGTGCCTGGATCTGATCCCAGTGGACATGGTTGGCCGGGGCATGACGTTGATTGCCGCGGCGCTGGTGACGCGGCGGCACAAGCCCATCTATCAACTCGCAACGTCAGGGCAGAATCCGTGCGACATGGGGCGATCGATCGAGCTGACCGCGCTGGCGCATCGAAAGCATTACAGGGCGCAGCAGGGAATGGAACATTGGCTGCGCACCCGCTTCGACACGATTCCGGTATCAAAGGAACGCTACGCGACGCTGTCTGTGCCGGCGCAAAAAATCGTTGTGCAGGGCATCAATCGCGCGGCAACGGCGTTGCAATTCAAGCGGCCGCCGCTGGCGCGGGCGGAGCGAGACCTCGAGCGCGTGGAAAAGCTGATTCATCTCTACGAACCGTTCATCCTACACAACGAGCAGATTTTTGAGGCCGACCACGTGCAATTGCTGTCCGCTTGTTTGCCGGAAGACGAACGGGAGCCGTTTGGATACGAACCAGGAATGATCGACTGGTGGGACTATTGGATCAACATCCACATACCCGCGCTGCGCCGCTGGTGTTATCCGCTGATTGAAGGACACCCCATCGAGGCGCGGGAACGCCGCGACCTGAATCCACCCAATCCCACTGAATATCAGGCCGAAACCCGCGCGGCAAACGCACAGAGCTCGCAAGCCACATGGCGATCTTCCTAACCGGCGTCACCGGTTACATCGGGTCTTACCTCGCCGCAGGGTTTCTGCGGGATCATCACGAGCCGCTGAACGTGTTGGTGCGCGCGCCGGATGCCTCGGAGGCCGAGCGGCGGTTGTGGCAGTCGCTGCAACTGCATTTCAGTTTCGCCGAATTCAGCGAGTACTTAACCCGGGTGCGGATTTTTCGCGGCGACCTTACGGCGCCACAGTTTGGACTGGATGCGGCCGAGTACCGCGCTCTGGCGACGACAACCGATTCCGTCTTGCACTGTGCTGCTTCCCTGAACCGCAAATCGGAAAAGAGCTGCCTCAACGTAAACCTGCGCGGAACGTTGGAGGTGGTGCAGCTGGCGCGCCGCGCTCAGGAATACCGGGGGCTGCGGCGATTCAGCGAGGTGAGCACGGTCGCGGTGGCGGGCCACCGTTCGAATGAGGTGGTGAACGAAGACGAGGCGATCGATTGGGAACGCTCCGACTACGACCCATATGCCAGAACGAAGAAGTTCTGCGAGCACATGGTGCGAGAGATGCTGCCGGACGTGCCGAAGACAGTGTTCCGGCCAAGCATCGTGCTGGGCGACAGCCGCCGCGCCGAGACGACGCAGTTCGACATGGTGCGGGCGTTTGTGTTCCTGGCGAATTTGCCCATTTTGCCGTTGCGGCCGGACGACCGCGTGGATATCGTACCGGCCGATTATGTCGGCGACGCGATCGTGACGCTCCATCAGAAGCCGCGGCCGGAGCATGAGATTTATCACCTGTCATCAGGGACCAATTCACAGACGTTCCGTGAGTTGACCGACGCCCTGGCGGAAGCGCGGGGCAGAATGAAGGCGCTTTACTGGCCGTCACTATCGGGGCCGTTTCACGGCCTTGTAAATCGGATGGCGCACAGGCGGGACGGGATCGGAAGGGCGGCATCGCTGCTGAAGGTATTTCTGCCTTACCTGGAATGGAATACCGTGTTTGACAACCGGCGCGTAGTGGCGGAGATGGGCCGTGCGCCGGAGCGTTTTTCTTCCTACTGCTTTCCCTTGCTGCAGTTTTCCAGCGAACACAATTTTCGTTATCCGTACCGAGAATGGCCGCGACACGCGGGCGATCACGCGATGGCGGGGGCGCCGGCGAGATGATGGACGCGGTGCTGCAGGCCTGGACCGCCGCGCTCATCGAGCGCACGAAGCTCGCGTGGATGCTCGGCGGAGGGAAGAGGTGGCAGCCGGGCGAGAAGTTGAAGCTGCTGTTTGCCGGCTATAACGGCACACGCAACACCGGTTCGGACGTGCGCGTTTCGGAGATGCTGCGCCAGGTGGAGCGCGTGCTGGGACCGGACAACGTTTCGCTCACGGTGATGACGCAGGATTTTGAGCGGACGCGCGGGTACTTTGGGGACGCGCAGCAGGTTCACCTGCCGGATGTGTTTCCGCCATTTCTGTTTCGCGAAGTGCGAAAGCACCACGGGGTCATTGCGTGCGAAGGCTCGATGTTCAAGAGCAAGTTTGCGAATGCGCTGACGACCATGATGGTGGGTTCGCTGGGGATTGCGGCGGCTGAAAACAAGATTTCGATTGGGTATGGAGCGGAAGCGGGCGAGATGGATCCGATGCTGGCGCGGCTGTGCGCGCGCTATTGCAGCCAGTCGTTGATATTGACCCGAAACGAAGATTCACAGGCAATTTTGAGCGCACTGGGCGTGCCGAGTGAACTGGGCACCGATACGGCGTGGACGTTTGGGCCAAGCGGGCCGGACATTGGTCGACGGTTGCTGACACAAGCAGGTTGGGATGGACGCGCTCCCGTGCTCGCGGTGTGCCCGATTCATCCGTTCTGGTGGCCGGTAAAGGCATCGATCGGCAAGTTCATCGCACACGCAGGTTTTGGAGCACACAAAGACAGCCATTACCGCTCGATCTATTTTCACAATGCGGGACCCGAAGTGGACAAAGCGTTTGAACACTACATCGCAGCTCTTGCTGGCGCTGTGACAACGTTTCAGAAGCGTCATGGCATGTTTGTCATTCTGGTGGCCATGGAGCGGCTGGACGCGCGTGCGTGCGAGGCATTGGCTGCTCGGATGGAGCGACCCGCGATGTTTACCTCGGATCAGTTCAACATGTATGACCTTGTCAGCGTGTTGCGCGCAGCCAACATGCTCGTGTCGTCGCGTTATCACGCGATCGTTACGACGATGCCTGGTCTGGTGGCGTCGGCCGGTGTGACGATGGACGAGCGGATCCTGAACATCATGCGGGAGCGGGGCCATGAAGATTTGGTGATGACGGTGGACGACCCGGAATTGGAGCCGAAGCTCGTCGCGGCCATGGAAAGGCTGCGCAGCGATAGCGAGTCGATTAAGGCCGCCATTGGGTGCACCGTCGTGCGCAACTTGAAACGAATGTCTCGCATGGGCGTATTTCTCGAACGCAACGTGGGCGAATTGTACCCGGCGTTTCCAATTCGCGGCGGCGTGCGAGGGTGGGAAGAATATCTGCCGCCGCTCGATCCGTCGCTGACGAGGCTGGTGGAAGCGTACGACGCCCGCGCCCAACTGGCGGTCGCGAATTGAAACCTCCCACGCACATCGCAAAGTGAACTTTCTCGAAAATATTCTGGCGAGGTTAGGGGCGACGCCGGACCGCGTCGTGATGGAGGAGTTGCGCGAAAACAAGGTCCCAATTACAGCGGCCGGGTTGCTGGAAAAAATTTCGGCAGCGCGCGGTTTCCTGCATTCGGCGGGATTGCGCAAAGGCGACCGCTGCGCCTTGCTGGCGCCGAACGGGATTGCATGGGCGGCGTTTGACCTGGCGGCGATGGCCGAAGGACTGATCGTAGTACCGCTATATACGCGGCAGGCCGCGGCTGAACTCGTGGCAATGTTGCGCGATTCCGAGCCGGCATTGATTTGTTGCGGGGATGAGGCTTTGCGCGGTTCCGTGATGGAAGCGTGGGCGGAAGCTCCGCCGTGCGTATTGCTGGAGGAAGCCTTCGGCGCGAGCGGCGGTCAGACGGGCGCGTCAGAGCAGGTGAAGCTGAACGAGTTCGATCCGATAACGATCATCTACACGTCGGGCACGTCGGGAGAAGCCAAAGGCGTTGTGTTAACGGTGGCAAACGTGACGCACATGCTGCAATGCACCACCGCGAGGCTCGACACGCTAATGGGGCCCCGAAGCGAACCGGACAAGGTGTTTCACTACTTGCCTTTTTGCTTTGCGGGCTCGTGGATTCTGCTGCTGTCGTGCCTGTCGCGATCGAGCGTGCTGTCTCTTTCGACGGATTTGACGCGCCTGGCGGACGACCTGAGGACCAGCGCTCCGGATTATTGTTTGAACGTGCCGCAATTGCTGGATCGCATGCGCGCAGCAGTGGAAAGCCAACTGGAAAGCCGCGGCGGCGCTGCCCTGACGATTTTTCGAAATGGGCGCGATGCATGGCTCGAGCGGGAGAAGAACGGAGCTTCGGGCGGCTGGTTTTGGCTCGCGCTGGGGAAGATGCTTGTCTTCCCGGCAATTCGCAAGAAGCTGGGATCTCAGTTGAAGGCCTTGATTTGCGGTTCAGCGCCGCTCGCCGTCGATACGCAACTTTTTCTTATGATGCTGGGGATACCGGTGTTGCAGGTGTATGGGCTGACGGAAACGACCGCGATCTGCACGATGGACGACCCCCGAGGCGTCGAAGCGGGGGCGGCGGGTCCTGCAATTCCGGGGATTGAGATGAAACAGGGTGAAGGGAATGAGATTCTTGTACGCGGACCAAATGTTTTTGCCGGTTATTGGAAGCGGCCGGAAGCGACCGAAAAAGCGATGGCGGGCGGTTGGTTTCACACGGGAGATCAGGGCGAACAAACGCCGGCAGGCAACTGGAGGATCATCGGCCGGCTGAAGAATTTGCTGATTCTCACCTCGGGCCATAACATTGCACCGGAACCGCTGGAAGAAAAGCTGGCCCGCGCTATAACGGGCGCATCACAGGTTGTCGTGTTTGGCCACGGACGAAGTTATTTGACCGCCGTCATTACGGGAGATGTGCCGCTGGAGCGCTGCGAAACGGCGGTGTCGCTGATAAACGCGGAGTTGCCACATTATCGGCAGGTCCGCGCATTCCATGTCGAGCGGCAGCCGCTGACGGTGGAAAGCGGCCTGATCACGGCCAACGGCAAGCTGCGACGCGAAGCAATCGCAGCGCGGTACGCGGGCGCGATCGAAGCGATGTACAACAGAAAAACGCAATGAGCCGCGGCGGAAAGACGATGTCGTGGCAGCTGAACGACGGCGTGATGGAGCTTGCGCTCCACCACGCGCCGTGCAACGAGATCGGCACGCCAATGCTCGACGACTTGGAGCGGTTTGCCGTCGAGCTCGAAGATGCGAGCGGCAAAGCGAGCGCGCTAATCATTTATAGCGAGCAGCCGGCGGGTTTCTCCGCAGGGGCGGATTTGCGTGAGCTTTACGCGGGTGCGCTCTTGCGCACGGCAATCGACCGGGTTGCCGGCGTGCGTGCGTTTCTCGAGCGCATTCACCGCGTGCTCAACACACTGGACGCTTCGCCCTTGACGACGATCGCGGCGGTACACGGGGTGACGTTTGGCGGCGGATTTGAATTGGCGCTGGCGTGCGATTTGATCGTGGCCGATAAGATGGCGCGGTTCTGCTTTCCCGAACTGCGGCTGGGGCTGATTCCGGGCTTCGGCGGGATCCCGCGGCTCAAGCGCGACCTGGGCAACGGCATCGTGCGCGACCTTTTGCTGACGGGGCGCAGCATCAACGCGTCAAAGGCGCTGGCGTGCGGGCTCGTAAGCCAAGTCGCGTCGGAGGGCGAGGCTCTGCGCGTGGCGCGAAGTACAGCGGAACAGGTGAAAAAGTTCGACCGGACAACCAGCGCGGCGGCGAAGCGGTTTCTGAAGCCCGTGCCGCGCGAGGAACTGCGGCGCGAAATTGAACTATTTTGCGAGCTGTTCATGCGACCCGCGGTGATGGAGGGTCTTAGACGGTTCGTGGAAAGCACTGACGCGCATCCTTACTTGCCGTAGCGCAGCGCGACGGTTGCGATAGGATAATTCGATGGCGAGAACCCTCGAGCAAACGACGGAAGAGATACTGGAGCTGGCGGCGCGGCATTTCAAGGTACCGCGAGAGCGGTTGGCCGTAAGCGACGACTTCTACAAGACACTGAAGATCGACAGTTTGCAGGCGCTGGAGCTGTTGACGCGCCTGGAAAATCACTTTGGCGTCGAGCTGCCGGACTACGAAGTCGCAGGCGTGACCGATTTTCGAACGCTTGCCGGGCGCATCCAGGCACGGCTCTGAATGAGTTGTTCCACTGCTGACAAGCGCAATTCTAAAACACAAAACCTGAGGCTGGGCATTCGCAATCGAAACGGGCGAGCAGCAGCCGATTTGCCGCCGCGTGTGAGGCTTCGTGCTTGACCTGAGCCAATACGAATCGTTGGGGGCTGCGCTGACGGCGGCAGTGGAGCGTTTTGCCGACGAAACGTGCCTGATCGAGTCGGATCGCGAACGCGAGCGCAGCCGGTGGACATACCGGAAGTTTGGCGAAGCGGCGCGGCAGTTGGCGTCGGCGCTCGAAGCCAATGGCTTTTTGGCCGGAGATCGCGCGGCCATCATCATGACGAATCAGCCGAAATGGCTGATTTCGGCGTACGCGATTTTCTATTGCGCCGGCGTGGTGGTGCCGCTGGACTACAAGCTGACTGCGCCTGAACATCTGGCGCTGCTCGCGCACTCGAAGGCAACCGTGCTCGTGATTGAGTACCCGTTGTGGCGATTGCTTTCCGCGGAGCAAGGATATGCGTCGCGGACGGTGCGAACGATTCTCGTCACGGAGGCTCCGCCGGAGGCGGAGCTCGGAGACGCGCGGCGGTGGGAGGAGTTTCAAGGGGCGGAGGCTCCGGCATTTCGGGTGCGAACGCGTGCGGACGTTGCATGCATCGTGTATTCCTCCGGCACGGGGGGCAGGCCGAAGGGTTGCATGATGACGCACGGAAATTACCTGGAACAGTGTGCGGCGCTGACTGCGCTTTATCCTTTTTGGCCGGGTGCGCGATACTTGAGCATTTTGCCGACGAATCATGCGATCGACTTCATGGTGGGATTCATCGGACCGTTTGTCTGCGGAGCGGCGGTGGTTCACCTGCGTACGCTGCGTCCGGAATACGTGCGCGACGCATTTACGCGATACAAGATTACGTACATGAGCCTTGTGCCGCTCGTGTTGAAGAATCTGGAGAAAGGTTTGCGCGGGCGGTTCGCGGAATTGCGGGGAGCAAAGAAGGCGGCGTTCAGCGTGTTGTTAGGGCTCAACCGAGCGCTGACCAAGAAGCGGCCGAACCTGCCGCTGAGCCGGACGTTGCTGCGTCAGGTACATGACGCGTTTGGCGGCGAGCTGCGCGCGCTGTTTGTGGGAGGCGCGTTCACCGAGCCATCGACGCTGCAATTTTTCTACGATTTAGGAATACCGGTTGCAAATGGCTACGGGTTGACGGAGGCGGGCACAGCGGCGACTTTGAACGATTTCAAACCGTTTCGCGCGGATACAGTGGGGAAGCCGTTGCCCGGTGTGGAACTGCGCATTGCGAACCCGGCCGCCGACGGCGTGGGGGAGGTTGCGCTGCGGAGTAAGACGATTATGGCCGGCTATCTCGACGAACCGGAGATGACGGCAGACGTGCTGGTGGATGGCTGGCTGATGACGGGCGACCTTGGGCGAGTGGACACCGACGGACATTTGCAACTCGTGGGCCGCAAGAAAAACATGATCGTTACGGCGGAAGGGAAGAATATCTATCCGGAAGACATTGAAAACGTGTTCGAAGGATTGCCGGTAAAGGAGTTTTGCGTCTTCGCGGCAAACTATATCTGGCCGCAGCGGACGATGGTCGGCGAGGAATTGATGATGGTGCTGCGTCCGGACGGAACGGAAACGCTGGACGCAAAACTGCGAGACGAAATTGTGGCGCGCAACCAGCGGCTGTTGCCCTACAAGAGGATTAGCGGGTACGTGTTATGGGCGGACGAGTTTCCGCGAACGGCTTCAATGAAGGTGAAGCGTGGCATTCTGGCCGAACAGATCGGAGCGAGCCGGGAGCGCTCCGATGTGGTGGCGCTGTGAGCGAGCGCTTCCTCGCGATCGTAAATCCGGCGGCGGGCGGCGGCAGATGCGGGCGGTTGGCGGGACCAGCCATCGAAAAGCTGCGTGCGGCAGGGATCGCCGTGGAGATGGAGCAGACATCGAGACGCGGGGAAGCAACGCAGATGGCGCGGGCCGCGTATGCCAAGGGAATCAGACATTTTATCGCCGTAGGCGGAGATGGCACTTCGTACGAAATTGTGAACGGACTTTTTCCGGAAGCGATAACTGAAGGCCAGCCAACTTTGGGGTTTCTGCCGCTTGGCACAGGCAATTCGTTTTTGCGCGACTTTACCGATCGCGGCGCCGGGCAGGCAGCAGAAGCCATCGCGGCCCGACGCCGGCAGAGTTGCGACGTGCTTCGACTGAAGCACGCCGAAGGGGAGCTCTACTACATCAACTTGTTGAGCATGGGATTTACGGCGGATGTGACGGCGGCTGCAAACCGGCGATTCAAGCGATTTGGTGAACTTGGCTATGTGTTCGGCGTGTTGCAATGCCTGGCGCGGCTGGACCGCCGGGCGTTTCCGTCGCGCGTCGATGGCGACGCCGATTTTGACCGGCGACCGTGCCTGTTTCTGACGTTGAGTAACAGCAAATTCACGGGTGGTAAAATGATGATTGCGCCGAAGGCCGCGACCAATGACGGCCTGATCGAGTACGTGCGCTGGGGTCCAATCGGCAGAGTGGGTTTGCTGCGCAATTTTTCTACATTGTTTGACGGCACGCACATTTCGCATCCGCTGGCGTCGCGGCGGGCGGCGCATAAGGTCGAATTCAAACTCGACGCGGCGGTGGACGCAATGATCGACGGTGAAGTGCTAACCGTCGAATGCCGCAGCGTAGACGTCATGCCGGCCGCGATCGACGTCCTCATATGAGCGCAGAGTTCGGGGCGGGTGAAATGCCGCCCACCTCTCGAATGCCGCAGGCCGAGTCCGGCGCGGGCTGGGCATTTGCCGTCGCGCGCAGCTTTTTTCATTGGCTCGCGGCTGGAGCCTACTTCTTTACCGTTTGCCCTGTACTGATCCTGATTGGCGTGTTTGCGGATCCGCGCAAGAACGACGGGCCGCAGCGCTGGATGTCGAGGACCGTGGTGCGGCTGGCGGGCGCGAGGATTGAAGTACGCGCTTCGCCGGGTTTTGACCCCGGGCGAACGTGCTTCTTCGTATCAAATCACGTGAACCTGTTTGACCCGTTCGTTCTTTACAGTTCCATCCCACAATTCATCCGCGGCCTCGAACTGGAATCGCACTTTCATATTCCCGTGTATGGCTGGCTGATGAAGCGGTTCGGCAACGTGCCGGTGCCGGATGTCGCAAAGCCGTCCGATCTGAAGCGCATGTGGCGCATGACGCGCTCGGCGCTCGACTCAGGCATCAGTCTGGTGGTATTTCCGGAGGGCAGGCGCACGCTCACCGGGCGAGTCGGCGATTTTCAGGATGGTGTGTTTCGCATGGCCCTTAGATTTGGGACGCCGGTCGTGCCAGTGAGTATGGTAGGCGCCTTTGCGTTCAACCAGAAGAAGAGCTGGATGCTGCGCCCGGGAAGAGTTGTGATCTACCTGCATGACACGATTGAGACGGCGGCAATGGACAAGACCGATCCAAAAGCTCTCAGCGATCTAGTATGGGAAAAGGTTGCGGCGCCGGTGCACGCGGCGCTGGATGACACAGAGGTCTATTCGGCGGCGACGGTACTCAAAGCGTAAGACGAACACCCGGCAACACCCGGCCCGCCTTGGTTTCCTGCCACGTAAAGACAATGCGATGGATGACGGTGAGGGTCGAAACAACGGCGATGACCCACAGCGCGGGTGCCATCCGGTCGAATAAGCCGCCCAGGATGAGCAGGACCAGCCGCTCCGGGCGTTCCATAAAACCGACTTTGCACAAGGGAATCAACGATTCCGCGCGAGCGCGCGAATAACTCACCATCACGGAACCGGCCGTTGCGACCGCGGCAAGTATCACGTACGCGGGCCGGTCGTTGACGGCGTAATAGACGAGCAGGCCCATGTACAACGCCATGTCGGAGTAGCGGTCGAGCGTCGAGTCGAAGAACGCGCCAAAGGCAGTCACGCGGCCTTCGCGGCGCGCGACTTGGCCGTCGAGCATGTCGAGGAAGGCAGCGAAGAAAAGCAGCGCTGCGGCCGAACGGAACATGCCTGTAGCGAAGAGCACTGCCGCCCAAAGGTTTACGACCAAGCCGAAGGCGGTCAAGGCGTTGGGGTTTACGTTAGTGGCGGCAATTGCGCCGACAATTTTATCGAGCAGCCAACGGCATGCAGCGCCTATGGAACGAGTGATCATTCAGAGAAGTCCTGTGTGGCCGGAATAATACGACACCGCCAGCGAAGGCTCAAGCGGCCTACGGCACAGGAAAAATCGTGTTGGATGCTACGCCTCGCGGTAATTCAAGAGAATGGCGCCGATCAAGATGAAACAGACTGGCCAGACCCACGAGAGCGCTGGCCGCAAACGATTTTCGCCGGGCAATCGAACTTCCAGCCAGCGAGACCATCCAGCGACGACGGCAAGAATGCCCAGCGGCAAGTGGGTTAATTCCACGAGAACTTCCTGCTTGATGTTTCCCAAGGCATGCGAATGCGTCATCAAAAGCGCCCCGCCAATCGCGCAAACGCCCGGGAACACCAGAGCGGTTGCGCCGGCATTCGCTGGACGTGTTTGAACCCGCCACTCAAAAAATGCGAAGGCGACGACGAGTAACACCGCAATCCGGTGCTGCAAAACTTCCGGGTCGGCGAAGCTGGCCCAGAAGCTGTTCGGGCCCAACGGCCAGTTTTCCGGGTCCGACCGGACAAAAAGGAAAACCGCGAGCGCGAGAAACACCAGGGGCCAATGCTTTGCGAGCGGAACTTTGCCGGTGTGAGCGAGGAACGCCATGACGCCCAGGGCCAGCACGATCAGGCCCGACCAGTTGTGATTGTATTCGGACCAGGCGATGTCTCCCGGGCCGGGAGGCAAGGCCGGTTTGTCACCCGGGGCGTAGGCGCTGATTGAGGAATATCCGCCCGCGGCGCGCTCGAGGGCAGCGTGCAGGGTCGGCAGATTGAGCGTTTCCAGAGCGGGTGAATGCAAGCGGGGCCAGCCTGGGGCGATGCGCGCGGCCACTTCAGAGGCTGACGCGCGCCCGACCGTGAGATCGACCGCGGGCGGTTGCGAAGTTAGAGAAGCGGCGACAAATATGACCGTGAGGGCGATGCCGATTTCGGCTTCGGCGAACCGTCGCAACGAGAGCAGAAAGCGCCCGTCGTCGGAGGCCAAGTCGCGAACAATCCGATAGTTCTGGCCGCCGAGAAACAGCAAACAGGCGAAGAGGACCGCTTTCGTGGCGACCATCGCTCCGTGCGATGTGCCGTAAAGCGCCGACCAGGAACCAACGTAGGCCCCGGCGAGCGCCAGCCCGGACACCGCCAGGCAGGCGACGCAGATCATCGCCACGCGCGAAAAATTCATGCACATTTTCCGCGCCGACGTCGCGTCGGTGCTTTTCTTGAGTGCAAGCCAAAGATATGGGAGTCCACCGACCCAAATTGTTGTGGCGGCTTGATGCAGGGCGGTGAGGATTACCAGCGGCACCCGATTTTCGATGCGGGAAGCCGCGTGACTCGTCATGACGCTGGCCGCAACAATCAAAGCACCCAGCGCCAGCGTAGCGGGAGGGATGCGCGGCAGGCGAGAGCGAGCAATCACGGCAACGAGCAAAGCGGGAAGAATGAAAAGCAGAGCGGCAACCACGAAATTGGCGCCGAGGGCCGTGCGAAGGTCGATGTCCGCCGAGTCCATCAGAATCAACAGGTTTGTGGAAAGGAAAATGAACTGCGTGAATGCAAGTCCGAAGGCCGACCACGCGATAAGGCGCCGCATAGAGCGGAGAGCGGGTTGGGACGCGCCGGCAGAACTTGCTGCGAGTACGGTGAAGGCCAAGCCACCGATAACAAGCGCTTCAAAGCAAAGCGTCAAACCTCTAAGGATTACGGAGAGGAAACCGAAGATTGCCTGAAGCTGCGCCAATTTTGTTCGTCAGGTGGCGCGAACCGTGAAGGGAACTTCCCCGCGCGTGATGTGGCCGTCTGAGGCCAGGACCTGCCAGCGGACGCTGTAGGCGCCGGGCTTTAACCCTGAAGCCTTTGCGGAGAGCACGTCAGCCGCGGCCTGCTTTTCAATTTTGAGCGAAAGCGGTTTGGCATCCGTGCCAGGTTCGAGAAGAGTAAGCCGAGAACGCTCACCGTCTACGCGAACGTTAAATTTCAGCTGGATCGCCACGTCAGGGCCGGGAACTGCGCTTTTTGCCACCGGCGCGGAACTTACGAGGATCGCGTGGGCGGGTGTCGAGGGGGCTTGGGAGAGCGCAAAAAACATGACCAACAGCGACAAGAAAAACAGGCGGAAGGCCATCAGAACACCTCGGGCGGGCTTGCGTGCGGTCAGCGAACAACTCCTTCAGAGTACGAATGGTGGGCCTGGGTAGACTCGAACTACCGACCTCACCCTTATCAGGGGTGCGCTCTAGCCACCTGAGCTACAGGCCCACGTTGGTCGGAATCGAAATCATCATAACGACGGCATCAGTTGCGGTCAAGGCAAGCGGACTACACGCTGCGCCAGGAAATAAGCAAACAAGGGAAGTTTGGGGAGTGCGATGTTAGACTGGCGCGCGGAGGATTGCGATGGTCGCGTGGCTGCTTGTGGCACACGTTCTTGGTTTTTCGCTCTGGATTAGCGGGTTGCTCGTTACGACGATTCTGCTGGGACGACACCTGCGTGAGACCTCGCCGGAGGCGAAGCAGGCGCTGGCGAGCGTGGAGCGGGTGGTCCTGCGAGCGTTTACCGACCCTGGGGCGTTGCTGACGATTGTGGCCGGGTTGGCGCTGGTCAGCACAAACGCTCACTATTACCTTGGCGCGACGTGGCTGCGCATCAAGTTCGGCTTCGTGGTGATTCTGATCCTGCTGCATGTGGTGACGGCGATGCGCGCCAAAGCGGTGGCCGCCGGGCGGGGAAGTGCTGACCCCGGCCAATCGCGAACGCTGCTGATCCTCATCCTGCTCGTATTTCTTTCCATCCTCATCGTGACGCTGCCCGGAGCGGTGTATTTGACGTAGCGCCTGCTCGAGACGCCGGTGAATAGCGGGCGCGGAAATCGGCAGGAACGCCGGGCCGGTCGATCCATTCACGGAAGAAGCCAACGGCGCTGCTGCGGGTCTCGCCTTCAATAGCCGCCCGCAAATCGCCGATCGTGACTTGATTGCCTGCGAGCGCCAGGATCAGGTGCTGAATCGCGGCCTGGACAGCTTTTGTTCCCGCAAGATCTTCAAGGGCGATCCAAAAAAGAGCAGCCTTCTCGGCATCAAGAGCGCCCGAGACATTGGCACTTGCAGGACCGGGAAGAGCGGTCGGAGCGTTTGCACGATCGTAATCCGCCAGCAGTTGGCGGACGGCCTGGCTGCGTGCGGATTCGCCCTCCCGCGCCGCCGCGGCGGTGATGACGGCAAAGCGCCGCGCTCCCAGACCAAAAACGTTATCGGGACCGGCGGCAGGCAACCGGATCGTCCAGCCAAACCACGTTGCGGCCAGCCCTGATTCGGCGGCTTCCAGCGCCTGCTCCGAGATTTGCTCAAGGTTGAACAAGCGGTCGTCGAGAATCACTCCATATGGGAAGGTAAATGCCGAGGTGGCATCGTTTCCAACCGGAGCGTCCTGCGGCGCCGCCATGACGACGATTCGGATCGCCGGATGACCACTGGCGAGCGGCCCGAACGCCTTTTCGAACGTGTCGACTGTTTGGGCGAGGCGCTCGGCTGCGGGCTTTGCTTTTTCCGGTGCCAGCGACGGGAGCGTCCAGAAAATTACCGGCCGTCCTTCCTTTCCGGCGCGAATCAACGTTTCCTCATACCTTCCGGCGGCGATGAACAGGGGAAAGTCGTCGGGAGTGACGCGGAACCGATGCACGGTTCGTTCGCCTTGTTTCGAGCGGCGACGTTCGCGTCCTGCAGCCGTGACGCGGGCCGTAGCCGGCGCCGCGAATTCAAATTCTTCACGCTGTGGACTGTCTGCCGTCACAAAGACGCCGGGTGGCGGCACCCAACGGGGTAGAAGGTCGGGAGAAGCGACGTGAAAGTTTTGGTCCGAGGCGGTTGCCGCGGCGCGCGAGCTATCCGAGGCAATATCGTAGTTGAGGACGAAGCTGCGCGATTGCTTCTGCGGCCACGGCGGTTCAAACGGGATACGGAGCGCGCTGCCGGGCTGCGATGTTGCAAGGCGCGCCGATACCATACGGCCGTCCATCGTTACGGCGATACTGCCGGCATTTTCGGGCAACAAGACGTCAAGGTACGAGAGCGGACGCGTGCCGGCGTTCACCAACTGGTCGGTAACGCGGACATGAAGGGGCGCGCCGGGCTGAATGACGGTCTGGCGCGACGCAAAGTGAAAGCCCGGCCCGAGCGCAACCGCACAGCCATCCAGCAATATCGGCACGATAAGCAGAAATGCGGACGCAGCGAGCCGTGTTCGGAGATCGTGAAGCAATGCGCGTCGATTTTATAAGATGCCTGGCCGGGGTCAAAGATCGACAAACGGTCAGCAGCAGATCCGCCGATGCCGCCCGGATTGCCTGACAAATCCCTGGCTAGCGGCTTGACGGTTGCGGCGATTGATCAGGTCGGTTACGGCCTGGTCGGTCATGCCGTTGGAAATATCGGCGAGAATCTGCGCCTCGTTAAATCCTGCGTTTTGCAGAGCGGCAGCCTGAGGTCCGGAAAGGGTGACCTTCCCGGACGCTCGGCGGTGGGCAACGGCCAGGATCACAGTGTCCGACAGGCGCGCGAGACGCATCGCCTGTGCCTCGCCGGCATACCCATCCAATTGATCCATGTGCGAAAGTTCAACGATGGATTGCTCCTGCATTCCGGCGCTAACGAGGCTTACGACAACGCGCCCGGCGGCGAAAGTCTTGCGGCGGCTGTGGGCGATGCGAACGAGTTCTAGACAGGTCGCTTCGCTGGCTCCGGCTTGGCGCGCCACGAGGAGCTCCTGAACTTCCGGGTCAGTGACGCCCAAAGTTTTTAGTTCCGCAGTGCTGTTGAGAAAAACGCCGGCTTTATCAAGTGGCGTGACGTCGGTGGACTTAAGTCGATTACAGCCTGGCAGCAAGCCGAGCAAGAGCAGCGGCCAGAGGGCGGCGGACCGTACGCTGAAATAGCCGCAGAGTGTCTGCATGGGTCCTATTTTAGAATGAGCTTCGTTCTGGAAGAGAGCAGGCGTGTGCCGCGGTCGATAACTGGCCGCGCGTACTAAACGTGGAACACGCGTTCGACTTCCGCGACGCCGGGTATGCGCTTGATGCCTTTGAGGATGCGCTCGAGCTGATCGCGGTTGGTAATTTCCAGCGTGGCTTCTATGCGGGCTTGCAGGTTGTCAGGCCTGCTCTCAAGCAATTGAATGTTCGCACCAACCCCGCTGATCACGCTGGTGATGCTTGCCAATAGGCCGGGGCGGTCCTTGGTGCGGAGCAGCAGCGTGACCGGATAGGTCTTCTGCATCTCATCGCTCCACTGGACCGAGATGCGCCGCTCGGACTGATAGAGGAGGTTTTGCACGTTGGGGCAGGCGGTGTTGTGCACGGCGACGCCGCGGCCGCGTGTTACGTAACCGACGATGGGATCGCCCGGAATCGGGTTACAACATTTGGCCCGATAGACCATCAAATTTTCCTGGCCCAGCACCAGGATGGCCGGGTCGCGCATTCCCAACATGCGCTTGACGGTTGAGACGAGTGGCGTCTCCTCACCGCCTGCTGACGCCGGCCTGTCCTCGCCTGCCTTGCCTGTCAGCTTGTTAATGACCTGGCGGGCGGAATACTTTCCGTATCCGAGATCCGCATAGAGGTCTTCAAGCCTCGCGCGGCCATATTCTCCGGCGACGCGAACCAAGTCTTCTTCAGGAATTTTCTTCAGGCTCACGCCGAGGTGACGCGCTTCGCGTTCCACGAGGCGGCGACCGACTTCCGTCGCCTGTTTGCGTTCATGGAGATTGATCCACTGCCGGATCTTGCTGCGCGCATGCGACGTGCGGACAAAACTCAGCCAATCGCGGCTCGGTCCGTGTCCGTTCTGCGTGAGGATCTCGACGACGTCGCCGTTGGCAAGGGGGTGGCGCAGCGGCACGATCTGTCCGTTCACCTTGGCTCCCACGCACTGGTGGCCGACTTCGGTATGGATGGCATAAGCGAAATCGACGGGCGTGCCGTCGCGCGGCAGAGCGAGCACCTTGCCCTTTGGCGTGAAGGTGTAAACCTCTTCGGGATACAGGTCGACCTTGAGCGTCGACATGAATTCGGACGGCTCGCGCATTTCGCGCGCCCACTCCACCAATTGCCTCATCCACACGATTCGCTGATCGTCTTGGGTGGAGCCGCGGCCGCCGTCCTTATAACGCCAGTGCGCGGCGACGCCCTGTTCGGCGATGCGATGCATTTGGCGCGTCCGGATCTGCACTTCGAAGGGCTGCCCGCCGTGAATCAACGTCGTATGCAGCGACTGGTAAAGGTTGGGGCGGGGCATGGCGATGTAGTCCTTAAACCTGCCCGGGACCGGCCGCCACGTCTGGTGGATCACGCCGAGGGCGGCATAACAATTGCGCACCGAGTCCGTAATAATACGCACCGCGAGCAGGTCATACACCTGGTCGAGCGTTCGCCTTTGCCGCTTGGCTTTCTGGTGAATCGAGTAGAGGCGCTTGATGCGGCCCTCGACTTCGGCGGGTAGGGCATTTTCTACGAGGTTGCCGCGAATCGTCTCCTGCAACTCGGCCAGAAACTTCTCATATTGTTTGCGGCGATCGGCGACGGTATCCGCGAGTTCTTTATAGGCCGCGGGTTCAAGATACTTAAACGCCAGGTCTTCCAGGTCACCGCGAATCAAACCCATACCGAGGCGGTGAGCAATGGGAGCGTAAATATCGAGCGTTTCGCGCGCGATGCGCTCCTGCTTTTCAGGCGGCAGGAAGTTGAGGGTGCGCATGTTGTGCAGCCGGTCGGCAAGTTTGACGAGCACGACCCGTACGTCGGTGACCATGGCGAGCAGCATCTTGCGCACGCTCTCGGCTTGGCGCATTTCAGGCGAAACCAGCGCCAGCCGGCTGATCTTGGTGACCCCTTCAACAAGACGCGCCACGTCAGGGCCGAACCTCTCACTGATTGTGGCGAGCGGCATGTGGGTGTCTTCGACTACGTCATGCAGGAGTGCGGCGCAGAGAGTGGTGACGTCGAGCCGAAGGTCAGCAAGGATATGCGCGACTTCGAGTGGATGTGAGAGATAGGGCTCGCCGGATTCGCGGGTCTGCTGTTGGTGTTGCTGGGCGGCAAACTCGAATGCGCGCTCCAGCAAAGTTACATCTTCCGTGCGATTTTGGCGGACACGCTCCAGCAGGGCCGCAAATCTAGCCTGCGATGCCGGATCTGCCGCGGGAGCGACCGTTTCGGCCGCACGCTCTCCCGGCAGGACGATGGCCTTGTTGGTTCGCGCCATAAGGCCATCTTTCCAGCACATTGGGATCCTAAGCTTAGAATTCCACGTGGACAAGTTGTCGCG